>Ga0184625_10000402_pt1 | contig 16044 bp, 17 predicted proteins | sample PLM3_30_b1_FD_133151 | JGI IMG/M metagenome (GOLD analysis project Ga0184625, IMG submission 133151) | Groundwater sediment microbial communities from an aquifer in East River, Colorado, USA - PLM3_30_b1 | ecosystem: Environmental > Terrestrial > Soil > Riparian zone | place: USA: East River... | reverse complement strand
TCAAAATACAGTTCGAGCGCAAGCGCGGGCGGACTGAAGCCAGCCTCCGTTTCCTCCGGCGCGGGCTGGACGTGGACCCGTTATCCGCGAGCGGTGGCGGAATGATAGACGTGGCTGCTTTTGCTTTGCGGGTGGCGTGCCTCATGTTGCACCGGCCGCGCCTAAGCCGCGTAGTTGTGATCGATGAGGGCTTTAAGTTTGTGAGCAGCCAATACCGGGAGAACGTCCGCAGCATGCTGGAGGGACTGGCGGAGGACTTGGGGATTCAGATTGTGCAAGTGACGCACATCGAAGAACTGGAGACGGGAAAAGTGATTGAACTATGAAGATACGCATTGCCAAGCAAGTTGTGACTTCCCTTCCTTGGTGGAAGCCGTTCAAGGTTCCCATTGCGGGCGGGCGGAAGTTCGTTCTATATTGGCTGGGGAAGGTTTGGGTGATTGAACTATGAAAGAACTAGACGATACAGACCCCTTCCCCTTCGGACAATACGGCCCGAAGGGAAAGGACCCGAGAATGATGCAGGACGTGCCAGCCTCCTATTACCACTATCTTTGGACTACTGGGCTTAAAGGGGACAGGCTCTCTCCCGTAGCTGCCTATGTCCGAAAGAACTTGTCCGCCTTAAAGCAGGAACACCCAGACGGAATTTGGAGCTAAGAGTCGGCGTTCTCTGCACGTTTCTCAGCACATATCCCCGTCCATTGCACCCAAGGCACAAAGGCAGTTGACAGGCCCCTACAAGGGCCCTTCCGGTCCCGTAGCACACTAAACATGGAACGGCTTCCACTTTGAACGTCGTGTTCATAGTGCATCTATACAATAAGACGTTCGCTGGCGCAACTAATTTCTATGGATAGGCGGGGATGGTCTGCTGGTCTGTGACGTTCGTGCTTATCTCATTACCCCAAACGTCGAACAGTCCAATGCGATAGTAATAGGCTGGGTGGGTCCCGCCCGATTCCAGCGGAACATAGACGACATAGGTCCCGTTCGGATCGTAGGCGGAGTCCGGCAAAACAAACTCCGCGAAAGGAACGTCCACCGCCGGATCAAACCCGTCCACGGCAGAGAGCCAAATCTTCACGCGGTCGAGATCACACTTATCCTCCGGCATCGTCCAAGTGAGGGTGTAATCCACCTGATCGCTTTCCTCCGCGAGGAATGTGGCCAGCGGGTCCTCCGGCGGTTCCGGGATGGCGTTGGAGAGTGCTAACTCCACCGGCGTTCCGCTAGGTGTGGGCTCTCCCGTTTCATCGTCGTTAAAGATTGGGTCGACAGTGATCAGCATCTCCCGCACGACGTTGGAATCGCCCACCGCGTCGGCGTAGTCATACAGATAACTGATTCCCGTTTGAGTCTCCTCCCGTTTGAGGATGGGTTCCGACTCGCTGTTATCGTAAATGCGGACTAGATATCCCACAGCGTAGCTCACCGCGAACCAAGTCACGCGCCACTCTAAGCAGTCCCAAGGGATGGACTCCTCTAGGCTGGCAATCTGTCCCACGACCATCTGCCCTTCTATCCAGGGCCCTTGGCCGGAATTGACGGCGGCCACCCGGACATACAGGTCGCCTGGGAATACTTGCACCTGAATAGACGTGCGGACGGTGTTGGCTTGCTCCTGCCAGTGCTCGCCGTCTTCGGAAGTTTGAACAATGTAATACTGGGCCCCGAACGCTGCCGTCCACGACACTTGCACAATCAACAAGTCGCCGTCGATTTGCGTGAGGTAAAGGAAATCGATCTCGGGCAAGTCCGGCGGCAGCGGCGGGAAGAATGTTTCGCCCAAGGGTGGAGGAGTAAGAGCGTCGAACGAGTGGATAATAGGAACGTCTGCGACCGCGCTCACCCGGATGATCTCCTGACCCTGCGGCTCCACCTTCACGACCTTAAGATACTTAGTGATGTTGTTCGACACGCCAAACAGGAACAGCATTGGCTCTGTCAGCCCGTCCAGCATAAAGTCAATATCCGTAGGAGAGTTGATGGCAACTTGCTGCGGGTCCGCTGTTTCAAAAACATCCAGCGGGCCAATAACGTTGGCCGTCCGGCCGCGCAAAAGGATCTGGTGCTCCTCCCCGGATTCGAATTCCACCGGCTCCGACAGCCATAAGTGATAAAACGTCCCTGCTCCCCGCACGGCATTGGCAATGTAGCCCGCCTGACCCCAGCTAGGAACGTCGTGCGACACGGCAATCAAGTCTCCGTAAGTGGGGATGAAACCCTCCATGCCGGTGTCGAAGGAAACGTTCTCGCGCAAGTATTGCCGGCAGGCCATCATATAGAGCCCCGCCCGGTAAGCATGCGTGCGGCTTTGCACACCCGCCAAACGGATATCTTCCGGGTGGTCGGAAGTTCCGCCCGGGAGCACCGCGATCACTTGCTCTTGCTTGTAGCCCGTGGAAGGGTCCGTGTATTCGATTTGCATGCAATCATGCTCGTCGAGATCCCAGAGTTTGATATCCCACTGGAAGGAACCGCTGATAATGTTCTCCTGGTTAAACATCGCCACCGGCACTTCCAGCGGACCGTCCCGCTTCATCGTAACCAAGGAACCTGTCAGCAGCGGGATGGCGCGGCCGGCCCGAGCAACTGCCTGGGCGGTCGTCCACACGGTGCTAGCATCCCGGAACACCCAATCAAAGTATTCCTCGCGGCTGGTGTAAAGCGCATCCAGTTCTAGGAGCACGTCCCAGTCGAAGTATCCGTCCTCCAGGCGCCCACCGTAGAGGCTGCGGAAGATATCCACCATGGCCCACACAATGCTGCGGGTAGCCTGCGGCTCGGAGAACCCGCCCGACTCGTAGATGGGCAGCTTGCGGGTGGCGATAACATTAAAGCGCGACTGGGTATTGACATTAAGGTTGTTCGTGGCCCGTATCCGCACGGCCAGCAAAGTGACATCACCAAAGTCGTGCTCCTCCGTAGAAGCAATGAAGGACCGGAGCCCTTCCCAGACCACGTCGTTGCCCGCCCGCGGGGAGAGCCGCTTCTCGCCCGTCCGCCGGAGCCGCACTTCGTAGCGGCCATTCGCCACGCCGCTGGAGTAAGTCTTGCGTTGTGGTGTCGTTGTCTTGCCCGTAATCGTAATCGGGTTGGGAACTATTAAGTCCGTGTAAGGACCCAGCGGAGCACCAGCATCGTCAATGAGCCGCATCTCCGCTTCCACCGTGATCGTAATATTCTTGAGCGTGCCGGAGGAGTCCATCCGGTAAATGCCCTTAGGAAAGACTAAGTCAATTTCGATCTTCTCTGTGACCTCGCCAACCGGACAAACGGGGAACGGCCCAACCCAGCCGTCAGGGACATACTCCTCTTCATTAGGCGCCAGCAGCGTATGGCCGCCCGCTTCCGGAGAAGTGTAGACGTTGGTGGCAAAGAGGGTCGTAGTTCCTCCGGGTTCAATGACTTCATATTCCACTTCTTGGTAGCTGGCGATGGAAGCATCCCCGATTTGAATTGCTTCGATATCAAACTGCCCTTGTCCCAGACAGAACAGTGAGTGCTGATATTGATCGTTGCCGTCGTATTGGTAGAAGGGACGGGACGCCAAGGAAGGGAAGATGCGGTTTCGCCCGTAGCAAACTTCGATGGGCTCGCCTAACCGGATGTCGTTGCTCTGTCCCTTGACGGAGTAAACGGGGTCGGACTCGGGTCCTCCCCCGGGCGGAGGCGGAACCGGCATGAGCACCACGACCAGCACCATCACAATCACCACAATGACTAGGGCAATAATGATTTCAATGCCTTGGGGAATCGCAATGAAGTTGACGATGTCGCCCTCGTGAATGGGACGGTCCCAGTCCGCCCGCAGTAGCGGCTGGCCGTTGAAGATGCAGATGGTAGGCAGCGGGAACTCTCGCGTCTCGGGATGCCGGCTGGCCACCCAGTCCATCACTAATGTGCCGGCAACGACTTGGTGCCGCTCCACCCTAAGCGGCTCAAAAGAGTTGGCCGTTTCGAACACCCAACCCATGTTTGGTCTTATTGTATCCATTGCCGGTGACGATAAAATTTCATCTGCCTAATTCCCTTAAGGCTAATCCCTTTCACCGTGTCCGCAATAACTTTATGCCGGCCCCAGCAGTGCATCACCTTGCCGCCGTCCGCTGCGACCCACAAGCCTACGTGGTGCATGACTTCGCCTTGGCTCATCGTGACTGCGCAAGCGTCAAAGGGCTTCTCGACTTCCGTCCAGTCCTGCTTAACCTCCTTCTCGATTGCGGCGCACAGGGCGAGAGTCTCCGCAGCAGGGATGCCGGGGATGACGGGCAAGTCCATTCCAAACTCCTGGAGATACACTAAGCAGATCAAACCCCAGCAGTCCACGCCGCCCGCATCCCGTCCGCTCATCACGTAAGGAATGCCGATGTATTTGGCCGCCCAGTTCATCCCAGGGAAGGAAAGCGGGTGCGGGTGTAAAGCTCAGCCGGGAACTTCTTGTTGACGATATCCATGAAGGTAGCCCGGCCCGTTATCTGAACGGCAGTGATGCGGACGTCTTTGAGGAAGAGAACCAACGGCGGGTCCATCTGCGGAGCGGAAAGGTCGTCGCTAACGTAAGGACGGTAAATGATTTTGATGGGAACGGAGTAGCCCATGGCTGTGGTCACGAAGTCCACCGCCCGCCGTCCCACATTGTCGATGGCGATGTTGAGGCTTTGAAATCCCTCCTCGTTAGAGGGCGGGAGGGAGAACTGGAAGCCGACTGGCTCGAACACCCGTTCCACCGCATCCTCATCGAAGGCGGTAATGCTGCGGCGGGACTGGACGATATAGATGGAGTCCTGCACACCCGTCTGACGTATCTCCAGGGTGTTAAGAATAACCCGGTTCGACGGCGCAATAGCGAACGCCTCTTTGATGGCGTCCTGTAAGGATGGGTTCATGCGAGTGTTCGGCCGACAGTAATGCGGAATGTGAGGGTGAGGGTGTAGAGCGAGTTCTTCGTTTGCGCTTCATCGAAGATGCAAACAAAGGCGCATCCATTGCTGGTTGGGATTGTTGCCGGGGAAGTTTGATTAATCCCCAGTCCCATGCTGCGCCAGTCGGAGCGGTTCGCTTCGCCAATAGCAAAGGTAGCTATCTTATCGCGGTAGAAGTTCAAAGCCGTGTAGGAGGACAAGGTTACGAGCTTGTTAGCGCGAGTGGTGTCGCGATTCACTGGCGCGGTGTTGAACGTAGTGGGAGCCGTGGAAACAGTGGAGAGCCAGATGTGTGTGACCCAAGTGCTGCCCGTGTCTACGTAGCAAGGCTCCATAGCTCCGGCTGAATTGGTTCCGCCCGCATCTACAATAGCATTGGCTCCGCTAGTGTCGATGCCGACAATGCCCGGCATCTGCCATTGTTGGTCCCCGTCAAGTGAAGTTGAGGGCAGCACCGGCCAGCCGGAAATAGTGTAAGTGGCCGCTGTCAGCGAGGTGGGAGACAATGCGATGGTCAACGTATAGATCACCCGCAGTTGTTGGCCGACGGTGAGCGCGATGCCCACTGCTAGCTTGATTCGCGAGAACAGATTGTTGCCGGCAGACAACGTATAGGAGAGCCCGATTTCATTGTAGGTCACACTGCCTACTTCCGCGGAGAAGTCGAAGGTGCGTTTGAGAATAGCATTGCTGCCTGACATCGAGCTGCCGCAATTCCCGGCCCCGGTGAGATAGGTATTAGTCCGCTTGGACTCTGTGGCCAGTCCCACTTGACTCGTCTTGTAAACAGTGAACTCGCCCGAGCTGAGCGTCCCGCTGGGTGTATACTCTACATGGGTGGCATCAGTCACCGTGAGGATGCGGACCTCGCTTCCGCTACTGGACCCGCTCGTCATCTTCAGCATGTCGCCCACTGCCGCGTAGGTAGTGAAGTCGAAGGACCCCGGTCCTGTGAAAGTAGTCGCCGCGCCGGAACCGTTCTGCGCGGCTCCGGAAGCTACATTCGTGATGGTCGTCCCCGTGCCGGCCACGCAAGCAGAAAAGCAATCGCCCCAAACAAAGCTGGCGCAAACGAGGTTCAGTCCCGCGTTGAGAATAAGGTTCTTCTGCGGCGCATAGGAACGCACCACCTTACCCGCTTCCACTACTTGGCACTGAACAACGCCCTGGGCACGTTGGTAGGTTTCGCAAATAATATCTTGGACTAAGTTTTTGTTATTCATAAATCAAGCTAAGGTATAGGCGCCGGACAAGAAGCCGGCTGAGCTGGAAGTATTTTCTTCCTGGGTAGAGGGAGTGACAGTTTGAATGTATTCACCCGACAAGAAGCCGCCGAGCGTGGAGGTCGTTTCCGTTTGGGTTGAATCCATAACCACTAGAGTGTAGGCGCCATCCTGGAATCCAGCCACCGCAGAAGTATCTTCTAGTTGCGTGGAGGTTGTCACTGTCAGCAAGTAAACACCATCCAAGAAGCCGATCGTGCTCCGTCCCTCGTCCCCTTGCGGCGGGAGGGAAACGGAGGCTAAGAAATGAGCGCCGCTGTAGAAGCCGGCCGAGCTGGCAGCTAGCTCCGGAGTCGGCAGGATCTCCCCGTCATGGAAGGAGACGGACGCTGTGGCTCCGTCCGCTGCCGTAGTTGAGACGTGCCGCTCGGGAAATTCCTCTTGCTCCTCCTCGTCCACTTCCAACGCGGCGTTCACTGTGAACAAGTTGTCCGACTCGGAGAAGACATACGTGCCGTCCAGGAAGGCGTAGGAGCGGGTAAAGCGGGTAAAGAATCCTAACGTGTCGGCGGGCTCAATCGTCTCCATGACGAAGAACAAGGACCCGTGCTCCAGGTCATCGATAAAGAAATCCCTGAACGTCACATAGTCGTCCACTGTGAAGTTCCAAGTGACGTCCATGACCTCAATGGGCTCCAGTTGCATCCTCCGGACCCGCCTCCGCCCGCTTTCCATCTTCACCGTGCTCGCACGTGGGTAGATGGTATGCCTCCGCTCCACTAGCGGAGTGTCAAGTCCTTCAGGCCAAACTGGAAGGTCGCTATCCATACGCTAAGGAATGAGCACCGGTTGCCGGAACCTCCAACCCAAGTAACTCATGATATTACTCCGGGTAACAGTGCTGCTAAGGTTGGTGTAAGCCCAGGCTCCGTAGAAATTCATCGGGCTCATGTAGGCTGTATCCCAACCCCGGGAACCTGCCAGTGCAAAGCCGCGCCGGCCGTTAGAGCCTCCGTTACCGGCGAAGGAAATCGTCCCGTTGGTTTTGATGTAGGAACTAGCTCCATCAAAATAGAACTCATACACCATCGGCTTGGAGAAGTCCGTGTGCCCGTTGCTCACGGTGGAGCCCGCTGCAATGTTTTGATTAGCCGACGTCTTGTAGATCGCTTGGTCCGTTCCGCCGCCTCCGGGCACGTCGCAATTATCAATGAAGAAGTCGTAAGTGCCTTCCGCTGTTCCGGCTCCCGTAGAATCAAACACCATGAAGATCGTAGTAGGCTGGTTGAATACCGTTGTGTAGTTTGTGCCCGCTTGCTGCCCGGACATTCCGAAGATGTTGAATGCAATGTGCGGCAGTCCGTTGTTGGTGGAGGCATCGACGTAGAACTTAGGGGAGTTGGTAGTCCGCATGTGATAGGCATAAGGGCCCGAGTCGGGAATGCTTGTCACCGTGTCGCCGTTGACGGCAGCCACTATGTTGGAGGGGTCGTAGGCACTCAGCAGGTTTCCATTAAGCAGTGGGCTGGCACCCGTCCAAGTAGGAATCGGAACGCCATAGAGTCCGTAGGTGTTGGTCGCATACTGCCAAACGGACAGAGCGTTCGAGGGCCACAATGTCTTGTTAGTCATCAGTCCCATCTCATACACCCAGCCAAAGTAAAAATAGCTGCCGTTGTCAGCAAACAGTTGATCTGTATCAAAAGTGAATCTTGCTCCGTCCGGATAGGCTAAGGTTGTAGTCGCATTAGTAGCTCCGTTCAGCCACCGCCCACGGTTCGTTCCGTAATATCCTTCATTGGATACAAAGCATTGTATCCTTTGGTCGGACGTATAAGGCACCGTCACTCCCCAGTGATCGTCACTGGATAGGTTGATAGTCCCAGTAGGGTGTATCCCTATCACAACGCCTCCGCCCTTAAGAAAGAGAGGATAGTAAACACCGGACGGCAAGTCGTAGGGGCGGAAGATGCAGTAGATGGCAAAGTCATTGGCAGCGTCCGGCGTTTGTGCAACGGTGACCGTTGTGTTTCCATACAACTTATCATTCTCAAACTTGTTCACGAATAATCCCGTGCTCTGGGCGTTGTTGGACGGCCTTGCTGAACCGGAATTAGTGTATCGGACTCCTAGGATATCATCCGTCCAAACAGAAACTTCCCCAGTAGGCAATCCAACTGACTTGAGACGCCAATAAAGATGCCCCAATTGCTGAATAGAGTCCCCGCTACTGCCCGCCGCCGCACTGGGAAACTGCGGCCAGGTCGGATCGGCGTGGGTGTAAGCCTGTCCCATCGCCGCCCAGGCGGAACAAAGCAATAAGAAGAAAGCGATTTTCATTTAATTGGTTGAGCTGTTCCGTTAGTCCACTTCTTCCCGTTGTTCACAAAGGTGAAAGCAGTCACGTTTGTTACCCGCCACGTTCCGTTGGTTGCTAGCATGCCCGGAGGAGGAGTGACGGCAGTATCCACCGCAGCAGAATTCGTCACGAAGTAGACTACTGTCTGCACGTTGGTGGACGACACTCCAGCGAACCCGAGCCAAGCGAAAGCCGCGTTTGTGCCGTAGTCCCGGAACTCTACGAAGCCGCCAAACGTGACAATCGGCGTCCCTAAGTTCGTTGTGTAGAAGAGGGAAGGAGCCGGCACGTTGGTCAACCCATAACCGTCCATATACTCAATGGACCCTCCCTTGAGGATCATGTTTGTAAGTGAAGACCCGGACGCCAGAGCAGAGGAGGAACCCGCCACAACATTGCTCAGCCCGGAGCCGTCCCCGTAGAACGTCCCTCCCTTGATTGTCACGTTAGTCAGGGAGATCCCGGGCAGCACTACCGATGCAACCACGTTGCTCAGACCGGCTCCGCCGCCAACGACTTGGTCCGCAATGACGGTCCCGACCCGCAGGATAAGAAGGTTCGTAATCGACTTGCCGTTCCCATCCAAGTTGCTTTGCAAGTAAGCGCGATTGAGTGGCGCGCGGGATGCTGCGAAGGCGCTAAAGTCCAGCAGCGCCAGCAGAACAGTTAAGGTGAATAGATTTTTCATGATTCAGTAATTGCGTCGCCCGTGATTGTGTAATAGAGACGATAGTTGACTCCCACCGCTCCACTGAGAATGAAGTCGAACCCATCCGCCGTTAAAGAGTCCCGGATAGGGTTCGCAAAGATTGCATCGCCGCCGCTGGGAATCTCCACAGTTAGCTGGACCCGGATAGGAGTGAAAGAAAGTCCAAGACCCGTTACCGACCCGTCCTCGTCGGTATCTGCTAGATCCAAAGAGCCGTTGTAACTAGGGCCCTGCTCCGTTAAGCCCAAGGCAATGGCAATGGCCTCGTCTACCTGGGCGCCGGTGTAAGTAGATTGATATGGAGCACTCATACGTGAACACAATATAGGAAATCGTCCGCCGTAGCAAACGGGGTTTCGAGAGGCATGACATAGAAATTCACCCAGTCCAATAGCGGCTCGGGATCAACGGAGGCGGCCGCTAAGGAACCGTCCATGAGTTCTAATTCCGCTTCCACTTCCCACTGCCCTAGCTGATTGGTGGAGCGGTAATTGCCCGTGAACTTGGCCTTCCAAGTAGTCAGGGCGGAGGTCTGGGGATACTTCAATTCGATCAAGAACTGGGCGCCTCCGTTCCCCAGGGTTTCGAGAAAGTAAGTCTTGAACTCCGCATACTCGCCAATGCTAAACACCCACCGCACCGCCACGGAGATCACGGAAGCATGGAACCGACGCCGGCGCTGGATCTTAGGATTCTCCAACCGGCTGGCCAGAGTCGCGTGCATTGGCTGTCCGTCGTAGTCGATAAAGGGCAGCGGCAGCGTGGCCGGCCAAAGAATCATGTCCGCGATCGCACTCATCCCTTCCCCCGCTTAAGCCCGAACGTGGACTCCATGGACTTGGTTACATCTCCCCGCCCATCCCGAATCTCGGAACCGATCTCGTTCTTAACCCGGCGAATCATTATCTCAATGACCTTTTCGTTGCCTTCATTCCGCTCCTTCACTTCCGGCTTGGCATCGGTGTAGTTATTAATAATCACCCGCACACCGCCGCCGCTCCCGCCGCCTAGCACGTCGTTGGGAACAATGCTCCCGCCACGCGAAGGCACAAACAGCTCGGGGCCCTTCTCGCCCACGAGGAAAGCCTTGCCTCTAGACACGTCCCCGCCCGCCTCCTTGGCTCCGCCGAACTCGAGCTTCACCGCTTGGATGGAGGATACAATGCTCGCGGTCGCTGCAATCACCGAACCCATCGCCATCAAGTTCAGCGGCCAGGGGTTCGCTGCCGCCGCCGCGATGCCTTGCGCGATCTTCACTGTAGCTTCCGCGACGGCGAACGCTTTGGACGCGGCGAACATAGCCTTGTAGGCGGCGGATTGCTTCCCGCCGAACGCTTCCGCAATGCTGGCCAAGTCATCAAACATCTTGGAGGACGTATTGAGCACGAGCACGGCCTGGGCCATTTGCAGCTTCTTCAGCCGCTCATTAAAGGCCATGATCGTTTCCTCTTTCCGCTTCTGCATCTCCTCCGTGAGCTTGACCTCCTGAGTCCCTACGTCTTGCAAAACGGCGAGACGGTCCTTGAGCATCTGTTCCTCGGAAGCGAATTGCATGGCTTGTGCCTGCAACGGGTCGTCGCCTGTGCCCGCCAGCGGCTTGGACATTCCTTTCAATTGCTCCATTGTCCCGCCGGAGACTCCCAGTTCCCGGGCCATCTGCGGCGTGAGCCCGATGCTTTCCATACGGTTCTTGGGACCGCCCAGTGCGGCCAGTGCGGCCTGCATCTTTTGGGAATTGCCCTCAATGTCTTGCGTGGCTTTCTCCACCACGTCCGCCGTCCCTTTGGCCGCAGTCTTAATCGGCTCCATGATCTTGGCGCCCTTGTCGACCCACTCTCCCCACTGAGTCATGATATCGTCCACTGCGCTCGTCGTTAAGCCCACAACCATCTCCCCAGTCTTGCTGACGGAGTCGGTTATGATCTTACCCGAGGCGTCGACACCCGTAGAAATAGCGGTGGAGATGTCCTCCCATCCCTTAGCCACCGTCTTTCCGATATCCTGGACGCCCAGCGCTACGGCAGCAAAGTCGCGGGAGAGCAAAGCCTGCATCACACCGCCCACCTTGCCGATAAGCGTGCTCATGTCGGCCAGTCCCGCCATAAGGTTCTTCAGCGTAGTCCACCACACGCCTACGAGCTGGATTACAGCGTCGATGCCGTTCCGGAACGCTTCCAGGGAAACGGTGACGTTCGTTGCGATGATAGTGGAGATGGAGCGGAGCACCGTCCAGATGGTCAGCAAACCCAAACGGAAAATGTCTATGATATCCGAAAGAGTCTTGAAGGAGGCAAGGATTGCGTCCGCAGCCACCCGCGCCGCATCTGTCTCCTTGGCCCATCTTATAAATTCCTCCGTCAGTTCAATCAACTTGGGCAAGAGCTGCTCAGCGACCATGTTAAAGATGCCGCTGAACATTGTGTGAATCCGCTTTAGGTTGTCGTTAAACGTCTGGGCATTGTTAGAAAACTCCTTGCCGATAACGGCTCCAAAGATGCGGGCCTCGTCCATCTGTTCGCGGATTGCTTTGCTACCTTGGTTGAGGAAGGGCAGCATCTCCGCACCCGCCCGGCCGAACCGCTCATACGCCATCCGCAGCTTCGTGGCCTCGTCCTTCGTATTGGCAAAGGCGTCGGCTTGCTGGATGATTGATTCCGTAAGGTTGTCGGAGTGGGTCCCGTTCTCCTCCATCCACTTGGCCAGGAACTTGGTGGACTGGACTAGCTCTTGTGTGCTCATGTCCGCCAGCCCCGCGGAGTAAGCGAGGGAGGAGAACGCCTCCACGGTCTGTCCCGCCTTCTGCGCCATCTTGCCCATCTCATCCGCCGCATCGATAGCGGACTTCGTGAGCTTGAGGGAGATGACAGCCGCAGCCGCCACAACGGCCGCCCCGATAGCGCCTACTGCCTTCACCATGGTTCCCGTGCCCTCGACAACGCTCGCTTTCGCCTGGTTCATCCCCTTCACTAACTCCGCGGAGTTAGCGGTGAGCTTGACGTAGAGCGTCCCTAGGTCGCCGGAGCCGGGTATGCCTTCCATATTAGCGTTCTCCTAACTTGAGGTTGAGGGACTGGGCCCAAGCAGACTTCGACTTAGAGGCAGGCTTTTCCGTGGCTGGCGTATCGTCTGTCTTCTTCATCAAGAAATCTTTCGTCTTAACCGACTTGGGTTTCTTTACTAGGCCGCGCCGGACTTCCGCTGCTATCTGCGCCAAGTAAATATCCTGCTTCGTGTTCCGCTCCTCCTCGCGCCGAAGGAACGTTATCCAGTCAATGAACTCGCTGTAGGTTATCCGGGCCGCTAACTCGCGGACCGGGCAACCCAGGTGAGAGGCTACTTGGAACCAGCCCAGCCTCTCACCCGTCATTCGTTTTTTGACAGTTCCGCCACTGCTTTCTGTGCACCCGTGTTCAGGTGATTAAGCGTTTGACACTCGTCGAACAAGGACGCCACGGTGGAAGCCGGCCACCCTTGGATAGTCTCCTTAGTAACTTGGCTGCCATCAGACTTCAGAAACAGACAGCGTGAGACCAGTTCGGCCTGCATGCCATCAAACTTCTTGATACCCGCTGCCTTCCCTTCCTTGTCGATAACGACACGCTCGCTCAGCGTATCCATATAAGCGTCCCGGGCCGCCGCTGTCATTTCGCGAATCTCGTATTCACCGCCATCCAGGGTAACTGCGAGGGCGGTCGTAATTAGGGTAAACTTCAGTGCCATACAATCTTAACTTTCAACATTGCTGGAGTAAGCCGGCGCCACTTCTTCGCCGTTAAGGTCGCGCATGCCCGGAGTGATAGTAAGCTTGGCGGTCGGTTGTTCGCCTTCCGTATGCGTGGCGGGTGTAAACTCCTCAATCCATCCGTAGAACGCGATCGTGGAGCCGTCCGGGAAGGTCACAGTAATGAGTTGGTTGACGCCAATCTGGGGCCAGATTTCATCCAGGGCGGTCGTCGCATAGGCCACGGTCGCGCTGACGGGCGTGAGGGATTTCAACTGGCGCGGAGCACTCGTCCGATAGGCCGTGTTCCGCATGGTCGTGGTTTCGATAGGCCCTCCCGCCGTGTAACCCGGAGGAGTGACGTCCTTCTCAAATAGTTTTACGAGAGGGAGGTTAGCGAACGTGATGATGGTTGAAAAGCCATCGTCCAGTCTTAACTCGTTTGCGTTTGGCATCTTGTTTTCTTTCTGTTGATTATTCGGTTTGGTTTATCGTGACTACGGCATTAATGGAAAACAGATGGCGTCGACGGTCGCCTTCCTGCTCCACTCCCAAAGGGAGGATATCTCCAGTTCGTGACACATTGTGGAGAATGTAACTGACAGCGGACTCCATTACAACCTCTGACCGTTGCTGGGCGTCCAGGGCAGCAGCAATGCTCTCCGCCTTCGCCCGCACTTCCGGGTAAACAAAGCCGCGCACCATGATCTGGATACCGGGATGAATCACCTTTTCGCCCGTCGCCATAATCCTGCCGTCCTGGCGTCCGCTCGTGTCGTAAACGCATAAAGCACTGTCCGGCGTGCCGGGGAGGAAAGACACGAAGACGGGCCAAGAGCCGCTCAGCTCGTCCCCTAGGGCGAGGTCGATTAACAGCTGGCGCATGACCTCAGCAGGACTGCTCATATGTGCATCTCCTTTGCGATGATTCTCCGCATATCAGAATTGAGGCGGCGGGCGGGCTCCTCCAGGAACTTGGCTTGGCCCCGGCCCTGCGGGTCCCAGTATTTCCCTTTGTGCGGAGCCGGCCGATCTTCTCCCTGGAGCCGCATCTCCACAAGCTCGTGAACATAGATGGCATATCGTGCCGTGTAGCCCACCGTCACTTCTGTCTTCAACCCCTCCCCGGCGGAGCGGGTAAACGCGGAAGCCTTCAGCACACCGTAGTCGACGGGGACCAGGCGCTGGCTTTCCCGCTGGAGCATGAGCCCGGCCTTCTTGAGTCCACGTTCGCAGCCACGCGCCAACGCCTCGCTCTTCGCCTGCATCTTAGCGAGCACTTCTTTGACTCCGGTGATAGCGTTGATTTGAGCCATGAAGTTTATTAATTCAAATCACCCAAAATCTGGATTTCATTGTAACCATCAGAGGGGAAGGTCAGAACCGCACCGCCTAATCTAACCTCCCACTCTTGTCGATAGATTCCAGCAGTCGTAGGAAAGCCAGATTGAACTTCATACGCCACCTCTCCCGTCCCTTGGTCCGATTCCCCTATTATAGCGTCATCCAAGAAAACAGCCCCAACCCGAGGTCTCATCAAGAACTTAACCACCGCCCCAGTCAAATCCATCGGAACACCGTCCTTGAGGAGGGTATCAGTAAGCCGGATGCCTATATTGTTCGATTTAATTAAGAGCCTATTCATTTGATTTGCAAGACGCCATTTCCATGGAGTCGGTTGCCTTGCAGATTAGACCGGATTGAAGTTGGATGCAAGCCAGACCGGATTGTTTTCGGTTGGTTGAAACTTATCGTCAGCAATATTCCAACACGACTAGTCCAAATCAAGGAAGGCACTAACGATAGGCTGCCGCTGACCGATAGAGTTATTAAGGCCGAGCCCAACAAGTCACCAACAGAAAGGAGAGTTCCTCCTTCCTGATATATTAATACCCCTTCACCGAAAGTCTCTGCTCCGGTAAGAACAAGGATTGCGCTCAACTCTCCTAAACCTTTCAAGGAGATCAAATCCACACTTACTAAGGAAGGGACGGCTGACAGTTCTCCCAACCCCAACAACGTCAACTGACTCGCCGCTGCCAAAGCAGGAGTGCTCGATAGTTGTCCTCCTTCATTAAAGACTTGGAGCCCTACCAATGTTTCTACCCCAGTAAGAGACGGAACAGCCGTGAGTAACCCTAGTCCAGCAAGGTTAAGAAGACACTGCGCCGCCAAACTGGGAGTGGCGGCCAGCGCCGCTCCTCCAGGGAAACCCGCTAGATTCACTCCAGCTAGATTAGGGGAGGCACTTAGTCCTCCGACTTCATTCACTGCCAATCCCGCCACACCCACCAAAGAGGGGATATCCGACAAGGAACCCAGCCCAGCTAGGGAAAGCAGATTAGCGCCTACTGAAGAAGGAACGGCCGACAGGATGCCGCCCTCGGGAAAGGACAGAACCCCAATTCCAATAAGGGAAGGAACGGCTGACAGGGTCCCGCCTTCTTGATACGTAATAATTCCCAACACGAATTCTTCAACTCCTGTTAATGCAGGAGTCACGCTCAGAACGCCAATTGCCTTAAGAGATACTAGGTTCTGCGATGTCAAACTGGGAACGGCTGAAATCACTCCCGCCGCTACAAGCGAAAGAGACTGAACCCCAGTTTGGGAAGGGATAGCTGAAGCGGCTCCGCTGCCTACAAGCCCTATCCTATCAACTGCCACCAATCCCGGGATACCGGATAAAGCACCAGTCTGATTGTAAGTGGCCGCCTGCCAAGAAAGGGTCTGACTGAATTCAATCCAAGGGACATAGTCATTGACGCTGGTTTGATTCTCTTCTAGATCGTTTGCTCCCGTGTCTCCATAACGCAAATAGATGGTGCGGGAAGTTGAGGTTGCTGATCTGAATCCTACTTCTATCACTAGGTAATCACCAGCAGTAGGAGTTTGCGCAGCTAGGCTAACACTGGCACTTTCAGCCGTGTTATTAAAAGATCGGTTAGCAGCGCCAGACGCTGGTGTGGTGCTCGCCAGCATCTCCGGCGGGACCGTAGTAGCTAAGTCGGAAGCGACCGGCGAGAGCAGTGTAGAACGATCAGCCCCGTTGGGCTGGATGATTTTAATAGCAACGGCGAGGGTGGCGGAAGCGCCTGCATTGT
>Ga0184625_10000401_pt1 | contig 16055 bp, 15 predicted proteins | sample PLM3_30_b1_FD_133151 | JGI IMG/M metagenome (GOLD analysis project Ga0184625, IMG submission 133151) | Groundwater sediment microbial communities from an aquifer in East River, Colorado, USA - PLM3_30_b1 | ecosystem: Environmental > Terrestrial > Soil > Riparian zone | place: USA: East River... | reverse complement strand
CCCTCGCGACCCTCCGCGGCGTGCTGCAGCCCGCAGACGGGTTCCCCGGCCTTTGATCCGGGTAACGCTATGTTCGCTAGCCCGGCGTCCGCATCCGTCATGACCACATGAATTGACCGCCCAATTGTTCGATCCTGTCGATTGCGCGACGCTGGTCTGTCAGACTCTCCGATGTGGCCGGTCCGATCGTCGGCCGAGATGCCGAGCTAGCGACCGTCGGGGAGACGCTGGCCCGCACCCACGACGGCCTCCATGCGCTGCTGATCGAGGGCGAACCGGGGATCGGCAAGACCACGGTCTGGCAGGAAGGGGTCGCTCAGGCCGGCCGACTCGGCTACCGCGTCCTGTCCTGCCGCGCGGCCCAGGCAGAGACGCGCATGTCGTTCGCTGGTCTTGGCGATCTGCTTGCAAGAGTGGAGTCAGAAGCGTTCGCGGGGCTACCTCCACCGCAGCGCCTCGCGGTCGACCGCGCCTTGCTCCGCGCGGGCGCGGCGCCCCGACCACCTCCCCCACACGCGATCGGAACCGGTGTCGTCACCGTCCTGACCGCGCTTGCCTGTCAAGGGCCGATCTTGCTCGCGATCGACGACGTCCAATGGCTCGACAAGCCAACGGTCACAACGTTGGCGTTCGCACTCCGTCGACTGGAGGCACAGCCGGTCGTCGTCCTCGCGACCGCGCGAGCCGGAGACCCGCACGGCTGGTCGGGATCCTTCGACCGCGTGCCTTCCGAACGCGTTCGACGCCTGCGGCTCGGACCATTGAGCCTCGGCGCGTTGTACGAGGTCCTCAAGCCCCGACTTGGCAAGGCCCTGACCCGGCCAATCCTCGGTAGCATCGAGTCGGCCTCGCGTGGCAACCCGTTCTACGCGCTCGAACTGGCCCGGGCGTTCGAGGCTGAAGGCCCAGGTGGCGGCGTCGGTCTTCCGGTCCCCGCGGACACGAGCGAGCTGCTCGCTCGCCGCCTCAGGCGGTTGCCGCGCCGAACGAGGGAGGAGCTCCTCAAGGCAAGCGCCCAGATCCAGCCCACCATCCAACAGGTCGATGCCGCCGCTCTGGGGCCGGCCGTGGACGCGGAGATTGCGCGAATCCATCCCGACGGTCGCGTGGAGTTCGCCCATCCGCTGTTCGCAACGGCCGTCTACGCCGCGGCGCCCGAGGCTGAGCGCCGACGGATCCATCGCGAGCTGGCGTCGGTCAGCACGGACGTCGAGGAGCAGGCACGGCACCTATCGCTCGCGAGCAGTGGACGCGACCGTGAGTTGGCAGAGCTCCTCGATCGGGCCTCGGAGCGTGCCCTCGCGCGGGGCGCACCCGAGGTCGCCGCCGATCTTGCCGAGCAGGCCGCCCGACGCACGCCAGACGATACGCCCGACCTGGTGTGGGACCGACTCCTTCGAGCCGGCCGGTACAGCCTTAAGGCCGGGGACCCGACCCGAGCCCGGGCTCTTGCGGAGGAGGTGTCCGACGAAGTCGCGGGCGGACCGGTCCGTGCACGAGCCCTCTACCTTTTGGCCGAGGAGCGCGTCATGGAGGGTCCGGCCAGCGCGATCGGGCTGCTCGAGGAGGCGATCGCAACCGTCGGCACCGACGTGGCCCTCGAGGCGGATCTCGAGACGAGCCTTGGCTGGATGCTTGTGGCCGCGTTTCAGCTGCAGGCGGCGGACGAGCACCTCGCCCGAGCGGGCGAGATCTCGGCCCGGGTCGGCGAACAAGACCTGCTGTCGCAGGCGCTGGCCGTGAGAGAGCTCGCGAGCCTGCTGCTTGGGCGAGGCGTCAACGACGACGCCATCGAGCGAGCACTCGCGCTCGAAGTCCCGGATCACGAGGTGCCTTTTCAGCGACGGCCGTCACTGGTCCTGGCGCTTGTCTTCAATTACATCGGCCGACTGGAGCGAGCCCGGGGGCTGCTTGCCGCTCTCCGCGAGCAGCTCCTCGCACGGGGCGACGAGGGCGACCTCGCCCATGTCCTCGTCCACCAGGGTGTGACGTCGCTGTTGGCCGGTGATCTCGAGGGCGCCGAGGACCATGTGGGGGACGCCTTGCGCGTCGCGACGCTCACGGGCCAGGAGCTGCTCCGCGCGTTCGCCCTGGCGCTTCGGGCCGTCCTCCGGGTGATGCGCGGAGATCCAGCCGGAGCGCGCGCCGACGCGACGGAGGCGCTCGAACGATCCGAACGCCTCGGGTGGCAGCATGGCGTCAACCAGTCGCGGTATGCGCTCGCCATGATCGCGCTGGCTGAGGAGAACCCGAGCGCGGCGGTGACATGGCTCGATCCCGTGATCGCGCAGGTCGAAGCGCTCGGGGTCTACGAGTGGGTCATCGCGATGTCCATCCCCGATGCGATCGAGGCGCTGATCGCAACCGGCGACATGACGCGTGCTGCACATCTGATCGAAGGCCTGGAGGCGCTGGGCCGGAAGCACGATCGCCCATGGGCACTGGCGCTGTCGGGACGATCTCGCGCACTCCTCTCGGCGGCGAGCGGTGACCTCGATCAGGCGCAGGCAGCCGCTGAGGGGGCCGTCATCGAGCACGAACGCCTGCCGATGCCCCTTGAGCTCGGCCGAACGCTCCTCGTTCTCGGCCAGCTGCAGCGACGGCGCGGCGAGCGCCGGGCCGCACGCGAGAGCCTGCGTCGCGCCGAGTCGATCTTCGAGTCGATGGGCACTCGACTCTGGGCGGACAGGACTCGCGCCGAAGCACGCCGGATCGGTGTGCGGCGAGCACCGACTGAGCTAACGGCCAACGAGCAGACTGTCGCGCAACTCGCGGCCGCCGGGCTGACGAATCGGGAGATCGCGGCGCGAACGTTCACGAGCCGGCGCACGGTCGAGGCCAACCTGTCTCGCGCCTACCAAAAGCTCGGCGTCCGATCGCGGACCGAGCTAGCCGCCCAGATGCCACGTCAGGAGCGCATCGAACCGACGTAGCGACCACCGACGGTCGATCGCGCCACCAATACATGTGGCGATCACGGATGCACGACCGCGCCGCGGGCGCGTACGGTCCTGCTGTCGACGCGCGCGTCATGCGGCAGAGCAAGCGCCCCCCAAATGGCGGCGAAGGTTGACTGGAGGACCAAGCGGCCACGGTCGCCGTTTGCGTGAGGAGATCGAAATGAGGCGTCTTGTGATCGTTTGTGCCGCGCTTGCCCTTGGGTTGGCGACCGCTGCACCCGCAAGCGCCGATGCGCCATCGAGGGTTCGCGAGCTCACATGCTCAGACGGTACCACCTTCAGCGGCGAGCAGGTCCGAGCCGGCTTTGGCACGCCGCCTCGTACCTTCCGCAACGTGGTCCAGGGTGAGGAGCCGGCGGCGTTTACCTTCTACGCCGCGAGCGTCATCGCTCCGGATGGGACCGTCGTCGAGTCGCTGACCTGGGACGACAGCCAGGGTGTGGACGTCCACCATGAGCTCGTCACGTGCAGTTTCATCATCCCGATTGGGGATCTGACGGGTTACACCGCCACGTTCACCGGCTTCTTCGTCCCCGCGTAAACCGAGGGCCGACCCGATGCGCCGATCAGCGACGGCAGCTCGGCGTGCCTACGTGGTCGATCACTACCGACCGGGACGCGGTGGCGACGAGCTTCGGCAAGAGGCCGAGCGTCTTCGCGACGCGGTCGTCGATCTGGGACGGGCGGGCAACGCAATCACGTGGCTGAGCTCGAACGTCATGCCGGATGACGACTACTTCCAGTCCGTTCTGGAAGCCACGTCGGAACGACTGGTCCGTGAGGCGCACGCGTTGGCCGGCGTCTCGCTCGAGCGGATCTCGCTGGCGATTCCGATTTGCGAGGTCAATGAGCGGTGACAGTCGGGCGCGGACATGGGACCCGGGAATCGGCCTGTAGGGGCATAGAAAGAGAGGGAAAGGCCATGACCTCGGTTCGACACAAGTTAGCGGTCGTGTGCTTTGGAGCCGTGGCGCTGGTCGGCTTGCTTGCCCAGCCAGCGGCCGCATTCCATTCCGGTGCCATCGTCGACTGCGGCGGCGCAGGCAAGTTCACGATCAAGACGGCTACGACCGGGGCGGGCCTCTTTCCGCCCAGCTTCTTTGATGTGCTCGTATTCGAGGAGCACGGGACGTTGACTGTCCTAGCGATCTCCATCAACGGCCAGCTCATCTTGGACTTTGCCGGCGTAGGCAGGCTTCATAGCGAAGCGGAATGGGCAACCTGCTCGTTCACCCTGGCTAATCGCGACGACGTCGAGGTTACGGGCGTTCTGACAGCTGGTTAGCATGCCTCGAGGTTGGCCCGTCGGCACCACGCGGCCGGCCGGCGCGATTAGTCGATGAACCACGTCAAGGTGTTGTCGCCCTGTTCGCCGACATCGGCGGAACGGGCGCCGAGCCGGAGATCTGGATCCTCGTCGACTGGTAGACGGCCGTTCGCATGGTGTGTCGCGCTGGCGGTTTGCGCGACCTAACCGCCGATGTTGGACGGTCACTGTCCAGAAGCGCAGGCGCGAAATCGGAGATAGAACCGAAATCGGCTCGACCGCAGTCATCACGTTAGAGCCGGTCGAATCGACCGACGCGAGCATGGCGGCCGAGATGCGAGCAGATCTCGTGGAACGGGCGAGGAACGGAGACCGCGATGACTCTCGAGCTCATCAATCCCACGGATCTGCCCACGCCGGCGTCCTATACCCAGGTCATCGCCGCGACTGGCCGCCGGCTGGTGTTCGTCGCCGGACAGGTGGCCGAAGACGCAGAGGGCAACCTTGTCGGTCCGGGCGACATGGCTGCCCAGGCCCGCCAGGCGTTCGCCAACGTCGGCCGCTCGCTCGCCGCCGCCGGAGCCGGACCGCAGCAGGTCACCAAGATCACGATCTACGTCGTTCACCTCCGGCCCGAGCACCTCACCGAAATCTCGGAGGCCCGGATCGCGACATTCGGTGACCACAAGCCCACAGACACGCTGGTGGGAGTCGAGGCGTTGGCCGGAACCGAGCACCTGATCGAGGTTGACGCGATCGCCGTTGTCGATTGATCCGACGCCGTCGAGGCGAACGCGGCGCCGGCGCGCCCGGGCACGCGCAGCGCACTAAGCCCGCAGATCGAACCGCGACCTGGTTATGGCCGCGCAGCCTGCAAGGGCGACCGGGGACGGCAGCGTGATGCCCGTCGACGTGCAGCTCCTGGCGGGCAGCCGGTTCTCCGCCTACCTCGCCCCAGCCCTGATCCTGGGCGGCCTGTTCGGCATCGGTTCGCTTGTCGCGCCAGAGATGGGCGTGTCGAGTCCCCCGCTGATTGTTACGTGTCCGAGCCCGGCTGGCCGGGCTGCTCCGGGCCGATGCGGTACGGGCGCATCATCTCGTTGTCCTCGTGCTCGACGATATGGCAATGCCACACGTACTGGCCGGGTGTCGCGAACGTCGCCTTGATGCGGGTGACCTGTCCTGGGTAGGCGATGACGGTGTCCTTGAATCCGGTTTCCCAGGGTTCGGGTCCGGTGACGGTGCCATTCGTCTTGAGCGGGAACTCGGGGTCCTCGCCGTCCATGACCAGACCTTCCCGGTCGACCACCTCGAACGTCACCTCGTGGACATGCATCGGGTGAGCGTCCGCGGTTGCGTTGTAGAGCTCCCAGATCTCGGTGTCTCCGACGCCCGGGTTTTCGGTCACGGGATCCATCCACAAGTGCTCGACCGGCAGGCCGGCTTCGATGGTGCCAAGGACCGCCTCGATCGGGCCCTCGACCTCCTCGCCTTCGTGGTCCTCGCCGGTGCCAGCCTTCTCGATGAGCCCGAGCGGCCGGGTGCGGAGCGCCGCCGGTAGCCGGGTGATCGCGGGTAGCCCGAGGAACTGCGGGGGTGTCGTCAGGTCGGCCGCAACGGCGGGGACGACTCGGAACTCCAGGACCTGGCCGGTGGTCCCCGGATCGGCGATCTCGAAGTCGGAGCCGGGGACCCCGCCGCCGAACGGCTCGTCCGGCCCGACATTTGCCAGGACGTGGTTTCCGAGCGGGACGTTCGTGAAGTCGACGATGACGTCGGCTCGCTCGGCGAGACCCATCAGGATCCGGTTCTCATGGTCCGCCGTCATGTTCACCGGCGCAGCCAGGAAGCCGCCCTCATTGCCGATCTGCCATACCTCGACGCCGGGGATGTCGTTGAAGTCGAGGATGAGGAAGCGCGACTGACAGCCGTTGAGGAAGCGGAACCGATAGCGCCGCTGCTCGACGACCTGGAACGGCCAGGTGTTGCCGTTGACCATGATGGTGTTGCCGAAGAACTCGGGGTTCCAGATGGGCGAGAAGCCCTCCATCCCGCCCTCCGGGATGTACGGCCCGACCAGGCCATCGAAATACGCGCGGGTGTCCGGGTAGAAGAGCGACCCGTCGACGTTGAACGCGCGATCCTGGATGGCGACCGGGATCTCGTAGTAGGTCTTGTTCGATGGGAACTTGTCGTTCGCCTTCGGGGCGGGGCCGGGCAGGACGGCCATACTGCTGTCGCGGGTGTCGAGGACGATGTCGTCCGGGCCGCCGCGCACGATGTAGAAGCCGGCTGGACCCGCATAGACATTGAGCCGCGTCATCCCGAGGGTGTGGTCGTGGTACCAGATCGTCGAGGCACGATTGGCATTCGGGTATTGGAACGTGGCGTAGCCCGCCCCCCAGTCCACGCCGAAGCGTGTCAGTGCCTTCGCGGCGAAGAAGTCGTACCACGTCCCTTGCGTCGCGTAGCCGGCCGGGATGTTCCCGGCCGCCGGCAAGTACCAGGCTTCCGCGTAGCCGTCGCTTTCGTCACCGACGCCGACCGCGCCGTGGACGTGCGTCACGATCGGGACCGGGCCCGTGTAGCGTCCGGGCGTCGAGGAGAACTCGGGGCGGGCATCCCGACCCACGGTCCCACCGGGCGGATTCGCCCAGTGCAGGGTGGGGTCGACGGGCAGCAGGTGCGGCAGGAAGTTCCCGTCCGCGTCCAACAGTTCGTTGATCCATTTCACCCGGACCGGCCGGTCTCGCCGCGCCTCGATCGTGAGGGACGGAGCGTTATGGAGCAGCAGGCCACGGCTACTGTCGCGCGATACGGCGCCGTAGCCCCAGACTGTCGTGGCCGGCAGACCGGTCGGCAAGATCTGTTGCGTCAGCTGCCGCATCGAGATCTCGTAGTAGTCGATCGGTTTGCCCCCTCGCTGCGGGATCGTGCGCGCCCGGGGCATGACCGGCGGGATTAGCAGCGGAGTCACGTACTTGGTGATGTCCTCGGGGTCGAGGGACGAGCCGGCGATCGGAACGGCGCGAACGATCCGCGTACCGCCCGCGAAGGACACCAGGAACAGCCCGGTGCCCGCTGCGACTGAGCCAACAAGGAACTGACGCCTGGACAGCGGCATCGTGGGTCTCCCTTCCCATGACCCCGGTCTCGGACACGGGGCGCCGGCAGACGAGTCGATGGGCCGAGAGCGAGATCGACGCTGGGGCGTCGGACGGACGGCAGGCACGGCCGGTCTCCTGGATCGACAAGCCTCCCCCGGTCGGCGTGTCCACATTGTCAGATGCGGCCGGCAGCACCGCCCATGCCGAAAGGACCCTGAATCGAGTGCCACAAGTCGCGCCTGGCGGGTATGAGGGCAGCGTCACCCACGACGGTCCGCGGGTCGCATGGACGCGGCACCCAACCCCCGCCACGTGACGGCCGTGCGGCGTGCCGATGCGCAGCCTCTACGGCCGGACGCGAGCGATCCCGGACTCGTATGCGAGTACGACCGCCTGCACCCGGTCGCGCAGGTCGAGCTTGTCGAGGATATGCGCGACGTGAGTCTTGGCCGTGTGCTCGGAGACGACGAGCTCGGCGGCGATCTCGGCGTTCGAGAGACCGCGAGCGACCAGGCGCAGCACCTCGAGCTCCCGTGGTGTCAGCTCGCCGAGCGCCGGCGAAGGCGCCATTGGCGCGCTAGCGGCGAACCGCTCGATCAACCGCCTGGTGACTGCCGGGGCGAAGAGCGACGCGCCGCCGGCTACGATCCTGATCCCGGACACCAATTGCTCCTCCGGGGCATCCTTGAGCAGGAAGCCGCTGGCGCCAGCTCGGAGCGCCTCGAACACGTACTCATCGAGGTCGAACGTTGTCAGCACGAGCACATGCGGCGGATGCTCGCTGCCGTCCATGATCCGGCGAGTCGCCTCGATGCCGTCCATGTTCGGCATGCGGACGTCCATGAGCACCACGTCCGGATCGAGCTCGCGCGCCAGCGCGATCGCCTCGGCGCCATCTGCGGCCTCGCCGACGACATCGATGTCGGGCTCGGCGCGCAGGATCATGCGAAAGCCGCCGCGCACGAGCGTCTGGTCGTCCACGAGGAGGACGCGGATCGTCATGCTCGAGCCGAGCGGAACGGCAGGCGCACGCGCAGCGCGTAGCCGCCTCCGGGCTGCCTGCCTGCCTGCAACTCGCCGCCGTAGACCGAGACTCGCTCGCGCATTCCGACCAGGCCGTAGCCCGAGCCCGAGCCCGAACCGTCGCCGGTGCCGTCATCGGAGATCTCGAGCTCGAGTTCATCCGCTCGATACCGGAGCACGACTCGGGCGCGCGCCGGACCGGCATGCGTGAGGGCGTTGGTCAGTGCCTCCTGCACGATCCGGAAGGCGGACAGATCGACCCCCGGTGGCAGGTCTCGCGGCTCACCCTCGATATCCAACTGGACCGGCAGTCCGGCGGCTCGCACCTGCTCGACGAGCATTCCGACCTCCTTGAGACTGGGCTGTGGAGCGAGCGGAAGCGTCTTTTCGCCACTTCGGAGCATGCCGACCAGCCGACGCATCTCGTCGAGCGCCTGCTGGCCCGTCGATTCGATGACGGCGAACGCCTCACGCGCATCAGTTGGCTCGGACTCGAGCACGCGCCGACCGCCTCGCGCCTGGAGGACCATGACGCTGATCGAGTGCGCGACCACGTCGTGGAGCTCTCGTGCGATGCGCGCCCGCTCCTCCACGATCGCGGCCGCCGCCCTCGCCTTCTCCTGCTCGAGCTCTCTGTCGTTCAGGCGCCGCTGCCGGATCGCCCGACCCGCGACCCACGGGGCACCCAGGAGAAGCGAGAAGAAGATCACGGCGTCGGCCGTGATGCCGGTGTTGTTCATCGCGAAATCCGTCAGGAATAGGCCCACGGTCATCCCACCTGCGAGCAGCGTGCGGCGGCCGCTCGTGTGCGCCGCAGCGCTGTAGACGGCGAGCACCAGGAACACGAACACGCCCGAGTTGGTGGGGCGAGCGAGGTGCGGCACCGCGAGCGCCGCAACGGAGACGGCGAGGATGAAGCCGAGCAGGGGGAGCGGATCACGGGACCGTCGCGCCGCCGTCACTCCGAGGCCGATTGCCAGTGCGATGGTTACGAGCCGGTGCCATTCCGGTGCTTCGGTCAGCACGACCTCGATCAGGACGAGTGCGGTGAGCGCGGCAGCCAGCACCGCGTCGCCCTGCCGCCGAATGAAGCTCACGAGCTCGTCCCGCATGGGGCACACGCTACGGCATGGGCGTTCCCGATTCCATCAGTCGTGAGAGCGACCGGCCTTGATGAAGTCTCGCTCTCGCGAGCGAGCCAGGTTCAGCAGAGAGGGCGACGACAGGTCCTCCGATGGCCCGTACCGTCCAAGCGACGACTGGCGAGCGCTTCACAGGAGGACTGAACATGCGAAGACCACTGACCGCCGCGATCCTGGGGATCGTGACCAGCCTGTTGATCGCGTCCTCGGCATTGGGCCACGAGTGCACCAACGCAAGCAAGAGCGACCCGGCCGCCGGTGCGCAGGCCCTGATCGACACGACGACCGGCGAGATCCTCTGGACGACCGAGGGCCTCGCCAATCGACTCGCCCACGGCGTCGTCGACCCAGTCAGCAGCGAAGGCTTCCACGGCCTCGTCGCCTTCGACGTCAACAGTGACGGCATCGCCGATTTCAGCACCTGGATCGACGTGGGACCCGACGGTGAGGTTCCGCTGGTGGCACAGCTCAGCGGCCCGGCGTGCCGGGGCCTGACCAACCTCTTCCTGTTCTTCACGGAGTGCCAGGGCAGCTAGCGGCAGACCTGCTTGCTTGTTACTGGCCCTGCGGCGCGCTCGCGGGACCCCTGGTCGACGTCCTGGACGCGATCAGGGTCCTGCGCGCGCCCTCCGACGATCTGACCATCGGCCGGCTCCGCAAGCACGGTGGGCCTAGTCCGGCGCGTCGCTTGATCCACGAAGCTCCTGGTTCCGAAGGAAGGTCAAGACAGCGGCGACGCGGCGATGCTGTGCACCGTCCTCCGAGCTGAGCATCAGCTTGGCGAAGATCGCGTTGATGTGCTTCTCGACCGCCGACGGCGAGATGTAGAGCGAGTCCGCGATCGCCGCATTCGACTTGCCCTGGGCCATCTCGCCCAATACTTCCATCTCTCGGGAGCTGAGCGTCTCGAGCAGGGACCGCGCGGGCTCCTGGCGACGCCCCAACAGGCCCTCGACGACCTTCGGGTCGATGACCGATCCCCCTGCAGCGACTTCGCGCAACGCTCTAAGGAGCTCGTCCAACTCACCCACCCGGTCTTTGAGGAGGTAGGCGAGCCCGCTCGTCCCGTCGCGGAACAGCTCGAACGCGTACATGGAGTTCACATACTGCGACAGGACGACGACGCCCACACCCGGGTGCCTCGCTCGGATCTCGTGGGCGGCCTCGATTCCCTCCATCTGATGGGTGGGCGGCATTCGGATGTCGGTGATGACAGCATCCGGGCGAAGCCGTTCCACAGCGTCCATCAGTGCTTTCGGGTTCTCGACGGCGGCGACCACGTCCACCTCGCCGCTCGACTCGAGCAGGCGCCGGGTTCCCTCTCGAACGAGGTAGTGATCCTCGCCGATGACGACCTTCATGGCCCGTTGACCGGGAGAGAGGCCGACACGCGCGTCCCGTGGCCGGGCGCACTCGCGACGATGACGGTCCCACCGAGCGCGCGGATGCGGTCGCGAAGACCCGCCAATCCACCCTCCGAGGCGGCGTCCGGATCAAAGCCTCGCCCATCATCGGCCACCCCCAACTGGAGTCGGCCGTCTTCGTAGGTCAGCGAGATGGTGGTCCGCGTGGCGTCAGCATGTTTGAGGACGTTCGCGAGCGACTCGGTCACGAAGAAGTAGGCGGCACCTTCGATGTTGTCGCCGAATCGTCTTGCCCGAAGGCCCTCGGATGTCTCGAGGGTGACCTCCAGAGGCAGCCGCGCACACCGATCCTCGACCGCCTCCAGGATCCCCCCGTCGCTGAGCACCGACGGGTGGATCCCCTGCGCAAGCTCTCGCAGCTCCGACAGGATCTGCTGGGCCTCAAGGCGCATGTCGTCGATCACGTCCGGACTCAGGCCTCCCTGAGCGGCCGCCGATCTGGCCATCGCCAGCCTGGCGACCAGGGCGACCAGCTCCTGCTGGGCGCCGTCGTGGATGTTCCGTTCGATCCGGCGTCGCTCCGACTCGGCGGCGTTGACGATGCGACCTGCGAGTCGGGCGTTCCTGACCGCCAGGGCCAACTGCCCGGCGAGGGTTCGGACAAGCTGGATTTCATCGTCCCGCAGTCGGCCCTCGGCCTTCGGACCACAGACGATCTCCCCGACCTGCTCATCCCCGGCTCCGAGCGGCACCCGCAACACCGGCTCCCCAATGACGGATCCCGCCATCGCCCGGGAGCCATCGTCAAGCGACACCGTCACCCACGTGAGTCGGATGGTTCCCTTGATCGTTTCGACCAGTCGCGGGAGAAGCTCACTCGGTTCGGTGGCCTGCTCGATGGTCACCCCGAAATCGGTCACCGCTTCGTACTTGGTGGGACGAGCACCGAACACCCAGCGGTCGGCAACGGCCTGGAGACGACGGCGGGCGGGCTGGAAGAGGATCGCGATGACGACGGTGAGCACCACCGCCACCTCGAGGTTGAGTCCCAGCCGTGCCCCCGCCGCCCCGACAGAGGCGGCGACCGCGACGTAGACCACCAGGATGACCAGGGAGAGTGCGCCATACACGACCGACCTCCGGATGACGATGTCCACGTCGATCCAGTGCGGTTCCATGACCGCCACCACCACGGACGCCGGCAAGAGGATGACGGACAACGTGGAGAGCACCGTCTGAGCCGGGCTGTTCTGCGGCGGTGAGATCACGCCGAGACCAGCGAGGATGGACGGGACCACCCCAACGAGGATGACCACGAACCCGCCGAACAGGACCCAGCGAATCTGCTTGCGCTCCCGCGTGGAGGTGGCGTGATAGCGCACGAAGAGCAATCCGATCGCCCCGAGGAAGATGGCGAACCCAAGCGTGTTCACGGTAGCGAGCATTGGGCCATACGGCTGCAGGGCCTCCATGAACAGCGGGCTTGCGATGCCGGTGACGCCATGGAAGGACGAAACAGACGTCACGATGAGCTCGTTGGAGACCATGGCCAGGGTGGGAAGGACGATCACGATCCAGGCGGCCCGGAGGAAGCCTCGCTCCCTGGCATGCCGAGGCCGGCCATCGGGCAGGAGAACCACCAGGGTGGCTGCGAGGACCAGGGCAACCATGGTCGAGGTCTGGCTCAGCCAGATCGAAGCCCACATCCATTCCTGGGCTCCAGACTCCTGGAATATGTGGATGGTCGGGGCCTCGACGATGGAGGCCACCATCGGAAACGCGATGCCGCACAGGAGCAGCAGTTCGCCGATCGGGTGGCCGGGCCGCTTGAACACGAGAAAGACGCCACCGACGACGATCGAGGGCGCAACGAGGGCGTAGATGACCCCCGCCACCTCAACCTGCCCCGCGGTCAGGTCCCAGGCGAAGAGGGCCAGGTACACCGCCGAGACGAACACCACCAGGGACAGGAGCAACCGCCGCCTCACGCTCGGATACTGGCGGGAAGCCGCCCAGCGCGTCCATAGCGTGAACCGGAGTTCGAAGGTGGCCCATTTCTGAAGCCTGCCCCACCCCCTTCTTCGGGCCGGCCGGATTTCAGTCGCGGCAGTTCATCTCTACCTTCGCCTTGACCGACCGGTGCGCTGCGGTCCTTCTGCACCGCTCCAGGCCGGGTCGAGGGGATGGTCGGCGCGATCAGCGTCAAGTGGTGGAGGTGGACTGATGGGCGGTCTCAAGCTTGCCGGCGGACTGTGGATCATCGCCGGGCTGAGCAATCTGGTCATTGCGTTCGCCACCTTCGGTGAGCCGATCATGGCATTGTTCATCGTCGGCGCCACCGTGGGCCTGGCGATCGGCGCGCTCCTGATCGCACGCCCCGGGCCGGGAGCTGTGCGCCGGTCCAGCGTCGCGGGTCTCGCGTGGCTGATCGCCTTTGGTGCGTACGCGCTGATACAGCTCGACAAGCAATACCTGTCAACGGCCGTCTGGCTCCTTGCATTCGGCGTGGCCGGTGCCCTCGTTGCCTACTGGCGTCGAGCAGCGGTGGCGTCGGCCTGAGCCTCCTCCCTCGGACGGTTTCGCGTAGTCAGGGTCCGGAGGCGCTGGTTCGACTGTGCGACCATCCGGCCATGAAGTCGGCGACCGTAGTCGTCGTTGGCGGCGGATGCATTGGCCTTGCCTGTGCGACCGCCTTGGCCACACGGGGATCGAAGGTCATCCTGCTTGAACGCGGGTTGCCGGGCGGTGCCAACTCGACGCTGACGGGCGGTGGCATCCGCCAACAGTTCGGAACGGAGCTCAACGTCCGCCTGTCGCAACTCAGCGCCGAGACGTGGGACACCTTCACGGAGCGTTTCGGAGTCGACCCGAACTTCCGCCGCATCGGCTACCTGTTCCTGGCTAGGACAGACGAAACAACAACAACGCTCGTCGCGCACGTCGAGCTCCAGAACAGCCTCGGCGTCGACAGCGAGTTCCTGGACATGGAAGAAATCCCGCGGCGCTGGCCCGCCCTGGTTGACCGGGGATTTCGAGGCGCCGGGTTCCGTGCGTCTGACGGATGGGCGAATCAGCACCGGATCATCGACGGCCTTGTTCGCGGCGCGACCGCAGCCGGCGCCGAGCTGATGGTTGGAACTGAGGCACTCGCACTCGAACTGACCGGCGGCAGGTTTACGGGAGTCGCAACAACAGCCGGGCGGATCCGGGCTGATGCCGCTCTTCTCGCATCCGGACCATGGGTTGCCCCCCTGCTCGCCCCAGCGGACCTGTCCGTGCCGGTGATGGCTCACCGACACGAGTTGTTTATCGTCGAGCCTGCAGAGCCTTATCCAGAGGGTCTTCCATGGCTGATCGGTGTGGACGATGAGGTCCATACCAGGAGCGACGCTGAGGGCCGCGCGCTAGTTGGCGGCTTCCTAGGGGAGGATCGGCCGGTCGATCCTGATCGGTACAGCACGCGGGCCGACGACGCCTGGACGCGGGCGGTCCTGGCAACCGCCGAGCGGGTATTCGGTGTCGTCGGACCCTCGGCTCAGGTCCGACACGGCTGGGCCGGCCTGTATCCGTCGACGCCCGATGGCCACCCGATCGTCGACAGGCTCGCCGATGGCCTGTACGTCGCGCTTGGCTTCTCCGGCACGGGTCTGATGCATGCTCCGGCAGCGGCGCTTCTGGCGACCGAACTCATCGTCGATGGCGAGATCCGATCCGTCGATCCCAGGTTGCTCTCTGCGGCTCGCTTCCGCGGCAAGACTGAGCCGGCAGAGGCCACTGGTTTCTGAGACGCCGCGACGGTCACACCCGTCCTACCAGGACGCGGCAGATTCGGTCTTGACAATCGGACGATATCTTCCTATTCTCACGGCATGCGACGCAAGGCAGGCGCCATCATCCCGTTGGAAGTCGCGATCCTCGAGGCTTCCGCTGAGCTCCGACGAGCCGGCGACGCGGAGGTCCACGGTTACCTCCTGGCCAGGACGGTCAAAGACCTCCGACACGCGAGACGACTCACGGCGTATGGAACCCTGTACAAGGCGCTGACGCGCCTCGAGCGTCAGGGCTACCTGGCCAGCCGATGGGAAGTTCCCCTTGCCGCGGCCGCCGATGGACGGCCCCGCCGGCGGTTCTATCGCCTGACACTCGAGGGCGAAGGCGCGTTGAGAGAGGCGCGCGCGGCCGATCGGGACACCGTGATCAACCGTCCCGCGGCGGCGACCGTTCGATGAACGCCGAGCGCGCCGCCGGATTGGTCCGCCGATGGGTCGCCTTCTACACGCGCGGCCTTCCGGCCGAGGTCCGGCAGGACCGACGCGATGAGCTCGACGATGACCTGTGGAGCCAGATGACCGAAGCGGCAGCGTCCGGCCCTGACCAGTCGCTGAGCAGCGAGGTCGTCATGCGACTCGTCTTCGGCATCCCTGCCGATCTGACCTGGCGTGTGGAGCAGCTCCGCGTCGCGCTCAAGAACGGTGGGGCCCCTGAAAGGAGTCCCACGACGGGCACCCGGGCGATCGCGCTGCTGGCCATCGTTGGTGGGGTCGGCTGGGTGGTCTGGCCGATCCCGCAGGCCATCGTCGGAAGGGATTGGCCCGCTGGGCAACCTGTGTCCTGGCTCCTGTTCTTCAGCGTCGTGTTCGGCACGTGGGCGTTGGCCTGCGCGACGATCGGCCTCGTCTTCGGCTTCCAGGACAGGATCGGTGCGGGATCGGCCCTCATCGGGTCGCTCGGTGCGTCGATCGGCGCGGTCAGCGTCTTCGGTCTGTTCGCTGGCATCGTCGCATTGCCTCTGGGCTCGGCGATCCTGGTGCGAGATCTGGGGCGTGCCGGAGTCCTTGGCCTGTGGCTGGCCAGGGCGCACGTGGCCACGGCCATCATCTTCTTCATCCCGATCGTGATCCTCTTCGCGAACGGCGCGCTCTTCGACCACCCCGAGACGGCGGTGCCGCTGATGACCCTCGTCCTGCCCTACGCCTTCAGCTGGATCTCGATCGGCTGGTCGCTCCGCCACGGCGCACCCGTGCCCGAGCGACGGATCGATGAGACCCGGTGACTCGTGGCGTCACGGTGAACGAGCGAGGGTAGGGTTCGGCGTTTCGCTCGTTCGCGGAGCGCCTACGAGAAGGCGCGCCCCGGGAGCTCGCTCGATGCGGACGCCCGGCGAGCAAGTATTCGAGGGGAGGTCAGGTATG
>Ga0184625_10000399_pt1 | contig 16058 bp, 21 predicted proteins | sample PLM3_30_b1_FD_133151 | JGI IMG/M metagenome (GOLD analysis project Ga0184625, IMG submission 133151) | Groundwater sediment microbial communities from an aquifer in East River, Colorado, USA - PLM3_30_b1 | ecosystem: Environmental > Terrestrial > Soil > Riparian zone | place: USA: East River... | reverse complement strand
TTTGCAGAAGCGGCGGGAATGGAGTTGATTCTAGCCGAGGTCAAAGTTGTCTATATTCGGACTGGACGAACTACTACTATCCCGAATGGAACACGAGACAATACAAGAGCAATCGGGATACCTGGTGAAATGCAAGGTGTGCAATCAGTTTACGATCTCCCATAGATCATATATTCGTGCCTTGCAACTGTTCCAAGACCATGTTCGGAAGGAACACCTATGATCGCAGCTATAGTTATCCTGTCACTATGTCTTATCACAGTGACGGTACTGCTCATCAGAGAGCAAATAGACAAAGATGACAAAGCAGGAGTGGATATCAGTGAAACGTATCGTCCCATCGAAGCGCACATTCAAGGTCTACGCGGCGGGTCTACTAAGCCTGAGCGCGCTATATCTGGCGCGATCATCCTTCCAGAAGCTCCGCCACATGAAAACCTCCCGCAAACTCCGGGACCGCTTGGCGAAATACCGAGGGGGTTCAAACTAACACTTGTAGCGGAAAACTTTATCAGTGAAACAGGCGCAATGATCACCAAAACGAGATGGGGAATACGCAATGTCTGATAATACCGATGTCCGCGCGATCCTGAAAAACGAAGGTTACGACGACGATCAGGTAACCGCACTGCTGTACTTTGCGCACAAGGATGCGTATGCGGAGCATGTAAAACCAAAGGTTGTCTTGCACTGGTTGAACTCCAGTGACTTCAACAATCTTGAAGACGAACAACTCGTGGCTCTTGGAGAGACACACAAAGTTGTTGTCATGGAAGGTACTCTCTCCGAAGATGCCGGAACGGTCATTCTCTCTTATGTTGTCGTTCCGAAAGATATGGTTGTAATGGAGGTGAATGTTGCACCGGAAGCCCAAGAATCCGTTGAGACTCCGTCTGAAAGTACTATTCCTGAGTAGTGCTGTTTGTGGAGTAATCTTCGGACTATGGTTGTCTACAGTACGAGGAGAAAGATAATGAAAAATGACGCTATTAACTTCTTCAAGGGAGTGGGGCTGTTCATACTCAGCTTTCTAGCAGCCTTTATTCTCTGGGTCATCCTCGATATCGTTTGGCTGCTGGTTCAGGTCGGCGACCACCCAAAGGACATTCCAGGGTTGGGACTGTGGGAACTTATCACCGCCATCCCCCTGTTCTTCTATTGGAGGAATGAAAACAAGAAAAACAAGGAACAAGAGGGATTGAAACTGGATGCTAGACGATGATATCAACTTGCACCAACTAGGTGCAGCAGATTTCCTAAACAGTAAAGAAAAGATGACCTACCAGGAATGGTTGGAATTCACCGAGTACGGAGACGAGCTACTGTCGCGTATGACGTACGCCGCATATTGTTATGGATACGACAAATCAGCGAAGGGAGGTCTGTGACTGAGCAGCCCCTACCACATCAGATAGAAGCCGCCAGAATCCTTGGCGCTCGATCAATCTTGGCAGACAAACGCGGATTAGGTAAGACGTGGTCAAGTTTGATTTGGGCTGAGGATTCCAGGCGGCTTCTTGTGTTGGCACGAAAAGAAATTGCAGAGAACTTCATGGAAGAAATGGAACTCAGATACCCACATCGCAATGCTTTCAATATCATATCCAAAACACCGGCAGAACGTTACGCTACTGTCACGATCATGGGGATGCTCAATGATTTCACGGCTGTTGTCAATCTTGAATCGTGGAGACGAGATGACACTATCATCTCTGATCTCAGAAAACTACATTTCGATACAGTCATTGTCGACGAAGCGCATAGTCTTAAGGATGAATCCTCTACCTTCTTTCAAGGTACTAGAGGCATCATACTCGGTCCTAACATGTGTGATCGCTGTGGATCCAGTAAGATTCAGTTTCTTAATGATGCCGTTGGGTGGTTCTGCACTACATGTTATGGGCTCGGCAACGGTAAATCTTCCATTGAAAAAGTTCAGTTCCTCACCGGTACTCCCATCCTCAATACGCCGTATGATCTTTGGGCCCTCCTCCATCTCATCGACCCCGTCGAATGGCCAACCAAAGACCAATTCCTCAAGCATTACTGTTGGCAGGGAGCCGACGGAAGATATAGATTCCTCCGCCATGCGGAATCACGCATACTATCTTGGCTTGGTACGAATTACCTTGAGAGAACTAGGGAAGATGCCGGTGTCGTTCTCCCACCACAAAAGGTGCAGACATATCATCTAGACTTCAACAAGCAAGACTACCCCGAACAGTGGGACTTCTACGAGCAGCTTAAAGAGGCTGCTGCTATTAAAATCTCTGAGACAGAGACACTAGATATCATTTCCATGCGTGCGCTTATCACACGTCTACGGCAAGCGATAACATGGCCGGCAGGAATCGTAATTGATGGGTGGCGATGTGATGTTAAACAAAGTATCAAAGTGGATGCAGCAGAAGAAAGGACCCAACTATTCCGAGATGAGGGACATCGAGTTCTACTCTTCTCCCAATTTGTCCCGCCTCTACATGAACTTAAGAGACGGTTCGGTAAAAATGCTATCGTCCTTGATGGGTCTACCCCCGATTACCTTCGACGTGAAATCCGGCATGACTTTGACCGTCGTCATAAAAGAAACAAGTGGGACGTTCTACTTGCGCATTATCGTGTTGGAGGGGAAAGCCTCAATCTCAATGCAGCAACTGCCGAAGTCTTTATTGACTATGAATGGTCACCCGGAAGAGAAGATCAAGGACAAGGAAGAATGGACAGGATGGGACAGACGGAAGAGAACTACGTAGAGAAACTACATGCGTCTCCATCAATTGATGACTGGCATGTAGGACTCTTGAAGTATAAGCAGGCAATTCTCGACAACTTTAATGTCGCCAAAGAGAGTTTGAGGGAGCATCTACTATCATGAATAGACCAACACCAGAACAAATGGTTACTGCTGCACTAGAGTCAATTGCTATTATGAGAGCGGCCAAGAGATATGTAGATACAGGTCAAATTGATCCGACCGACTTGATGGAAAAGCTCTATCAAGATTCAGAAGATAAAGAAACACTGTTCTTTATCATGGCTGGCTTTGCCATGAATCTAGTAGACATGGTTGCTGAAATGCTTAAGATTTCATTCGATGAAGCATGTGACGACCTTGTCCACGGCAGTTTTGCTGCTGGAAAGATATGGCCAAAAGAATGAGTTGTATTCTCTGTGGACGTGACTTGCATAAAGAGTGTGCGGCGAAACGATCAAGGAAGAAGTGCTGCGGTGAAGCGTCTCTGTGCGCGTTCCTGAGCCCCGCAGAAACAGACCTATACAATCCCCCACGCAGCCAATCCGGGCCGGTCAGCGACACGTCAGCGGCCATTGCGGGGCACTCAGAGCCCGGTGCCGAACCACCAGCCGGTGAATCAAGATCATCTAACGATCCGGTAACGGATCTTGACAAACAGCGTGAGCCGTGGAAGACTAAAGAGGCTGCATTTAGACAGAGTAGGCAAAAAACAGAATACACACGCAGAAAAGATCCGCGCATAGGTGCAACAGAAAGACCTGTTGGCAGACCTGTTAAAGATACTGTGGATATGACTAATCCAGAGGCAACAGGTCGTAAACGTGCAGCACAAATGTATCCACTAGTCATAGATGCAGACTGTGAATGGAAAGGACTTGCCAATGTTGGAGGTGGAAAGCATCCTATTGTCGGTTGTATGGGAGGAAAACAATCCAATCGACATCATGGCCCTGACAAAACAACTACTAACAACGATCAGGGAAACGTACACAGAGTCTGCGGTCGTTGCCACAATCTCTGGCATGAGTGGAACGATGCTGATTACGATCCGGGAGAACGGCACGATCCAAGAATTGCCGATCCGGTTGAACTTGTAATGTGGGACAAAAGAGAAACGAGGCCAAAGGCTCCTATATCAAGGTTCCAAGCCCACAGAGAAAAAGAGGACGAGTGAGTGATGAACTCAAAGGGCGTTACCTGGAAATACCCAGGAGGTCACAAACCAACTACCAAGCTGTCTCTAACTCAGAGGCAATGACATACCTTCATTGTGAGAAGAAACACTACTTCCAATTCGCACTCGGACTCCAATCGCGCAATCATCCAGACCCACTGCAACATGGTAAGCTAGGGCATCAAGTCCTACACCACTATTATAAGACACGTAAAGCTGGAAGCGGACATCAAGATGCCGTAGGTGCAGCAATGGATGTCTATCATAACGATCAAACGACACCAACACTGGTCAAGATGGCAAACATGACCAAGCTGCTACAGTATTTTGACCACTACAAAGACGATGACTTCAAGGTCCTACTCGTTGAGGAACCAGTCCAGATTACACTTGCGAACTCTATCTATCCCTTCACTGCTGATCTGGTCATTGAGTATCCCTCCGGTGCTATTGTCCTATGGGACCACAAGATCGTTGAAAAGTTTTGGAATGACAACCGACCTAAGTACGAACCACAACTGTACAAATACGTGTTCGCTCTTAGAGAAAAAGGTTACAATGTAACCCAAGCTAAGTACAACTTCATCAAGACTGTCGATGCTAAAGATGGTGAACAGTTCAAGCGCGTCCCCATCAAGCTGAACAATACTAAGATCAAGAACATGATGCGTGACCATGAAGATGCAGCAGAGCGTATTATCCAACGTCGTCGTATTCCGGTGGCACAGTACAAGAACCAATCAATTAGAAACTTGAGCTATGCCTGTGACCGGTGTCAGTTCAAGCTACTCTGTGAATTGGAGTTGGAGGGAAGAGACATCTCCCGTACTATGGCATTGGAGTTTGAGCCTAATGACGACTATGGATATCAACCAGCCACGCCCGCTTGAGGGTGAAATCAACCGTTATCGTCTACTGCTTTATGGCGATCACGGTATTGGCAAAAGCACAGTTGCTATGCAACTGGTACGACGTAAAGGTTTGTGGCTAACTGCTGATTCTACGTGGACTATGGCATTGACAGATGAGTGGAAAGCAAAGATCGACAGAATTCCGTGGGAACTACTGAGCCAGATCCCTACTATATCAGAGCGACTAAAGAGTGGAGTGTTGGATTATGACCTAGCGATACTAGACCCGACAAGTACAGTGCTTGGTGAAGCCCTCGTTAAGTTTGTGGACAAGTACAAGTTGGGTGCTCAGAGAGCGCCGAATCTACCTGAGTACGGTCACTACTACATGGTAAAGCGTGAAGCTGAGACGCTAGTTAAGGCTATGCGGGAAGTTCCATGTGACGTTGTGTATGTGTGTCATACAAAGGAAGATAGAAACCGACCGAACATGAACGAGGAAGCGGCCAAGGCATTGTACCGTGAGTGTAACCTAATAGGATATATGTCGCGCGGCACTGATAAGATACGACGAATACAGCTGGAACCAACCAGTGGGACGATAGCAAAGACGCAGATCCCCGGTATCCCCGAGGGAACGTACGAAGCAAGCAAGTTTATTTCGATGCTAAGAGATTGGAAAGACAGCCGTGGCTGACATTCTGGACCGTAGCGATACTATCACGAGCGATCTACGCGGAACTTATCGTGCGAAGATCCGTCTCTCATACATCAAGCAATTGGAGCGGGATCCCAATGTAATTCAGTGGAAGCTCCAGTGGATTGTGGACGATGAGGCAAGTGCTCAGCACGGTGAAGCCGTGTGGGAGAACTTCTACTTCTACAATAACCTCACCGAAGATGACATCGAGCATATGACTGGTGCTGAAAAGGGACGACTTCGGCGTAACTGGCGTGAGCGGACTGAGCGTCTAACGTCTCTTGGTGTGGAAGACCCAGCAGAGGTTGACCACAATGATAAGGAATTTTTCGGCACGTTCGTCGGATTCGAGGCCGACGTTACCGTGAACACGAACAACTCTGGACGAACTTCCATCAATCGTAATGGTGTTCATCCAATTAAAGAGGACGTCGATCTAGAAGCAACGTCGATCGACATCTAAAAATGTAGGGTGGGCACTCTCGGCTTCGCGGGTTTAGGGTGTCCACCCTACCCATCTCTAGGAGAAATTATGACACTTGAAGAACTATACAATGAACATCAGAAGGAGGTTAAAGGTGGATACGCCCTCACCAAAGTCGGATCCTACATCAGAGAGCGAAACTTCGTCCCAGGACGGGGACACAGCAATGGCTATCTTTTTGTGGCTGAGGCTCCAGGCACTGCCGAAGACGCCACTGAGGAACCTCTTGTTGGAGACTCTGGAAAACTACTTCGAAAAATCCTTGGAGAACTTGATTTTCCAAGGCCCAATTTTTTCACCAACGTTTGGAAGTGGCAGCCTCCACGAAATCGGACTCCAACTATGGCTGAGATATCGAGAGGCATACAAGTCCTCGTCCCAGAAATCCGACTAGTTTCACCACATACCATCATTCTCCTAGGTAACACTGCCAACCGTGCATTGTTCCCCAACAGTAGACTTCTGCGCGGGGTTCTCTATGAACATGGCTCATATAGATTCATGGCTACCTATCACCCAGGCTACCTCCTAGCATACCGTAACCCACAGAAAGTCTCTGTGTTTAAAGAGCACCTTAGGCTAGCTGTGAAGGGAGGATAGTGACCGATGATGTTTTCTCCGACAGAGTCCCCGAACTTGCAGAGCATCACAGGAGGTACTTGCATGATGCCGCTATAACTGATGAAGTCATAGCACAGAACAAGATATGCAGTAATGCCGCACTGGATCATATCATCTTCCCTTGGACTGATGGGGAGAAAACAGTCTTCGTCACTCGTCCCGACAAAGCAAAGAGTGTTAAGCAGAAGTACGTGTGGCCCGCCGGCGTGCCTATCATTCTATGGAAACTTAGACCAGCAGCGGCTGATCAGTACATCCTAGTTGAAGGTGTAAAACAGAGCCTAGCTGTACAATCTTGGGCACCGTATCACTATGGTATAGTGGGAATGAATGGGGCCTGGGGTTGGAGCAAGACTGATCTGTCGTGGACGAAAGACAAAGACATCACAATCATTCTCGATGGAGATAGGAGGATAAACGATAGTGTCGCCAAAGCATCGGAAGCACTTCAACGTACGCTTGAAAGATATAATTGCAGATCAGTCAACTTTGCCAGTCTCCCGACAGCTGGAACAGATGGTATTGACGACATCCTTTCCCGCCTCCCTACCGAAGATAGACGAACGTATCTGCAAACACTCCTTGATTCTGCATCCTTTGCAGGACGGAGAATCCAAATCAAGTCCGCTCTTGATTATAGACCCAAGAGAAAACGATGGCTATACCAGTCTTTTCTGCCTCTTGGAAATCTATGCCTATTGGCGGGATATGAAGGAACGGCCAAGTCAACCGTTACTACGGATCTTGTTGCCAAGGTATCTCGCGGAGAACTTGATGGTGAATTTTTCGGAGAACCTAGGCGAATCATCTACGTAACAGGAGAGGAAGATTGGGACCAAGACATCCTGCCCAGACTCATAGCTGCTGGCGCTAACCTAGGTAATGTTCTGTCAGTGTTTATTCAGCATGAGTCTGGTGCAGAGATGATGGTATCACTTGACAGAGACTTGCAGGAACTAGAACGTGTCATTGAAGAGAACAGTGTTGTACTCATGGTCTTCGACTCACTTCTATATTTTCTTGGTGACCGAGTGGACTATGACAAATCATCCCCAATCAACGATCTACTCTTGCCCTTGGTACAAGTTGGAATCAGAAACTCTTGTACTATGCTCGGTATCCTGCACTTTAATAAAGGATCCCACCAAGATAATCCTCTCAACAAAATCTCCAACTCTAAAGCCTTCACCCGAATTGCTCGATCAGTTTTGATGACAGCCTCACACGAAGACCACTTCATTCTGTCAGCCGAGAAACTAAGCAGTTCATTGAGACCAGAATCGCTCAGCTTTAGACTTGAACAAGTGTTTCTCCCCGAAGAATGGAATGATGAGGGACAACCGGTTAGCTCTGTCAAGGTGGAGTGGCTTGGAAATTCAGATGTATCTGTCTCCGAGATTATGGATATGGTACAACGGGGAGAAAGTACGTCGAGTAAAGAGGTTAACGAATGGTTGCAATCATACTTGGATAGTGTAGGTGGTGAAGCGACTTGGATATCAATTAAAAATGCAGCAGCTAAAGATGGAACAGGATATAGTGATGCAACCCTGAGAAGAGCAAAGGCTCGTCTTAGTATTGAACATGTACGCAGTGGATTCCAAGGTGCTATGTCTTGGCGCTATACTGATCCAGAAATGGAACATATGAAACAACGAGTTCGAGAGAGCATGGGGATGTGATGCTAGTAGAATTTATAGGTGGTCCTATGGATGGAGAGAAGAGACAGATGTCACACGTTCCGATTCTATATTTTGTCCTACAACCACCTTCTCCCTACGACTGGAAATCAGTCGTACACACGTATGTACTAGGACACAATCATCGATACTGGTATGAGGGAGAGAAACTAGGTTGATAGCTAACTTGCAGGATGCGTACAAAAGCCGTTGGCTAGCTGTTGACACAGAGACTAATGCACTAGACCCACGCTGGGACCCACAATTTAAATGCCTCGGTATCTCTATCGCATTCCGCAATGAACTAGGAGTGATGTGCAGTGAATATTATCCGATCAACCATTGGGATAGTAACGAAACAGAAGATACTATTAATGAAGTCCGATGGCTCATTACAACTCATCCAGGCTTGGTGTTTCACAACGCCAAGTTCGACCTTGTTGTACTGGATAGAATGGGAATAAAACCAACAGGTGATTACCTTGACACAATGCTCATGGCCCATTGGATAGATGAAAATCTATTCAGCAAGGAACTCGACTGGCTAGGCAAACGATTCCTTGGTCGTGGCAAAGCTATGACACCGGAGCTAGACTCAGTCATCAATTCATTTGGTTGGGGTCTTGTTCCCGGTGCATTCATGAAGAAGTATGCGAGCACTGACGCTGAATTGACCTTCGATTTGTGTATGAAGTTTATGAAGAAGTGGAACGATGAAGGCTACGCTGGTGCATTGTGGGCACGAGAGCAAGAATTCCTTGCACTGATATCACGCATGGAGAGACAAGGCATCGTCATTGACACCGACTTCTGTAAAGAGCAGATCGACATCGGCGAACGCACGATGCAAGAACTGTTGTTCAAGGTGGGATTCAACCCGTCATCAAACCCACAACTTGGTGAATACCTCATTAATCAGATGGGGTTGCCAGTAGTTAAGAACACTAAGACGGGACGACCGTCCTTTGACAAGTACGCAATGGCAGAGTACGAAGAAATATTGGAGCAAAGGGAAGATGCTACAGCACAGAATATACTTGCATATCGAGGATGGCAGAAAACAGTTTCGTCCAATTACAGAGCTTATCTGGATCTCCTCTGTACGGATGGAAGGCTCAGACCTAATTTCCTTCTTCATGGTACTAGAACGGGTCGCCTCTCGTGTCGTAAACCTAATCTCCAACAAATCCCCAAGTCCTCCGACCACCCTTGGAATGGCGGACTTAAGCGTGCTTTCCTTGGAAGCGAGGGTTATAGACTCCTCGGGTTCGATTATAGCAACCTCGAATTGCGACTTGCTGCCATTTACGCTAGAGAAGATGCTCTCATTGATGCATTCAACGCAGGATTCAAACCCTTCGATGAACTCGCAGCCCGACTCAACAAGCCAAGGAACCTCTGTAAAAACCTAACTTATGCAATTCTTTATGGTGGTGGAATCAATAGAATCAAGAACCTCTTTGGACTAGACTGGCAGGCAGCCAAAGAACTACGTGAAGAATTCTTTAGAGTCTATCCCAATCTACAGGAGACGATTCAGTATGCAAGTAATCTATCTAAGCGACGAGGTTATGTCTCTCTTTGGACTGAACGAAGGAGACATTTTGATCGCCGTGACGACGACGCACACAAAGCCTTCAACTCAATCATTCAGGGTGGCGCAGCTGAGCTTGTCAAGTCTCGCCAACTCGCCGTTGCTAGAGAAATCGATTGGGATACTTGTCGAATGATTCTCTCCGTTCACGATGAACTTGTGTTCGAGAGTGCAGATCCGAAGTGGGAGCCCATCATCAAGGAGATTATGATGGACGTGAACGGACTCAACCCTAATTTCCATAAGGTTGCATTCCCCGTAGAGAGTAAAATATGGGGGTTGGCAGCGTGACATACCTAGCACTTGATCCTGGGTGGCATACAGGCTGGGCATTGTTCGATGCTAATGGAGAGAAGATACAGTCAGGATTGTTCCTTGGCATTGATATGTTCGAGGACTTTCTGGATCACTTGGGCCCCAGTCACATTATCTATGAGGACTATATCCATAGACCGTGGACTCCACAAGGCGGTAGTAAACACCACGCGGCTCAGGTTATTGGTGCATGTAAAGCATGGGCAAAAAGAAACGGTTGCAAGACTACTGAACAGCCTAACACAGTAAAGCCTATTGCCTACAAATGGGCTGGGCTCAAAAAGAAATCCCATGAGAACGATGCGATCGCTCATGGGATCTACTACTTGCAGAAGAACGGGATCAGAAAGTCGAGGTTGATACGGTGACACAGCTGAGGATTACCCACACGGTATCTTACGAATACTCATCAACATATCCTGGTGGGTACGATGATGATATGACACTCGATGACGCAGTCGCATGGGAAGAGAATTGTACCTTTAATGAGTTGTTGGATTTTATGGATCTAAATAAACCAACTAATCATGAGGTACACATAAAGGTTGAGGAATAAGAAAAGGCCCCTAGGTCATTGACCTGGGGGCCTTCTCTTTTAGTCCTTCGGATTGAACTGCAACTCAAGTGACTCTGCCAGCTTGGCTGCAACTGCCGTGGCAATTGCGTCCACATCTGTAGCTCCACCAGGAATAGCAGCCACCGCAGCCTTAAGTGCAGCAACGTCTAGTTGTAGCTTATCAACCTTGTCGTCGACAGCCTTAACAGAAGTTTCGAGATGTACTCGGCCCACAAGAAGCTCTTTAAGAGCAGACTTAGGAGCCCACAGTGGATTAGTAGAAGTTGTGAGAGAATCGGGGGGATCAACGATCCCATCTTGCGACCAGTTCTTAACGACATCTGCATCTGAAAGTGGCACGTCGGGCCCTTCCGCTAGTTTAGCTTTGATATCTGTACGGAATGTAGCGAGATTCAGTTGCCCTGGATCCCACTTCCGACTAGAGTGTTCTCGGTGTCCAATAGACGAGAGCCCTGTCCAACCATATCCATCCATCAATGCGGAGGAAAGGAGAACAGCAGTTACCCTTTGGGCTGGTTTCATAGCAAGAGTACCGGGATACATAATCTCGACACCCCAATAAAATTCGTTGCCGTTGTTGTAATCATCAGAACCAGGATTAAGTTCAGACGTATAGCCTGGATAATCCTCGGCAATCACATGTTCCTTGGTTTTCAGAAAGCCCGGGCCGGCATTATTAGTCCGTCCAATGGAGCCAACGTGACAGACTCCCAGGTCATCAATAGCGAAATTGCATAGTGGTCCAGGGATTCCCTCGTCTGGTCGCCCAGTCTCAAAGAGAAATTCGAGGTAGGAGTCAGAGTGGGTGTACGGACCACCAGAGTGATGAATGACAAAACCATTAGGTGATACTCCACCCGGCCTTGTACGTGTAGTCCACCCTGGGTAGAGTTTATAGTTGACATCCCACTTATCAAGGACACTTCTCAGTTTAGTATCGCTAAGTGGGTTAGCCATGATTGGCCACCACTTCTGCATTAGAGATAGCGCCGTCAGCCTCAATAATAAATGTAAGGTCTGGATACTGCTTTTCTAGTGCTTCCTTAACTTCCTGCTTTTCCTCGGGACTAGCTGGACCACGTAGTTGATAACGCACTACATCGCCTTGATGGGCATTCTGAAATACTTCATGTGGGTTACTCACTAGTCGCCACCTTTGGCTCATTCTTAGCTAGGTATGTTCCGCCAGCACCAATTGCTGCGACAAGAAATCCCACCCAATCTGGTAGAACTGCCGTAGCAGTAACCGCAACCAGCAAGCTAGCCAGAGCAATATAGCCTTTCTTCGCTCCACTCCACGAGAAGTCCATTATTCACCTCCTAATCCTCTGTCTTAATTACCTGTCCGTGCAAAACAATATGGTCATCAAATCTTTTATCAAGCGTTGAAATGTGATACTCAACCCTAACAAGTGCGTCTTTCATAGAACGACCTTGATTCTCTGTAACTTCTTGTGTGATGAGTTGCAATGGAGCAAGAATCTTAGGTGCGAATTCTCTGTCCATCCAACGCCTAATGGGTTTAACAACTAGAAAATTAGTCAAGAGTCCGATCGTGATAAGTGCCCCCGCTACGGAACCGATCAATATGATAATCCCACTAAAGTCCTTAACAGTCACGTCCATTCGTCCCCATCTCCTAGTACCAATGTGGGCTCCTGCTATACCAGGCATTTAGCGCCGCTTGTGGCGTCCCGTACCTCTGTTGAATGTACTTAATCATGTACCTAATTTGTGCAGAGGGATCAGATGTCTTTCTCCCGCCTACAGATCCCCACGTACTATCGAGGAACTGACCGATACCGTAAGCAGAACTGGTTGGGTTTTGTGCATTAGGATTCCAACCACTTTCGTTCACACCCAACTTATAAAAGGCATTCCACTGGCTGCCAGTCCAGCCTACTGAGGCTGCAATCTGCTGACCTAGAGCAGAGTAACCCATCTTACCAGCAGAACCAGGACTGACATTGCGACCTCCACCAACACTAGATCCTCGTCCACCGCTAAACGGTTGGCCAGCTAGACCTGAACCAATACCCGCAAGAGATTGTTGGAGTGCTTTCTGCTGTGCTAGTGCTGCCTGACGTGCAGCCTCACGGGCAGCAAAATCAGCTAGTGCATTAGTCCGTAGTGTCCGAGCCTTATCCACACCTACAATGTTCTGAATCTGTTGAGAGTATCCGCCTTCACGCTGCAAAGCCAACGGACTTTGATACTGTGAATTTCCTCTAGCGGGATCCCAGAAACCACCAATAGGGGCACTTGGCACGCGCTTATCAGTCAGGCCCGCGCCTTGCAGCGTATTCCTAACGTATTGTGCCATTACTTCCCTTGCCTCTTCTTAGCCGGGATATAAGGTCCGGTGCCTACAACCCCAGCAGCTGTCAATGTATTGAGTAGAGCTTCCCAATTTATTCTGCTACCAGTTGTCTTCCCTGTAGAAGCACCCGGCCTGTTAAGAATTCGGTAAATAGGATCGAGCGGGGTCTGCTCAACGGCATATCTCGAAGGGTCTTGGCCAACAGGTGCTCCACCTATCATCTTTGTACCAGTACCCAACTCAATACCAAGTTGTGCAGCAGGGTTCAACATTTGTGCAGGCCCTGTCAATGGCCCTTGTCCACCACTAGGCGTGAACTGTCCCATCAACTGCATGAATGGGTTAGTGTTTGTTCCCGCCAATGTATAAGCACTGGCATCTCCACCACCAGGAGCTTCTGCTTGACGACCTAGTCCACCAATTAGACCCATTAGACCGCCGACGCCACTCTTACCCATCGGACCAATACCCTGTTCTCTCATCCAATCAGGAAACGCTTGATCGACGGGGAAAGGATCCTCTCTCGAAGTTCCCTCAATTCCCACAGAAGTTTGTGCTGCTTCCTGTACCTTGGGAAGAATAGCAATCTTGCGTGGATTGAACAAGAGAGATTCGATCAGAAGTGGAATCGCTTTACGGGTCCAGGAATAGAATGGGAAGATACGTCGCATCGTACCACGCTCGAATCCTGTAATGTCTGTACCATTGGGATGGTACTTCCGCACACGATCCGCAGCCTCTTGCAGAATCTCCGGCAGTTTGGTTTTCTTGGACTTGTTAATCGCGTAGGCATAGTGGGCGAGGATTGCAAAGTGCTCACGTAGTTGTGCAGTCTTGGACGCAGCATCGTAGACACGGCCACCGAAGGGACCCTTCCAACTTGTAATCTCGTCGCCCATGATGTCTTCAATGTCACGAGAACCTAGCAGAAGTCCACGGTCAAATGCTGTCTGATACAGCATGTCATCTGTAATGGCGATGCCATTCTTTGTGTGAAAAAGAGTCTTACCCTTACCAAAGGAACGCTCAGCCGTACCTGTACCAACCAATTCACTTACATGCGCACCCTTATATCTATGTGCCTGTGACTTGAGCACTCGTACCGACATTGTATACCACTTGGGGTTAGTCACGCCATCAAGCCACGCAATGAACGTGTCACCTTCCAAGTTACGGATATGGTGGGAAGGAACATAGATCGTAACTCCCCGCTTCCACATACCCAACACCTGATCCATCATATGCCCTAGCTCTGACGGCTTTCGATAAAGACTGTCAAGTTGCTTGAACATATACGGAACTTGATCAGCAATTTCAGTGGGGAGATAGTAGCCCTTGGCTCTCCACAGAGCGTGAGACTTATCCTCAATCAACTTGTATCCAGGCTTAGCAGCACGAGAACCCCACCGACCCACAATATCGTCCACAAGTGCATATTTCTTCATCAAAACTTCAACAGCAGTCTGGATACCAAACACCACGTCTTGTGGTTTATTCAAAAGTGCAGCTTCCCAGGACTTAAGCCAGTTCGTACCACTGAAATCTTTAATATCACCAGTGATAGGATCAATATGCTGCTCCTGCATGAATTTAAATTTCTCTAGACCTGGGTACTTTCGACGCAGATAGTCTAGCTCTTGGTTAAGATCCTTCATTGTCGTACCACTACGCAACGCAGTAGAGTGTGCCTCATCTACGATGCCAGAGGATGAGAACAGATCCTCCATCATAGTACGGAAATGGTTAGCCAAGGGATCCTCAGTTGGTGCATAACCCTGAGCAGCTTTCCACGCAGCATTAATCTCATCTTGACTGTGACCCTTAAGCATATCTTGTAGGGCATGAACACGCATTGATGCTGCATTTCTAGCCAGAACAGAAGCGCGCCATGCTGGGGCACGTAGCTCAGGGTTCTTGTACCAAGTGGAGAACGATGTAGCTATTGTGTCAAACCACTTATTACGGCTAGTCTTGACTTCGTCGCCCAACGTCTTGAGATCCTGACCAACAATCTGTGCTCGGGCCCTATTCGTAGCCTCAGTGATGTCGGTAAACTTTCGTGTATCTCCTGCAACTGTCATGTGAATAAAACGCTTATTCTTATCAAGAGCTACCTGGAAAACACCTTGCCCAGCCTCATCCATATCGTCGAGTAGCTTCGACATAGTCTTAACACCAGCAGGAGAGATAAGCATTTCAGGTGTCTTGACAGCCTTCTTCACATCAGTCAACAATTGACCGACAACATTCTCTGCCTTTGGTGCAGAAAGAGACGCATCCGCCGCTGTCTTAAGTTTGACGACTTCGTTCATAACTTCATTAATTCTTGAAGCGTCACCCATCACCGAACGAGCTCGAATGTTCTCCGTTGCTTGAAGCAGCGCTGGATCCTTAACTGCACCAGTCTCGAACTCTCGAAGCAACCCAGGCGTGAACATAGGTGGAGACGTAGCCTTGGTCTTCTTCATTCCAGGGGGTAGAACTCTACCCATAAAAGGTTTAGGCCCACCCATTTCATCTATTACGTCTGTCAACTTACCAGTCGTACCATCGTGCAGGGTGAACTTATAGCCTTGAGTTTCTAGGAAACGCCCGGCCTCATCGAAAAGTCCTGTAGCCTTAAGTGGATCGTTGCCTGTCTTTGCCAGGAAATTGCGAAAGATAAGACCTTGTTGTTTTGGTCCAATAATCTTATCCTTGATCTTCAACTTCTTGGCATACTCTGTCGCAGTACGTTGTGCTACTGAAATCTCTCCAGCGTCTGTAATTGGTTGCCAAGCTCTAGGCTTTGGTGCAACCTGCTGAACAGCAACCTTAGAGTCATCTACAACTTGATCTACCAAAGTATGTGCAGTATTGACCTGTCGTTCTGGTGGCGCAACAGTTAGTTCTCCTACCCTAGACGGTTTCCCAGCAGCAATCAAAGACATCTCAGGTACAGCCGCAGGAGTTTCCTTGGCAAGTTTACCACCAAGACCAACAGCCTTG
>Ga0184625_10000398_pt1 | contig 16064 bp, 19 predicted proteins | sample PLM3_30_b1_FD_133151 | JGI IMG/M metagenome (GOLD analysis project Ga0184625, IMG submission 133151) | Groundwater sediment microbial communities from an aquifer in East River, Colorado, USA - PLM3_30_b1 | ecosystem: Environmental > Terrestrial > Soil > Riparian zone | place: USA: East River... | reverse complement strand
GCCGACCATGGATGACGTGAACTACACCGCGTCGGAAGTAGCGAAACGACTCGGGGTTTCCAGCCGGTGGCTGGCCGACGAATGCCGAGCCGGACGCATTGAGCACATCCACATAGCGCGACGGCGCCGCTTCACTGCAAAACAGGTTGATGCTCTCATAGCCAAACACACCGTGGAGCCGGCCGATGTCGTCAGCGAGGAAGACAAGCGCCTGAACCAGGCGCGTGATCGCGTCGCCCGGCGACTTGGTCGTTGATAGAGTCCGCGCCAACGTTCTACTTCTGCTTCCTGTTCCAGCACGAGGCCTTAACGGCGCCTCAGGATCGCAATCGTGTCGCGGGCCTATATCCTGACTCCTGGCGGTTGACTCCGGTCGCTCGCCCAGCCACGGTGCAGGAACCGTGCGAGTTCGGTGTCGCGGTGTCCGCGGGACTCGTGCGAGATCAGCGGAAAACGCCTCCAGCACGGCCTCGATTCGCCCGGCCACGTCGGGGATTGTCCCGTACCTCGGCGAGGTGGGCCAGGTCGGCGTGACACCCGGCTTGGCGCGCGGCGCGAGCCGACTGCGGTTCGCGCCGAACCTCAACCGAGGGCGCTCGTCTCGAGTGGTCGCGGGGCACGACTCGGGCTCGTGCTTGTCACACATGCCCGCCACGGCGCAGCGCTGGTGCCCGGTCGCGGGTGTGGTAGCGGCGAAGTGCCCACCAGATCAGCGGTACGCCGACAAGGCTGGGCAGCAGCCAGTAGGTGACGTGTGGGAGGCGGTCCCAGATGGGCAGGAACGGGCCGTTGTCGACGTAGAAGCCGGTCAACAGGGCGATGTATGAGCCGCCCATGCCGATCGCGTGCCGGGTCGGCCAGCCGGGCCGCTGCCGCCGCCGGGCTCGCCAGCCGAACAAGCCCAGCCCGAATGCGACGCAGGCGATGGCGAATAGGTGAGCGTCCTCTCGCCAGCGGATCGCGGACATGACGGTCGCCGTGGCGAAAATGACACCCAGGGCGATCAGGTAAACGCGGCCCGCCTTCGGGTGGCGGCCGGGGCGCTTGATGGCAGTGGCGGCAAGCGCCCCGGCGGTGACCGCGGTCAACCCGGCGGCGATGTGCACGGCGAGGGCGACGGCGAACACCGGTCCGGCCTCGGGGATTGGCAGGCCGAAGATGTCACGGCTGAGCATTGGCGCGCTCCACGGCAGCGGCGCGGGTGACGGTACCTGCGTTGCCGTCGACGGTGACGATCTGTCCATTGTGCAGGTGGCTGGTGGCATCGCTGGTGCCGACGACGGCGGGAATGCCGTACTCACGGGCGACGAGGGAGGCGTGCGCGGCGAGGGTGCCGCCGTCGGTGACCACGGCTGCCGCGCGGGCGAACAGCGGTGTCCAGGCCGGGGCGGTGGCCTTGGCGACCAGCACCTCACCGTCGGCGAAGGATTCGAAGTCCTGTGGCTCGCGAATGATGTGTACTGGGCCGGTGGCGCGCCCGGCGGAGGCCGGATGGCCCACGATCGCGCCCTCGGCGGCCTTGCCGGTGCGCGCCGCCCGGACCGCCTTGTCGATGACATCGCCGACCAGACGTGGCGGTTGGCCGATCGTGATCGGTGCCATCAGCCGCCGGTGCTGCTCCCATGTGCCACGCCGGTCGGCGCCAGCGTTGGCGTGCGGCGTCGCCTGGCCCGCCACGGCGGCGTCCACCTCGGCCTGGGTGCAGAAATGCACATCACCGGGTCCGGCGAGGACGTGTCGCTCGGACAGATGCTCACCGAGGCGGGAGGCGCATGAGCGCAGCACCGGCCAGCCCAGGGTGAGGTCGCGGGACTGCTCCTCGCGGATGGCCGCATATCGTTGCGCGACTTCCAGGAGCGCGTCGAACTCGGCCCGCCGGCCGGGCGCGAGCGCCATACGGCAGGCGGCCTGCGCGGCCTTGCGGTCCGCGGCCAGCTGCCGATGCCTGGCCGTGACGGCGTTGTGATCCGTAGTGATGGCGGGCAGCTCGGCGGCGACCGGGTGATACCAATCCAGGCTCTGCACCGCGTGTGGTGAGGCTGGAGCGGGTTGGGTGGTGCGTAGGCCGCGCAGCAGCACCTGGATCCCGCCTGCGCGGTCGATCGTGTCGGCGAGGTGTTCGCGGCAGAACCGGGCGAGACTGGCTTCGATCTTCCAGGCGGAGCCGCCGACGATGGCCAGGAACCACATGTACTGCCCAGCTTCCCGGGCTATCGCGGTGACCAGCTGCGTCACCCGGGCGGGGGACGCGGCGGGGAGTTCGGCCTCGGCCTGGACGACCAGTTGGTGGTAGCAGGGCAGTTGCTCGTCGCGCCAGCGCCGGTACAGGTCCGACAGGACGGCCCGGTCGGCGGCGACCGGGTCGCGGCCGACTCGGATCAGCGCGTGCCACAGTGTCTTGATCGCCCGGCTGCGGCCACGGGTTATCACGCGGGCGAGCAGACGCGGGGACGGGATCGGGGTGGCGGTGTAGTACCAGTCGTGGACCAATGCCCACCGGAACGGCACCCGCACCCCGATGCACGAGTGCATCCCGTCGAGATATCCCGCCTCCAGCTCGGGCAGCAGCCAGGTACCGAACAGTGGAGTGACCGCCTCGGGCAGCCATTCACCGAGCCGAAAGTTGCGCATCCACAGCCCCGGCCCTGGCGCGGTGAAGCTGACGGGCTCGGGCAGGGCGGTCATCGGGCGTGCCTGCAGCAGCCACAGCTTGCCGCTGGTGTCGATGGCCCACTCGATGTCCTGCGGCCTGTCGTAGTGGACGGCGACCCGGGCGGCCATCGCGGCGACGTCGCCGGCCTGCGTCTCGTCGAGAACGGCGGCGCCATCCGATGTTGGCCGCGTGCGATGCGGCCGCTCGTCGCCGGTGACCGTCCACTCCTCGCCAGTCTGCTCGCCGCTAACGAGGGACTCCCCGACGCCGGCCACCGCGGTCAGCACGATCTGGTCACGAGCGCCGGTCACCGGATGCGCGGTGAATGCCACCCCGGCCGCGCGGGCATCGACCATCACCTGTACCAGCACCGCCATCGCGGACGGCGCGGCAGCAGGAGCGCGCCGGTCATGGTAGGAGCGGACCCGGTCGGCGTGCGCGGCGGCGAAACAGCGGCGCACCGCGTCGGCCAGACCGTCGACGTCGACATCGAGGAACGTCTCATACAGCCCGGCATATGACGCGTCCGGCAGATCCTCCGCCACGCCCGACGAACGGACCGCGAACCGGCCACCCCCACAATGGGCGGCGGCCTCGGCCAAGGCCCGAGCCAGGTCGGGTTCAGTCAGGGCGTCGGCGGTGACCACGAACCCCGGCGGCACCGGCCAACCCTGCGCGGCCAGCTCCCCGAGCACGGCGGCCTTGCCGCCCACCCGCTCACGGACGCGTCCCGCGTCGGCCAAGCCGATCAGCTGCTTCGGCATTGCCACCTCACCTCCGGCCAATATGTAGCATCGCAAACTATGGTATTGCTACACTGAAGGCGTTCGCCAGGCAACCCCGCGAACTCTTTCGGGAGGAGGGCACGTGCTGCCGATGCGACCGGAGCTGCTCAAAGGACACCTTGACGCGCTGCTGCTGGCCGTCCTCGAAGGGGGACCCCGGCACGGGTACGCGGTCATCGAAGCGCTGCGCGACGGGAGCGACGGCACCCTCGACCTGCCCACCGGCACCGTGTATCCGGCGCTGCACCGCTTGGAGCGGGCCGGACTGATCCGCAGCGATTGGGAAACCGTGTCTGGCCGCCGACGCCGCGCCTACCAGCTGACGGCCTCGGGCCGGCAAGCCCTGTCCGACCAGCGCGCCGTGTGGGAGCAGTTCTCCACCGCCGTTACCGCACTGCTGACGAGGCGACCATGGCCAGCCACCACCTGACCGCCCGGCACGTCAGCTCGACCTCGGTACTCGAGCGCTACCTCACCGAACTCTCCGCCCGGCTTCGCGGCCCACGCGGCACCCGTACCCGCGTGCTGGCCGAAATCCACGATGGACTCAACGAGGCAATCGACGCCCACCTCGCCGACGGCAGGCCACCCGATGCGGCCGCCAGCGCCGCGATCGCCGAGTTCGGCGACCCGGCAACGGTCGCCCGCTCCTTCGCCGCCGAACTGGCCACCGCTTCCGCCCGGCGCACCATCGCCACGTTCATCGCGACCGGACCGCTGGTCGGCATCTGGTGGCTGCTGCTGCTCCACCCAGCACCGTGGCGTAGCGGGGTCCTCGCCGCACTGATCGCCATCCCCGCTCTGCCGCTGATCGCACTGGCCATCGCGACCGCCGCCGGAACGTTCGCCACCACCGGCCGCCTGATGCGCTGGCTACCTGAAACCCCCGCCTCCCGCGCGCTGACCGCCACCACGGCCATCGCAACCCTGTGCCTCGCCGCAGACCTCACCGTCCTCGGTGTCCTCGCGGCGCACCTGGCCACCGGCTGGCGTCAATCGATCCCGCTCATCGCAGTCGCCGCAACGGCAAGCATCCTGCGCATCGCCGCCGCCATCGCAGCAATCCGGTCCACCCGCGCGATGCACGATGGGCTCCGAGACACGTAGGCAGCACAAAGCCCTTACCGGCAAGCCGGGCTCAGAGGGCGAATCCCAGCGGGCGGCGCCATGGGGCTCGGCGCCGGCCACGCCGACGGCGATGCGCAGCGTCAGGCGGTAATCGTGCCAGGGCGCGGGGCCCGCACTTGGCGCTGTACGGGGGCCGCCCCTAACCAGTCCTGATCGATCACCCCGAGGTCAGCTGAATCCAGCGACAACATCGCCAGACTCGGCTATCATCGTACTGTGGCGATGCTTAGTAATGGTTGTGTGTCCGCGAACGTGGCCGCCGTGATGACCCCAGCGGTGGCACTGTTCCGATCTCTGGCGGATGAGACCCGACTGCGAATCGTGCAGCGGCTCGCGGCCGGAGAGGCGCGGGTGGTCGACCTGACCGGCGAACTCGGGCTAGCGCAGTCAACGGTGTCCAAGCACCTGGCCTGCCTGCGGGACTGCGGACTGGTCGACTACCGCACCGCGGGCCGGCAGTCGTTCTACGCATTGACCCGCCCGGAACTGATGGACTTACTCCAGGCCGCCGAAGGCGTCCTGGCAGCCACCGGTTCCGCGGTTGCGTTGTGTCCCACCTACGGCGCCGGCGACGCATCGGCGGTGGCCGGATGAGCACTCCCGGCTCGCCCACGGTCCTGACCGGCCAGCGGCGCCGGCGGCTCAACCGGCGCAGCCTGCGACTTGCCTACGCGACCGCCGGATACAACCTGGCCGAAGGTGTGATCGCGGTAGCAGCCGGCGCTGCCGCGTCGTCGACAGCGTTGATCGGCTTTGGCCTGGACTCCTTCATCGAGGTGTCCTCCGCCCTTGTAGTGATCTGGCAGTTCCGCTCTCGCGTGCCCGAGGCCCGCGAACGCCTGGCGCTACGGCTGATCGCGATCTCGTTCTTCGCACTCGCCGCTTGGATCAGCATGGACGCGGTCCGTTCCCTGCTCGGCCAAGGCGAGGCCGAGCCGTCCCCGGTGGGCATCGGGCTCGCCGCGGCGTCCCTGGTCGTGATGCCGCTGCTGGTCTGGGCCAAGCGGCGCACCGGCCGCGAGCTGCGCTCCGCCACAGTGGTGGCCGACTCCACCCAGACGTTGCTGTGCACCTACCTGTCCGCGATCCTGCTCGTCGGCCTGGTCCTCAACGCCTGGCTCGGCTGGTCCTGGGCCGACCCGCTCGCCGGCCTGATCATCGCTGGCGTCGCCGTCCGCGAAGGCGTGGAAGCGTGGCGGGGTGAGCAGTGCGACGACTGCGTAAGCCCCACCGGGCAGGACGCGGACAGCTGTGGATGCGGGCCGGGCTACGCCGACGCCTGCTGCACTGGCGAAGATGAGAACCAACGGTGATCGCAGTCGGCGCCTCGAAAGCTCGCGCCCATGGGCGAGGTCGTTGCCGAGCGACCCCTTCGACGAGTCCCGGTCCATGCCGTGTCAGACAACTCCAGATAGATCTCACGGTGTGGAGCAGGAGCAATCGCCGCCCGCGCAGCCCGCGGCGTGGGCAGGGCGGCGTTTGGCCCACCACCACGCCAGTGCGGTCGCTGCCGCCAACGCGACCGCCACGCCCGGAAGAATCTGCCCCAGGAATGCCCACCCGGCTCCGCCGAGCACCCCGGCCGCGAGAAGCAGCGGGATCGCGCAGCACAGGGCGCAAGCCACCCCGGTCAGGCCGCCCAGACCACCGGGCAGGACACGTCGCATTGTCTTGATCACTGGTGGTTTCCCCGGTCGAGGTCGGCGAAAGGCAAGGGACAGCAGGAGTTGGTGGCGCATACGGTGAGGTCGTCGCATCCGGCATCGATCGCGGTGCGCAGCGTATCGGCGATGACTTGCAGGTCAGCGATCTTCGTTTCGATCTCGGCGAGTTTGCCCGCAGCTCTGGTCTGCAGGCCGGTGTCGGGTTTGCGGCCGTGGCGGTGCTGGCCGAGGTCGACCAGCTCGGCGACTTCCTCCAGAGTGAACCCGAGCCGCTGGGCGGTCTTGATGACCCGCAACATGGTCAGGGCCCCGGCCGGATACAGGCGATGGCCACCCGGGCTGCGCCGGGGTTCTTGCAGGAGGCCACGGCGTTCGTAGTAGCGCACGGTTTGCAGGTTGACGCCAGCGGCGTCGGCCAGTTCCCCGCTGCGCAGCGCCCCGTTCACCGCGTGCTCCGCACCCGGATAGCGCGGTCGGCCAATGCGTCCAGGACATGCACGTGCGCGGCCGGCACCTCGATGTCGAAGACCACCCGCCCTGGCGCGTCAGACGCGACAGTAAAAGCGAAGAACGAGCAGCACTCGTTCTCACGCGCCGCCAGATCCTGCACCGTCGCCTGTAGGTCCGCCGGGCCGGTCAAGGTCAGCCGTAGATGCTGTCGGCTCAGGCGCTCACTCTTGTCCACGGTGTTGGCGAACAGGTCGTCGAACTCCGCCTGCCGCAACGGCCGCTCGGTGGTGGGCAAGGTGCAGGCGTCGGGCACCCACTCCAGACCCGCGGTGACGCTGTTAGATGAGGTCATAGACCCACGGTAAACCTGTACCTACGTACAGGATGCAACCCCTGGCCTGGCGGCACCCCTGACCGTCGACGGGTGCGGCTCCAGTTGCGGCCACGGCTGCCGCATTTCCGGGAGGGTCGTAGAGGGGTAACGGCCCACGGGAGCGACATCCAGACCTGGCTAGGTGTTCTCGACGATGCTGGCGGTGAGTGCGCCTTTTTTCGTGAGCCATTCGGCCAGGTCGTGGGCGCCGCTGCGGTGGGCGGCATCGAGTGGAGTGAGCTTGTCGAAGCCGATCCAGTTGATGTCCCCGCCTTTGTCGAGGAGGTATTCGGCCACGGCCTGTTGTCCACCGTGGCAGGCGCACCAGAGGGCATCGGTGATGTCATGGGCTGGCGGCTCCTCGTCGGCGTCGAAGTAGGCGTGGACCCGGTCCATGAGTCCGAGGGCGGCGGCCTGCCAGAGATTGGCGTGGGCGCCTCGTTCGATGAGGCGCCGGGCGGCGTTCCATTCGCCGAAGCCGGCCGCGTCAGCCAGGGGTGTGCCGTTCCCGATGACGCCGCCGCCGGCTTCGATGTCCGCGCCGGCGTCCAGCAGGGCGTCAAGCACGTCAACGTCGTCGCTGCTAGCGGCCCAGTGCAGTGGGGTTTCGGTGTGAGAGCCGACGAAGGTTGCCTGGACGTCGGCGCCGCCGTCGATGAGGATGCGGACGGTTTCGACGTTGTTGGGATAGTGGCCGGGCCAGTCGGTGGCGACGTGGAGCAGGGATCGGGCCATGCCGCCGGGTCGATCGGTGCCGAGTTTGGCGGTGGCGAGGCCGGGGTTGTCGGTGAGCAGTTGGCGCAGCGTGGTCGTGTCGCCCTGGTGGATTGCCTGGACGACGGCGACCGCGAACGGGTCGCGGATGTCGATGGTGGTCATAGGCGTTCGGCTCCCATCGCGGTGCGTTCGTCGCGGCGACCGGGCTCAGCGGTGGCTGCTTGGCAACATCATGCCGACCGTTTGGCGCGGGTCGCCAACCCGGCGTCGGAGGCGCTGCGGGCAGAGGGTTGACCCTGTAGCTGGGTACAGGGTTCATGCTGGATGGGTGAGAACCAGTGAGGTGGCCGCGTGCGCGCCCTAGCCGACCATGTCGGCGGCGCCGACAGGATCGAGACCGCGCTGCTTCTGATTGTGCTCAGATGCCGATCTGGCCGGGGCCGACAGTGGCCCGAAGCCAGTTGATGAACTCGGTCCATGCTCCGCCTTGGCCGCTTCGGCCAACAGGTATCGGAACACGTCGGTGAGCTGCCGCTGCGCCTGCAAGACATGTTCGCGGCGGTGCACAAGCGCCGCGAGTTCGGCACCGTGTTCCCCGCGGTCGTGGCAGATGAACGCGGAGGTCTCCAGAGACGCTTCCAGTCGTGAGCCGACATCGCCGGCTCCATCGCTAAGCGGGTTCGCGGGGTTCGCCCCGTACGCGTCTGCAGGTCCGGAACTCCGCGTGTGTTGGCGTGCCCCCGCGAATGGATGCAGGTTGCTAGGCCGGTTGGCACACGTCCGTCCACTATGGATTGAGGCGTCTGTCGAACCCCTTAGAACTCGCCGGCGGCGACGCAGGTTGGCGCTCGTGCGTTGGTCGTGATAGGACACTCGGGGCCAGGCATCGAACTGACGCGCTGGGCCTCGACCAAGAATCGGCCCAGCTGTCGGTTGCCGGCGTGCATTGATCTGACGCCCTACAACGTCATCGCGCCGGTGTGTTCTCGCAACATCCGTCCGTGCACTCGTCCGCCGATGCGTCCCGGAGGCCCGCGAGCGGAGGGCAGCACGTGTCGCCGCGCCAAGCATCGCGGCCCTCCCTCACCGCGATGGCCGCGATTGCCAATGCGGCGATCGGGTCGGCCCAGCTCCAGCCGAACAGGCTGTTGAGAGCCAGCCCGACGAGCAGCACCGCCGACAGATACGTGCACAGCAGCGTTTGTTTCGAATCGGCCACCGCCGATCGCGATCCAAGCTCACGACCCGCTCGCCGCTGCGCGTACGACAACAACGGCATGACCGCCAGGCTGACCGCCGCCAGCGCCAACCCCACGCTGGAGTGGCGGGCGTCGCGTCCACCAACCAGCGCATGCACGGCCTCAACGCTGACGTAGGCCGCTAGCGCGAAGAACGACACCGCGATCATCCGCAAGGCCCTCTTCTCGCGCGCCTGGGGATCACGGCCGGCGAACTGCCAGGCCACCGCAGCCGCCGACGACACCTCGATGACCGAGTCGAGGCCAAACCCGACCAACGCGGTCGACGACGCGACCGTTCCCGCTGCGATTGCGACCACCGCCTCGGCCATGTTGTAGGTGATGGTCGCCGCGACGAGCAGCCGAACGCGCCGCACCAGCACCTCGCGCCGAAGCGACACCGACGCGACCGTGGTCATCAGCACGCCCCCGAGGCATCGACCTCGCATGGCACGTCGGGATCGACGGCCAACACCAGGCCGAGTAGATCGCCCAAAGCATGTGTCAGCCGCGCGTCGGCAAGCTCGTACCGCATGCGCCGGCCCTGAGGCGTCGCCACTACCAGCCCGCAACCTCGTAGACATGCCAGGTGGTTGGACAGGTTCGTCCTGGACACCGTTAGCAGGTCCGCCAGATCCGCCGGAAACGCGGGCCCTTCACGCAGTGCGAGCAGCAGCCGTGCCCTGGTGGGGTCGGACAAGGCGTGCCCGAACCGCGCCAGTACCTGCCCATGCGTTGCGACGCTCAACATCCGATTACAGTACATCGGCTGCTGAACTCATCGAACACTGAACTCGGCGTTGTGCTCCGGTAGACTATTTGCTGGCGGCCGCGGCGAGGAGGTCGGCGGCGCGGTCGATGTCCTGCTCGGTGCTCCAGCGGCCCAGCGACAGTCGCAGGGCGGCGAGGCTGCGGTCGCGGTCGAGTCCCATTGCGTGCAGCACCGGGGAGGGGTCGGTGGTGCCGGCGTGGCAGGCCGAGCCGGTGGAGGCTGCGACGTCCGGGGTTGCGGCGAGGAGGTCGTCTCCGCGCACGCCCCTGATGCTGACGTTGTGCGTGTTGGGCAGCCGATGCTCGGCGTGGCCGTTCAGGCATACCCGGTCGGGCAGCGCTTGGACGAGAAGGTGGTGCAGGCGATCGCGGAGGGCGGCAACCCGTACGTGACCGCCGGCGGCGAGCTCGGCGCTGGCCAGGTCGGCGGCGGCGCCGAGGCCTGCCGCGAGGGCCACGTTCTCGGTGCCGGCGCGCAGGCCGCCTTCCTGTCCGCCGCCGTAGATGATCGGCTCCAGCGCGACGCCGGTACGGACATAGAGGGCGGCCACGCCCTTGGGCGCGTACATCTTGTGACCCACGACGGTGAGCAGGTCCACCCCGAGAGCGGTCACATCGACTGGGACCTTGCCGACGGCTTGGGCGGCGTCGGTATGCATCAGAACGTCGTGGTCGTGGGCTATGCGGGCAAGTTCTGCGATGGGCTGGAGGACGCCGGTCTCGTTGTTGGCGTGCATCACCGACACCAGGACCGTGTCCGGCGTGATGGCCGCAGCGAGGGCGGCCGGGTCGACCAGGCCGTGGCCGTCGACGGGCAGGTAGCTGACCTCGACCCCGTGCAGCCGCTGAAGGGCGTTGCAGGTTTGCAGCACCGCAGGATGCTCGGTCACCTGAGTGATCACATGTGGACGGTCGCGGCCGCTGGACAGGACGGCACCGCGAATGGCCAGATTGTTGGCCTCCGATCCGGAGCCGGTGAAGACAACCTCCGCGGCCGTGGCGCCGATCAGTTCGGCGACCTGGTCGCGGGCGCGGGCCAATGCCTGCCGGGATGGGTCGGCATAGAGGTGGGCGCTGGACGGGTTGCCGAAATGGGTGCCCAGGTAGGGCGCCATCGCATCGACGACCAGCTGGTCGATCGGAGTGGTGGCGTTGTAGTCGAGGTATACCGGCCCGCCGTCAAGGGAGGAACGCGGGCCGGTCACGCCGCTGCCCTAGTGGCAACGGGTAGGCCGGCCAGGCGCCATTCGAGCATGCCGTCGGCGAGGCGACGGGCCCGGCGCCCGCGGGCAAGAAGAAGGCGGACTGCGTCGTGGGCGAGGACGCAGTAGGCGCCGCGGCAGTAGGCAACGATCTCGTCCGCCAGGGGTAGTTCCGCGAGCCGGTGGGCAAGCTCATCGACGGGGACGCTGACCGCGCCGGGAATGTGGCCGGCGGCGTACTCCTCCGCCGGTCGAACGTCGAGAACGGTGACGTCACCTGCCGCGGCACGCCGGAGCAGCTCTTCGCGGCCGACCGGCTCGGAGTCGACCTCGTGACCGAGGTAGCTGACCCGGGCGGCCCGAACATCGGGCAAGTGGGCATCGGCGACCGTACGAAGCCGGGAGTAGAGGTCGGCCACGTCGGGGCCGGCGAGCCGGTAGAGCACCCGAGTGCCGTCGCGGCGGGTGCTGACCAGGTTGGCCTGGCGCAAGATCTGCAGGTGTGCCGAGGCGCTCGTCACGCCAAGGCCGGCGGCGCGGGCCAGCGCGTCGACGCTGCGTTCGCTCTGAGTCAGCAGGTCGAGCAGCTCAAGCCGCTTGCCGCTAGCCAGAGCCTTGCCGACCCGGGCGAACTGCTCGTACAGAGCCGCCTTGGTGGCCGAGTCACCCATTGCACACTCCTCCAAAGTTCTGTGGAATAGTGTAAGGGAAGGCGCGGTGTGGCGCCACCGGTCCGAGCTGGGAGGAGCACGGTGGGCACGGATCAGCTAATCCCCGTGGTGGACGAGGGTTTGGGCAACAGTGCATACCTGCTCGACCTAGGTGATGGTCGTGCGTTGGCGGTGGACCCCTCGCGTGACCTGCGCGGGGTCTACCGCGCCGCCGCCCGACGTGGTCTTCGGGTCGCCTTCGCGGCAGAGACGCACCTGCACGCGGACTTCGTCTCCGGCGCCCGCCAGCTGCACGCCGACCACGAGGCAACGATCCTGGCCTCGGCCGCCGGTGACCGGCTCTTCGACCATGTCCGCCTCGGTGATGGCGACGAGGTCGATCTTGGTGGGCTAACCCTGCGCGCGCTGCAGACACCGGGGCACACGCCCGAGCACCTGTCCTACCTGATCCTTGATGGGAGTACCGAGGCTGGCGTCTTCACCGGCGGATCGTTGATCGTCGGGGCGGCGGCCCGGACCGACCTGATCGGCTCGGAGTACACAGTGGAGCTGGCGCGCGCGCAGTATGCCTCGCTGCGACGCCTGGCGACCCTGCCGGATCCGACCGCGGTCTGGCCGACGCACGGCGCGGGTTCATTCTGCTCCGCGCCACCCGGGGCGGAGCGGGTGAGCACGATCGGCCGGGAGAAGGCGACCAATCCCCTGCTTGGCGCGCCGGACGAGGACACGTTCGTGGCGCGGCTGCTGGGCAGCCTGGGCTCCTACCCGACGTACTTCGCCTATCTGGCCGAGGTCAACCGCCGCGGTCCCGACCTCCTGGACCGCGACCCCGCCCTCGCCGAACTGACCCCGGCTGAAACGCGGCGGCTGCTCGCCGGCGGGGCGGCGCTCGTCGACGTGCGGCCGGTACGTGACTACGCCGCCGGACACATCCCACACGCGCTGTCGATCCCGTTGCGGGACCAGTTCGCCACCTGGCTCGGTTGGTTGCTCACGCCCGAGACGCCAGTCGTTGTCGTCCGCAACCACGACCAGGATCCCGCCGATATCGTGTGGCCCGCGCTCGCCATCGGCTTCGAGCAGATCCTCGGCGAGCTCGCCGGCGGTGTCCCGAGATGGACCGCCGAGGGTGGAGTCCTGCGCCATAACCGATTGCTCGGTCCCGACCAGATCGATGCGGGATTGGTCGTTGACGTGCGCCAGGACAGCGAATTCGAGGCTGCCCACATACCCGCCGCCCGCCACGTCGAGCTGGGTGATCTGCTCCGCGGCGCGGGCGAGTTGCCGACGGTGCAGACGGTCGTGATGTGCGGACACGGCGAACGCGCCGCGACCGCGGCGAGCCTGCTCGAGCGGGCCGCGCACCGGGACGTCGCGGTCCTGGTCGGCGGACCTGACGACTGGGCGACCGCGACCGGCCACGCCTTGGCCCACGGTCGATGAGCTCCCCCACAACGGCGCCGCCGATCCGCCTCGGCCTTCGCGCCAACCTGCCGCAGTTCACTCTGCTGGTCGCGGTCAACGCGCTCGTCGGCGGCATGATCGGCCAGGAACGTACCGTGCTGCCTTTGCTCGCCGAGCAGGTCTTCGCGCTCGGCGCATTCACCGCCACCCTGACCTACATCGTCGCGTTCGGCATCACCAAGGCGCTGACCAACCTTGCCGCCGGGTCGCTGTCTGATCGGTACGGACGCAAACCAGTCCTAGTCGCCGGCTGGCTCATCGGCCTGCCCGTCCCGCTCATGCTGATCTGGGCCCCCCACTGGGGATGGGTCGTGGCCGCCAACGTCCTGCTCGGCATCAACCAGGGCCTGACCTGGTCCACCACGATCGTCATGAAGATCGACCTGGTTGGTCCGTCTCGGCGCGGCCTGGCCATGGGCCTCAACGAAGCGGCCGGCTACACCGCTGTCGCCGCCACCGCGCTGGCCACCGGTTGGCTCGCCGCAGAGTACGGGCTACGACCTGCCCCGTTCTACCTGGGCATCGCCTTCGCCGCCCTCGGCCTCGGACTGTCCACAGTGTTCGTCCGTGAGACCCACCACCACGCCCGGCACGAGGCCCGCCACCACCCGGCACGCAGCGACGGCACGCTCGGCACCCGGCAGATCTTCACCCTCACCAGCTTCCGGGAACGGGCCCTGTCCGCTGCCAGCCAAGCCGGAATGGCGAACAACCTCAACGACGGCCTCGCTTGGGGACTGTTCCCCATCCTCTTCGCCACGTCCGGGCTCAGCCTGACCCGCATCGGCGTCCTCGCCGCGATCTACCCTGCGGTCTGGGGACTGGGCCAAACTGTCACCGGTGCCCTCTCCGACCGGTGGGGTCGCAAATGGCTCATCGCCTCCGGCATGCTCGTTCAGGCCGTCGGCATCGCCCTGGTCGCGATCGCCTACAGCTTCTCCGCCTGGGCCATCGCCGCTGTGCTCATGGGCGCCGGCACCGCCATGGTTTATCCCACCCTGCTCGCCGTCATCGGCGACGTCGCCCACCCCACCTGGCGGGCCCGCGCCGTCGGCGTCTACCGGCTCTGGCGCGACGCCGGCTACGCTATCGGCGCGCTCATCGCCGGCATCACCGCCGACCTGCTCGGCATCCGCGCCGCCGTATGGCTTATCGCCGCCATCACCGCCGCCTCCGGCATAGTCGTCGCCGTGCGAATGTACGAGACGCACGCTCACCGCGCCGCGTATAACTCCTAGCCCATTGGCTGAGCGGAACTCCACAAGCGGCGCGGCCTACCGCTGGCCCGGGTCACGCGACCGGCAGGGCGGTAGGGTCCCAAGGAGTCGTCGAGCCCGGTCGAGGGCAGCGTCCACAGGGAGTGGCATGACAGAGCAACTGAGAGTAGGGCTGGTGCTCGACTGCCGTGACCCGCAAGGGCTCGCCCCGTTCTGGGAGTCGGCGCTGGGCTATGTCACGTTGGGGGCGGTCGGAAACTACGTACTACTTGTGCCCAATGGTGGCGGTGGTCCGAAGCTATTGCTGCAGAAGGTGTCCGAGCCGAAGGCCGGCAAGAACCGGATGCACCTGGATATCGAAACTTCCATGGTGGAGCAGGTCGCTGTTCGGCTGGAGCAGCTCGGCGCCACTCGCATCAGCCCCGGGATCGTCGCGGAGCACGGGCAGCAATGGATCGTCATGACCGACCCGGAAGGCAACGAGTTCTGCGTTTGCGACGGGGGCTCGGGTCATACCCGCCGTACCTGACGTCGCGCGTGTGTCCTAGCCCTGCCAGCTTGGTGTGACGGGCTCTTGTGCCGCCAGCCACTCGATGGCGCCCGTCCGTAGAGGCTCCCTCCGCCACGGTACCAATCCAAGTCCAACGGCGAGCTCGGCTGGTCGTCCCCGAAATCCATCGTCGTTTCATGAGGTGGAGCAGCAACAGACCCCGATGAGCTGGTCAATGGGCGCTGTGGGCCGAATGCTGGAGACGTTCTTACGCAGGCTTCGCCCGCGTCGGCGGGGCCACTGAAGGTCCCGTACCAACGGTTCTATGGCACTCGGAGGACTGCCCGGATCACTACCGCGACAGCGACAGCGTGATGCTTCTCGGTTGGAATGAGCTGTCTCATGAGTCGGATGACATGGTTGCTGAACAGAGGGTATAGCGCGCAGTCGTCGATGCTCAGAGGCTCACGGTGTACTACCGCCACGTCATCGAAGCCGGCCCTCTCCAGCTTCTGCTTGAAGTCGTCCTCCGCCAGGGCGCCGGCGACGCAGCCCGCCCACGCGGCCGGCTGGGTGAGGATCTCCGGCGGGAGGTCCTCCTGTTCGACGGTGAGGTCGGAGACGCAGAGCCGCCCACCGGGACGCAGGACCCGCGCGCACTCCGCCATTACTCTGGCCTTTCGCGGCGACAGGTTGATGACGCCGTTCGAGATGATCAGATCCACGCTGGCGTCTGGGCGCGGGATCGCCTCCAGCTCCCCGTCGATCGTCTCGACGTTTGTGAGGCCCGCTTCACCCGCAGCCTTGGCGGTGCGATCGAGCATCTCGGGGAGGAAGTCGAGGGCGATCACGCGACCGGAGGCACCGGTGCGCCGGGCGGCGAGGATGGTGTCGATGCCACCCCCACACCCCAGGTCGAGAATGGTCTCGCCAGGTCGGATGTCGGCGAAGCGCAGGTGGTTGGCCACCCCCAACGCCCGTTGGATCGCGGATAGGGGCACCTGGGCCAACTCCTCGGCGCTGTAGAACTTGCGGGCCACGGCCTCCGTCGTGGGGGGGACGTTTCGGTACGCGTCGCGGACCAAGTCCTTCACCTCGGCGCTTCGCATCAGGTCTCTGCTCATGGCCCCAGCTCCTCCAGCGTTTGGTTAAGGCGGCGCATAACGTCGTCGGGCAGGTCTTCGTGCGCGGAGCTGGCAAGAAACTGCCGCAGCTCCTCGGCGAACTCGAGTTCTCCACAG
>Ga0184625_10000397_pt1 | contig 16069 bp, 10 predicted proteins | sample PLM3_30_b1_FD_133151 | JGI IMG/M metagenome (GOLD analysis project Ga0184625, IMG submission 133151) | Groundwater sediment microbial communities from an aquifer in East River, Colorado, USA - PLM3_30_b1 | ecosystem: Environmental > Terrestrial > Soil > Riparian zone | place: USA: East River... | reverse complement strand
GGCAAATACTTCGTGGACCAATGCTATGAATGAGACACCAGTAACATTAGGTACGCAGCTTGCACTGCAACCTTACACTTACTTAGTACTCAAGAATTAATAGAGTAACCGGATTAAAATGAATTAAATATTGAGCAAATCAATAGTAACAGAAGTTTTTCACAGGATAACAGCTTGTGTATGAAAAAAACGGACATCTTTTTTTCCTGCTGGCAGCATTGGCAATCAGCGCCGGATCACCTACTAGCCCTCCGGAAGTAGAAATTACAAATGGCAACGTAAAATTTATTCATTCAAAGCAGCAATGAGAGCCACGAAGAAATAATCAAACAGCATGAATCATTTAAATGTCACCGATAAGAATCAACAGTTCAATTTAAACATCATGAAAAAAAATGCAGGCTTGTTCTTCAGTATAGTTTTATTATGCATCAATACAGTCGTTTCGGTTGCCCAGGTACCGGAAAATTTTTCTTACCCTCCTCAATATGGGAAGCCATTTAAGCATGTTCCCGACCGAAGGGATGTGACGATGTACCAGGTGAATATGCGTTCCTTCAGCAAGAACGGAGACTTGAAAGGTGTCACTGCCCACTTGGATTCAATAAAAGCCCTGGGAGTGAATGTAATCTACCTGATGCCGATCTACCCCGTAGGTACACTTAAATCCGTGAACTCTCCTTATGCTACCAGGAACTACGATTCAGTAGGAACTGAGTTTGGCACACTGGAGGATCTGCGCGCTCTTGTAGACGGCGCGCATGAGCGGAAAATGGCTGTTCTGATCGACATCGTTGCCAATCATACTTCATGGGATCATCCCTGGATTGCTAACAAATCCTGGTATGAACTTGACAAGGACGGCAATATAAGATACCCGAGAAACTGGAGAGATGTGGCTCAACTGAATTTCAAGAACAACGATATGCGCCTGAGCCTTATCAGGTCGATGAAATCCTGGGTATACAAAGCCAATATTGATGGCTTTCGCTGCGACTATGCCGACGGTCCTCCGCTTGATTTCTGGAAACAGGCCATTGATACATTAAACACGATCAAGACACATAAGTTGCTCATGCTTGCGGAAGGAAGTCGCCCCGAGCACTTTGCCATTGGATTTGATTACAATTTCGGCTTTGCCTACTTTGGCAACTTAAAAAATATTTACAGGAATAATAAATCTGTAAAGTTTATTGACACATTGAACATAAGGGATTACAGAGGAGTTGTTGAAGAAGGCCAGGCAATGGTAAGGTACCTCACGAACCATGATGTGAACAGTTCTGATGGCACACCACTGGACCTGTTTGGCGGGAAAAAAGGATCGATGGCCGCTTTTGTGGTTGTTGCTTACATGAAGGGAATCCCCATGTTATACAATGGACAGGAAATAGGAACGCCATTCCGGCTGACGTTTCCGTTTACATCAACCAAAATCGAATGGACATTGAATAACCCGGATGTAACAGCAGATTACAAAAAGATCATCGCTTTCAGAAATGAGAGTGAAGCCATCAGGAGAGGCGAATTGACATCCTACAGCAGTGATGATGTTTGCGCATTTACCAAAATAAAAGGATCTAAAAAGGTTTTGGTTTTATCGAATTTAAGAGACAGGGAGGTTACCTATACGCTTCCGGCAAACCTGGTAAACAGTTCCTGGAAAGATGCCTTTACCGGGTCGAAAGTAAACTTGAAAACTACCGTTATACTCGACGCATATTCTTACTTTGTTTATAAGAATTAGGAATGGAACTATTTAACCTCATAAAATAGTATGATAAAGAAATATTTATCTTCCGTGCTTCTTGCTACGGCAGTTCTTTTGACGGCCGCAAGTACACAAGCTATTGACATCTCCCGCGTTGAACCGGCCAATTGGTGGGTAGGAATGAAGAACACCGAATTGCAGATCATGGTGTATGGTCCGGAGATCGGCAAGTCAACTGTTGCCATTAATTATCCCGGAGTTAAGCTAAAAGAACTTGCCAAAACGGCCAATCCAAATTATGTATTCATATACATTACCATCGCTAAAGGAACAAAGCCGGGAAAGGTGCCACTTCTTTTTACCGAGGGACAGCAGAAGTTCACTTATGAATATCCACTGCTGGCGCGGAGCGATAAAAGCGGTGCTGCAGGCTTTAATGCATCAGATGTTTTATATCTCATCACTCCGGATCGCTTCGCCAATGGAGATACCGCAAATGATAATCTTGATGATGTAAAAGTGAACCGTGAAAATCCGAATGCCCGTCACGGCGGCGATCTTAAAGGGATCGAAGTGCGCCTCGATTACATAAAGGATTTGGGCATGACCACCATCTGGCTCAATCCGGTGCAGGAAAATAAAATGCGTGGCGGTTCCTACCATGGCTACGCGATCACCGATTTTTATAAAATAGATCCACGATTTGGCACAAATGAAGAGTTCCGCTCACTGGTAAAACTTACTCATGGCAGGGGAATGAAAATGGTGATGGATATGGTATTCAATCATTGCGGCAGTTCTCATTGGTGGATGAATGACCTGCCGTCAAAAGACTGGATAAATAATGAAGGTGTTTTTTTGCAAACCAACCATGCTACGGTCACCATAATGGATATCCATGCTTCTCCTACCGAAAAAAAAACCTTTCTCAATGGATGGTTTACCAGGGGAATGCCCGATCTGAACCAGTGCAACCGCCACCTGGCCACTTATCTCATTCAGAATAGCATCTGGTGGATCGAGTATACTCGTATTGACGGCATCAGGCAAGACACCTATTCGTACCTGGATTACGATTTCCTGGCACGCTGGTGCAAAGAAGTCAATGAAGAATACCCCGATTTTAATATCGTTGGAGAAACATGGTACAATAAAGCCACAGCGCCAGCATGGTGGCAACAAGGATCACCGCTCAGCAAGCGCAACTCTTATTTAAAAACAGCGATGGACTTTTCGCTGACATTCATTACGCAGTCTGCATTCGACGGCAAAAATGACAATCCGTATCTGACAAACATGTTTGAAGATATCGCGCAGGATTTCATATATGCCGACCCGTACAATGTTCTTACGTTCCTGGATAATCATGATTTGAGCCGATTTAACCGCAAAGATGATCCAGACCTGAAGCGGTATAAGCAGGGACTGGCATTTTTATTAACCATTCGGGGCATACCGCAGATTTATTATGGAACTGAAATATTAATGACAGGCACGAAAGAAGAAGGCGATGGCAGACTAAGGAAAGATTTTCCGGGTGGATGGCCGGGAGATAAAATCGATGAATTTACAAGAAGGGGAAGGAGCGAAATGCAAAATGAAGCCTGGGATTACCTGCACAAATTGCTGCAGTGGAGAAAGGGTAACCGGGCCATCACAGAGGGGAAAATGATCCATTATGCGCCAAGAAATGGATTGTATGTGTACGGCCGCATAAAGGACGATCAAACGGTACTCGTGATCCTGAATGAACGCATGACCGATCAAGAGCTGGAAATGGGGCGCTTTTTAGACATCATACAAGACTATGCAATTGGCCGCGACGTAATTACATCGAATGCGATAGATCTTAAGAATAAAATCACCATCCCTGCAAAAGGAGAATATATATTAGAGTTAAGTAAATAAAAATTAAGCTACCCGGAATATTTTTCGACCAGGACTCTCAACCCACTATTATTATATGAAATCTATTATCATTTCAATCCTGTCTTGTCTTTGCATCTGTTTGAATTCAATTGCCTGTATAATGTAGATTTTACCGGCTTTTCTGTTTTGAGGTAGTTAATGACGATGGCGAAATTTATTTGACCACATTAATATCTATAACTTTTGAAAGGAGGCCCGGAGAACTAATTGTAATCTTTATGTTGCCAGACTTTCCATTTGATTGTACATAACCAATCAACTGCCCGTTAAATAGTTTCCTCTTGTTGGATTGATAATCTTCATGACTGGCAAGATCGCCGCTTTCCAAACCTAATAGTTTTGCAGGTCCATCAATGGAAAGGGTAATTTCATTGGTAGCATCATAAACCGGATTTCCATTTTTATCATGGAGTATGATTTCTATATGCGCCAGCTCTTTCTTGCCTTGATGAAACTGGGTTTTATCAGCAACTGCAACAATAGTACTTGGTTCACCAGCTGTCGTCAACTGATGACTGCTCACCATTGATCCATTTGAAAATCCTCTCACTAACAGTTCGCCAGGCTCATAATTAACGATCCAGGATAGTCCTCTGGCTGCTGTATCCCTTCTTAATTTTTTTCCTAAAGATTTTCCATTTAAAAAAAGTTCAGCTTCTTCGGCGTTTGTAATGCAAATCACTCTTATTGTATCTCCTGGACTCCAGTTCCACGAATGCCTTGCATTGCGCATACCACGTTCAGGTTGTCCGCTACCTTGACGCGATGCGATCAGATACAGCACAGGTTTTTTGATCCATAGAGTTTGCCGGATGTAATAATCTGTCTTGGGAAATCCTGCCAGGTTTAAGAGTCCCGCACCACTCCCTCTGGTTGGCCAGCGTCCGGCTTCACCCATAAAGTCGAACCCTGTCCAAAGAAATTGACCGAAAATATTCTTACTGGTATCAACCGCCATCCATGCTTCAGAGCCTTTATTGTTTTCACTTCCGTATATAGTTCTTTGCGGATAGGTTTTATGATCGTCTGCATAGCGGTATTCTTGATAATTGTATCCAACCAGATCAAGATTATCCGGATAACGGGTGGTATTAGACATCACCACTCCTGCCAGTGCAGCAGTAACAGGTCTTGTTGAATCTACCTGTTTGGCAATTGCTACCAATTGTTTGGACAGCTCACCTAATCTACTGGCTGGTGGGTGGTCAGGCAAATAGCCTCTACCATAAATCTGTGGATTGCGCCCTGTATTTAAAATCTCGTGCGAGTACGGATCATTGGGATAATCAATTTCATTACCAATGCTCCACATAATAATGGAAGGATGATTCTTATTGCGTTGAATCATATCGCTCAAATCTCTTTGTGCCCACTCTTTGAAGTATTCGTTATACCCATCTTTGCCTGGAGTGCCCACATTCCACCCTTCTATCCATTTGTTCTTACCTACTTCCCATTCATCAAAAGCTTCATCCTGCACCAGGAAACCCAATTCATCGCATAACTCATACAGATAATCCTGGTGAGGATAGTGACTCATTCGAATTGCATTGCAACCGACCTCCTTCAACTTTAATAATCTACGCCTCCAGACTTCCTGGGGCACAGCTGCACCTAAAGCGCCGGCATCATGATGGAGGCATACGCCTTTTAATTTTATATTCACTCCGTTAAGAGAAAAGCCTGTATCCGGATCAAATTTTATGGATCGTATTCCCACCCGCTCTGTGTATTCATCTACTTTTTTACCGGTTTGGTATACAGCAGTCGTTAAAGTATATAAGTTGGGGCGATCAACAGACCAAAGTGCTGGTTGCTTTATGATGAAAGAGAACTTTATGTTTTTCGTTGACTCGCTGGCCAATGAAACATTTTTCCTTGCGGAAGCGACTATTATCGCACCGTTGCTTAGCCTTGATTCAACAATCACAGCTGCTGAAGATGGTAGTGTATTGTTTATGGAAACAGTTATATCTGCAGTAGCACGCTGCTTATTTACGACCGGTGTGGCAAAACGTGTACCCCAAAGAGCAATATGTACAGGATGCTTTGTAATTAGATAGACATTTCGATAAATACCAGAACCAGGATACCAGCGAGAGTCCGCAAACTTTGAATGATCAACCTTCACCGCAAGCACATTTTTCCCTTTCTGTAAATAAGGTGTCAATTCATATTGAAAGGGTATGTATCCATTTGGTCTCTTGCCAAGGGAGTGGCCATTTATCCATACTTCGCTGTTTTTGTAAACGCCATCAAAATAAATAAAGACTTTATTAGCGGAGTTAGCATTTTCTATTTGGAAAGTTTTCCTATACCAGCCAATGCCTCCCGGAAGAAAGCCGGTACCACTGGCCCATTGCTTGCTGAAAGGTCCTTCTATACTCCAATCATGTGGCAAATCTACAGTTCTCCAGTTCTGATCATCCTGGGTCTCACTTTCACCTTGTAGTACATCGCCTTTATAAAATTTCCAGGCGTCTGTAAAAAGTACTGTTTGTCTGGGTGATTGTGCTATTGTCTGCAATGCCATCCACAAAAAACAGAAACAAATAACACCGAACTTATAAGTAGTCTTCATCTTTTTATAGTTTCTGTTTGATTTCTTACTTATCTGCGTATTGGAAACAACAAGCTGCTTTGATTCCAGAACCACAAAAAATGGATAGATATCTCGCAAATCTAAGTGACTTTTACAATCATCTCACTGTAACCAAAAAACTATTCAATATCATCAAATGCCCTGTGCTGGCAATGGCCAGCGAACTTGACTTAGTAGCACCGTTGGCGAATGTTGTGAATGCATAGCGATAAAAGATTCAAGTGTGAAAGAAGCCTGAAAATATTTGTCTTAAACATCTATTCAATAAGTTTATTGAATAGTTGAATAGAAATCCTATCTTTATGGGACAAACCGTCCGAAAATGGAAAAAAGGGAATTTAAAAACAGGGTATATACCATACTGGCGCAATTGGTCAAGGCAATGGCGAATCCTCATCGTTTGGAAATCCTGGATCTTTTAGGACAATCGGATAGAACGGTGGAAGAAATCTCAAACGAAACTGATATGTCGTTCGCGAATGCCTCCCAACACTTACAAATTCTAAAGGCATCCAACCTGGTAGAAATAAAGCGTGAGGGCAATTTCATCCGCTACCGCCTGGCTAACAAGAACATTTATAAAATGTGGTATCACCTAAGGGAAATTGGATTTGAAAGGCTTTCTGAGATTGAGAAATTAATAAAAGATTTCAGGGAGAAAAGGAATGTTTTGGAGGCTATGAGCATAGATGAATTGGAGAAAAAAGCAAAATCCAGGAATGTCGTAATTATTGATGTTCGCCCTGAACAAGAATTCCGAGCGGGTCATATCCCTAATGCGATTTCAATTCCCATCGATCAGCTGACTAAAAAAATTAAATCCCTCTCAAAAAGCAAAGAATATATCGCCTATTGTCGTGGGCCATTATGTGTTTTTGCTGATGAAGCAGTGAACCTTCTAACAAAGAAAGGATTTAAGGCGCAACGACTGAATGAAGGATTCCCGGATTGGAAATTAAAAGGATTGCCGGTTGAAGTGATGGTTTAATTCCAAACTTATTTTATATGGAACTTGCAACAATTCCTACTATTGATTCTGACACCTTAAGGGATTGGCTTGAAACCGGACGACCTGTAAATATTTTGGATGTCAGACCTCTTCATGAACGATCAGAATGGTTTATTCCAGGCAGCATTCATATTGATGCCTATAACAAGTTAAAAGCGAACGACAGCACTGCTTTAGATGGAATTGTTTTAGATAAAGAAATTCCTGTCATTACTGTCTGCGCAGGAGGCAAAATGAGCCGGGTGGCTGCAGGGATTTTGCAAAAGGAAGGATATAATGCCTATTCCCTGGAATCAGGTATGAAAAGCTGGACTTTAGCATGGAATACTGCAACACTAAATTTTCAAGGATTTCAAATTGTACAAATAAGAAGAACCGGAAAAGGATGTTTGTCCTATATCATTGTTGCAGACCATGAAGCAATCATCATTGATGCATCACTTCCCACTGAAGTATATAAAAACATCGTAAAACAGAATAACTGGCAAGTGAAAGCGGTAATGGAAACTCATATTCATGCGGATCATCTTTCCAGATCGAAACAATTGGCAGATCAGTTGGGAGTTTCATTGCTTCTTCCCATTCCTAATAAAGTTTCTTTTTCTTACGAAAAACTTGAAGATGGTCAAACCATTAAGCTGGGGAGAATCGTATTGAAAATAATGTCAACACCAGGCCATACACTGGAAAGCGTTTGTTTTTTAATCAATGACGAGATTTTATTAAGTGGAGATACACTTTTTACAAATGCTGTAGGCAGACCTGATCTTAAAGCAAATGAAGAAGAAGCTAAAAAAAGAGCCGGCCTACTGTACGACAGTTTGCAAGAACTGATGAAATTAGATGATAGATGTATCGTCCTTCCTACACATACTAGTTCACCTGTTTATTTTGATAGCATACCTATTAAGGCTAACCTTTCTGAGATCAAAAAAAACGTTCCGGCTCTCCAGTTATCGAAAATTGGTTTTGTAAAAACTATCTTAGACAAACTACCCCCAACTCCCCCGAATCACTTAGCAATTGTAGAAAGAAATTTGTCGGGAAATATTTCTGATGTAAACCAAATGGATCTGGAGGCAGGTGCAAACCGATGCGCCATCTCTTAAGATTAAAATAAGGAATCATGAACACTGCCAATACATTATCACATCCTTTTGATTTTTCAGGATCAATTCCTAAACATTATGATCAGTTCTCCGGCCCTTTGTTTTTTGAACCTTACGCTATTGAAGTTTCAAATCGTATTAACCCGTCTTCAGTTGATGTTGCACTCGAACTGGCATCAGGAACTGGTTGCGTAACGCGCCATTTGCGCAATATTCTTCCTGTCTCTGCAAAACTTATAGCTTCTGATATCAGTCAGGATATGTTAGCCATTGCGAAGGAAAAATTGAAAGCATCAAATATAGATTGGGAGATGATAGACGCGCAAAAGCTACCGTTTGAAGATGGCAGTATTGACCTCGTCGTTTGCTGTTTTGGCTATATGTTTGTTCCGGATAAATTAAAAGCATTCGAGGAAGCTTATCGCGTATTACGAAAAGATGGAATGTTATTATTTACAACCTGGGATAAGCTGGAATTAATTGGAGCCTCCTACGTCTACAGAAGCATTGCAAAAAAATATTTAAAAGAACCATTGCCGGAATCTTACAATCTCCCTTTTTCAATGTATGATAAGTCGTCAATCACTAAGATGTTGCGGGAGGTCGGGTTTTCAAAAACATCAGTTGAGAAAGTAAGTAAGTTATCCATAAGTCCAACGGCGAAAGAAGCAACAGAAGGGCTAACAAATGGAGGAGTTATCTACAACGAGATCATGCGCCGAAATCCTGACTGGATTGAAGAAATAAAAGTTTTAGTAGAAAAAGAATTGACCGAAAAATTTGGTGAATCGCCTATGGTTGCACCAATGAGCGCAGTGATCAGCCAGGCCTGGAAATAATTAATAACTAATGGAATCAGGAAATATTAAACTAGGTCTGAAAGAAAATTGGAAACAATTTGCTTTGCTAGTTGTTATCAATGCTTTTGTTGGTGGTATGATTGGAATGGAACGGTCTATCTTGCCCCAAATAGCAGATGTTGAATTTCATATCGCTGCAAAGACAGCAATTCTTTCCTTCATTATTGTATTTGGGGTAGTTAAGGCAATCACCAATTATTTCACAGGAGCGTTTGCAAACAGGATTGGAAGAAAGAATTTGTTAGTTATGGGCTGGATAATTGGAATTCCAGTTCCGTTTATTCTCATGTATGCACCAGCCTGGAATTGGATTGTGGCTGCAAATATCCTACTTGGCCTGAACCAGGGTATCACCTGGTCAAGTACCGTAATGATGAAAATTGATCTTGTCGGTGAGCGGCAGAGGGGTCTTGCAATGGGGCTCAATGAATTTGCAGGATATGTAGCAGTTGCAGCCGTTGCATTTCTTACAGGATGGATTGCTGGAAAGTATGGCCTGCGCCCATATCCGTTTTATTTAGGGGTGGCAATTTCATTTTTGGGTCTCCTGAGTAGTTGGCTATTTGTAAGAGACACAAAACAACATATTGCACAAGAAGCAGTTTCCTCCAACATCTCACCATTGAAAGATATTTTTTGGGAAACGACGTGGAAGGATAAAAACCTGGGTTCAGTAACGCAGGCTGGATTGGTAAACAATTTAAATGATGGAATGGTCTGGGGGGTTTTCCCGATCCTGCTTGCTTCAAAAAATTTCAGTATTCAAGAAATTGGAGTTATTACCGCAATTTATCCTGCGGTCTGGGGAATGGGGCAGATCATCACAGGTAAAATGGCAGATCGAATATGTAAAAAGGATCTGCTTTTTTGGGGAATGGTTTTGCAGGCAGTTGCGTTGATTCTTTTTGTAGTTGCTGCTACAATAACTCAATTTGTTCTCCTTGCCATTTTGCTTGGCTGGGGAACAGCCATGGTATATCCAACATTTCTTGCTTCTATCGCTGAAAATACTCGTCCGCAGGATAGGGCAAAAAGTCTTGGCGTTTTCCGGTTCTGGAGAGATTTAGGATATGCCATTGGGGCAATCATTACAGGTATTATTGCAGATGCACTGGGAATAAATTCTTCAATAATATTTATTGGTGTGTTGACATTTGGTTCCGGCTTGATAATTTTTTACAGGATGAAATGTAAGGCCGACAGATTTTTAAGAATTGGATACTGGTTATTCAGAAAGGGATCCAGGAAAAGAATGATTACTGAATCCAGGCAGGGGTATTTATCTTTCAACCACTAAAACTGTGGCAGTTTTTTATTAGCGTGTAAAAAGAGTAGTGACTGCAAGGATTCAGAGCCGCCTGTTGTTATCATTACCTCTCCCATGAATCTTGGAACTTTTCGGAAGTAGTGAAACAGTACTTTTTTAAGGCGATCCACTTTTTGTTTGAAATACGGAAATCAATTAATAATTATATTCTTTCGCAGCATCGTACAACTTTTATTATTTTTGAAACAGATTTTTGTATGAAGTGCTCTTTTTCAGTTGAGGTATTTATTCGGTCATTCTACATTTCTGCTTTTGGTAACAATTTGAGTAAGAAATAATCATAGAAAACTAGGCGAGTCCCGTCCGGTCCGCTACGTAATCACTCAAATCAATCAAAAGCCTGTAAAATGTAGATTTTACGGACTTTTCTGTTTTCATACCTACTCCAAATAGCACCAAAATACTCAAGTCTTCGGTGACGCATTCGGTGATTCTGAAAAACCCCATTTCTGATTCACGTGATTCCGCCCAAACACTCGGAGTTCATAATTTGAACATGCCAACCGGCAGGAAGGTCACAAGAGCCATGCGTCATCGCCAATTCATCCGACGCCTGCGGCCTTACTGCTTGATACTCTTTTTCAACTCCTCCATCGCTTTCATTAAGTCATCAATCTGCTTCTGTTGTGACTGAATGATTAATTGTTGTTCCTGGACTGCTTTTACCAATGGAACCACAAATTGGGAATAAGCGAGACTGTAATGATCGTTGGCATTTGCAGGTTTTTTCAATCCATTAAAATTATACCTCACTGCATTGGCAGCAGTTTCCACTTCCTGTGCAATGAAACCGCTTTGTTGAATAGTAGCTGCAGCGGAATAATCCATCAATTCAATATTCTTTTTTACCACCTCATTATTTGCTGCGAGAAACAGATCAAGTTCCTTTGACTTTAATTGATATGTAATAGGTCGAAGTTTCATAATAAAATCTAATCCTTTCACATCTTCCTGGATATTCGTCTTAAACCTCGCATCGCTAACTGTATAGGCCACTGGACCTTCAACTACAGTTACGCTGCCATTTCCGAGCCTGATCTTATTACTTGCATTCACTATGGCTCCATTGCCGATTGCAGCTGCATTGGTGAGATTATTGGTGGCAACATCTGCGTTATTTCCAATGATAGTATTATTTGAACCGGTGGTATTTGCATCACCTGCAGAAAAGCCGATGAATGTATTTGAGGAACCCGTTGTTACGTGGCCTGTGCTAAATCCAAAGAACGAGTTATTACTTCCCGTGGCAAAGCCTCCGGAAGATGCACCAAAATATGAATTACTATTTCCGCTTGAATTAGTATGGCCAGATCCGCTTCCAAAATAACTGTTTGCATTTCCAGTAGCATTGGCTGACCCCGAAGAAGTACCAAAAAAAGAATTTGCGCCGCCGGTAGTATTAGAATATCCACTGTTAATTCCAACAAAAGAATTGAAATCACCTATAGTATTTGAGTATCCCGCCTTGCTTCCTATGGCTATATTAATTGAGGTTGATGCAGAAAACAATGCTGAATCTCCGATGGCTATCATATAATTCCCTGTCGTATTCATTCGAAGCGCATTTGTTCCAATCGCCACATTAGAGTATCCTGTCGTATTATGTTCGCCCGCGTAAGAACCCATAAATGAGTTTCCATTTCCGGTGGTATTGCCACCTCCCGCCGCCTTCCCAGCAAATAGATTTCCATTTCCTGTAGTATTGGAATATCCTGAATTCCCACCTATGAAAGTATTTTCATTTCCTGTTGTGTTGGACACTGCAGTTGAACCCCCAACGAAGACATTTTGAGTACCCGTCGTGTTAACTATTCCTGTACCTGATCCTACAAATACATTTCCGGATCCACTAGTATTTGCTAATCCTGCCAAGGAACCAACAATGCAATTATCTGACCCGTTTGTGTTTGCACTACCAGCTTTAAATCCAAAAAATGAATTATTACCACCTGTGCTATTGGCAAATCCTGCCTTACTTCCCACAGCTGTATTTTGATTAGCCAAATTAGAATACAACGCGGAATCTCCTACCGCTACAAGATTTGAAATAACAGTATTCATTCTTAAAGCATTTGTGCCCAAGGCCACATTCGAATAGGCTACAGTGTTATGTTCTCCTGAAGAATACCCGATAAAAGTGTTCCCGCCTCCTGTGGTATTAGCACCACCAGCAGCATTCCCTGCAAACAGATTAGCCTTGCCAGACGTATTTGAAAAGCCTGAGTTCAGGCCAATGAAGGTATTTTCCTGTCCAGTAGTATTTGACACACCTGTTGCAGTACCGATGAAAGTATTCAGCGCCCCACTGGTGTTGGCAACACCGGCGCTGCTACCAATGAATATGTTTGCTGTGCCCGTTGTGTTTGCAACCCCGGCCTGCGTACCTATGAATGCGTTATCCTGACCTGTTGTATTTGCAAATCCTGATTTATATCCAAAAAAGGAATTGTTTCCACCAGTGGTGTTCGCAAACCCGGCTTTACTCCCAACTGCCGTGTTATTTGTATTTCCGTCTTGTTTGAATAAAGCTGAATCTCCCACTGCTACAAGGTGAGAGCCGGTGTTGTTTTTCCATAATGCACCCGCACCTATTGCAGTATTTCCAAATCCAACGCCATTAGAGGTGAGCGCGTCACTCCCCACCGCGGTGTTATTATCTCCAGTTGCAGCATACATAGCCCCATTGCCAACCGCAGTATTGGAATGTCCTGTGGTGTTTAGCACCAGACTGCTATTCCCAATGGAGGTATTATTATATCCTGTAGTGTTTAACACTAATGCGGCGGTCCCAATGGCCGTGTTAAAAAAACCGGTAATATTTTCCCGTAATGCTTCGTCACCGACGGCAGTATTATATTGCCCAGAAACATTCTGAAACAATGCAACACTGCCAACTGCCGTATTGTGAACTCCCGAAGTGTTTGAATACAGGGACTGAAAACCGTTTGCAGTATTGCCGAAGCCGGTTGTATTCGAAAACAAAGTTTTGCTTCCAATAGCTGTATTTGCGGTTGCATGATAATCCGTTGAAGCGCCGATGCTGTTATTATAGAGCGCCGAATCACCAACAGCCACCAGGTTTGACCTATCAGTATTGTTGAATAGTGATCTGCTTCCGATGCCCACGTTACTATATCCCGACGTATTGATTCCTGTTTGAAGTCCCCAGAAGATATTTCCTCCTGTAGTTAAATATCCGACCCTGGTACTGTTTACTTTAAACTGCAGATTTGCAACATCATTGGTCCCGATAAAATGGGTACCAGGATTGGTTCCTGTATTGCCATTCAAAAGCCATACTGAATTAGGCAAACTACTCGTGACAAGTAATGCAATCCAGGACGAGCCATTCCAGTAATAATAGCCAGGTGTTACGGCCGTACTTCCGGGAGCCGTGGTGGCAGTATTGTAAATTAACAACGACGTTGCGGGAGCGGGGATGGTAGATATGTCATTCGTTCCTGTCAACGAAATCCTTGGGATCAGGAGTCCGCGATTCGAACTCCTTACATCTAGCATCGCACTGTTATCAGGAAGTGCATTTACATTATTTATTCCTACCTGTCCATAAAAATGCAAAACAGTTAACATGCCCACTATTGTAATGATTATTTTTTTCATATGCTGAAACTTTGCTTATTTATATTTTTAAAATGCTTTACTTACCGGTCATTTACTTCAAGTTGTTCGAAAATTGTTTTTTTCCTTATTACTGCGTCAATATTCAATATTTAAAAAGGAAATGCGCTTGCGTGCCAACAACAGACCCTGCTCTGAATGCGGACTTGCCTGGATAAAACATAAGGCTCGATCCACCCCCAAGGTTTGGTAAAGTTGATGACCCGTTGACAACTCCGGTGACTAGCACACCATTTGTAATACTAGCCCCAAGTTCAATATGAAGTAATGCTGTAGAGTGGGTAGTGTTGGTTCCAATGCCAACATTTTGCGCAAATACCCCAATTGGAAATAAGAAAAAAATGGAAAAGAGAAGTTTCATATCAGCAGCGTTTTAGGATTATCCTAAAATTCTTCTCTTTTACAATCCAAAAAATAGCTCGTTTGGGGTATTTTACCGCCCCATAACGCTAAGACCGGAGTGCGTACTGTTCGCCCCCCTGAAGGGGGAGACAGAAAACTCCCCCGCCGTTTATACTTGATAGCTTTTAAATTCGGCCTCCTGCAGGGAGAGTAAAAAACGCTTAGGCTAAAGTGGCAATTCGCAGTTTGTTATAAAAACGATAGAAACGCTGGCGGGATTCGCATTCTGCAAATCATAATCTTTCAAATAAGTTCTCTTGCGAATTAATTGGGACTTCCGAATATTTCTTTGCTGGAGGAGATTCTTCACTCCCCCTTCAGGGGGCGAATAAATCAAACGAATGGTTTAATAGACCGGGGGGTTATACTATGCGTTCACGTAACGCCTTCGAAATAGCTTCTTTGCCGCAGTTCACGTGAAGTTTGGTGTAGATGTTTTTTAAGTGCGTGCGTACAGTGTCAAAAGCAATAAATAGCTCTGACGCGATTTGCTTGGTGGGATAGCCCTCAATGAGCAACTGCAGAATTTCTTTTTCTCTCTTTGACAGATCGTAGTTTCGGATATTCTTGGAACGTTGAAAGGAATAGAGCACCTTGCGAGCAATTGATGGTGACATAGGTGCTCCTCCATGAATAACATCCATAATCGCTTCCTCCAGTTTATCGGGCGCCATTTTTTTTAGAAGGTAGCCATTAGCTCCTGCACATAAACTTTGAAAAAGCTTATCATCATCTTCGAACATTGTGTACATCACTACATATGTTTCTGGCCTCGCCTCTTTGATCATGCGGACACCATCAATGCCCGATTTGCCCGGCATGTCAATGTCCATGATCACCACATCGGGTTCGTCTCTTAAAATATAGAAGTCGCATTTTTTACAATCGGCATAATCTCCAACCACGGTGAACCTGCTTCCCTCTGCCAATAGCATCACGAGCAATTGCCTCAATTGCTCATCGTCCTCAAATAATATGATCCTAACTGTCTTCAAGTATGTAAAGAAACCAACTCTACCGTTTGGTATTATAACCCATTTGAGTGATTTTTTTTCAGAGGAAGCGCAATCCTGATGTCAGTACCCTTATCGAGTCTTGATTCAATACTCAATCTTCCCTTCCATCTTTCTGTTCTCATCTTCATATTGGACAACCCGTTTCTGCCCGAGGGCACATCCACGTCAAAGCCTTTGCCATCGTCGTTGATATGAAGATTGAAAACAGAATCCTTCATTTCAATTTCAATCAGTACTTCCCGGGCATTGGCATGTTTATGAATGTTGTTCACCATCTCCTTGAACAGCAAATACACATCATGTCGTTTTTCCATAGAGAATTTCATGTGATGCAAATGCTCAGGGACCTGAATATTGAATTTTACCGACTTACCGGCGAGAACCTCAGTGGCATATCGCCTCATGCGCGGGATAATTTCCTCAAGGCTATCGTTCTTAGTATTGATGTTCCATACAATGTCGTCC
>Ga0184625_10000396_pt1 | contig 16089 bp, 15 predicted proteins | sample PLM3_30_b1_FD_133151 | JGI IMG/M metagenome (GOLD analysis project Ga0184625, IMG submission 133151) | Groundwater sediment microbial communities from an aquifer in East River, Colorado, USA - PLM3_30_b1 | ecosystem: Environmental > Terrestrial > Soil > Riparian zone | place: USA: East River... | reverse complement strand
GAAGAAATTGCCAACGAAAAAATGCTCGCAAGAAATGAAAGTTCCCAGCCACTCCCGTGGAAAAAGCACGGAGAGTAAGTGCGAAAGACCTCTGAACGCTTTTCTTCGACTGGCAGTCTAACTTGTGCTATACGAACCTCGATGCTGAGCAGGATCATGATTTCAGTGGCGATGGCTGTCGCGCTGATGGGGGCTCCCATGGGGTTCGCCGCGCGATCATGCATCCTCGTCAACGCGCCAAGTCAGAATGCCTGTCAGCCGCGTTGCTGTGCCAATAAGACGTGTTGTGTCACGTCCTCGAAGAATACAGCTCCTTCGTCGCAGCCGCTCGCCAAGAATGATTCGGCGTCCGCCACAAACACGATATGCCCACCGACGGGGTTTGTAGTGCTGCTGCATCAATTAACGGAGGATTGCTCGGTAACCAGAACCGACCTCACATTCACGGCTCACTCGCCGCCGCGACTTCCGCTGCTCTGCACTTTTCTTATCTGATCCAAGGACGCTGACGCCCGGGGTGTGCCCATTTGCCGGCATGCTTGGTCTTCAATCCCGAAAGCTCCTGCTCGCGAAAGCGTTCGGAGTTCGGGGTCAACCGCAGTCCTGGATCAAATGAAAACCGCAACTTTTTTAATCTTATTAACTACATCTTTATCAATTCGAAATCTGATCGCCGCTGATGGCGGCGAATACGGTGCCACTTCGTCCCAGCTTTCGTTAGGCGAGGTTACGCGCGCCGTGCTGGCGAATAATTCGGCAATCAAAGAAGCCGAAAACCGCTGGCGGGCTGCAAGGGCGCGCATTTTGCAAGCGAAGGCGTGGGATGATCCGCGCGTTGCCGGCGAGTGGCTCGCGCACCGCTATGTCGATGTGCCACCGAACGCCTTCATGGATCAAACGCTCGCCCTCGAACAACTGATCCCCATCACCGGCAAAAATCTGGTGCGCGGACGTGCTGCAGCGGCAGAAGCGTTGTCGGTCTTTGAAGAAGTCCGACGTGTGCAACTCGATGTGATCGCGAAGGCGCGCGCCACCTACTTTCAACTGGCGAATGCTTATGACCAGCTTGAGATCAACAGCAAAAATCTTACCTCGCTAAAGCAGATCGCTGATATCAGCCGCTCCCGATACGAAGCTGGTTTGGAGAACGTGGCGAATGTGCTCGTTGCCGAGACAGATTATAGCAAGCTGCAGGAAGCGCGGCGCGATCTGGAGCGCAATTTGTCTGATGCGCAGTCGCAGTTGAACACGCTGATGAATCGTGACGCGTTTGCGTCACTGAGCACGCCAGGCACAGCAACTGTTAACCACGCGCATCTCTCTGCGACCAGGTTGCGCACAATCACGCTCGCGCAACGGCCCGAAGTGCAGATGGCGCGCGCGAAGATCGACGGCGAGAAGTCAAAGGTTCAGCTCGCGCACCGTGCATGGATTCCCGACCCGGCGCTGATGGTGAAAGGCCAGCGTTACAACGACGCCGCAGAAGCGGTAAGCGAACTCGACGCGGGCGTGTCATTCACAATCCCGTGGGTGAATCCCGGAAAATACTCGGCCGGCGTTCGGGAGGCACGCGCCAACCTTGGGGCTGCCGAGCAAGGCTTGGATCGTGAACAAAAGGAAGCGTTGCGGTTGTTGCGTGATCAGTTGGCTAAGGTCGAGACGTTTCATCATCACGTCGAACTTTTCCAAGACAAGCTCGTGCCGCAGGCGCAGCAGGCATTTGAGGCGACACAGCTGAGTTACGACTCGGGGAAAGCGACCTTTCTCGACTGGATCAGCGCGCAACGCAACCTGCGCGACATCGAAGCAATGGCGCGCGATCATTTGGCGCACTACCAAATGGCTGTCGCCGAGCTGGAGGCAGTAATTGGCGCAGACATCTATTCGCCGATGTTATCGAACGGAGGGAAATCGCGATGAAAGGGTTCATCCGAAAAGCCGCGCTATTGGTCGCGCTCGGTGCGCTTCTTTTTGGGGTCATTTCCTGCTCGAAGAGGAGCTCCACCGGTAAACCGAGCGATGTGGACTATTACACATGCGCCATGCACCCCTCGGTGCATTCGAAGGATCCCGGCAAATGTCCCATCTGCTCGATGGATCTTGTGCCAGTGATGAAGGAGAACGCGACCCCGGCAAGTTCCAGTAAAAACGCCCCTCACCACGATCACGCGGCAATGCTAGCGGGAAAGCCGACCGGCGGCGGCGAGATGCAAGGCATGCCCGGGATGCCTGGCATGAAAGGTGGCGGGGAGACCAAAGCGCCTCAAACAAGCGAGTTCGTCGTGCCAGTTGAGCGTCAGCAGCAGATCGGCGTGACCTACGCGACAGTTGAACGCAAACCGCTTGCCCACACGATTCGTTCCGTCGGCATGATTGTGCCGGACAGAAGTCGCAACTGGCAGTTCGTCTCCCGCGTCGATGGTTACGTACAAAAGCTGAACGTCACGTCGCCGGGCCAGGTTGTCGATAAAGACGCGCCGCTCCTGTCGATCTACAGCCCGGATCTGCTCACCAGTGAGCGCGAGTTCGTGGAACTTTTGCGAATGCGCGACCAAGCCAAATCTAAAGACGCGCGCGAAACGCCGCAACGATTGATTGAATCGGCGAAACGCCGGCTGCAACTTTGGAACGTCACTGAGCAACAGATTGCCGATCTCGAAAGAACGCGCAAAGCCTCCGACACGCTCACGCTGCTCTCGCCGTTTCGCGGCGTGGTGCAATCCGTACCCGTCGAACAGGGGAAAAGCGTCAAAGTGGGCGACATGCTGGTGGAAGTCGCCGATCTCAGCCTCGTCTGGATGTGGGCTGAATTTTACGAGAATGAGTTATCGATGCTTCAAGTGGGGCAAAAGCTCGCCATTACCGCGAAGTCGTATCCCGGCCAAAACTTCGGCGGCGCGATCGCCCTGATCGATCCATTCATCAACGAAACAAAACGCACCGCCAAAGTGCGCATCGACATTCCGAATGCGGATTTCAAGCTGCGCCCCGGTATGTACGTGAATGCCGAACTGGGGATGGACATGGGCGAAGCGCTCACGGTCCCAGTGAGCGCGATCATGCCGACCGGCGAGCGTAACGTCGTCTTTATCGATAAAGGCGAGGGAAAATTGGAGCCGCGCATTGTTCAGTTGGGCGCAAAATACGGCGACATCTACGAGGTACAAAGCGGCTTGCAGGAAGGCGAGCGCGTTGTTGCGAGCGCGAACTTTCTGATCGATGCCGAATCCAAAGTGCAAGGCGCACTGAAGGATTTTGAGAAGACCCCGGCGCCTGGAACAAACCCATGACTGCAGGGGACCAGATTTCGACGGAAGAAACCGCCGCGATTCCAAGGCGCGAGCCGTTGATCGAGCGCATCATCGAAGCAAGCGCGAGGAACAAATTCCTCGTTTTCATCTTCACGATTTTCGCAGTTGCGGGCGGCATTTATGGATTAATGCACACACCGCTCGACGCCATTCCCGACCTGAGCGACGTGCAGGTCATCGTTTACACCGATTGGGAAGGCCGCTCGCCCGACCTGGTCGAAGACCAGATTACTTATCCCATTTCCACCGTCTTCATTGCCGCGCCAAAAGTGAGGTTCGTTCGCGGCGAATCGATGTTCGGCAAATCGTTCGTTTACGTCATTTTCCAGGACGGCACCGACATTTATTGGGCGCGATCGCGCGTCATTGAATATTTAAACTCGGTCCGCGGCTCGCTGCCCGAAGGGGTCAATCCGGTCATTGGACCAGACGCGACTGGTGTGGGCTGGGTTTACGAATACGCGCTCGTTGATGATAGCGGTAAGCACAACCTGGCGGAGCTGCGCTCGATTCAGGATTGGAATCTCCGCTACGCGCTCGCGTCCGTGAAAGGCGTGTCGGAAGTCGCGCCGATCGGCGGATTCGTAAAGCAATACCAGGTAGATCTCGATCCGAACGCGCTCGTCGCCTACAACATTCCGCTCAGCGACGTCGTGAACGCGATCAAAATGAGCAACGCCGATGTCGGCGGACGCGTGTTCGAAGTCGCGACAACCGAGTACTTCATCCGCGGTCGCGGCTACATCAAAAAAATCGAGGACATCGAAAATATTGTCCTAAAGGTCGACAACGGCACGCCAGTTTATTTAAAAAACATCGCCACGGTACATCTCGGCGGCGACATCCGGCGCGGCGTTGCGGAGCTGGACGGCAAAGGCGAGACCGTGGGTGGCATCGTGGTGATGCGCTATGGCGAGAACGCGCTCAACGTTATCGATGGTGTCAAAAAGAAAATCGAAGAAATAAAATCGTCTCTGCCAGCCGGTGTGCGCATCGTGCCGACTTATGATCGCAGCGAATTGATCCGGCGCGCCATCGCCACGCTGCGGGAGAAGCTGATCGAAGAGAGCATCGTTGTGGCGCTCGTCTGCATCGTCTTCCTCTGGCATATCCGCTCATCGCTGGTTGCGATTATCACGCTGCCCATTGCGATCATTCTCTCATTCATCCCGATGTGGTGGATGAATCTGACCTCAAACATCATGTCGCTTGGCGGCATCGCCATCGCTATCGGCGCGATGGTCGATTCGGCGATCATCATGATCGAGAACGCGCACAAATCGCTCGAAAACTTTCGCGAAGAGTATAAGCGCGAGCCGAACAACGTCGAGCGCGCGAAAGTGATCATCGCCGCCGCCAAATCCGTCGGTCGCTCGCTCTTTTTCGCACTGCTCGTTATCACCGTGAGCTTTATCCCGGTCTTCACGCTCACGGCGCAGGAAGGCAGACTGTTCAAGCCGCTCGCATTCACAAAGACATTCTCGATGTTCTTCGCCTCGTTCCTGGGTGTGACACTCGTGCCGGTCCTAATGCTGCTGCTTATCCGCGGCAAAATTGCGCCGGAGATTAAGAATCCGGTGAACCGATTTTTGATTACGGCTTACCGACCGTTCGTCAATTTCGTTCTGCGCTATCGCGCGTTCACCCTCATCGCGGCGCTAGTGATTCTTCTGTTCACCATTTTTCCATTCAGCCGGCTCGGGAGCGAATTCATGCCGCCGCTTAACGAAGGTACGCTGCTTTACATGCCAACCGCAGTCCCTGGGATGTCGATTACCGAGGCCACCAAGATTCTCCAGATTCAAGATCGACAGTTAAAGAAAATTCCCGAGGCCGTAACCGTGTTTGGCAAAGCGGGCCAGGCCGAAACGCCGACTGATCCCGCCCCGTTGTCGATGTTCGAAACAGTTGTCACACTCAAACCACCGGACCAATGGCGGAAGGGAATGACGTGGGACAAGCTGCTGGCGGAAGTCAACGCCAACATCAAGACACCCGGCATGGCGAGCATCTTCTGGATGCCAATCCAAACGCGCACTGAAATGCTTACGACCGGTTTTCGCAGCGTCCTCGGCGTAAAAGTTTTTGGCCCAGATCTAGGCGAAATTCAAAAGATTGGGGTGCAGATTGAAAGAGAGCTCGCCAATTTTCCAAATACGCGCAGCGCTTTCGCCGAGCGAACAGTGGGCGGTTATTTCCTCGATTTTACTGTGAATCGTGAAGCCGCCGCGCGCTACGGCCTGAAAGTCGGCGATGTAAACGACATCATCGAAACCGCCATCGGCGGTAAGAACATCACGACCACCGTGGAAGGGCGCGAGCGTTATCCGATCAACACGCGCTACGCGCGCGATTTTCGCCAGGACATCGATGCGCTCAAACGTGTGCTCGTTCCCACACCGACCGGCGCGCAAGTCCCCATCTCACTGCTGGCCGACATTCGTTATAAAACCGGGCCGCCATCCGTGCGCAGTGAAAACGGCAAGCTCGTCGGGTTTGTTTTCGTCGATATCACCACGAGCGACATCGAGGGCTACGTGCGCAAAGCGTCGCAACTACTCGCCCAGCGGATTCAGTATCCCCCTGGTTACTACATTGAGTGGGCGGGGCAGTTTCAATATCTCCAGGCGGCGAAGGAACGACTGAAAATTGTCATCCCCTTCACGCTCTTGATCATCTTCATGCTCATCTACATCAGCACGCGCTCGGTTGTGAAAACTGCGATTGTCTTACTTGCCGTGCCGTTCTCATTAGTCGGCGCGTTCTGGTTGCTTTACGTGCTTGGCTATAACATGAGCGTCGCTGTCTGGGTCGGCTTGATCGCGCTCGCCGGCCTCGATGCCGAAACCGGCGTGGTCATGCTTCTCTATCTCGATCACGCCTGGGAAAAGTTCAAAGCCGATGGACGAATGAATTCGATGCGTGACTTGCATGACGCTGTACTCGAAGGCGCCATCGGCCGCGTTCGACCGAAGATAATGACCGTGTGCGCCATTTTTTTCGGTCTGCTACCGATCATGTGGTCGCCCGCCATGCAGGCTGGTGCCGATGTGATGAAGCGCATCGCCACGCCGATGATCGGCGGTGTTGTGACGAGCGCGATTCTCGAATTGCTCATTTACCCAGTGATCTACGTCATCTGGCGACGCCGCGAATTGCCGGATAAAACCGAGGAAGAAGCGCCTTTGATTCCACCCGCGCTGATTCCTTCCAAACTTAAGATGAGATGAAAGGCGGCAAGTTCTACTAACTGACCAAGAAAACTTAGGACCAGTCCTGTTGCGATATGAAGTGACCGGCAATTTTCGAATAGGCCGCGACTCAGTTGCGACCGACTTCGAAATAGGATCCCGTGAGAGATTGGCAAGGGGACCCAATCACTGCGGCCCGGATTGCGTTCGTGGTGACTCAAATTAGTAGCCGCCGAAACTGAAGCTCAGGTACGGCCAGTACCCGTATTGGTAAGGATAGTATCCGTAGGGATAATACCCGTAATATGGATCATAGTACCAACCGGAACGGTAACCGTAATAGCCAGACCCGTAGTACGGATAGCCCAAGCCGTAATAGCCGAAGCGGGAATGTCCATAATTCGGATATCGGTAACTACCACCCCAATTACCGCCGCGGGTCGAGTAATATGCGCGACTTGCGTAGCGCGCGTGGCCGGGCGCATGCGCCGCACGATAATGGCCACGCCCGCCGCGAGCACGAAAGTCGCCGTGTCCGCCCTTAACATGAGCGCCCGCGACATGTTTGCCGCCGTGCCCACCATGCCCACCGCGGTGGCCCCCATGTCCACCACGGGCATACATCGGTGGGGCCACAGCCAAAAAAGCTGCCACCACAAGCGTTCCGAATGTTGAACGGAGTAGCCTCTTCATTAAACACCCTCCTTTATGTACTTCGTTAAGCGAGCCGGCATTGGCTGTCCCTCGGTTTCTGGACGGATAGCGTCGCCAGCGGCCGAGAGGATTCGATATTCCCGACGCTCATTCTCTCCCCTGTGTTACATGAATGGACGGAACGAACGAGTACGTTGAACACTAGAGAGGTATGACTTTAGTTACAGCTGATACTTCCAAACTGAGTTCGTCACGCGCAAACAATCTCCAGCTCGCGCTGTTGCTGACCTACATAACGCTCGGCTGGATGACGATCGAAGGAGCAGCATCGCTCCTTCTCGGTTGGGCGTCGAAAAGTCTGTTACTTGAAGCGTTCGGGATCGACAGTCTAATCGAGCTGTTCAGCGCCGGAGTGTTGCTGTGGCGGTTGAGAGCTGAGGCGGGTGGCGCGGAAACTTCGGAACACGTCGAAGCCGTCGAGCGCCGCGCGGCGCGATGGGTTGGCTATTCACTTTACCTGCTGGTCGTGTATGTCATTTTCAATTCCGGGTATGGACTGTTCGTCACCGAACGAATCACCGACACGCACGAAAGTGTCTGGGGTATTCTCATTGGCGTCGTAGCCAAGGTCGGCATGCCAATTCTCGCCGGCTACAAATTAAAAGTTGCAGCTCGACTGAATTCCCCTGCCCTCCGGGCCGACGCGGTCGAATCAATTGTCTGCGGTTATCTCTCGATTGTTTTGATAGTGGGGCTCGCGGCCACGCGAATCCTTGGCTGGTGGTGGCTTGATAGTGTCGCTGCGCTGACGCTGATCCCGTTCATTATCAAAGAAGCCCGCGCCGCTATTTCCGGTGAGCCTTGCTCTGGCTGCAAAGACACGAGTTTGCTGCACCAGCGACGCGATGGGGAAGAAGGTGGCTAATAATGACGAAATCTCGGAGGCTGCTGCCGGTGGGACGTGTGCTTCGCATCCTACCCGGCCTCGTTCTGATGGTCTACGTGGTGCCTGTTTACTTTAAAGTCCGGGCGCAAGTTGCCGCAGGGTCGTTACTGCTGGTGCTCGGGTTAATTGGACTCTACGTCCTAATTCATATCCTTGTATCGCGACGAATCTTCTCCTTTGGGCCGTCCCTCGGAACCGTTGTGGCGTCCGGGTTGCTCATCGCGCTGTACGTTGCCGGTACCTCCGCGCTACCGATCGTTAGCCATGGCAAGGGTCAGCTCGCAGCAGTCACCTTCTTAGGTATCTCATTGGTACTTGCTGGTGTCCGTTCTACTCCTGGTTGTGAACTCATGGCGATCCCGGATGTCCTCCTTGGCAAGCACACCGAACTGGCGTGCCTCATCTTCTCCCCTCTCGACAGGCTTGAGCGTAAGTTACGAAGCAAGCGCGACCTCTGAGCGTCACTGCGCCTTGCGTAGGCAATAATTGCGGTTGTCTATATTCCTAAACAGGTATATAGATTTGCATGACAGTCCAAGGCTTACAGAATGTGCTCGAAGCAAATCCCAAGCGGTTTCCGCGATTTGTGTTGCCGGATGGCGAGTACATCCCCGCGCATGCCCATGTGACTGAAGTTGGACATGTGGTCAGAAACTTCATCGACTGTGGCGGACTAACCGGAAAAGAGGAAAAGGTTGTGCTGCAAACGCACGTCGGCAATGACACCGATCATCGGCTTCGATCGGACCGCTTCGCGAAAATCCTGGAGCTGGGAAATCGCGTGATTCCGAGTGCAGACCTGGATGTAGACGTTGAATACGACTGCTGTGTTGTAGCACAGTATCCGATTGCCGAAGCCGCACCGGATGGCGACCACCTGAATCTGATCTTGCGCCGCAGCCGGACGCAATGTCGGGCGCGTGAGCGTCGTGATAGCGAAAGGGCAGCGCACTGTTGCGCAACTTCCGCGACTTGTTGCTAGTCGTCATGGACCTCATCGAGATCTATCAGTGCTTTTGCGATCGCACGCGATTGCGTATTCTCAATCTTCTTACGAGATCCCCGCTCTGCGTCTGTCATTTTCAGGACATTCTTGGTGAACCGCAGGTCAAGATTTCCAAACACCTCGCATACTTACGTAGTAGAGGCATCGTGGCCACGAAGAGGGACCAGAACTGGATCATCTATTCCCTGCCCGAACGACGGCCGGACGAATTGGAACGAAATCTAAAATGTTTGCAGGACTGCGTACAAACAGATGCGGCATTCAAACGCGATATGGAGAAGCTTTCCAAACTTGCAAAGAGCTGTTGTAAACCACGCAGCGTATTCAGGCGCGGCGTAAACGAAAGGAGGACAAATGCAAAAACAAAAAGTTCTGTTTATTTGCGCTCATAACAGTGCCCGCAGCCAAATGGCGGCAGCATTGTTGAATGAGACGTGCGGCGAATTCTTTGACGCGCAAAGCGCGGGATTAGAACCAGGCACAATCAATCCGCTGGCGGGGGAGGCCCTTCAGGAGCTCGGAGTCGATATTTCGATGAACACGACGCAGCGCGTTTTCGATGTTTGGACATCCGGACAGATATTCCAGTTTGTCGTGACGGTGTGTAGCGAAGCCGAGGCTGAAGGTTGTCCAACTTTTGCCGGTGTCACAACCCGGTTGCACTGGCCGTTCGACGATCCTTCCAAACTCACGGGCACGCACGAGCAACGGTTGACAGAAACACGTCGCATCCGCGATCAGATTCGCGCCAAGATCGATTCCTTCTGCCAAGAACACTGCGTCGCGAGGCAAGCGTGAAGAAGCTCGCAGCGGAATTCATCGGGACATTCGCCCTCGTGTTCGCCGGCACAGGCGCGATTGTGATTGATGAAACAACTGGCGGTACAGTCACGCACGTTGGCGTTGCGCTAACTTTTGGTCTGATCGTGCTGGCAATGATTTACACGATCGGTGACATTTCGGGCGCGCACCTGAATCCTGCGGTAAGTCTGGGATTTCTTGCGGCACGAGGCTTTCCACTTCGCCAAGTCGTTCCATATATCGCCAGTCAGTGCTGCGGAGCCTTCGCAGCCAGTGGAGTATTGCGCCTTCTCTTTCCGCAAAACGAGATGCTGGGCACGACAACTCCCGCCGGCTCAGCAATCCAGTCATTTGTCCTCGAGCTGATTCTGACTGCGATTTTGATGTTTGTTATCCTTGGAGTCTCCACTGGCGCAGATGAGAAAGGCATCACAGCCGGAATTGTTGTTGGTGCTGTGATTGGACTTGAAGCGATGTTCGCTGGTCCAATTTGCGGAGCGTCGATGAACCCGGCGCGATCGCTGGGACCAGCTGCGATATCAGGCCACTTTCAACACATGTGGATTTACCTTCTCGCTCCCGTGATCGGCGCTTGTATTGGTGTGTTGGGCTGCCGTTGTGTGCGGGAATCCGGATGCTGCTCAGGCAGAGGTTCCCTTCCCACCAAGGGTGCGTGTGCTTCGGCAACTTCAATGGTGAAAGCGAATCAGCTTGGTCAAGCTTGAGGTTGGCGGACCACGTCACGCCGCCAGGGCAACATTCCTTCGATTTCCAATTGCAAAGACAAACAAAGAAAGTGCGGATGAGAACGATCATTCCCAGCCGATTCGAGTTGATCCGCAGCGAGCCTGTTCTTGATTCGCTGCCAATATTTTCTGAAATGGAAGAGTGCAGGAATGGCGGTGCCAAGGATAGGATCGAAAGAGGATGGGTGAGATTTACTATCGCGAGTATCCGATTCCGACAGCTTTAACACCGTTCGTAAGATTGATTTGGTCGTTAGAATGCGACCGGTCCATCCACGACGCCGGCTTCAAGAGAATTTTGCCGGACGGATGTGTCGAGCTTGTGTTTCACTTTCGCGATCCGTTTTACACCGCGTTTGCGAATCAAGAGGGTTACGCCCAACCGCAAGGGTTCCTGGTTGGACAGATGCATGAATTCATCGAAATAGCGCCTCACGGGAGGGTTGGTTTTGTTGCCGTTCGTTTTTCGGCGCAAGGCGCATACCGGTTTTTACCGGGATCACTGAAGCGAATCGCTGGTGGAATCGTCGCTACGAAAGACATTTGGAAGGATGCGGATGGCGAAACAATAGATTGCATCGCAAACGCGCCCACAATGCGTCGTCGGATCGCCATCGTCAAAGAGCTGTTGAAGAAGTATTTGGCGTTGACGCAACGCGAAGACATTTTGGTAGATCGGGCGTTGGAGTTAATCCAACTCCACGCCGGCACGTTGAGAATTGCGGAGGTTGCGTCGGTGGTTGGAGCAAGCAGCCGTCAGGTCAATCGGAGATTTGAAAGTGCTGTCGGAGTCACCCCAAAGCAATTCTCGCGCGTCAGCAGGTTCGTTCACGCGCTAAATGGACTGCGGTCACATCGAAATACGCCGTTAACTGAAATAGCGCTGAGCTGCGGATATTTCGATCAGGCGCATTTCAATCACGAGTTTCGGCAGTTTGCTGGTTTCCGACCGACGGAAGTTTTTACGCGCGCGGACGTGGCGTTTTGACGTCCGATTTTTACAATCCTTGACGTCGCTCCGGCTCTATTATCAGGGCCATGAACACACAAGCGATCTCGGTTTGCATTACCTTTCTTTTCACAACTTCATTTGCTTTACATCAGCTGATGGCGGAAGCACGGCAGCCAGAAACAAAAGCTGATCCTTGGGAGCCGCTGCGCATCTTTATTGGCAAATGGGAAGGCGAAGTTAAGGGTGAGCCTGGAACCGGTAAAGCAGAACGAGAATACTCGTTCGTTCTAAATGAACGCTTCATTCACATCGTGAACCGATCTTCCTATCTCCCCCAGGAAAAGAATCCAAAAGGGGAGCAGCACGAGGATATCGGTTTCTTTAGTTACGATAAGTCAGCGAAAAAATTCACCCTTCGCCAATTTCACATTGAAGGCTTCGTGAATCAGTTCAACGCCGAAAGTATCTCCAAAGACGGCCGGACAATCGTTTTTGTCAGCACAGCGATCGAGAACATCGCTCCCGGCTGGCGAGCCCGCGAGACTTACCGAATCCTAAGCGATAACGAATTCGTCGAAACGTTTGCGCTGGCTAAACGAAATCATGACTTCAACACTTATTCGGAGACTCACTTCCGTCGAGCCAGCCGCTGAACCAGCTTCTGAAACCGCGGATGATCACGTAGTCGTTCCCAATCAGGATCCTGCGAGACCCAATCTCCGCCGGCGAGACCTGCCCCGATAGCCCGTTCCAAGGCATCAAGCGCTCGCTCTTCGTCACCCACGACGGCCAATGCACAACCCGCGTTATACAGGATCGCGTCGTCATCGCGGGCTAGCGATATCGCTCGTTCAGCCCATTCCTTCGCACGGTCAGGTTCTCCCAACCTGGCCAGCGCTCCGGCACCTAAAACATACGAACGCGCGTCGTCAGGGTGGAGGTCCAAGTATTTGCCGGTGAACTCTAATGACCGCTGGTAAGCATTGCGGGCTTCGTCGTGTCGTCCTAATTGCGTCAACACTAAAGCTTCCAAATAAAACGGTTGATAATCGTCCGGCCGTACCGATTGCGCTCGCTGAAAGAGACGCAGCGATTTCTCGAGATCTCCGCTCTTGAAGCAGGATCGCGCGAAATAGTAATGCGCGTCAAAGAGATTGGGATCGAGTTCGATCGCCCGCTCAAATTCAGCAGCGGCATCGGCGTAGCGCTGTTCCATCGATAATCCCTGGCCGGCCGCAACGTGGGCTTCCGCGGACTGCGGATCCAACGTCAGAGCTCGACCACTCGCCTCTCGGCCTTTCGCCAAATGCGGCTCGTTGTCACAACCAAAAAGATGCACATGCGCTGTTGCCAGCCCCGCCCATGCAGCAGCGAAATTCGGGTCAATGGCGACGGCGCGCTCGAACATCTCTCGAGCGAGGTTTATGTTTTCGCGGGTCCATTTCTGGAACAGTTTGCGACCGCGTAGGTAAAATTCGTAAGCCTCGACGTTAGTCGTGGAGGCTCTGACCAAACGACGGTCCCGGCGTCGACCGATCGAAAGGCTCAAAGCATTAATCACGCTGCTGGCGATTTCGTCCTGAATCGCGAAAATGTCCGCGAGCTCGCGATCGAACCGTTCGGACCAAAGGCTATAACCGTTGCGGGCGTCGATTAGTTGAACATTGATTCGGAGCCGCTGTCCCGCCTTACGGATACTGCCCTCGAGCAACGCCTCGACACCCAATCGTGCGCCGATGTCGCGCGCGTCGAAACTCAATCCCCGAAAAGCAAAGGATGACGTTCTTGCAGGGACACGGAGACCGCCAATTTTCGTTAATGCGTTGAGGATCTCTTCAGCCACACCGTCTCCGAAGTGCTCTTGATCGCGTTCCGCGCTGAGATCTGCGAAGGGCAACACAGCGAGGGAGTGAATTGCCTGCCTGTCCCTTTGCGGCGACAAATTGTCTGTTGCGGTCGACGCCGAAACGCTCGCGGCGTCTTTTTCCACATTCATGACGTAGAGACCGATCAGACCTGTCCCCTTTAGGAATCGATCACCCAACTCTTCAAAATGGAACTCTCGGCGACCCCGCAGCTGACGCCAGACGTCTTGACTAATTACCACTTGCCCGGGCTCGGCGGTTTCCTGAATTCGCGCAGCGGCGTTGACGCCATCCCCGTAAAGGTCACCGTCAGCGGCTACGGCAACATCAGCTAGATGAACACCGATTCGCAAATTTTCGATGCGCCCGGTTGCAGCCGAACGTTCTCGATAGCCACTGCTTAACGTCATCGCGCTACGCACGGCCAGCTCAGCGCTTGGGAATTGCGCGAGCACCGCATCACCAACGAATTTTACGACCCGCCCTCTGTATTGACAGACAGTATCGCGAGACAGGTCTTGAAGAATTTCGACGAGGTGTAGGGCGCCGGTTTCGTCCTCTGCCGCATGCGAACTATACCCGGCGATATCGGCAAACCACAGTGCAACGAGAGTTCTTTCCATGAACGCAGACCGAGCCAATTATGCATCCCGACGGGAATCCGAGCAATTGAACCGTCAAGCAGTAGTGCAAAAGCCGCTTAAAGACTCACAGAAATTGCGTTCAGCTGCTAGTCGAGTCGGGATCTCGCGGGCTTACTTCCCGTGACAATTAACGCTTCCGCTGGGAAAAACATCTCTCCACTAACAAAGAATCCCTGCGTCGCATCAGCAACAGCCCGCTTTATCATCGGCAATTGAGCGACGGTGAGTCCGGCCATTTTTTCACGCAAGCTTCCAGACATCTCAGTCCGCAGTTGCCAGAATTGCTCAAATTGAGATGGGCGCTTGAATCTGAAAATTTAGCCGACGCTCAATCACATTTTCGGCGCCAGCTCTTTCCAGGATTCCAGTCAGCTTGCCTGGAACCGCGAAACGGAATGTATCGGGCGCGTCGAGATCCTCTGGAGGACACTCCACAAATTGGTCGATCACGTCTGTGATGGTCGAAAAAAACGGATTGGCTTTTTTTGAACCCCACACGACAAACGAGACGTAACCATTATCAACAATCACCCTTATCGTCTCTCGCACTGCGGTCACTGGATCGGCGAAAAACATCGCTGACAACCTGCTCACAGCTACATCAAATGTGCAGTCTGAAAAAGGTAGGTCGTCCGCAGAACATTGGGTAAAGCGAACGTTCGTCAGGCCCCGACTTTCTGCGCCTGCGCGGGCAATCTCAACCATACCGACCACAGGATCTGTGTACATTACCGATCCCTCGGACCCGACGATGCCCGAGATTGTAAGGGATGGCTCGCCGCTTCCGCCACCAATGTCGAGTACGTTCTGACCACTCGCGATTCGAGCTTCTTCGATGAGACCGGATGTTAGTGGAGCGAAAATCTGCGCAATCAGCACCCGATACTTGCCCCAGTACCGCGCAGAAGTTTGCCACCCATTGAGCACTTTATTCTGTTCGTCGGGAATCACTCTGGTTTGATACAGGTTAGTGTTTCTGCTGCCGTGAATTCTTTGATTTGACCATACAGTCGGAATTAGATTTATCTGTTACAGAACCGCGCTCGAAATTTTCTGGGAGAACGCATTCATCGATTGGGATCTTGTTGGACCGCCCCACGCTGCCAGGGCAATTTACCTTCGATTTCCAATTGCAGAGACAAACTCAGGAATGTGCGGATGAGCACGATCATTCCCAGTACCACCACATTTTGCAGGGTCGGCGCGACAACGACAGTCCGAATAATGTCGCCAGCAATGAGAAACTCGAGACCGAGCAGGATCGCCCGCCCTACGTCCTGCCGATAAAGCGAATAATAGTTGCCCGTCCCATGGGCGGCGTGATCCCGCAGGCGCAAGACAAGTCGGATTGTGGCAGCCACCATGCCAGCGGCCACAATGAAAACACCCACGCCATCCACGCTCGTGCCAACCACTTCCATGATATGCCGAAAGTATTCCATGGCTGCGTTCATAACCGGAAAGCGCGCCGACTTTCAATATTGTTTTCTCGGGTGCGGACGCTTGCGCGGTGGATCGGCTTCTCTGAAGACGATGCCAGATGTACCGCCGAAGGCACTAATTCAGGCCGGCGCTGCCGCACTTGGTCTGCCAACGCGTTGAGGACAACGCGTTCCACCTTCGCGTCAGGGCTTGGACCGCGGCGCGCGTAACTGACAATCGGGCCATGTCGGCGAGTCGGGCGCGTTTAGCGGGCTCATCGGCGCGGGAACTGGCGCCGCCGGATCGGGTACCCCGATGCGCTTGTTCACCCAGAGCGTCTGATACGCCCACCCGGGAAGCGGCGCGGCCTTAGGCGTGCACGACCAGTTGTTGAAGTGAAGATTCACGAGAAAGAAGTTCCGATCTAGTTTCCGGAGCACCTCGACAATCTTCGGATTGTCGAAGCCGTGCATCTCCATTGCAATCTGCGGGATCGACGCAAGCAGCTCGTCGGGGGCCGCGAGGAGCGAATCCCATTCCGCACCTTCGAT
>Ga0184625_10000395_pt1 | contig 16099 bp, 9 predicted proteins | sample PLM3_30_b1_FD_133151 | JGI IMG/M metagenome (GOLD analysis project Ga0184625, IMG submission 133151) | Groundwater sediment microbial communities from an aquifer in East River, Colorado, USA - PLM3_30_b1 | ecosystem: Environmental > Terrestrial > Soil > Riparian zone | place: USA: East River... | reverse complement strand
GCGACGCGGCAAATCACCGGCCCGAGCCGGCGGCCGAGCTGGCCGTGGGCCTGCGCCAGCGTCGATGCTTCAATTTGAATCTGCTGGACGGGTCCCAGCTTGCGGCGCTCTTGTTGCAAATCCGTGGTGGTCATTCCGTGTGGGCTTCGGTAGCTGCATTCGCCAGAATGCGGCTGTTCGCCAAGGCTCCGCACCCTGGCGAGTGCGGCTACAGCGTGAACTACGCGGGCGGCGGTGCGGCCAGCGTCTGGTGCTCGAGTCGGTCGAGCTCGGCGACGAGCTCGTCGCCGAACAGGTTGGCGACTTCGCCGCGCTGGCTTTGATACAGCGTAATTCCCTGATCGGCGCAGACCAGCGATTTTTCGAGCACCACGTTTTGCGGGCAGAGCGCGCCCGTCTCGACCGTCAGCGGAAACAGCCAGCACAGCACCGGCTTGATGTCGTGATAGTCGAGGCCGTTTTCCAGGCAGAAAGAATGAATGCCGCAGCCGCGGCGGGTCTTGTTTTTGAAGATACAGGTGCCGTTGACCACGCGCGTCGAGCGAAACCGGCCGCCGGGGAAATCTTGATCGGCGTAGGTTTCGGGTTCGAACCAATCCTCGCGCGACGTGCCCGTGTAGGCTTCCAGGGCGTCGCCAAAGTTCGTCTGCAGATTCTCGATCGTCGCCAGGCTGGTATCGCAGCCGAACCGGCAGCAGGAATCGTGGCAGAAGTCGCAGTCCATGCAGTAGGCAAAGAACTTTCGCAGGAAAATCAGCGGATCGACGTGCGTGACCACCGGCGCGCCAAACCGCGCGGCGTAAGTCCGCGACAGCGGCACCCGCCACGTGCTGAGCACCCGGCGGTTCTCCAGGACAATATCGGGCATGCGGCCACTCCCTGGCAAAAGTGCTATCAACGCCGCGGATTCTAACGCCTTGTTCCAGCGGCTCCCATCCCCCGGTGAGCGCGGATTCTCGGGCCGATGCTGCTCAGGACATAGGGTCTGACGTGAGGAGGGCTTGGAGGGTGTCGAGATTGGCAGGCTTGGTGAGGTGGTGGTCGAAGCCGGCTTCGCGAGTGCGGCGGCGGTCGGATTCCTGGCCCCAGCCCGTGAGCGCGATGAGCAGAATGTCCTTCAGTTCCTCTTGAGCGCGAATGCGGCGGGCGACTTCATAGCCGTCCATGCCGGGCATTCCCAGATCGAGCAGGATGACCGCGGGGCGAAAACGGGCGAGCAGCTCCAGCGCTTCGGGGCCGCTGCAAGCCACTTGAACTTCGGCCCCCAGCAGGTGGAGCAGCCGGCCCATGCTGGCGGCCGCGTCGCGGTTGTCATCGACCACGAGGATGCGGCGGGAGGGCAAGACGTGCGCTGGCGGGCGAGTGGCGCTCGTCGGAATGGGGGCCTGGGTGAGCGGGAGCCGGACGATGAACTCGCTGCCGCAACCCGCGCCGGCGCTGTGTGCCGTTACCGAACCGCCGTGCAGCTCGGTCAGGCTGCGGACCAGGCTCAGGCCGATTCCCAGACCGCCCTGGGCCATCCGCTTGGAGCGCTGGACCTGGGTGAACAGGTCGAAGATCGTCGGCAGGTGTTCGGCCGGAATGCCGACGCCGGTGTCGCGCACCAAAACGCTGACGGAAGCCTGCTCGCGGCGGACGTTCAGCCAGATTTGCCCGCCGCCGTCCATGTATTTGGCGGCGTTGTTCAGCAGGTTGGCGAAGACCTGCGACAGGCGGAGCGGGTCGCCGCGGACAATCAGCGGCTCCGCGGGCATCGAGAGGGCGAGCTGATGGCCCGCGGCGGCGATCAGCGGCCGGCTGGTCTCCACGGCGCTGCGAATGACCGCCGCCAGCTCCACGGGCTCCATTCGCAATTCGATCTTGCCGCGAGTGATTCGCGAGACCTCCAGCAAATCATCGACCAGGCGGATGAGATTGCCCACCTGGCGATCCAGCACCGAGCAGACTTCGCCGGTCGCGGGATTGTCGCTGGAGGACAGGCGGAGGATTTCGACGGCGTTGCGGATGGGGGCCAGCGGATTGCGCAGCTCGTGCGCCAAAGTCGCGAGAAACTCGTCCTTTCTTTGATCGGCCTGGCGGAGGGCCTCGGCGGCCTGCTCGCGCTCGAGCAGGTGCGCCCGCAATTGATATTGCCGCTCGCGGGCCTTGAGAGCCACGCGGACCGAGCTGAGCAGGCTGGCGACGCGAACCGGCCGCTCGACGAGCGTCACGTTGCCCAAGGTTTGCAGCGCCGCGGCGACCGCCGCCGAATCGACGCCCGACCGAGCCAGAAACAACACGGGCAAATCCGACCAGGGCGGCTGGCTGCGGAGCAGCTTGGCCAGCTTCTCCTGGCCGCCGGGGGCAATCGCCTCTTCGGCGATCAAGAGCACGCCGACGCCTTCCTCGACGGCGGCCTCCAGACCGGCCATGTCGGGGCAAATCAGCGTCTGGAAGCCCGCCTCGCCCAGGATCTGCGCCGTGAGCGGGCCGTCGCGCCCCGTGGGGGCGAGAACTGCCACGCGCAGACTGACCTGCAACGAGTCGGCCGCCATGAGGTGCAATTACTCCCGTCCTCAATGCTCCGTTATGTCCTCACGCTCCGCAAGGAACCGTCGGGCTGGCCGTCCACGATCGGCACGCCGGTCAATACGCCGCGGAACTGCCGCAGCGGCTCGCCGACCTCCAGGCGTCCATCCTGGAGACGGAATTCGCGGATCGTCCGTTCGTGCTGACCGCCGCGTTTTTTGATCACCGAAATCGCCTGTCGCACTTCGCCTTGCATCTCGAAATAGCGCATCAAGACCACGGCGTCCGCCAGATAGCTGGCATCGACGGGCGTGACCATTTGAGCGCCGATGAGTCCCTGGTGAGCGCCCACAAGGATGGTGGCCACGCCGCGTTGGCCTAAATAGGTCAACGTTTCATGGAGCTGGATCGCCAGGAATTTCTCATCGGGCATCGCATTGAGATAACCGTTGAGGCTGTCGATGACGACGACCGACGCCGATTGGACTTCGACCGCGCGGCGAATCGCGTGGGCCAGTTCGCCCGGCGAGAGCTCGGCCGGATCGATCTGACGAATTTCGACGCGGCCGGCCGCCAGGTGCCCGCCCAAGTCGATGCCCAGGGCCTGCGTGCGGGTGAGCAGCGTGTTCAGGCTTTCATCGAAGATGAACAGCGCCGCGTGCTGTCCGCGATCCGCCGCCGCGGCGACGAATTTTGCCGCCAGCGTCGATTTTCCCGTTCCGGCCGCGCCCACGATCAGGGTGCTCGTTCCTTGCTCGATTCCGCCGCCCAACAGGTTGTCGAGCGCCGCGATGCCGCTGGCCAGCATGCGGCGATTGGTCGCCTGGCGATGCTCGGCCGCCACCAGCCGCGGAAAGACACTCAGGCCGCCGCGCTCGATGATGTAGTCGTGGTAGCCGCCGCGGAATTTCACGCCGCGATATTTGACCACTCGCAGCCGGCGGCGCTCGCCGCCGTATTCCGGCGTGAGCTGCTCGAGCAGCACGACGCCGTGCGCGGTGCTCTGGACCTGCAAGTCGCGGTCTTGCGACGTTAGGTCGTCGAGCAGCAAGACGGTGCAGCGGCGGCCGGCGAAGAATTGCTTGAGGGCCAGGATTTGCCGCCGATAGCGCAGCGGGTTCCCGGCCAGCAACCGCAGCTCGGAGAGCGAGTCGAACGCGATGCGGGTGGGCTTGATCCGCTCGACGTCGCTGAGGATCGCCTTCGTCGTTTCGCTAAGCTCGACTTCGGACGGGTGAAACATCGTGTACTGCTCGTCTTGGTGCAGTGCCGACTCCGTGGGCACCAGCTCGCGGACGTGAATACCGTCGAGGGACCAGCCGTGCGACTGAGCCACGCCGCGCAGCTCCGCCTCGGTTTCGGAGAGGGTGATATAGAGGACCGGCTCGCCGTTCCGCGCGCCCGCTTGCAAGAACTGCAAGGCGAGCGTCGTCTTGCCCGAACCCGGCACGCCCTCGATGAGATACAGGCGATGCGGCGTGAATCCTCCGCTCATCACGTCGTCCAGCCCGGCGATCCCGGTCGAATCTATGACGGAGCCGGCCGCAGTAGTTCCGACGGGCAATTGCGACACGCCAACTCTCCCTGCCGGTAGCGGCCAGAATCACGGATGACCAGCGTCAAGCTACTCCTGCCATCGCTCGCTCACAATGACCGGCGACGATTGGCGCGGGGCAGCGCGGGTGGCGGTACGTTGGCGTACTTAGAGCGCCTTTCCCAAGGCTGCCGCCACCGCCCGGCAGCGGGCGATCGTGTCCAGAAACTGTGGAAAATTGAGCGACTGATAGCCGTCGGAGAGGGCCTTTTCGGGGTCGGGGTGGATTTCCAGGATCAGGCCGTCGGCGCCGGCGGCGACCGAGGCCACGGCCATGTCGGGCACGAGATACGTATGGCCCGTGCCGTGGCTGGGATCGACCACGATCGGCAGGTGCGTCTTGTGGTGCAGGTAGGGCACTGTGGCTAATGGGAGCGTGAACCGCGTGTGGGCCTCGAAGGTGCGGATGCCACGCTCGCAGAGCATCACGTCGGGGTTGCCTTCGTTGAGGATGTACTCGGCCGCCAATAGCAGCTCCTCGATGGTCGCGCTGGGGCCGCGCTTGAGCAACACGGGCTTCCGCGCCTGGCCCACCGCCTCCAGCAGGCGGTAGTTCTGCATGTTGCGAGCGCCGACTTGCAGCACGTCGGCATACTTCGCGACCAGCTCGACCTCTTCGGTGCCCATCACCTCGGTGACGATGGCCAGGCCGGTTTCTTGCCGGGCGAGAGCCAGCAGCTTGAGGCCGTCCTCCTTCATGCCTTGAAAGCTGTAGGGGCTGGTCCGCGGCTTGAAAGCGCCGCCGCGGAGGGCGGTGCCGCCGGCGGCCTTCACTGTGCGGGCCGAGGCGAGGATTTGCGACTCGCTTTCAACCGAGCACGGCCCGGCAATGATGCCGATGGTGCCTGCGCCGACTTTCAGGCCGCGGACCGCGACCTGCGTTGGCTCTTTTTTCACCTCGCGGCTGGCAACCTTGTAGGGGGCAAGGATCGGCATCACACTCTCGACGCCCGGCCCGCTGCTGAGAGATTCTTTCGTGCCGTCCCGCTTCTCGCCGATGGCCGCGATGACGGTTCGTTCGGTGCCTTGAATGACGTGGGCCTTCAGACCCAGGCTCTCGACGCGCTCGGCCATGTGCCGGATCTGCTCCGGCGTGGCCCCTTGTTCCATGACGACGATCATTGAGAACAACTCCCGAAGGCCGGTGAAGGTGGGTGGTAGTGCGGACATGGCGGTGTGTGGGTGAGTGGTCGGTGGTGAGTGGTGGCTCTTGACCACTCACCACTCACCTACTCACCACTCGCTCCTTCCAGCCCTAACCGCCAAAACCCGCCCGGTGAAACAAAAAACCCCGAGCGACCTGGCGGCCGATCGGGGCGGTGGATATTGAAATGCGGCGAATCCTAGCGACGCACCTCCCGCGGCCCCGTGGAGGCCAAGGTAAAGCGAAACCACCAAAAATAGCCGCGGCTGCGTCGCATGAGTCGTATTATGGTCAGAATCGAGTGGTTTGCAAGGTCCTCAGCCTAGGTCGCGATCTCATAACCCTTCCGCTGCTCGCGCTTGAGGAAGGCGTTCGCGGCTTCGTCGCCGACGATTTGCTCCTTTTCTGCGTCCCACTTGAGCGGGCGGCCCAGGCGGATGGCGATGTTGGCCAGGTGGCAGGTCGTCATCGCCCGGTGGTGCGTGGGTACATCGCTGATCGGCTGCGTGCGGTCCTTGATGCACTCGAAGAAGTTGGCCATGTGGTTGCCGGGCTTCTTGCCTTTGTAGAGCTTCGTTAGCGCGCCCTCGGGCAGCGGATCGTCCTTCAGCGCATCGAACGCCGAGCCACGGAGCGCGCTGCGGCTGACGAACAGCTCACCCTTGTCGCCGGTGATCTTGATGCCGTTCTCCCCGTCGCTCAGGATGTGCAACTCGACGCCGTTGGCATACATGCACTTTACGTCGAATTTGGTCGCGGCGTTGTACTGGTTATCGGCGGTCGGCCAGCCGTCTTTGAACTCAACCGGGTGTACGGCCATCACGCCTTCGACGCTCGTGGGGCCGGTGTTGTCCGCGCCGATCGCCCAGGAAGCGATATCGACGTGATGCGCCCCCCAGTCGGTCATCTTGCCGCCCGAGTATTCGTACCACCAGCGGAATTCGTAGTGGCAGCGGCTGGCCGGGTAAGACCTATTCGAACTGCCGGTCGGCGATGAGACGAATTTGGCGAGCGGGGCCTGACCGCACCACAACTCCCAGTTGAGGCCGGTCGGCACCGGCACTTCGGGCAGCTCGGGACTCTTCGTCGAGCCGCCGATGCGGCACTCGACGTTCTGGATCTTGCCCAGCCGGCCTTCGCGGCAGAGAGCAACAGCGGTCAGAAACCCTTGCGCGACTTGTCCGCGGTTGACCGACATCTCGCTCCGCTGCTGCGTGCCGACCTGGAACACGCGACCGGTTTCCTTGAGCACTTTGATAATCTGTTTTCCCTCGTCGATCGTCAGCGTCAGCGGCTTCTCGCAATAGACGTCCTTGCCGGCTTTCATCGCTTCGATGGCGATCTTGCTGTGCCAATGGTCGGGCGTGACGATCGTCACCACCTCGATGTCCTTGCGGTCGAGCAGCTTGCGATAGTCCTCGTAGGTCTCGACGATCCGCTCGCGGCCCTTTTTGCTGTTGGAGCTCTCGGCCCGCGACTTGCCCTTCTCCATGTGAGCCGCATCGACATCGCACACCGCAACGCAGTCGGCAAAGTTCATCGCCGCCGGACCGACGGCGTTCCAGCGGTCGCCCGTGCCGATGCAGCCCAGGATTGGCCGGTCGTTCTTGCTCTCGGTCTTCGCGTCCTGCCCGATCGTCGGCGAGGTCCAGCCGAAATAGGGCACGCTGGCGGCAGCGGCCGCGGCGGCCGAAGTTTGCAGGAATTGGCGACGAGAAGTGCTGGTCCGTTTCATGGGAGGGTCTTTCATGCAGAAGATGAGATGGCAAGATCGAACCGCTGGCGGGCGGCTGCCCAAGTGTGCTGGTAAGTGTAGCCGCTGCACCGCTCAGAATCCATCGCCGCCACTCGCTCGCGTGGACGGCGACCGAGTCTTATAGTTGAGACATCCAAAGCCGCGACCATCGGTCGCGCTCCTCAATGTGCGTCTCTATGTCCCGCAGTCTTTTTGCGATCTTGATAATCGGCACGGCGACGTCCGCAGGGGCCGACGCGCCAGACTTTGACCGGCAAGTCGCGCCGATCCTGGCTGGCCGGTGCCTGGAATGCCACAGCGGAGCCGAGCCGAAAGGGAAGCTGGACCTTAGCCGGGCGAAGTCGGCCCTGGCCGGCGGCGAAAGCGGCGCGGCGATCGAAGCGGGCAAACCGGAAGCCAGCAACCTCTGGCAGCGTATCGCGGCGAACGAAATGCCGCCCAAACATCCGCTGCCGCCGGCCGAGCGGGAGATTCTGAAGACCTGGATCGCCAGCGGAGCGAAATGGGGCGCCGATCCCATCGACGCCTTCCGTTACACCAGCAGCACGCGAGCCGGCTACGACTGGTGGTCGCTCCAGCCCCTGGCGATAACGCCACAAATCCCAAATCCCCAATCCCCAATCCCCAATCCAATCGACGGCTACATCCGGTCGAAGCTAACCGAGTCCAAACTCACGCCGTCCGCCCCCGCCGACCGCCGCACGCTCCTCCGCCGCGTCTATTTCGACCTGACCGGTCTGCCGCCGACTCCAGAGGAGGCGGAAGCATTTCTGTCTGTCGCTCCGTCTCTCCCTCTCTCCGTCTCTCCGTCAGGCCAGGACGGAGAGAAGGAGAGACAGCGGGAAGGAGAGAGGGCAAGTTATCTAGTTGTTGTGGATCGCCTCCTCGCCTCGCCGCACTACGGCGAACGCTGGGCCCGGCATTGGCTGGACGTGGCCCATTTCGGCGAGAGCGACGGCTTTGAATTCGACAAGATGCGCCCGCACGCCTGGCGTTATCGCGACTGGGTGATCGACGCGCTAAATCGCGATCTGCCCTACGACGAATTCGCCAGGCTGCAGATCGCCGGCGACGTGCTGCCGCCGGCGAATCCTAGTGCCGTCATCGCCACCGGCTTTCTGGCCGGCGGAGCTTACGACAGCTTGATGCCCAAGGGCGAGACAATGCGGCAGGTCATGCGCCACGACGAGTTGGAGGACCTCGTCGCACTGGTCAGTCAGTCGTTCCTCGGCCTCACCGTCAATTGCGCCCGCTGCCACGACCACAAGTTCGATCCGATTCGCCAGACCGATTATTACCGGCTCGCCGCGGCCCTGGCCGGCGTCAAACGCGGCAACCGGGATGTTTCGGTGCGGCCGCCCGCCGAACTCGTCACCCTACATGCGGCTGCTGAAAAAGAGCTGCAAGGCATCTCAGCCGCCGCCCGCGATTCGGTGCTTGCCAAGCGCGAGGCCGCTGCCGGCAAACGACCTCAGCCGCCGCAGGCCCTGGCCCGCTGGGAATTCGACGGCGACTTGCGCGATTCCGCCGGCTCGCTGCACGGCGTGGCTTACGGCGGCGCAAAAGTGGAAAACGGCGCGCTGCTGCTCGACGGCAAGCAAGCCTTTGTGGCCATGCAGCCGCTGACTGCCGATGTCACCGCCAAAACGTTGGAAGTCTGGGTGCAACTGGCCGATTTGAACCAGCGCGGCGGCGGCGCGATCACCTTGCAAACACCAGACGGAGCAACGTTTGATTCAATCGTCTTCGGCGAACGCGAGCCGCGGCGGTGGATCAGCGGCAGCGACTTCTTCGCGCGTACGAAGTCGATCGAAAAGGCCGCCGATGAGAAGGAAGCCGGCGAGCGAATTGTACATCTGGTCGCCGTGTATGAAGCCGACGGAACCATTCGGCTTTATCGCGATGGACTGGCGTATGGCGAGCCGTACAAGCCCGATTCGCCCGTCGTCAAGTTTGCCGCGGGCAAGAGCCAGATCGTCTTCGGCCTACGGCACTCGCCGCCCGGCGGCAACAAGTTCCTGGCGGGAAAGATCGACCGGGCGGCGCTCTATGACCGGGCGCTCTCCGCGGCGGAAGTCGCCGCTTCCGCCGGTGCGACTGGCCGGACGGTGATTGAGGAGGAAATCGTCGCCGACCTGAACGACGCCGCGCGGCGGCGCTATGCGGAGTTGAAAGCCGAAGTGACGCGGCTCACAAGCGGGCTTGCGTTGTACCGCGACCGGCAGGCCTATTCCGTGACGCCGCAGGCCGCGCCCGTAATGCATCGGCTGGTGCGCGGCAATGTCGAGCAGCCGGCCGAGCCGATCGCGGCGAGCGGGATCGCTTGCTTGACGACTAGCGGGCCGGAATTCGGCTTGCCGCCCGATGCCAGCGACAAGGATCGCCGGGCAAGGCTGGCCGAGTGGATCGGCAGCGAGAAGAACCCGCTCTTTGCCCGCACGATTGTCAACCGGCTCTGGCAGCACCACTTTGGCCGCGGCCTGGTCGAGACGCCGAGCGACTTGGGCTTTAGCGGCGGCCGGGCGTCGCATCCCGAGTTGCTCGACTATTTGGCCCGTGAGCTGATCGCCAGCCGCTGGAGCCTGAAGGCGATCCACCGCTTGATCGTCACCTCGGAAACGTATCAGCAATCATCGCGGCCGCGGGAAGATTGTCTGGCCGCCGACGCCGACAATCGGCTCTTGTGGCGCTACAGCCCGCGGCGGCTCGAGGCCGAAGCGGTCCGCGATGCAATGCTCTCGGTCAGCGGCTTGCTCAACCCAGAGCGGGGCGGGCCGAGCTTTCAGGACTTCCGCCCGTACATCTACAAGACCGTGCAATACTATGAGCCGCTGGACCCGACCGGGCCGGAATTCCACCGCCGCTCGATCTATCGCTTCTGGGCCCGCGGCGGCAAAAACCCGCTGCTCGATTCGTTCGACTGCCCCGACCCCTCAACAGCCACACCCAAACGCCCAACCACCACCACGCCGCTGCAAGCCCTGGCGCTGCTCAACAACTCGTTCACGCTCCGCATGGCCGACGCGCTCGCGTCGCGCCTTTGCCGCGAGGCGCCCGATAGCGAGCGGCAACAGATCCGTCGCGCGTTTGAGCTCACCTATGGCCGACCACCGGCCGACGATGAGCTAACGTCGTCGTCCGTGTTCGTGAATCAATGCGGACTGGCAGCGTTTTGCCGCGTGTTGCTGAACGCGAACGGGTTCCTTTACGTGCACTGAGTTGCGGCCGCTGTTAAGCCACGCGCGGTTGTTGAAACTAGCTATCTTGCCGGCCGCAAACTACAGTCAATGGTGCCCCCATTTGGGCGGTCCACTACCGCTGCTTGAGACGCGCCATGTCTTGTGAACGAAAGTCGCTCAATCTGCACTTCCAACGCACTGCGGCGTTGGCAGCCGGCCTGGCAATCGCCGCAATGGCCCACTAGGCAGAGGCCCAACCCGTAGGGTCGGACACCAAGGCCACGCAGCCGACCGCCCCGGTTGTTCAGCCAGCTGTTCCCAGCGGTTCGGGCGGGATGGCAACGCCAGCCGGCAGCAATGCGCCTTCACAAGGCAGCGGCGCGGAGGATACGCGGCGGAGCAGCGGCTTGTATGGCGATGTGCCGGGAGTCGGCCTGCGGCGGTTTCTGGTGCTGATCACCGCCTTTTTGATTGGCGTCAGCGGTGCCGCGGCCTTCCACCTGGGCGTTTACACGGGCTTTATCGCCCGCGATTCCCGCGCGGGTTTGCTGGAATTCCTGCACCTGGAGTTTTCCAATCCAATCCCACTGTCCGGCGTCGAGCTGTGGAAGCTGCGGCTGCTGCGTTTGGTGTTCTGGTGCTTTGGCGGAATCGTCGCCGCCGTTTTCCAAATGGCTGACGCCGATTCGCTGGTGCCGATCCAGGCATTCGTGCTCGGCGCCAGTTGGCCATCGGTCGTTACTCAGTTGATGTCAGGGCGCAGCGGCCCGCCGCCGCAGCCGGTCAATCGACTGCCGGATGACGCTCCTCGCGGGGCCGGCCCAGGTGCTGCCCCAGCGACAGCGGCCGTACCATCCGAAGTAGTGAGTTAGTAACGGAGGGCGATCGCGGCTGCCAATCGTTCGCCATGTTCCGCAGCAGCGGGTCGCGTTAGAATAGAGTGGTTGCCGTCCGCTTTTTGAGGCTATGCCGATGTCTTCCGCTAATCGCACTCCTGAATACGTCTATACGACGGATATTTCGCAGTTCATCGACTACAGCGTGCCGCAGCTCGAGGAAGCCGCCCCCATTCAAGAGGCGATCGCGGCGATCGGCCGCAGTCCCGGCGGGGCCGTATTGCTCCATAAGCCCAATTCGCGGCAACTCGGCGGGATCATCACCGTCAGCGATCTTGCCAAATTGGAGAAGTTTGGACCTCAGGACTGGATCCACAAGCAGGCGAAGGACCTGGCCACGACATCTGGAGTCATTGGCATTAAGTACGACGCCAAGTTGTGGGAGCTGCTGCGCTTGATCAACGGCGTGAACAGTCGCAAGCGCCCGCTCGACCAGGTGCCCGTCGTGGACGCCGACAAGCAGATTATCGGGCTGATCGACCGTGAATCGCTGAACCGCAGAATGGTCGAGCTGGAATACGGCCCGGCGTCGATGATCGTCAGTTGATTGTTGTCGGCGGCCACTGGGGATTGCGATGGCGCTAGGGCATTCCACTTTGCTTGGGTCGGCTGTGTCCCGGAGGCAGTTTTTCTCGTGGACCGGCAGCGGCCTAGGTGCCGCCGCCCTGCTCAGCCTGATTGGTCGCGAGTCTCGCGGCGCGGGCGTTCCCGGCGAAGCCAAAGACCCGCCTCCGCACTTGCCGGCCCAGGCCCGGCGAGCGATTCACATCTGTTGCTGCGGCGCGTTCAGCCAACTCGATACGTTTGACTACAAGCCGGAGCTGGTCCGCCGGCATGGACAAGCGCTGGGCGGCGAGAAGCCCGAGACCTTCTTCGGGCAAATCGGCCTTTTGCGGCAGAACGACTTTGCCTTCCAGCAGCACGGGCAGAGCGGCCTGTGGATCAGCGAGCTGTTTCCCAACGTGGCGAAGCTGGCCGATGAACTGACGGTGATCCGCTCGATGTATGCGGACTCGGCCAATCACACGCCGGCCACCATGCAGGAGAATTCAGGCTTTCGCACCAACGGCTTTCCGGCCCTGGGCACGTGGCTGTCGTACGGCTTGGGGTGCGAAACCGACGAGCTGCCGGCCTATGTCGTGCTGCCCGACCCTCGCGGTATGCCCGCCGGTGGCACGAACAACTGGACGAGCGGCTTTCTGCCCGCCCAGCACCAGGGGGTGGCGTTCGCAACCACAGGCGACGCGGTGCGCGATTTGTCGCCGGCCCGGCCGATTCCCGCGAGCGTCGAGGCCGCCAGCCGCGAGCTGCACCGCCGCCTCAACGAGCTGCACCAGCAGCAGGCCGGTGCCAGCGGCGAGTTGGCCGCGCGGATGAAAGCCTACGAGCTGGCCGCCAAGATGCAGCTGGCGGTGCCCCGGGTGACGGACCTTTCCGGCGAGACGGCGGCCACGCAATCGCTGTATGGCCTGGACCGCGAGTTGACCGCGCCGTTTGGCCGCAACTGCCTCCTGGCCCGCCGGCTGATCGAGCAGGGCGTGCGCTTTGTGCAGGTCTATTCGGGCGGGGCGTTCGGCAGTCCGCGGATCAACTGGGACGGCCACGAGGACGTGAAGGCCAACCACGCGCAGGAAGCGGCCCTCATCGACCGCCCGGTCGCGGGACTGCTCGCCGATCTGCGGCAGCGGGGCTTACTCGACGACACGCTCCTGCTCTTCACAACCGAGTTCGGCCGCACACCGTTCACGCAATCTGCCGCCGACCAGGTCGGCAAAGGCCGCGACCACAATCAGCATGGCTTCTCCGTTTGGCTGGCCGGCGCGGGGCTAAAGCACGGCCTGGCCCACGGTGCGACCGACGACATCGGCTGGAAATCGGTGGAAAACCGCGTGAGCTGGCCCGATTTCCACGCCACGGTGCTGCACCTTCTGGGCATCGACCACACGCGGCTGACGTTCTATCACAACGGCATCCAGCGCCGCCTGACGAACGTCCACGGCGAAGTCGTGCGGGGCATCCTGGCGTGAGCGCTGTAGGGCACGCCCTCTGTGGCGTGCCGGGCGCCGTGAAACGACGTCAACCCGCGCATCGGGAACGCCACGGAGGGCGTTCCCTACAACCCTCATTTTGATTTGGCCGCGGCCGGCGGTGCTTTGTCGGCGGCTGGCGGTGCTTTGTCGGCGGCTGGCTGCGACTGTGCCGCTTCGGCCTTGTCCGTCCCTACGATGAGCTGCTGCTTCGAGCCGAGGCGGCCCTTGCCGAGGGCATCTATGAGCAGGCGATATTCGGTTTCGCCCTCAGGCATTGTGAACTCGAAGGTCACCCGGCCGTTCTGGTCGGTGACGAGCTGCGGGTTGAAATAGAGCGAAGCCGGGGCTGCTAAGCGGCTGGCCGGCTTGCCGCCATCGGCCACGCCTGCCGCCTGGCTTGCGGGGGCATCAGCCGGAGTTGGAGCGGGTGCAGCAGGGGTGGGCTGTATTCCGCGCGGGCCAGGGGCGCCGAAGCCGCCTTGGCCTCCGCCGCCAAAGCCTCCACCCAAACCGCCGCCATAGCCACCCGCGCGACCTCTGCCTGGCATCGCGCCGCCCCGACCAGCCATACCGGCGCCGCCCGCCGCGTCGGCTCCAAGATCGCGCAGCTCGCCGCCTTGCGCCAGCGGTTTGTCAGCGCGAGGCCGCTCCGCCGCGCCGGAACCGGCGGCCTGGGCCGCATTGCCGCCCGCGACTGCGCCGGCGGTGGGCATCGCGGAGCGACGCTCTATTTTTTCGGCGAACTGTTCGGCTACCTTCTGGCGAGCGCTCTCTTCGCGAGGATCCTTTTCGCGAGGATCCTTTTCGAGGGTCCTTTCGAGGGTCTTTTTCTGGTCGCCATAGGTCGATGCCCCGGCGGTTAGTGACCTGGACGCAGCGGAATCGGCCGGCGCATTGGCGGGAAGAGCCGCACCCCCGCCCTTGCTATTGAATCCCAAGTTTTGCGGACCGGACTGGGCGTCGCGAGCCGCGAGCTTGCGGGCTGCGTTCGTGTCATCCATTGGACTCGGCGCCGCCGGTCCACTGGCAGGAGCAGAAGGCGAAGATGGCGCGGTTAGCAGTGGGGCACTCGCTACTTCGCCCGTCGGCCGCGGGTTGGCGAGGGGCGCTCTCGCCGCGGCAACCGCCGGAGGCGCTGTACCCGCCGTGGCTGCTGTGGCGGGGGCCGGAGCAGGTGGCGCCGCCGGCGGGCTGGTTTCGGCAAGCGACGCAGCGGAAGCGGGATCGATCGGTGCGAGCGGAGTCGCCGTGGGCGCAGCAAACGTCGCAGACTCACGGGCCGGTGTTGCCGCGAAGCGCTCGCCTGGGGAATCTCCTTCCTGGGGCGGGGCGGTAGCCGAGGTCGCAAGTGCATCGGCCGCACCGTTACGGGCCATTGGCGTGGCCGTCGAGGCTGGAGCCGGCCGGCTCTCGAGCATGTCGCTGCCCGGGGGCGTCATCGCCACTTGCTGGTCGCGGGCCGGCGGCAAACCGCTATACCAAACAACTCCGGCCAGCAAGCCGGCTGCCGCGACGGCGACTGCCGGCACGAGCAGCTTCCCGCGCAGTGGCAAGCGGCGGAGCGACATCGCGCCGACCACCACCAGCAACAGCGCTCCGCCGGCGAGGGCCACGCCGCCCAGCGTGCGGACGATCGATTGCCGCCGCTGCTGGGCCGCGGCCAGGGCCGCCGAGTACTGGGCCTGTGCCTGCTGGCGCGTGCTGGCCAGGGTGACCGTTTCAGCCGGCACATAGGCCAGGTACGCATCGTCGGCCCACCCCCTGCCCAAAGTCGCCTGCTCTGACGCGACCGCCAGGTTGTGAAAGCCGTAGGTGCCGCGATTCAACCCGGCCACCTCTGACGTCGCCGGCAAGCCGTCCGCCTTTTGGTCCTCGATCAGCTTCGCCTTGGCCAACACGCCGCGCAGACGGTCTTCCTCATTCGCAGCGTTGCCGCTTTCTTTGCCGGCGCTCTCTTTGCCCACGCCCTCGGTCCCGCCGGTCGGCGCACCAGTGGGCGCGGCGCCCGGCTGCGGGGCATTGGCGGCCAGTTTCGGCCGCTCGTAGAAGTCGCCGCTTTGCCGGCTGCGAACCGCGTCGTCGAGCGTGACCGGGGCAAAATAATTCTGCGCGAGCTGCTCATTCCACATTCGCACGACGACGTGGGCATCGGCTGCCGGCGTGCCGTTTTCGTCGGCGACCTGCAGCGTGACCTGCACCTTTTCGCCGGGCGCGAACTTGCCTTTCGCCTCGGCGACCTCGATGTTCAGCTTCCGCGACGGCTCGCGATAGACGAGCCGCCGATCGACGATCTCGTGCGGCGACTTCGAGCGATCGACCAAAGCGATCTCGATCTCACCGTCGGCTTCGGGCGGCAAAACGAACGCATACGTCTGTTCGGCGGCCGTGCCCGAGCGATCCGCAAGCGACGCGTTCAAATTGGCCGTCGCGGTAACCGCCGCGCTGGCGACGTTCACCCCACGGCAATTGGCGATTGCGTAGAGCTGGCTATTGCTAGCCTGGCCCGCGGGAATGGGCACCGTCACGGGCTCACCCGCGGCGACGACAGTCACAGGGGCAGTGCCGTCGCCCAACGTGCGATAACCGAAACCCTCGGCAAGCACTCCCTTCTTCGCCTCGAGCGCGACTCCCTTGGCTGCTGCCAGCCGGTCAGCTTCCAAATACTGTGGCTCTCTGGCCGCCGCGTCCGGTCGTGGAGACTGCTTGGAAGCCTTGAAGTAGCGCTCTTCGGGAACACCTGGCTTCGGCGACGGGCCGCCGGCGCCGCCCGGGATGCTGCCCAGGCCAGCAGCCGGATTGCCTTGTCCGCCGCCTTGTGCCAATTGTTGCTGCGGTTCCTGGAGCTTTTGCTTGAGCTGCTCGGGAGCGTCGATCAGGGCGTTCAACCGGCGGGTCGCGTCGGCGTCAGCCGCCATGGCGCTTCGGAAATAAGCGCGGGTCTTATTGTCGGTGACGAGTGCTCTTAAGGACGCCTGCGACTGATAACCGTTGG
>Ga0184625_10000394_pt1 | contig 16105 bp, 19 predicted proteins | sample PLM3_30_b1_FD_133151 | JGI IMG/M metagenome (GOLD analysis project Ga0184625, IMG submission 133151) | Groundwater sediment microbial communities from an aquifer in East River, Colorado, USA - PLM3_30_b1 | ecosystem: Environmental > Terrestrial > Soil > Riparian zone | place: USA: East River... | reverse complement strand
GGCGCATTCGTATCGCCGTCAACGTGGACGCTCTACAGCGCGAACGTCCGATTGAGCTCTCGAGTACTCGCGCTCGCGACAATCGTGCGGGATGCACCCACTCATTAGCGACCGAGTGCGAACCGGCGTCGGTATGAAGGATTTCCTTTATGTCCCGAAACTAACGAGCCCGTCAGCTCGCGCAGAAATGCGATAGCGCAAAGAACATCCAGTTCAAGAGCTCCCGTGAATGGGATGTCGAGCGCTGCCCAGGAGGCCATGATGTCCGACACAACGCATGACGAGCACGCGCATCGTAGGCGACATTCACAGTCGCTTGCCGAACCATATCTCGAGTTCGATCTCGTTAGAGAAATTGAGCACCTCCACAGCGAACCCGAGTGGAAGACGGGACGGAACGCGAGAACAATTGTGAAGTACGACAATCTACGAGTAGTTCTGACTGCACTGAAGGCGCACGTGCGCATTCCAAAACACCGGACAGAAGGACGGATTTCGATTCAGACTATCCGCGGCCAGATTCTGGTACGGGCAGAAGGACGGACATTTGATCTGCCGGCTGGAACCCTGCTTGCTTTGGACCAGGAACTGCGACACGAAGTCGAGGCGCTGGAGGACAGTGTGTTTCTTCTGACGATTGCCTTGCCCGGGAGAGTTAGGCAGCCGGCCGCGTCAGGCTCAGGCTCTGGTCTCGCGTTCGCTCGCAATAGAACGCACCAGCGCATCAATTCCGAGTCACACCAACGAGCGACAATTCTGGGCGCTGCCCCGCGGCGGTCGTGTTCCTCCTAATGTGTTGAGCCAGTTGTCGCCTCGAAGGCCTTCAACTGCGCCCGCATGTCCTTCTCGCGGCTGAAACGCTTAGTCACGTCGCGGATGATCGCCACCACCCACCTGATTTGACCGCCGGCATCCTTTACGAGTTGGATGGAGAATTCAATAGAGATCTGTCGACCGTCTTTGTGCAGTGCCGGCACTGCGAGCAATTGGCCTTCATCGTAGCGAGTGGTCCCCGTCCTCATTGCCGCCTCCCAGCCGGCCCAGTGGCGGGCGCGGAGGCGCTCGGGGATGATGAGATTCATGGAGACCCCGAGCGCCTCGGTGACGGGGAAGCCGAAGACCCGCTCCGACGCGCCATTCCAGTAGCGCACCATCCCTGCGGAATCGCAGATAAGAATCGCATCAGGCGAACCGTCCAGTATGCGAACAGGGAGATCGTGAGGTAGCGCCGCAATCGAACCGCGGGTCGGTATCACCGGTTGACCCATTCGACGAACTGCAGGGGAATGCGATCTTCAACGACGGCGACTCGCAGGACTCGGTGGTTGTGCAGCATCTCGCGTGCGCCAATCCGCGCTGCCTCGACTGTCCTGAAGGTCTGCCATGTCTCGGGCAGTGCGGCCGCTGTTCCTTGCACCATCGTCGCGAGAAGCCGGTACCGATCGTACGCGTCTTCCCGCGCCGTAACAGCACTCTTGCCCGCGTTGCTCGTTCCTTCCACATGCAGATCTCGGAACTCTTTGCTCTCCATAATTCCTCCAGCACGCTGCTCCTACGTTGTGCCTGCCGTTACCGTATCGTCGGAGATAGGAGAGGCAACAGGTGAGCCATCTAGCCTTGGTCTCTGGTAAGCTGTAACTATCGATATTGAGAGCACTTACAACTGGAATGGTAGGAGAGTTGAGGGGCGTTGATCGCCCCTTACAGTTTCAAAATGAAATTGGCGGCAAAACCTGAAAGGCTCCGACCTGTCGGGCGTTATAGAGAGCCGTAGCGGCCAGACCCGTAACGTGCTCAATGTGTTCATCTTGACGGGCGTTCGGTCACGGGTTTGCCCGACGGCTCAGGGAATGGCTTTTTCGCGCCACCTGCCGCTTCGCCGTCCAACAGCGCTTGCAGGCTGGTGTATGCATAGATCGTCGGCGCGTTGTCTCGCATCAGGCCGCCCGTATCAGCCGTGGGCCCATAGTTGCTGTGCACACCATGCCCGAGCATCCGGAGCATGGCCATCAACTGCCCGCGGTGGTGCGATGTATGGGTCAGGCGCCGCGTCATGACCCACGCTCGCGACCGGCGCACATCGAAGAAATTCGTGTCTTCCTCCCACCATAGATCGCGCTTCTCACGAAGGACTCTAACGCGGTTTTCACTATCTTCCGCGTAGCGCTTCATGAATTCCAAGCGAGTTTCCTGCTGCGGTAAGGGCGGCGCGCCCACATCGATCCCCAGCATGTTGCGGAACCACAGATCTTCGCTCACACACTGGTGCACCATCTGCTCATGCACACTACGGCCCCGAATGTCGTGGCTGTGTGGACGCAGGGGAAGATCCTTGTCGCTGAACTCGCTCCAGACGCCGACCACTTTGACGCGTTCCGTTTCGTAGGTGTCGATCAAGAAATCGTATCGCATCGAACTCCTCCAACCCCCACGTTTGTATACAGGCAAGCCGCTCATGCAATTTCGTGGCCCTGACAGACCTTCGGAATCCACTCATCGAAATAGGGCGATCCCAATAGCGCTATGTCTGCAGTGAAAGATTCCAGCGCGAATCCGCGTTCATAAGAGTGAATAGGGACTCCATGTAGGAGTGGGGTTTTTAAGCTCTTCGTCGCCAAGCATGCGCCCATACGGCCATGCGTCCCACCCCCGTTCCACGGCATCCACAGGATCCGCTGGAACTTAGCCAACGCCGTCGGTCCTAGATCCTCGGCGTTAATGGAGGACTCCAATGTCACAAGGCAAAGACGTAGTGGTGTCCGTACGGATCATTCCGAACGACAAAGGCAATCCCGCAGGGAAGCTTGCCGATGCGGAAGTGATCTTCGAAGCCGAAGCAGGCCCGCTGAGCGGGCTCAAGTTGATCGGCTTCGCCGTTTGGGAACGTCGCACTGGAGGGGAGAAATGTGACGTTTCCGCCCCGGCAGTACTCCGTGAACGGTGAACGCCGGAGCTTTGCGCTGTTGCGTCCCCTGAACGGGGAGACCAGTGCTCAAGAGGCCATTCGGCAGTGCATTCTCGACGCGTGCAGCCGCATCGAGACCGAAGCCTGAACGGTCCTCGGTGAACTCCCAGGCGGCGACTCCTCAGCCGCCGCTTGGGAGCCACAACTGCGCTCCACTCGACGCCCCAACAAGGGCCTCGAGTGGGCGCGGCCGAAGGAGTCGTGTGGCACACGCTGCGCCATGAGTTCTGCTCACGAACGGTAGAAAACACCGGCGATCCCGTGGTCGCTCAGGAATTGGCACGGCACAAGGATCTCCGCACCACACAGGGATACCTGCATCCGCGTCTCTCGCGCGTTCTCGCCGCGGCGGTCCGTTTGAATCGGAAGTAATCACCTGACCTGCAGTCGCCGGCGGTGCCTTAGACTAGGCTGCCAGGCAGGCTCTCCAATACCTCTCGCGCAAAGGCCTTGCGTTTGTCACCGATCAGCCGCAGCAGTCGGTCGAAGGATTTGGTAAACTTGTCGATCCCTTCGTCCTCGAGGGTCCGGTTGACGTCGTCCAGATCGATGCCCCCTTCCGCGAGCGCATCCATAACCTGTTCCGCATCGTTCGCGAGCCCATAGCCAAGCCGTCGCGCAATGACGCCGTGGTCTTCGAACAACCGCAACGTCTGTGGCGGCACCGTTGCGATCGTATCTGGAGCGACAAGCGATTCCACGTACAGTACGTCGGAGTACGCTGGGTTCTTCGTTCCCGTGCTCGCCCAAAGCAGGCGTTGGGTTCTCGCGCCCTTGGCTTCCAGCTGGCGCCAGCGATCGCTCTGGATAATCTCTTCGAACACGCCATAGGCCAGCTGCGCCTGCGCGATAGCGGCCTTGCCCTGCAGCGCGAGCAGAGACCCGCCCTTTGTCTGAATGCGCGCGTCGACTTCGGTATCGACGCGGCTCACGAAGAAGGAGGCGACCGACGCGAGGTTCTCAATCGATTTGCCGGATTCGACGCGCGCCTCGAGCGCATGCAGCCATGCGTCGGCAACAGCACGGTAGTGATTCACCGAGAACAGCAGCGTAATGTTGATGTTGATGCCCTCGGCCAGACAGCGTTCGATCGCTGGCCAACCTTCGCGTGTGCCAGGGATTTTGATCATTGCGTTCGGACGGTCCACAGCTCTCCAGAGATGGCGCGCCTCCTTCACCGAACCTTCTGTATCACGCGCGACTGCGGGAGATACCTCGAGGGACACGAAGCCGTCGCGGCCACCGGTAGCGTCGTAGACAGGGCGAAACAGATCGGCCGCCTCGCGAACATCCTGAATCGCCAGGCGCTCGTACACGTCGTGATCGGTATCTGGAGACATCGACCATTTGTTCAGGTCATCGTCGTAGGCCGTGCTGCCGCCGATAGCCTGTTCAAAAATCGTCGGATTCGACGTCAAGCCCCGGATTCCGCTGTCGATCAGGGCGCGAAGTTCGCCGGAGCGCGTCATTTCCCGACTGAGATCGTCCAGCCAGACACTCTGCTTCATATCCAGCAAACCCTGCATGTGTATTGTTCTCATTGAAACCGCCCCCGATCGCCAACTACGCAAGCGACGCGCCGGGCGGCCGCCACAAATCTGGGGATAATCGCGGTGTGGGAAGCGATTCCGTTTCAATTTGCAATGATGGGCCTTCACAGCGAAAGGCTGGCGACGTCACGTTTCCTACGCCGCAGCTCTAAGCATGGCAATCGGCGACATTCTCGAGAAGGTGGTCTGGATCGCGGCTTGCTGTGGAATGAATGCACCCCAAGAAGACTGGAGGAATTGTGTTTGGCTCTCCGACATGGATCGACGAGGTTCTCTCTGATTCGTTTCCCGCAAGCGACCCACCTTCATGGATTCCGGGAGTCGTGAGGCCTGCTCCGGCGCGACCCGATCCGGGCGGGGTAACAGCAGACGGACTGCAGGATGAGATCGGTGTTGAAGAAAAGCGTGCGGCCGCCACCTATCGCCAGCAGATCCTTACTCTGGCAATCGTCCTCGCCGCGGGAGTCGCGATCAGTGGTTACGGATCGACTCGTTCGCAAAGGGGTTGAGCGGTGGTGTGCGCACGAATACGAATCCATCGATCAGGTGCGCGATGGAATGAGCCCTGCGCACGAGTCGAATCCGCGTGCGGCCGAACGCAGGAATTATTCACAGGTTCTTCAATCAAAAGCGCGGTGTGTAGCTTGTTATGACCAAATGTTTGTTCTGCATGATGTTTTGTTGCATCGTCATGACGACGGGCGGTGCTGTCGCCGACGCTCAAAGCCTGCAGCCCGAAGGGTGGGACGCCGGTCTGAAGCTCGTCGAGGCCCCTGATGTAAACCCGGATCCAAGGATTGTCGAGGTCGCGCTCGAGGCGCGTATCTCGTCCCTGGAGATCACACCTGGCGTGCGTACCGAGGCATGGACCTACAACGGTGGTCTACCCGGACCGTTGATTCGAGCTCGTAAGGGCGATCGTCTGGTCGTGCACTTCTCGAACCGCCTTCCCCAATCGACGACCGTTCACTGGCATGGCGTTCAGGTTCCCATCGAGATGGATGGCGTGCCAGGTGCATCCCAGCCTCCCGTCGAGACGGGAGGCACGTTCACCTACGACTTCGTTGTGCCTGATGCCGGCCTGTTCTGGTATCACCCGCACGTGATGTCGGCCGCCCAGGTGGGGTTCGGCCTCTACGGGCCATTGCTCGTGGCCGATCCGGACGATCCGGTGAAGCTCGCCGACGAGCTCGTGCTCGTGCTCAGCGACATCGCGACGGACGATAACGGGACACTGCACGCTGCCGACAGCGGTGGTGTGCTGGGTGCGTTGCTCGGACGCGAAGGCAATCACGTGCTCGTTAATGGCAAGGTCCGCCCGACACTGACAGTGCGCGACGGTGCTTTGCAGCGATGGCGCATCGTGAATGCTGCGAAGAGCCGCTATTTCGAGCTGGTGCTGGGAGACGGGCAGCCATTCGAGCTGATCGGGGTCGATGGCGGGCACATGGAGTATTCACTCAAGCGCTGGACGATCGTCCTCGGCCCTGGCGAGCGCGCCGACGTGCTCGTGGCGCCGCGGCTCGACGGGCAGAACGTGACGCTCATCACCAATCCCTTCGATCGCGGGTTCGGGAGCACTGAGTACCGATCGACCGAAGATCTGATTTTTTTCCAGTCTGCCAAGATGCCGCGTGTTCCCGCTGCGGATCTGCCGAAGGTCACTCGCGACATTCCCGCAATGTCCGCTGATGGGGCGACGCCGATTGCTATTGATCTGGTGATGACCAAGGCGCAGGGCACTACTGGATTCGCGCTCGAGGGCGGGCCATTCTGGCGGAAGTCGGCGGTGCGCGCGGCCGTCGGCGAAAAACAGCTGTGGACGATTACGAACAAGGCGATCTGGGCACATCCCATCCATCTGCACGGCTTCTTCTTTCAGGAAGTGGATGAGAAGGGTGTTCCGTTGAGTCCGCGTGCCTGGAAGGATACGATCCACGTGCCGGTCGATGCGACGAAGCGTTTTCTCGTCAAGCTGGACAGGCGAGGCTCGTGGATGTTCCATTGCCACATCCTGGATCACGCAGAAGTGGGCCTCATGAGCACGGTCGACGTTGGAGACATCGACACGCCTCACGGCGAGCATTCTCATTAGCTGGTACTGTTGCCGAGGACGCCGTCATCGTGGTCCGGTGCCTGTGGTGATAGCGCGTCGCGATTAGCAACGGAACGAGATACGGAGCATCACTGTGATTGAATTTAAACAGGTTCTCTGCCCGGTTGATCTCAGCGACTCGTCGGCTCATTCGCTCGCTCATGCGGTCGCCCTCGCTGGGTGGTACGGCGCTCGGTTAAGTGTCCTGCACGTCGTGCCCACGTTCGATCCAGTGAATGTTCGTGGGGATCTGGGGGAGCCTACTCGAGTGGTTAATCCTCTGTCCCGCGAGCAGGTGATTGAGGAATTACGTCGAGCTTTGGATTGTCCTGCCAATGCGCCAAATGCCGTTTTGGTCGCGGAAGCCGGAGATGCGTCAACGGTAATCGTCGATCAGGCGGTAACAACGAGAGCGGATCTGATCGTCATGGGAACTCATGGTCGTCGCGGGTTCAAGCGACTCCTTCTCGGTTCGGTGACCGAGACCGTTTTGCGCGAAGCACCGTGTCCGGTCCTCACGGTGCCACCCTTGGCACACTCAGCGTCCACTGAAGCCGTGACCTGCAAGCGCATTCTCTGCCCGATTGATTTCTCGCCGTCGGCCCTGCAAGCTCTAGGATTTGCACTGGACCTCGCTCGGCAGGCCGACGGGCGCGTCACGCTCATGCACGTCATAGAGTGGCTCGCGGAAGACGACCCCAAAGCCTTGGCGCATTTCAATGTTCCCGAATATCAGCGTCATTTGGTCGCCGATGCCGCCGACCGGTTACGGCTCCTGGTGGCCGAAGAGTCGCGGACGTGGGTCGAGATCGACAACGTGGTCGTTTTGGGACGCTCGCATCGGGAGATCCTTCACGCCGCCGCGGCGATGCGCGCTAACCTTATTGTTATGGGTGCGCAGGGTAGGGGCGGCGTTGAACTCGCGCTGTTTGGATCGACGACGCAGCAGGTGGTGCGGAGCGCCGCATGCCCAGTCCTTACAGTGCGTGGGTCGGCGCTAATCTGAGACGATTCCAGCCCGAATGAACATTAAGGCTCGAACAGGACTGCTATTCGCTTGCGGGCTGGCGCTCTTTGGGTGCGCGGGACAGAGCAACTCGAGCGCCCCAGCCAGCGGAGCGGTTCATCTGAAGCGTCACTTGAAGCCGCTTCCCGAGCCCACGGTGCGGCGTACGGTTTATGTGCCCGTGTACTCGAGTATCTACATCGGTCTTGATATTCGGCAAAAGCTCATCGAGTTGGCAGCCACCGTCAGCATCCGGAACGTGAGCGCGCAGCACCGGTCATTTTGAACTTCGTTCGCTATTACGATTCGGCCGGAAAGTTGGTGCGAGAGCATTTGACGGAGCCGGGGGAACTTGGGCCGCTTGCTACAGTCGAGTTTGTAATCCAGCGAGTCGACACGGCAGGTTGGCCGGGCGCCAACTTCTTGGTTCAGTGGGTCGGCTCACCGGAGGTCGACGAACCACTAATCGAGGCAGTGATGATCGGCCAGAGCGGGAATGCAGGCATCTCGTTCACCAGCGCCGGTCGGGTAATCAAGAACGAACCACTTCAGTAGGCTCCGCCAGTTATCACACTGCTGCGATTCAGATGGCGTCGTGCTCCGCTCGCGTTGCATGTTGCGTGAACCAGACGAGGGGGGATGATGGTAACTTGCGTTTTGACTGGAGGTGAGGGTGACTACATATACGGTTGGGTATTTTGTCGGCAGCCTTGCCAGGGAGTCAATCAATCGAAAGCTTGCAGGCGCCTTGGTGCGTCTCGCGCCGAAAGAGCTGCAACTGAAAGAGATCCCGTTCGCGGATCTTCCGCCCTATAGCTACGACTACGATGCGGACTATCCAGCCGTCGCGAGGGCTCTAAAGGACTCCATCGCGGCCGTCGACGCAGTCCTGTTCGTCACGCCGGAGTACAACAGGTCGATTCCTGGGGCCCTGAAGAACGCTATCGACTGGGCGAGTCGCCCGTACGGTAAAAACTCGTTCACGCGGAAGCCCTCGGCGGTCATCGGCACATCACCGGGGAAGATCGGTACCGCCGTTGGGCAACAGCATCTGCGCAGCATCCTGGCGTTCTGCAATTCACCGCAAATGAACTCGATCGAAGCCTACATCCAGTTCACGCCTGGTCTTATCAACAACAGCGGCGAAGTGACGGACGACTCGACCGCCGAGTTTCTCCGCGGGTACATGGCCGAATTCCTTGCCTTCATTGGGCGCGTCTACACCGTCTTGCCTCGGAACGCTTGAGCGTCGCGTCAGTGTCTTTGTCTGCGGCCGGCCCCACTGGGGGTTGCGCCGTTGTAGAGTACAGCGCCAAGTCGAGTCCCGCCCGTATCGTGTTCGTGCGCACAAGGCAGAGGTCGCGGGGATGGAGCTCGGCAACAGAGTAACAAAGATGATAGGCGCGGAAGCACGTCGCGCGATCCGTCGAGGCTGGGGCAAACAATGCCCGCACTGTGGTCGCGGCCGGCTGTTCATCGGCTGGAACAAGCCGTACCGTCACTGTCCGGTCTGCGGCTATCTTTACGAGAGAGATTACGGCGACGTCTGGTGGGTCTGGATCGTGACCGATCGCATTCCAGTTGCCGTCGGGATCATCCTGTTGTACTTCGGATTTCGCGTGTCGAGCTTCTGGATGGGTGTCGTGTTCTTCGGATCGCTGTCGCTGCCGCTGCTGTTGACGATTCCGCGGCGCTACGGACTCGCAATCGCCATTACCTACCTGATTCGGAGGCGGTGGCCGGATCCAAAGGATAATTTCCCACAGCCGACTTGCTGATCGCCGTCACGCTCCTCGGAACGCTTGAGCGTCGCATCAAGATGTCTTTGTGTGCGGTCGGATCGCTATCTGCGAATGTGCAGCCGTGAGCGTACTTCTGATCGACGTGTACGCCGACATCGTCTGCCCATGGTGCTTCATCGGCTTCCGTCGATTGAACGCCGCAGTCCAGTCGACAGGAAGAGCCGGCGACGTGGCGATACGTCACCGCCCCTTCATGATTCATTCTGGCGCTCCGCCAGAGGGAATCGAACTGTGGACGATGCTCGAGCGCAAGTACCGCACTGATCCGCAGCGGCTCTTTGAGCGGGTCGAGGCTGCGGCTTTGGAGTCGGGCATTCCCCTCGACCTGTCGAAGCAGCGGCGTACCTACTCTACGATCGCCGCGCATACGCTCTTGCGGCACGCGGACCAACGGGGCACTCAGCATGCGTTGACTGACTCGCTCTTTACCGCATACTTTTTGCACGCGCAAAATATTGGCGAGCCCGATGTGCTCACGGCCATTGCCACGAGGCATGGATTCAGCGCCGAAGAAGTCATCCGTCTGGTGCGCGATCCAAACGAATCTGCATTGACGCGGCAAGAAATGAACGATGCCGTGCGAAGAGGAATTCGCAGTGTCCCGGTATTCTTGTTCAACAACCGCCATATCCTTGCCGGTGCCCAACCGGAAACGGTTTTGCGTAGGGCTATCGTGCACGCAATCGACGACCAGAGATATGTCGACCATGATTGAGTGCGAGTGGCCGCGCGCTTCAGGCGCAGCCGAGGTGTCGTGCTCGTGCAAAACGCTACCAGGAGTTTTTACATGACAGTCCAATCGATGTCCGCACCGCCACCACTTCGACCCGTAGCACGCGTGCCACCTGAGAGATTCCAGCTTCCGGTCGAGCGATTTCGCGATGGGTACTACTCCGATAAATATTTCGCGCGAACACGGGATGTGCTCGCGCGTTCAGGCCGCAATCCGCGCGTCACCGTCCAGGTATTTCAGAAGCAGACTGCGTGGCTTGGCGGCGTTGATGAGGCGATTGCCATCCTCAAGACGTGTCTCACCGGCGGGTACGATTGGTCGGATTTGGACGTGTATGCGCTGCGTGACGGCGATACGCTGACGCCGTACGAGGCTGTCATGGTTATTACGGGGCCGTATCTCGCCTTCGCGCACCTGGAAACGGTTTACCTGGGTGTAATGGCTCGCCGCACGCGAGTCTCGACGAATACGCGATTTGTCGTCGAAGCTGCCTGGCCCAAACCGGTGATGTTCTTTCCCGCGCGCTTCGATCATTGGCTGGTTCAGACTGGTGACGGATACGCCGCACACATCGCAGGCGCGATTGGCGTGTCGACGGACGCACAGGCTTCATGGTGGGGATCGGCCGGTGTTGGGACAATGCCGCACGCGCTCATCGCTGCATTTGGAGGCGATACGGTCGAAGCGACGCTGGCCTTCGCGGCACATACCCCAGCCGACGTGCCCGTGGTGTCCCTTGTCGATTTCAACAACGACTGTGTAGGCACGTCACTCGCAGTCGCGCGTGCGCTCGGCTCACGCCTTGGAGGTGTGCGCCTGGATACGTCGGAATCGCTGGTCGATCGGTCTGTCGTGCCTCAGATGGGTGCGTTCGACCCACGCGGAGTCAACCCGCAACTGGTGCGGAACGTTCGCAATGCGCTCGATGCCGAGGGTTTCTCAGACGTCCGTATTGTCGTGTCGGGTGGTTTCGATCCTGAGAAGATTCGCCGATTCCAAGCCGAGGGTGTCCCCGTGGATTCCTATGGCGTCGGCTCGTCTCTATTTCGTGGTCAGTACGATTTCACGGCCGACGTGGTGAGCGTCGATGGTGTGCCGCTGTCCAAAACCGGACGCACCCACCGTCCAAACGCACGGCTGGAGCTTGTGAGCTGATACACGAATGTTGGAACCTGTCACACAGGGGCAGTGCCTCGTTTTGTAATAGAGGCTGCAAGGTGTCGACTTCATTCAGGTTTGCTACGGTTCACCCGTCACCAGCCGGTGCGACAATGGAGGCGTCCTCATCATGGAGGCCACGCCCTCCATCGGCCATTCAACATGGGGACGGCCGCCCTGGACGCGCCGGTCATTCCAGTGGAGGTGTGGGCATGGCTTGGGTGCTGTTGTTGATTGCGGGTCTGCTTGAGATTGTCTGGGTGTACACGATGAAGCTGTCACAAGGCTTTAGTCGCCCTGGGCCAACTATCGTGACCCTCTTGGCTATGATCGCCAGTTTCGCCTTGCTCTCGGTCTTCGATGAAAACGTTGTCGCTAGGGACGGCCTACACCATCTGGACCGGGATCGGTGCGGTCGGAGCTTTCGTCGTGGGCGTCGTCATTCTGGGTGAAACGATCAACACCGCGCGTGTTCTAGCGGCCCTCCTCATCGTCTCGGGCCTCATTCTCATGAAGGTTTCGACTCCGTAATGAAAGCTGACCACGCTATCTGTGTAGAGGTTCGATCTCCCTACGCCGAACCGCTTCACGGGCCTGTTTCGACCGAATCTCGATGAGAGGTAGCTATATGACGATGCCTTCCCAGGAATACGACTACGTAATCGTCGGCGGCGGCTCGGCCGGGGCGATTATCGCCGCACGCCTTGCCGAGGATCGCGAGTCCCGTGTCCTCGTGCTCGAGGCCGGCCCCGAGAACACGAGTTACTGGTCTCGCGTGCCGCTCGGGTTCGCCAAGATCCTCTTCAACCCAAGGTTCATGTGGTTAGACTGGAAGACTCAGCCCGATGAGTCACTCGGCGGTACGGTCTACGAGTTGCCGCACGGCAAGCTGCTGGGCGGTTCCAGCGCGATCAACGGCCTGGTGCATGTGCGAGGAAACCCCGGCGACTACGATGAGTGGGGGCGCGCCGAAGCCACCGGCTGGAACTACGAATCGCTGTTGCCCTACTTCAAGAAGTCCGAACATGATCACCGCGGCGAAACCGAATTCCACGGCGGCAATGGCCCCTTCAAGGTCGAGCGCGCCCGCTGGCAGAACCCGCTTGCGGACTCCTTTATCGACGCGGCGTCCAGCCAGTTGGGCATTCCAAAGAATGACGACTTCAACCGCAATCGTATCGAGGGCGCCGGGTACTGGGATCTCGCGACGTGGAACGGCACGCGGACGTCGACCGACATTGTCTACCTGAAGCCCGCGCGCAAGCAGCCGAATCTGCATGTGGTGACCGAGGCACTCGTCACGAGCGTCGACTTCGACGGCAAGCGCGCCAAGGGCGTGACTTACCGCCGGGACGGCCGCGAACTCCACGTCGCCGTCCGCCGCGATGTAATCCTGAGCGCCGGTGCGCTACACACACCGCAGTTGCTCCAGGTCAGCGGCATCGGCCCAGGTGCGCTTCTCCAAAAGCACGGTATCGCGGTGGTCCACGACCTGCCAGGCGTCGGCGAGAACCTCATGGATCACGTCCAGTACGGTGCGAAATTCAGGACTACCAGCCCGCACACTTTCAACAAGCAGGTCGGCTCCATGCTTATGCAGGGCCTTCAGGGCATAAGGCACTACCTGCTGCCGCGCAACGGGCCGCTGAACATCGGTGCCTCGCTGGCCGGTGCTTTCTTCCGTACCCGGCCCGAACTGCCCGAATCCGACATCCAGTTGCACTTCCTCCCGTTCATGCCGGGGGACAAGGGCTGGGACCTGGCCGACTTCTCAGGTTTCCGTCTCGGCATGTACCAGGGGCGCCCTTTTTCGCGCGGCTATGCCCGGATCTCCGGCCGTACCGTCGATGCCCAGCCGGACTTCGTCTTCAACCATCTCTCGCACGAGGAAGATGCTGCAGTGGCAGTCGCGGGCATGCGCGCAGCGATGAAGGTCGGCGCCGCGATGCCGTCTGAGTTCGGGATCGAGCAGATCGATCCGGGGCCGAACCTGTCGAACGATGAACTCCTGGCATGGATCAAGGCGAACTCGGGCACCGCCTTCCACTTTGCGGGCACGGCCAGGATGGGTACCGACGACATGTCCTGGTGGACCCGACCACTATGCGGGTCCGCGGGGTCGACGGTCTGCGAGTCGTCGACGCATCCGTGATGCCGGGCGAGGTGACGGCGAACATCCATCCCGCGGTGATCGCCATTGCGGAGCGAGCTGCCGACCTGATCAAGAGGAGTCGCTAATCGCCGGCTGGAACGCATCGAGAGGCAGATCCCACTGATCGACGCTGAAAATGTGTTCCGGGAGGTTTATTAGCAGGCTATAACAGGATCACGACATGGAACTTACCGGCATTCATCACCTGACGGCGGTATCAGCCGCCATCAAAGAAAATCACCGCTTCTACACGCAGACGCTAGGTATGCGGCTCGTGAAGCGCAGCGTCAACCAGGACGACGTGAGTGCTTACCACCTCTTCTATGCCGATGCCAAGGGAAGTCCAGGCACAGATCTGACGTTCTTCGATTGGCCTGTGCCACGGGAGCGTCGCGGTACGCGCAGCATCGTTCGGACGTGTCTGCGCGTAAAGGGTGAAGCCGCGCTGAAGTGGTGGATCCAGCGGTTCGATGACTCCAAGGTCTCGCACGGCGACATCTTCGAGCGAGACGGCCGACTGACCTTGCGATTCGAGGATCCCGAAGGTCAGCGGCTCGCACTGGTGGACGACGGCGGTGCCGGCGATCCTCCTGTCGCGTGGGATCGTAGCCCGGTGCCCAACAAACACCAGATCCGCGGCCTTGGGCCGATCGTGATCAGCATTCCCACGTTGAACCCCACGGATACGCTGCTGACCCGCGTCTTCAATATGCGTTTAGTGCGCGACTGCCCGCATCCCGATAACCCAGGTACGCGCGTGCACGTCTTCGAAATGGGAACTGGAGGTCCGCATGCGGAGCTGCACGTCGCGGTCCAGCCGGACCTACCGGTTGCACGGCAGGGTGCTGGAGGCGTCCATCACGTGGCCTTCCGCACACCCGATGCGGACTATGATGCCTGGGCCGCGCGGCTGAAGGAATTGGATGTTCCGAACAGCGGCAAAGTCGATCGGTTCTGGTTCCGTAGCCTGTATGTGCGGGAGCCAAACGGCGTGCTGTTCGAGATTGCGACCGACGGTCCCGGATTCGCCGTGGACGAGGATCCAGCGAAGTTGGGCGAAACGGTCGTGCTGCCGCCGTTCCTCGAATCGCATCGCCAGCAGATCGTGGCGAACCTGAAACCGATTGATTGATGGAGCGGTGACTGATGGTAGCCAACAGCGATCCTCACGCCGGCCAACCGGTGCTGCGGTCGGGGGCGTCGTCGAAAGACGCGCGGCTCGTCGCGATCATGTTGCATGGCCGCGGCGCATCGGCTGAAGACATCCTGGGGCTGGCGGGTCAATTCACCGCCAGGGATATCGCTTTCATTGCGCCCCAGGCCGCCAGTGCGACCTGGTATCCTCATTCGTTTCTCGCTCCCATCGCGCAGAATGAACCCTGGCTCGGATCGGCCCTGCGAGTGGTCGCGGGCCTTGTTGAGAATTGTGCCCACCAAGGAGTTCCGGCCGAGCGGATTGTGGTGATGGGCTTCTCACAAGGCGCGTGTCTCACGCTGGAGTTCGCGGCACGCCATGCGCGACGGTACGCGGCCGTCGTGGCGTTCACCGGCGGGCTCATCGGTCCGCCGGGCACCCCGCGCGACTACGCTGGCGACTTCGCCGACACCCCGTTCTTCATCGGGTCCAGTGACGTCGATGCACATGTACCGCTCGAGCGCGTGCACGAATCAACAGCTGTGTTCCATCGGATGGGCGCCACCGTCGACGAACGCATCTACCCCCGGATGGGGCACACCATCAACGCCGACGAGCTGCAGGCTGTCGACGCGCTGCTTGTCGAGCGGCCCTCATGATCTGGGTCGTTGTCCTAGCCGTCGTTCTCGCGGTTGCAACCGCGATCTACGATTTGACGCAGCGTCAACACGCCATCCTCAGGACGTTCCCGATCATCGGGCATTTCCGCTACTGGCTGGAAGCCGTCGGTCCAGAGCTGCGCCAGTACATCGTCACCGACAACAACGAGGAGCGCCCGTTCAGCCGGGACCAGCGGCGATGGATCTACGCGTCGGCGAAACGAGAGAACAATTACTTCGGGTTTGGCTCCGACAACGAGATGGAGCTGCAACCAAGCTATTTGATCATCAAGCACGACACTTTTCCCCTGGAGGCCTTTCATCCTGGCGACCCGGAGTTCGATGAACAGTTCCGGATTCCATGCGCGAAAGTGATGGGCGCAGCCCGGAAGAGAGCACGTGCGTTTCGGCCCGCGTCCATCGTCAACGTATCGGGAATGAGCTTTGGGTCGCTGAGCGGGCCAGCCGTGGAGGCGCTGAATCGTGGCAGCCAGATTGCCGGTTGCCTTCAGAGTACGGGCGAAGGCGGCGTGTCGTCGCACCACTTGAAGGGCGGCGATCTGGTGTGGCAAGTCGGCACAGCGTACTTCGGATGTCGCGAGCCGGACGGTCGCTTCAGTATGACGAGACTGAAAGACAGGATCGCGCGCGTGCCGCAGATTCGCGCGATCGAGATCAAGCTGAGTCAGGGCGCAAAGCCTGGCGTTGGCGGGCTGCTGCCGCGCGCCAAGATCAGCCCTGAGATAGCCGAGATTCGTGGCGTGCCGATGGACCGCGATTGCGTCAGCCCGGCGGCGCATAGCATGTTCCGGAACGCCGACCAGATGCTCGATTTCATCGAGTTGATCGC
>Ga0184625_10000393_pt1 | contig 16107 bp, 16 predicted proteins | sample PLM3_30_b1_FD_133151 | JGI IMG/M metagenome (GOLD analysis project Ga0184625, IMG submission 133151) | Groundwater sediment microbial communities from an aquifer in East River, Colorado, USA - PLM3_30_b1 | ecosystem: Environmental > Terrestrial > Soil > Riparian zone | place: USA: East River... | reverse complement strand
GGCGGCAAGTACCGGCAGCGCCAGTAGCAGCAGGGACACCGTCACCAAAATCGACCAGACGAACAGCGGCATCTGGTGCAGCGTCATGCCGGGCGCGCGCATGTTGAAGATGGTGGTGATGAAGTTGATGGCGCCCAGTATCGACGACGCACCCGCAAGATGCAGCGACAGGATGCCGAAGTCGACCGCTGGCCCCGGGTGGCCGCTCGTCGATAGCGGCGCATACAAGGTCCAGCCGGCGCCAACACCGTTCGAACCAGGCTCGCCCTCCACGAATGCGGAAGTGAGCAGCAGCGCGAATGAGGCCGGTAGCAGCCAGAACGAAATGTTATTCATGCGCGGAAAAGCCATGTCCGGCGCGCCGATCATCAACGGCACAAACCAGTTGCCGAACCCGCCGATCATCGCCGGCATCACCATGAAGAAGATCATGATCAGGCCGTGTGCCGTCACGAATACGTTGAATTCGTGGGGGGTCGGGAAAATCTGGATGCCCGGATTCTGCAATTCGAGACGGATACCGATCGACATCAGGCCGCCGATCACGCCGGCGACCAGCGCGAACACCAGGTACATCGTTCCGATGTCCTTGTGGTTCGTCGAATACACGAAGCGGCGCCATCCGGTTGGATGGTGCTCATGCGCCTCGTGCGCATCGTGTACGTGCGCATCGCGTGTGTGTGGAGCCGCCGTGTTGCTAGCCATCGTTACTGTCCTTCGACCTCGTCATTGTCGCCCGCGTCCTCAGTTCGCAGCGTCGGCCGCGGCCACTGCGGCCGGACGGCTGCCGTCTGTCGCGAATTTCTTCTTCGCCTGCTCGATCCAGGCCGCGTAGTCTTTCTCGTTCACCACCCGCACCATGATAGGCATGAAGGCGTGGTCCTTGCCGCAAAGCTCGGAGCACTGCCCATAATAGATGCCTTCGCGCTCGGCTTTGAACCAGGTCTCGTTGATACGGCCCGGGATCGCGTCGATCTTGATGCCGAACGCCGGCACCGCGAACGCGTGGATCACGTCGGCGCCGGTCGTGAGAACGTGCACGACCTTGTTCACCGGCACGACCAATTCATTGTCGACCGCCAGCAGGCGCGGCTGACCGGGTTTAAGGTCCTTGTCCGGCACCATCAGCGAGTCAAATTCCAATTTGTTGTCCGGATAACTGTAACTCCAGAACCACTGTTTGCCCGTAGCCTTAACAGTCACGTCCGCCTTTGGCATGTTGAGTTGAAAGAACAGCAGACGGAACGACGGCACCGCTATCGTCACCAGAATAAGCACCGGCACGACGGTCCAGAGCACCTCGATCGCGGTGTTGTGAGTGGTTCGCGAAGGGACCGGGTTGCTGCGGGCATTAAACTTCACCACCACGATAACGAGGAGTGCCAATACGAAAATGGTGATGGCCGAAATCACCCACACGAGGAAATCATGGAACCAGATGATGTCGTCCATCACCGGGGTGGCACCCTTCTGTAGGCCGAGTTGCCACGGTTCCGGCTGGCCCGACGCGGCAAGCGCCACTCCCGCAGCAAAGACGGGCACGCTCGTGGCGATGAATGTGATCAACCGCTTGAGCACCAGCATAGTTCAATGCGCTCCTTCGACGAGAAAAACGGCCTTGCTCAGGCCCCTTTTGCCGCCCACCACTGGCATGATGTTCGGCGCAGCCCCGCTGAGCACGGCATTTGCCACGGGCGTGGCAGCTTGGGCGGTGCGGCGGGACGGGGGGAATCCCGGCCTCTCAAACCACAATTCCAGCCCTCCCGCAATGCACCTTATAAACCCCGGCATGCGACAAACGGCGTATCCAAAAGGCGCACCGGCGCGGCATTTGCGGTATCTGGCCAGCGACTTGGCCGGTCCCGTCGGGCGCCATTCCTTACTTGACAAAGCCTTTCCGGGCATGACCCAACGAGGGCGAATAAGATGGCAGCGGGGCGGCGATTCGCCTGCCCGCGCCGCAAGAGGGCCGAAGGCCGGATGCCAAGGGACTGAATGATGGGAATTTTCGAGCATGGCAGGCTGACATTTGCCGGCGCAGCTTGGCTTGCACCGGCGGTGCTGATTGCGGCGCTGACACTCATGCCTGCAGGGCCCACGCTGGCCCAGGGCGCCGTCAAATCTGTGCACAGGGATTGGCAGATCCGTTGCGACACGCCGCCCGGTGCCAAGACTGAACAATGCGCCCTGATTCAGAGCGTAACGGCCGAAGATCGCGCCAATGTCGGCTTGACTGTGATCGTGCTCAAGACCGCGGACCAGAAGAGCCGGCTCATGCGCGTGGTTGCACCGCTCGGCGTACTCCTGCCCTCGGGTCTTGGGCTCAAGATCGATCAGGCCGATATTGGACGGGCCGGTTTCGTGCGCTGCCTCCCGAACGGCTGCATTGCAGAAGTGGTCATGGACGACGAGCTCATCAAGAAGCTCCGCACGGGCAAGAGCGCGACCTTCATCATCTTCCAGACGCCCGAAGAAGGCATCGGCTTTCCCATGAGCCTTGCCGGCTTCGGTGAGGGGTACGACAAACTGCCGTAAGCAGCTCAGACAACATATTGAGCAATGCCGTTGCCGAAGGACCAATTTTCCTTCGCGGTCTCGACCAGATTGATGAAAACATCTTCCTTGCGGATGCCGAGCTGCGCGTGAATTTGTTCCGCAATCTCCTTATAAAACGCCTGCTTGGCCTCAACGGTCCGTCCAACGGTCAGCGTGATTTGAATCAAGACGAGTCCGGCCGAGTGCTCGATGCCGAGATATGATTGTGCGTAATTCAATTCCTCGGGCGGATGCTCGGTAATGATTTGAAACTTGTCATCGGTCGGCACATTGATGAGGTCAGTCATCGCTTTATAAACGACGTCGCCAAGCGTCTTGCGGAATTGAGCCGACTTGCCCTTGGCCAGATCGATGCGAACGAGCGGCATTGGGATGTCCTTTCAAACAGCACGCGTGGTCTGAATCTTGGTAAGCGACCGCAATTTCGCCAATTCATATTTGTCATTGTTTCAATATTTGCTTTTGAAGGATAGGTCCTTGGCGGACTGGCCAAATCGCTGCGGGCTCCTTATCTCTTGCCGTGGAGGCACCCAATGGACCAAAGCATTTCTTCGCTGATCGACCGCAGCGGCCTCGACCGCAATAAGGTCCGCAAGCACATCGAGCATGGGCTGGAGGGCGCCGACGATGGCGAATTGTTCCTTGAGTACCGCCAGGCCGAGGCTCTGACCTTCGACAACGGCCGGCTTAAGCAGGCAACTTACGATACGGTGCAGGGCTTTGGTTTGCGGGCGGTAAAGGACGAGGCCGTCGGTTACGCCCACGCTTCGGACCTCTCCGAAGCTGCCCTCGGTCGCGCGGCCGAAGCGGTGCGCGCCGTCAAAGGCGGGCACAGCGGGACCTACGCAGAACCCCCGGGCCGGACGAACCGAAAGCTCTACGGCGACGAAAATCCGCTGGGCTCGCCCGTATTCGAATCGAAGGTGAAGCTGTTGGAGTCGATGGACGCCTATGCGCGCGAGAAGGATGCGCGCGTGCGGCAAGTAACTGCCAGCGTGGCTGCCAGCTGGCAGGTCGTGGAAATATTGCGAGCCGATGGATCAGCCTATCGCGATGTGCGGCCGATGGTCCGGCTCAATGTGTCCGTGGTCGCAGGAGAGGGTGATCGACAGGAGTCCGGCAGCTACGGTTTTGGAGGACGGGAAGGCTATCAGCGGCTTATCGAGCCACAGGCGTGGCAAGGTGCAATTGATGAAGCGATCCGGCAGGCGCTTGTAAATCTTCAGGCCGTCCCCGCACCCGCGGGCGAAATGGATGTCGTGCTTGGTTCCGGCTGGCCGGGCGTGATGTTGCACGAAGCGGTCGGGCACGGCCTCGAAGGCGATTTCAATCGCAAAAGGACATCGGCTTTTGCCGGCCTTATGGGTCAGCAGGTTGCAACCAAAGGAGTGACCGTCGTCGACGACGGCACAATCCAGGCGCGCCGCGGATCACTGTCCATCGACGACGAAGGCACGCCTACCAATCGGACGGTGTTGATCGAGGACGGCATCCTGGTCGGTTACATGCAGGACCGGCAGAACGCCCGTTTGATGGGAATGGCGCCAACCGGAAATGGCCGGCGCGAATCGCACGCGCATGTGCCTATGCCACGCATGACCAACACTTACATGCTCGCCGGCACACGCGACCCCGGAGAAATCATCGCATCGGTAAAAAACGGGCTCTACGCGGTGAACTTTGGTGGCGGTCAGGTCGACATCACATCGGGAAAATATGTGTTCCAGTGCACCGAGGCTTACAGGATCGAGAACGGCAAGATCGGCGCCCCGGTCAAGGGCGCCATGCTGATCGGCAACGGGCCGACCGACCTGCATCGCATCAGCATGATCGGCAACAATTTCGCACTCGATCCCGGCATCGGCACCTGCGGCAAGAACGGCCAGGGCGTGCCTGTCGGCGTCGGTCAGCCAAGCCTGCGCATGGACAGGATCACGGTGGGCGGCACAGCATAGTTCGATGGAGCAAGGCGCGATGCAGGAAAACTCGCGGGCGAGTCGATGGTTCAAAAGCATTGCCGATATCGCTGTTGTCGTCCTGATCGTTCTCGCCGCTAAGGCCGCGATCGCCGAGCCGTTCTACGTGCCATCCGGTTCGATGGAGCCCACGCTTCTGATTGGCGACGAATTGTTGGCGACAAAATTTCCCTACGGCTACAGCGCGGCGTCCCTGCCCTCTTTCCTCGTGTTCCCCAACACCCCACGCGTCCTCGCGGCGCTGCCTAAGCGGGGTGACGTTGTCGTCTTTCGATGGCCAGGCGACCGATCGCAAGTCTGGGTAAAGCGCGTGATCGGGCTGCCCGGCGATCGCATCGGAGTGCGCAATGGCCGCGTTTGGATCAACGGCAATGCAGTCGGTGTGCGCCCTGCCGGCACAGGCAAGGCGGAAGTCGAGGACGGCGGCGTGACGGCGGCGGCGCGCTATATCGAGACACTGCCAGGCGGATACGAACACCCGATCTTCAAGATGGTTGCCCGCGCTGAGTACGACAATGCGCCGGATGTAATCGTGCCGTCCGGCCACCTGTTCGTGATGGGAGACAATCGCGACAACTCTGCCGACAGCCGCGTACCGGTGCGTGCAGGCGGTGTCGGACTGTTGCCCGTTGAGGATCTGGTCGGGCGCGTGGATGCGGTGATCGGTTCGTGGGATCTTGCCGTCAGGGACCAGCCAATAAAGGATTGGCCCTCCGGCTTGCGGCTATCTCGGTTTTTCACCGCAGTGCACTGACGAGCCGCTACCTTACGACGCCCGAAATGCAACACGGCTTGGCGCGCGGGCGCGTGATCCTGTCCTTAAGATAGCAGCGCGCGGCAGGACCGATATAACCCGGTCTCACATAGGTCCAGGCACGACATCTGCTGTCAGCCTCGCAGGCTGCCTTGCACGCTGCACCGGCGGCATCGTTGGCCACATCAAGAGTGCGATAGTCGCCGCCGACACGATCAATGGAATATTCGACAGGTCCCTTGCGCGGTTCGGTCACGCCGGCGCCGCGCACACCAGAAACGCAGCATTTGTCCTCCGTGCGCGGCGGCACCTGGTTCTTCAGCCAGCAGGTTGCAGCCGCATTGGCCGTACGTGGATACGAGAAGCTCCAGGCCTGGCAACGTGGATCGCGCTCGCAGCGGGCGGCGCACACCGCCGGGTCGCCGGTACGGATCTGGAAGTTCTGATAGTCGCCGCCTCGACGATCGAACCCGCTTTGAGCCTGCGCTGCACCAGCCCATGCCGATATCGCCAGTACAAGCGCGGCCCACAGCCTGATCGGAATTCGCATGCGCGCCCGCTCAATTCCAAGCACCGGTAGCTTCGTCCCGACTGCATGTTAACGCACCAAGCGGAGATTGTGCAGGCGGTTACGCGATGAGCTGATGGGCTGCTGCGCGTCTTTCCTCTGAAAAGTAAGCGCCCGCCGGAGGGGCCGACGGGCGCGAGATCCGGCCGCGAGAGGGGATATCGCGGGTGTCGGATCGAGCGGCCGAGAGAGGGGTCGGCCGTTTGCTAGTTCATTGCGGCGTCTAATGCCGAGGCTGAGGCCGTCGACCGCCGATATCGAATTCGGCGCGTCTCACCGAGTGATCGAGACGGCGCTCGAGCGCGCGCTCGCGCAGAAGTGCCGTGGGATCGTCCCAGAACGGCTCTGAAAATGCGTCGCGCACATCCGCGCGGGTAATGCCGATATCGGCCAACATGCGCCGATCAAGACCAGCCAGTACGTTGGCCTCGCGGCGGTGCCGGCGCGCCCGTGCCAGTTCTTTGAGCCAGTAAGTCAGGAATGCCAGCATGGAGGCGAAAGCCCGCATGAGGGTGCCGCCAGCAAGCGGCAAAACAGGGTAATTGGCGCTCATCGTAGTCTCCATTCCAGTTCGTGAGTACGGCCCAAAATCGCGCTTGGTGCCGCCCAGAACCACCCGAAATCCCCACCCGATTCCTCTGGAAGTGCCTATATATTGCACTGCGGGGATTGATTAGTGAAACGAATGTTTTTAATATAACCAATCAGGAATAATGATATGGCCAGCCGGCACTAGCCGGCCTATTTCGGGACCTCACCAATGACCGCGATGCTCGATATCGACCAGTTGCGCACCTTCATCGCCATCTCCGAGACCGGCAGCTTCACCAAGGCGGCCGAGGTCGTGAACAAGACGCAGTCCGCAGTATCGATGCAGATGAAGCGGCTGGAGGAACGGCTGGAGCGCCCGATCTTCGCGCGCGACGGGCGCGCCTCGAAGCTGACAGAAGACGGGCAGCGCCTGCTCGACTATGCGCGCCGGATCGTCAAGCTCAACGTCGAAACATTGGCGGCATTTTCGGACGGTGAATTGTCTGGCCGTGTTCGACTCGGCGTTCCTGACGACTACGCCGACCGCTATCTGCCGGAAATCATGGCGCGGTTCTCGCACAGCTATCCGGCGGTCGAGCTGACCGTGATATGCGAACCGTCCGTCGATCTTCTGGAGCGCATCGATGGCAATGAGATCGATCTTGCAATCATCACCAACTGCGAATCGAAGCGGGCCTCGGAAACCTTCCGCCGCGAGCGGCTGCTGTGGGTGACTTCCAATCGTCATTCGACGCATCTGGAGGAGCGCCTTCCGCTCGCACTCGGTAGGCCGACCTGCACCTGGCGGCGCATCGCGATCGAGCGCGTTGAGGCGATTGGCAGGCCGTTCCGCGTGCTCTACTCGAGTTCGAATGCCGGCGCGGTCGCTGCCGCCGTGCTCGCCGGCCTTGCGGTTTCGGTGTTGCCGGAATCGGGACTGCGCCCCGGCATGCGCGTGCTCTCCGCCTCCGATGGCTTCCCGGATCTGCCGAGCTGCCGCATCGGGCTGGTCCGCAATGCGCACGAAAGCTCCGCCCTGGCCGATGCGCTCGCCGGTCACATCATCTCTTCGCTCGACAACCTCTCGGAAGCGGCGCAGGCGGCGGAATAATCCTTATTGCCATGACCGGGCTCGTCCCGGTGACGACGTACTAATAGGCATACTCGTCAAAAATCGGCTCGACCGAGTCGTTCCATTCGCCGTGGAATCTTTCAAGCAATTCTTCGGCTGGTGTAATACCGCGCGCGATCGATTCCTCCAGCGGCCGTAGATAACGCGTCTCGTCGCGACCATTGCGATCGAGCCGCTTGCGCCGCGCCAGACCGCGCGAGCTGAGCTGCAACGTTTCCTGCGCCAAAGTGAATACATTGCGATTGCGGATCCCCGCCTTGAAGCCGAGCTTCGGCACGTCGTCGCGAAGCTTTTGCCGTTCCTCCGCCGTCCAGGACTTGATCATGTCCCAGCACGAATTGAGCACATCATCGTCGTACAGCAATCCAGCCCAGTAGGCCGTCAAAGACGGCAACCGCCGCCACGGACCGCCGTCGGCGCCGCGCATTTCGAGGTACCGCTTGAGCCTGACTTCCGGAAATATGGTGCTCAGATGATTGGCCCAATCCGAGATCGTCGGGCGTTGTCCGGGCAGTTCCGGCAGCTTGCCGGCGAAAAAATCACGGAACGACTTGCCGGAAACATCGATGTATTTGTCCCCTCTCTTGACGAAGTACATCGGCACGTCGAGCGCGTAGTCGGTCCAGCGCTCAAAGCCCATGCCGTCCTCGAACGCCCAGGGCAGCATGCCGGCACGCTGATTGTCGGTGTCGCGCCAGATTTCCGAGCGGAACGAAAGAAAGCCGTTTGGCTTGCCTTCGGTGAATGGCGAGTTGGCGAACAGTGCAGTCGCCACCGGCTGCAACGCGAGCGACACACGCAGCTTCTTGACCATGTCCGTTTCGCTCGCGAAGTCGAGGTTCGCCTGGACCGTGCAGGTGCGGTACATCATATCGAGGCCGAGTGAGCCGACCTTCGGCATGTATGCGGTCATGATCTTGTAGCGACCTTTGGGCATTTTCGGCATGTCGGCGCGTGTCCAGTTTGGCGTCATGCCAATGCCGAGAAAGCCGATGCCGAGCGGTTTTGCCACTTCACGCAATTGCGCCAGGTGCGCCATCAGTTCCGCCGCAGTCTGGTGCACGTTGTCCAAAGGCGCGCCGGAGAGCTCGAACTGTCCTCCCGGCTCGAGCGAAATCGCACCCCCGCCCGTCACATCGAACAGGCCGATGATGTTGTCGCCCTCCATGATCGGCTCCCAGCCGAGAAGGATGTGCATAACCTCAAGCAGCGCGTGGATGCGGCGCTCGTCGGAATATGGCACCGGCCGATGGTCGGCGACGGTGAAGGCGAATTTCTCGTGTTCGGTGCCGACCCGGAATTGTGTCTTCGGCTTGCAGCCCGCCTCGAGCCAAGCGACGAGTTCGTCGCGCGTCTCGATCGGAGTCATGTCGATCTGGTCACGGGCCATGCGAAATTCCGGACGAAAAAGGTCGCGACCTTAAGCACGGGAATTGGGAAAGGGCAATGTGAGATGGCCTATGCGAATTTGTGGGCTTGCGCAGCCTTTACCCTGCTTCACTTGTCAAACAGCCGGGCATAGCTCCGCCGCCCGCATTCTTTATCGGCGCCGGGTACGCCGTCGGTTAAAACCGCCTGCCCCGAAAAGAGAACCGAGGGCGCGCGGGACGCCAGGGTCCTGACCGGACCCGCGGGCCTCGACGCCTCGCGACATCGAGGCTTGTCGAAGTCCTTGTGTAGTGCCGCCAGTCCGCCAAATCCCATGGCGTCCCGCGCGCGGTGTTTATAGGTTTGCTCCGCGCCGTCCCCGATGGTCGAACCGTTCGTCACATCGGTCCGTCTCCAGTCCGCATGACTCTCCACCGGTGAGGAACCAGGCAACTCGGCCGGTTTGCTTCTGACAAGCCACCGGCCTACGGGCCATCAGAAGGCCTCTGCGCGCGGTACGGCGCGCTGGGACCAGGCGCGGCTTGGACCGCCGGGGGAAAGCGCCGCATCTCCAGCGCCTGCCTTTCCGGCCACCGCTCCCCGCCCCGCGTCTTGAGACGCTGATCAGACACCCCTCGGTACCGGGGCGGGATACGCATAGGAATACATACCTTAGGAATATGCCAAAGTTCATATTTTGTTCTTTGCGTTTCGGCGTACATGTTTTATTGATCCGCCCGCATGCCGCAGTTCACTCCCCACCAGGAAAAAGCTCTCAAATCCGTCGCCGACTGGCTCAAGGCAAAGCCTGGCTCGAACGGCACGCCGCAGGTGTTCCGCCTGTTCGGCTATGCAGGCACCGGCAAGACCACACTTGTCAGGCACATTGCCGATGAGGCCGACGGCGAGGTGAAGTTCGCGGCGTTCACCGGCAAGGCAGCGTCCGTCATGCGCGGCAAGGGCTGCCGCGGCGCCTCCACCATCCACGGTCTGATCTACCGGGCACGTGAAAGCGGCGAAGAAATACCCAGCTTCGATTTGTGGGACGAAGCACCGGCCTCCAAGGCCGAGCTGATCATCATCGACGAATGCTCGATGGTCGATGCGGAGCTCGGCCGTGACCTGCTCTCCTTTGGAGTGCCGGTGCTCGTGCTCGGCGATCCCGCACAATTGCCGCCGATCCAGGGGGGGCGGCTTTTTCACAGCGGCCGAACCTGATGCGATGCTTACCGAGGTGCATCGGCAGGCGCAGGACGATCCGATCGTGCGGCTGTCGATGGATATCCGGGCCGGCGAATATATCGAGCCAGGACGCTACGGCGAGACAGAAGTACTGCGCAAAAGCGATCTCGATCCGGATCGCGTGCTCGAAGCCGATCAAGTGCTGGTGGGCCGCAACGCCACGCGGCGCGCCTACAACGCCCGCATGCGCGACCGGCGTGGTTTCGTGGGCGACATGCCTTCGGCCGACGACAAGCTGGTATGCCTGCGCAACAACCGCAAGAAGGGCCTGTTCAACGGCGGCCTGTGGACGGTGAAGGAACGCGGCGGACGCAAGGGCGGCACCAAGGCCGGAATCCTTACGATGCGTCTGCTGCCGGACGACGAAACCGCCACACGCGGCGTGAAAGTGTCGGTACGTCCGGAATGTTTTTCCGGAGGAATCGAGCAGATCGATTGGCAGCGGCGAAAGCCGTACGACGAATTCGACTACGGTTACGTCCTCACCGTACACAAGGCGCAAGGCTCGCAGTGGAATGACGTCGTTCTGTTCGACGAGAGCTTTGCGTTTCCCGACAGTCGCGAGAGATGGCTCTATACCGGGGTGACGCGCGCGGCGAAGCGGCTCACGGTTGTGGTGTAGTTCACGTCCTAAGCTGCTTCTTTCTTTTTCGCGGGCGCGAACCGCTGATAGAAGCCCTCGCCTTTCGCGGCGAGATCGATCAGCAGCTTGTTGGGTGCAAAGCGCGCACCGAACTTCTTTTCCAGCTTGCGGCACAGGGCGACGAAGTTCTTGGTGCCCATCATGTCGATCCACGACAGGGTGCCGCCAGAGAACGGTGCAAAGCCGAAGCCCAGAATCGACCCGACATCGGCCTCGCGCACGTCGGTGAGCACCTTTTCCTCGAAGCAGCGTGAGGTTTCGAGCGCCTGAATGCCAAGCAGCCGCAGCTTCAATTCCTCGATGTCGATCTTCTCCGGATCGAGCAGCTTCTTCGGTTGCAGCTCAACCAGGTCGGGCCAGAGTCTCTTCGGCCCATTGGCGGGGTAATCGTAAAACCCTTTGCCGTTCTTGCGGCCGAAACGGCCCCGCTTTTCCACCATCTCCTCGAGCAGCTTCTTCTGCCGCGGGTCTATCGCCTTGGCGCCGAGATCGGCCTCCGTCGCCTTGAGAATTTTCCAGGCGAGATCGACCGCCACCTCGTCGTTGAGCGAAAGTGGACCGACCGGCATGCCCGCCATGCGTCCAACATTCTCGATCATCGCAGCCGGCACGCCTTCGGTCAGCATCAGGTGGCCTTCGCGAATGTAGGTGCCGACAACGCGCGAGGTATAGAAGCCGCGCGAATCATTGACCACGATCGGCGTCTTGCGGATGGCTCGCACATAGTCGAGCGCAGCGGCAAGCGCCTTGTCGCCAGTCTGTTTGCCGAGGATGATCTCGACCAGCATCATACGGTCGACCGGCGAGAAAAAATGGATGCCGATGAACCGGGCCGGATCCTTGAACTCGGAGGCGAGCGACGAAATCGGCAGCGTCGATGTGTTGGACGCGAAAATCGTCTGCTCGCCGATCACGGCCTGAATTTTTGCTATGACCTCGGATTTGACCTTGCGGTCCTCGAACACGGCTTCGATGACGAGATCGCAATCCTTCAATGCACCGTAGTCGGGGGTGGGGACGATGCGTGCCAGCAGTTCGTCTCGCTCGGCTCCCTTCATGCGGCCTTTCATGACGCGGTCGCTGAGCGCCTTATGCAGGCCGGCTTTGCCCTTGTCGGCGGTCTCCTGATCGCGGTCGATCAACACGACTTGCAAGCCCGCGTTCGCGCTCACCTGCGCGATGCCGGCGCCCATGAACCCGGCGCCAACCACGCCGATTTTTTTCAGGCTCGTCGGCGGCTCGTTCGCCGGCCGGCGCGCGCCCTTGTTGAGATCCTGCATCGATACGAAAAGCGACCGGATCATCGCCGCTGCTTCCGGCGAGCGCAGGATTTTGGCGAACCAGCGTGACTCGACGCGTAGCGCGGTGTCGAAAGGCAGCTGCAGCCCCTCATACACGACCTGAAGGATGGCGCGTGCGGCCGGATAGTTGTCGTAGGTCTCGCGCCGGTAGATCGCGTTGGCGGCGGGGAATGTCATCATCCCCGACTTTGAATAGACCGGGCCGCCCGGCAGCCGGAAACCTTCCGTGTCCCATGGCGCCTTGGCCTTGCCGCCAGCCTTGATCCATTCCTTCGCCGCCTTGACCAGATCCGCCGCCGGCACCACGGCGTCGACCAGTTTCATTGCCTTCGCACGGTCGACCTTTAGCTGATCGCCCTTGAGCAGGAACTGCAACGCATCGGCGGGCGGCAACATGCGGGCGACGCGCTGCGTGCCGCCGGCGCCTGGGAACAGGCCGACCTTGATTTCGGGCAGGCCGAGCCGCGTTTTCGGATTGTCGGCGGCGATGCGGTGGTGGCAGGCAAGCGCGAACTCGAACCCGCCGCCCATGGCCGTGCCGTTGAGCGCACAGACCCATGGCTTACCGCAGGTTTCGATGCGCCGGTAAACCTGCGACAGCTTACGGCTCTCCGCGAATACAAAGGCAGCCGCAGCCTCCTCGCCTTGCGTGCGAATCAAATTGGCGAACACGGCACCCATGCGCTCGAGCATGGTTAGGTCGGCGCCGCCGCAGAAGGCGTCTTTGCCGGAAGTGACGACCGCACCTTTGATCGCGGCATCGGTGGCGATCTTTTCGACCAGCGCGCCCAGCTCCTCGATGACGCCCGTATCGATGACGTTCATCGACCGATCGGGCATATCCCAGGTGACAAGCGCTATCCCGTCAGCGTCGACGTCGATTTTGAAATTGGCCATCGCCGGCTCCTCGGTTCCCACTTACGCCTCAAAGGCTCGCCATTCTTCCTGGTGTAGCGCGCGCCTTTTTCGCCGCGCTCGACCATCATGTCGATGTCGGAATAGTGCGCGCGCTCGGATGCCGCGCGCGTGCCGACCTCGATGAAAACCGCATCACGATTCGAGCGATTGATCAGGCAATGGCCATTCTGCACCCCGGCCTTCCAGGCCGCGGCATCGCCCGGCTTGAGCACAATCTCCCCCGCGTCCTCACACAGCACGACTTCGCCTTCGAGCACGTAGACGAGTTCGTCCTCGCCTTCGTGCCAGTGGCGCTGTGATGACGCCGCACCCGGCTTGAGCGTGCAGATGTTGACGCCGAAGTGCGTCAGGCCGGCGGAGCGGGCGAGCCGCTTGCGGGAGCGCCCCTCAACCGCCTTGTTGAAGGGCGGCGGATACCCCGTCGCGGTGTCGATCGGGACCTTGCCGATGTCGATCTTCGGCATCAGACGCGCTCGATAATCGTCGCGGTGCCCATGCCGACGCCGATGCAGAGCGTGACCAGCGCCGTCTCCTTGTCGCGCCGCTCCAACTCGTCGAGCACGGTGCCGAGAATCATGGCGCCGGTGGCTCCGAGCGGATGGCCCATGGCGATGGCACCGCCGTTCACATTGATCTTATCGTGCGAAATGTTGAGCGCCTGCATGTAGCGCAGCACGACCGAAGCGAAGGCCTCATTGAGCTCCCACAGATCGATGTCCTTCTTGCTCATGCCGGCTTTTTTCAGGACTTTCTCGGTCACCGGAATGGGGCCGGTCAGCATGATAGCGGGCTCGGAGCCGATATTGGCGAACTGCCGGATTCGCGCACGCGGCTTCAGACCGGCAGCTTTGCCGGCGGCCTTGCTGCCAATAAGAACGGCAGCCGCACCGTCAACGATACCCGAGGAGTTGCCGGGCGTGTGCACGTGGTTGACGACCTCGACTTCGGGATAGCGCTGCACAGCGACCGCATCGAAGCCCGCCATCTCGCCCATCTGCACGAAAGAAGGCTGCAGGGCGGCGAGCGTCTGCATGGTGGTCCCCGGCCGCATGTGCTCGTCTTTGGCCAGGATGGTGAGGCCATTGCAGTCCTTGATCGGAATCACCGAATTCTTGAAGCGACCTTCGTCCCAAGCCTTGGCGGCGCGTTTCTGGCTTTCGACCGCGTAGGCGTCGACATCGTCGCGCGAGAAACCGTACTTCGTAGCGATCAGGTCTGCGGAAATTCCCTGCGGCAGGAAGTAGGTCGGAACCGCGATGGAGGGATCGACCGGCCAGGCGCCGCCGGAAGCGCCAATGCCGACACGGCTCATCGATTCGGCGCCGCCGCCGATGGTCATCTCGTGCTGGCCGGACATGATTTCGGCCGCAGCAAAGTTCACCGCATCGAGCCCGGAAGCGCAGAACCGGTTGATCTGTATGCCCGGGACCTCATTGCCGAAGCCGGCGACCAATGCCGCCGCCCGCGCAATATCTCCGCCCGCTTCGCCAACCGGGTCGACGCAGCCAAGCACCACGTCGTCCACAAGTTCGGGATCGAGCTTGTTTCGGTCCTTTACGGCAGCGAGCGTCTGTGCGGCGAGGTTGAGCGCCGTCACCTCGTGCAGCGATCCGTCGGCCTTGCCGCGCCCACGGGGGCTACGAACGGCGTCATATATGAATGCATCGGTCATTTCTCTTCTCCGGGGAGAGGGAAGAAAAGGCTACAAACTCCTAGCGATCAGCAGCTTCATGATCTCGTTCGTGCCGGCATAAATGCGCAAGACACGCGCATCCCGGTACATCCGCGAAATCGGGTATTCATCCATATAGCCATAGCCACCGAACAATTGCAGGCAGCGGTCGATCACTTTGCCTTGCGTGTCGGTAAGCCTGTATTTGGCCATGGAGGCAGTGACGGTGTCCAGTTCACCCCGGACATGCCGCTCGATGCAGTGGTCAAGGAAGACCTTGGCGATGGTCGCGTCGGTCTTGCACTCGGCAAGCTCGAATTGGGTGTTCTGAAACTCGATGATTGCCTGGCCGAAGGCCTTGCGCTGCTTGACGTAGTCGACCGTGAGCGCAAGCGCCCGCTCCATCATCGCCACCGCGTGTATGGCGACAATCAATCGCTCCTGCGGCAATTCCTTCATCAGCTGATAGAAGCCCTGTCCTTCTTCGGTGCCGAGCAGGCTCGAGGCGGGCAACTGCACATCCTCAAAGAACAGCTCGGAAGTATCGGCTGAATCCATTCCGAGCTTCTTCAGCTTGCGTCCGCGGCGAAAGCCTTGCGCATCATCGGTCTCCACCACGAACAGAGAGGTCCCCTTCGCGCCCGCTTTCGGGTCAGTCTTCGCCACAACGACAATCAGATTTGCGTGCTGACCATTTGTGATGAACGTCTTCGAGCCGTTAAGCACATATCCGTTCCCGAATTTCTTTGCCGAAGCGCGCACGCCTTGCAGATCCGAGCCGGTGCCAGGTTCAGTCATGGCGATGGCGCCGACCATCTCACCGGTTGCGAGCTTCGGCAGCCAGCGTTTCTTTTGCTCCTCGGTGCCGTAATGCAGGATGTACGGCGCGACAATTCCGGAGTGCAGTGGCGCACCGAAAGTATCAAAGCCGGCGAGCGAAAATTCGCGATTGATCACTGCTTCGTGGGCGAATGTACCGCCGGCGCCGCCATATTCTTCCGGCATCGCGGCGCAGAGCAGGCCGGCCTCGCCCGCCTTGGTCCAGACGTCGCGATCGTAGATGCCGGCCTCATGCCAGCGATCGAGATGCGGCACGAACTCGTCGGCGATAAAGCGTCGGGCCTGCTCCTCAAGCAGGACCAGATCTTCGCTCATCCACTCCGGTCGCGGCAGATTGAGTGCTTCCATTAGGCGACTCGCCTTTTGCCCACCATAAGGCTGCTCGTACCGACGCGCGAGGGGACCGGCGCCCGCCGTAATTGCGGCGGCTACTTTTTGGCCGGATCCTTCACATTTTCGATCATGTCGATCTCGACGTTCTGAACTTTGCCATCGATCTTGTCCACCCGGCGGATGTAGACATTTTGCACGATGTCACGCGTTTCGGGATCGATTGAAATCGTGCCGCGCGGGCTTTCCCATTTCATGCCCTTCGCGGCAGCAATC
>Ga0184625_10000392_pt1 | contig 16107 bp, 25 predicted proteins | sample PLM3_30_b1_FD_133151 | JGI IMG/M metagenome (GOLD analysis project Ga0184625, IMG submission 133151) | Groundwater sediment microbial communities from an aquifer in East River, Colorado, USA - PLM3_30_b1 | ecosystem: Environmental > Terrestrial > Soil > Riparian zone | place: USA: East River... | reverse complement strand
GGGCAACCCGGTGCTCAATTTTGTCGGTGGGGCGCTGCTCTTTTTTGCAACCGGCCCGACTGCGGCCATAGGATCAGTGGCGCTCTGGCAGCGCTACGTGCCAGCCCGCTGTGGGCGCTGCGGCAAGGGCGTGCAGCTCAGATTCGTCGCCAAGCAACTGATTTACCCATGTACGACGTGTGGAACTCGGGTGTGAAACCCACGCCAAACCAGGCGGACCGCGGTTCAAACTTCTTTGCAGCCTTGTCGCCCTCACGGACTTCACTGAGTAGCGATCACCGGTAGAACGAGACGCGATGCGTACTTGTCGCCGTGATGAACCACGTGCTCCGCGATTTCCAGCCGTGCATCGGAGTTCTGGCCGGCGGCCGTGTTGTGGTTGCGGTCGTAGTTCGGGAAATCACTGCTGGTGACGTCCAGGCGGATGCGGTGGCCCAACTCAGTTCTCGACGGCGGCATTCACGATTCGGTGAAACACGCGATCGGGGCCACCGTGGTTGGGCGGGTAGACTTGCATCATCAAGAGAAGGATCAGATCGCGTCGAGGGACAATATCTAAGTTCGTCGAAAAGACGCCGCCCCCGTAGTAGCGTTCCAGCACGGGCGCGCCGCCGTTTGGGTTGGGGGCCAGCGCTAATCCAAAACCCAAGCCGTACTTTCTTTCGCCGAACGCTGGGTCTGCGCTTGAGTATTCGCCGATCTGATTCGTGGTCATTGCCGCGACCGTGCCGGGCTCCAGAATCCTGACCCCTTCGAGCTGGCCGCCGCTGAGCATCATCTGGGCGAAGCGGGCACAATCACGGGCGGTTGAGAACAGGCCGCCCCCGCCGGAAAAATATGTCTTTGAACCATACTCCTTGGGCAAGGGTGAGAGGACATCGCCTTGGCCGGCGTCATAGACCGTGGCGACGCGGCCGCGCTTTTCCTCCGGGACGAGGAAAGTGGTGTCGCGCATATCGAGCGGGGTGAGGATTCGCTCTTGCAAATACCGATCGAAGCGCTGGCCCGAAGCGATCTCGATCACGTGGCCCAGCACGGCGTGACTAAAGCCGTAGGTCCAACCCTCGCCGGGCTGGTGGGCCAGAGGAACCTTGGTCAGCTGCGTCACCAGGTCGGCAATGGTCTCGTGGGGTGGTCCCACTACGCCGGCCCGCTTGTTGGCCTCTTTAAGGCGAACATCCGTCGGTGAAAACGCGACGTAAGAGATTCCCGCGGTATGCGTGAGCAGGTGGCGGATTGTCACCGGCCGCTTCGCGGGCACCGTCGTCAGCTCCGTCTTGGTGTCGTTTCGCGAGTCGTCCAGCACCCGCAGGTCTTTCCACTCGGGAATGTACTTGGAGACGGGGTCGTCGATTCCGATCTTGCCTTGTTCGACGAGCGTCATGACGGCGACGCACGTAATAGGCTTGGTCAGCGAGACGATCCTAAAAATCGTATCCTCGGTCATCGGCGTCTTCGCTTGCAGGTCGCGGTAGCCGAACGTTGTGATGTCAGCCACTTTGCCATGGCGAACGGTCATGGCAATTCCGCCGGGGATCTTTCGCTCGTCAACCAAATCCTGGAGCGCTGGCTTTAGGCCCGCCATCGTCGCGGACGAAAGACCAACCTCCTCGGGTTTCACCCGCGGAAGGTCTCCGGCTAAAGCTGGAAACGAAAAGCAAAGCAGTTGCGCTACGACGACTACATGAGAGCAAGCCATCGATTCCCTTTCTACGTCCTTTGGGATGCCGCGTTTATTTGGTTAGTGTGACAGAGTACTTCCCCCAGCCGATCCACAGCAGCGGCGGCAGCACGGCCAGCAGGATCAAGAGCGTGCGGAGTTTGTAGCGGAGCATGACGGTAATTCATTTGTTCTTTCGACCTGGTAAAGTGCTGCGAATCGAGAATCAATAATGGTCGAACAGCGTTCGCAGCGTCGCGTTGTGATGAGTGCCTGCCATCTCGCGAGCCGTTTTGCCTCGGCAAACAGCATCGCGACTCGTCGCAATTACGCGCACATCAGGTGTAGCGCCCGCCTCCTGCAGCATCGTTGCCACATCGGCGTGCCCCTCCCGAATGGCCCAAATCAAGGCGGTGTGTCCATCGTTCTGAATTGCGTTAACGTCGGCTCCGGCATCAAGCAGTAATCGCACTCCTGCCGGACTGTTGGCCATCGCGGCTCGCATCAGTGGCGTGTCACCGTTTTCAGCGGCCGCATTCGGGTTCGCGCCAGCGGCCAGCAGCGCCGCCAGCGTGCTCAGGTGCCTCTTCTTCGCTTCAGTGGCGGCATACCATAGCGCCGTGCGATCGTGTTCGGCCCGTGCTTCGATGTCCGCGCCGTGGGCGACCAGCAGCTCGACGGCCTTCTTGTTTCCGCCGAAAGCCGCAACGTGCAAGGGAGTAAAGAGAAACGGCGGTTCCGGCTCGCGCTCCCCGGATTTCGCCCCGTGGCGGACGAGCAGCTCGACGAGTTTCGCATCCCCTTTGGCAAAGGCATAGTCCAGTGCGCGACCGCGTTCGTTGTCCATCGAGTTCACATCCAAGCCGGCCGCGATCAGCGATTCCGCCACCTTGACCGAATAGACATTGAACAGGGGCGTTTCCTTCCGACTGTTGCGCACTTGCACATTAGCGCCCGCGCGAATCAGCGCTTGCGCAAACCGGGGATCGTCTTGAATGGCGGCGTTGAATATGATCCGGTTGTCATCCATGTAATTATCCGGCTCATTTGGGTCCGCTCCCAACGCCAGCAGCGACTCAAACCGCTCGATGCCTAACCCTTCAAGTGCCTCGTGCAGTGAACCTGGAATGCGAGACATCGGGTGCGCCTTCATGCCGCCGGCGAATAGTGTTCTCGTTTGACGCCCATTACTCGTTGCAACGCACGATTCTACGCCCGCACGAAAACGCCCCGCCAGCGTGAGCGGACGGGGCGAGCGTCGGGAACTCTGTCAGCTGGCCCTTGGCTGAAAACTGTGGCCACAGTCACAGACGGCGCGGCGGACGTGCTGTTCGCGACTGCACCGCGGGCACCGCTTCTTCCACTGCACGCCGCTCGCTTTCTTTGCCGACTTCGCTTTTCCTTTGAGCTGCCGCGGTGGCGTGTCGGCCTTTGAAACGGCGCACTGCGGGTGAATGCCCTCTTTGGAATACGCAGTCTCTCCGCACACGGGGCACACGGCGCGGACCGGACCCGCGATTTTCGGTTTGCTGTGGCTCAAGTCACGCCCCATTGCGGAATTCGGGGCGAGGGTCCAGAAGCGGTCGGACGCCAAGAATCCCTGGTTGCCTCCATTGTCCTCCGCAAGCACCTCTTCAGCAACAAAGAACCCGCCCCCGTTGCCAGGGGCGGGCGTTGCTGGTGACGTCACCCGCGGGCCGTTGCCGGCGGCAGGTGCTTGATGACGGGTGCCCCGCTTGGAAGTTGCGGCATGGCTCCATCTCCTGCGGCAGTGGCGCGGTTTGGTGAAGGCCATTGCTCCACTCAATTCAGCCAAGCTAGCGGCCAAGATTTCAGGAAAGAGCACAGTCGCAGGTCACCGGTCCAGCGGAAATGTATCCATCTTGGTCTGGTCCGGCCTTCCCACTAGCAATTCTAGGGCGTCTCGCGAAATGGGGACCTGAATCCGCTGTCCTTTGAACACCACTGCAAAGTTTTCGGGCAATGCATAGTCGGAGTAGATGTGAATGCGTTCGCAACGCTGATCCCTGAACGATGCTTGCATCGGTCCTGCCGCTACTAACTCAAAGCCACCTCGACCATCATCTCGCTTGATCTCGAATGCTACCCCATGCTCCTTAAGTATGCCGGGCGAAAATGCCTTAGCGTCGATGGATGCTCCGTCCGGCAATTGGATTGCGACTTCCCCACGCAAGGAGCCCGGGAAAATCAAAATGTCATCATAGCTCCTCAGGCCATCCGTGCTCTCAAGAAATACACCGCCCGAGTAGATCGCAAGATTCGGTACCGCCGGACCTGGTTGAAATCCTGCGCTTGGATCGCCACATCCGGCAAGGAGCGTCAAGATTGACATCATCGCAGCCGACACGATTCGATTCACGGTGGGCAATTCTCGCCTCCCCTGTCCCGGCAGTTCTCCGAAGCCTTTGTCTCCGTCCATTCGAGACCTCAACCTGTCTAGCTTATCGAATAGCCCGGTTGCTCTACGCTGGGCTCCGGGGTGGCCGCACTCGGTATTCTACCCGCGCCGCACTTAAGCCGTCGCAAGGGCACCGCCTACCCCCAGCCCATCCACACCGCCCGTCTCATCCACACCTGCATCTGCATCTACAGCCGGGCCGCCGCGGTCAGGTGCAGCGACTCGTTAGGCGCGACTTTGGTCATCGGCCTCCAGTTCCCGCACGGCCTGCGCCCAGCCCGGTCGGGCCATCCCTGCCCGGACGTGCCGCATCCACTTGTCCGGGCTGCGGCGAGACCACTTGTACCCGCCGGCGTCGGTCGCCCACAGGTGCTCATGCCACCGCAGGGCATCGTACCCGAAGTCCTGCCCCGTGATCCGGGCCAGTTGCTCCCGCCCGTGCCGGATACGCTGAGCCATCGTCCAGTTGCTAGAACTGCCCATCGGCAGTGAGATGCCGAGCAGGAACCGCATCCCGATCTGTGCCGGCGTCAACTGCACTTAAGCCTCCTGCCGCCTAACGCGTGCGTTCACCGGGCCGCGGCGAGCGACGTTGATTACAGAATCCGCGCGGCCCGTGCAACGCATTGTTATCTGCCTTTGGCGTCCACGTCTGCGATAAGTTGGCGCATTGCTTCACTCCACAAAACGCCTGGAGGTGTTGGAGCGTCTATGAACCTCAGTAAGTCGTCCAGAAATAGGTATCCACAGAATCCCGCGGCCTGCTTGAGCTCCTCGTCCGGAACGTCGGAATCTGCAATCCGAATCATCAGATACGTAAGCAAGCCTTGCGTGGTTGTGGAGATCATCTCCATGTCGGGATTGTCGTGCCATCCTTTGCCGAACGACAACGTGGATTCTTTCACGAGAATCAGTGTTTGGTCCGCGTTCGTGCACCACAGTGGGTAGGCGACATCGAATTCGTCGGGCACATAGCACGTCCATCCATCGTGGACATCTTCGACCCAGTAACGGAAACACTCCGGACGGTTTTCGGCGAATGCGAAATCAACAAACGTCGGGGCGACTGCCAACGCGGATGCGATCTCGCGGGTGAAAGCCTTCACCTTCGGATGGTTGAGATCGCCCATGTGACGATTATCAGATAACGCCAAAAGCTCACCTGCCGCGGCGGCAGGTGCAGGTGGAACCAGGATAAACTCGTAACGCCGTCGCGGTCAGGCACGGTTAGTCCAGATCACGGTCAATCTCGGTCAAAGGCCGTTCTGTTTCGAGATCGTCGTAGTCCAAAATCGTGACTGCAAGCGGTGACAGATCGGGCGAGCATGAAATCTTGATCGCGGACGCCAATTGTAACAGTAGCGAGCTGTGGCCTCGCTCGAAGTCATCGTCGGCGCGGGACAGCCGAAAGTACTCGGTTTCAACATATGGAATGGCGATGCTTGCGACTTCGCCGTAGTAATCTCGGGGCGGGGCTGGACTGACCGCGAAATAGACACATCCGGAATCCGGGCGCATGTAAATGCGCAAGCGGTCAGCAGCGAGTGCCCGTCGCGGGAAGTATGCCAAATATGCCCGTGCTGCATCACAAATACTTGGTCAGATGTCGCGTATCGATTGGCCAATCAGAGGCCAATCCGACGCGCTGACCGATGCTTCAACTCGTTTCGGAAATGCCGACGACATACGGCCAATCCTCACCTACCGCGCCAGAAGGTGCAGGTGGAACCAGGATAACGCGTAACGCCGCCGCGGGGAGGTTCAGCACCTGGTCAGGCCGACCTTGACGATCCGCTCTTGCATTCGCTCAATCCACCATCGCTTTTTGAAACTGTGCGATGGCAGTTGGCGGCGATAGGGCATTCTGGCCATCAATAATACTCCAGCCGGTGTAAACGATCACGGCGTCGTGATCCGGAAGGACGATGAGTCCCTGCCCGCCAAAACCGGTTGCGCCGAACGACGTGTGTTGGCCCTTGTTGCCGTACGGCAAAACGCCCCACAGGTAGCCCCACTGGGACCCCTTGAACCACTCGGGAGTATCGACGTGACCGGTGACGGAGGCCTTCACCCAATCGGCCTTCACGACTTGCTTGCCGTCCCATGCTCCGTTGTGCAGGTAGAGATAGCCGATCTTCGCCAGATCGTGCGGTCGCAGGTACAGCCCGCCGGAGGCGTCCACTATGCCGGTGGGCGTCCGCTTCCAATAGTAGTCCCGGATGCCGAGCGGCGCGAACAAGTGCTGGGCAGCGTACTCCTCGATGTCCTTGCCGGTCACGTTGTTGAAGATGTGCGCGAGGATTTGGGCGTTGCCGGAGGCGTAGTTGAACTTTTGGCCCGGTACATCGGCCATCGGCCGGTCGATAGCAAACTTCAGCCAGTCGGCGCTCGACTCAAAGAGGACATCCGTGTCCTCGGCGGCCTGGGCAATCGGTTTGGACGTCCAGTGCCACTGCACTCCGGACGTCATCGTCAAGAGGTGGCGGATCGTTATCGCTCGCTTGCGGGCATCGACGTTAGCCACCTTCTTCTCATCGAAGTACTTCATGACCGGCGTGTCCAAGTCGTCCGGGAAATCCCCTCGCATGATTGCAATCCCAAGGAGAGTGGAAACGATTGTCTTGGTGATCGATTGCAGGGTGTGCAGGTCACCACGGCGGTAGCGGGGATGCCACCAGGTAGCGTAGTAGTTGTAAGGTCCGGTGAGTTCCTGGGAGTTGAGCGCGTCGCGTTTCTTGGCGCGATCGCCGTAAATATCCTCGTAATTGCGCTGGTAGGTCCTGTCGAACACCAGCTTACCATGGCGGATAATCATCACGCTATCGACGTAGGTGTAACTCCGCTTCTCGATGTCCGCATCGAACCTGGCCAGCGCGGCGGGATCGAGCCCTACTTCCTTTGGAGTCGCCGTGGGCCATTCCTTCGTCGGCCTGGGATCCTGGGCACTGGCGCAAGGACTCATCAGGAGGATCGCAAACAAAGTGCCGATTGTCCGCATAAGGAACACGTCATCCTCCTCGTCTGATCAGTCTGTGGCCGAACGACTCAGCTCAGCTGCCGCGGCGGCAGGTAAAGGTGGGACCAAGATAACGCGCAACGCCGTCGCAGGCAGGTGCAGCGACTAGTTAGGCATCGGTTGTCACCCCCGTGCCGATGTCCGCCACCGTGTGGGGACCGTTCCGGCTGAACCCGACCCCCATCCATTTGAGTGTTTCCCCGGACTCGGCCAAATCGGCTACCTCGTCCAGCCGACCGCGTGTGGCAAACTATCGATGACTCGCAGGCGCTCGTACTCGTTCAGCCAGTCTGGCGGATCGTCCGGTCGCGGCCGAAACTGCCATCCCACCGCCAACACAGGCGGCCCCAGCGCCAAGACGATCAGCAGCGTGCGGAGGCGGTATCGCATTGCCGTCATTGTATCCGCCCGGCCGATTGCCATTGACGCCCGCTGCTATTCAGGCCGCGATTCTGGCGCTGCTAGTGGCAAAAAAGACATTGGCAATCGCAGCCGACTGACAGACAATGACTGGCGATGGCAAGTGAACCCGTTGCGTCGATACGCGGCCGATTCTGGCCACGGCCGCGTTTCAGCTTGCGCGCCTTCTTGCTCACCTTTACGGCGTTCGCGATTGGCTTTCCGATGTGGTATCGCTGGCCGTATGAGGAAGTGGAATCGAGAGGAAAAACAAACTCATCACTGGAAGCAGTCGTTACGACTTGGCAGCGCCAATGGGGCGGCATGCGGCAAAAGCATGGCGAGGAGCGATTGACAATCGACGGGGTTGCTTACGAAACAACTACCTACCGTAACGGTCACAAGCATGGGCCGTATAGGCGATACTTCCTCATAGCAAATACCGCCAACGGCATTGTCTATCGCGGTGAACTTTGCCACGTGGGGCAATTCTTTGACGACAAACCAGACGGCGTTTGGATTGAAACCATCAACGACAAGAAGACGACGAACACCTACCGCAAGGGCGTGAAGGTCACATCAGCCAAAGCAAATCGCGGATCGTGAAACGGAACATGGGACGGTCACCGTGTAGCGCCGAAGTAGAAGCTAAATATCGCTTCACGCTCAGCTTCCGCTGCGCGGCGAGCCTGCTCCGCCTTCCACGCCTCGTACCTCGTCCAGCCGAACCACAACAGCGGCGGCAGGATCGCAAGCAGGATCAGGAGCGTGCGGAGTTTGTAGCGGGGTGTCATGGCTGCGGATCATCGCCCAAATTGATTGCGAGTTGTCAGGCGGCGCGCTCTAGTAGTAACTAAATCCCTCGGTGCTCGCCCGAACGCTCTTGTCGGACCCAACGGAGATCCAAAGCGTTTTCCCTTCCGGCGTACTGTAATTTAGCTCCCAATCGCCCCCGGTAAATGTTTTGGCCAGGCGCGCGGCGATGCAGTGGAATTTTCCATCCCGCTTCGCCAACTCCCCATCAGCTAGTTCCAATGCCTCCTTGAGGAGCACAGGCGGTTTTTCCTGCGGTTTCCACTGGATGTACCGAGCGCTGGCGACACCGCTTAGAAGCAGCGTCAACACGCCCACAACTGCGATTCGACGAGTCATGCGACCTCCTAGCGAACTTGGCATCTCTTAACCCACCGAATAGACGACTGAGAATCAGAATTCGTTCTCTTTAGCTGTGCGGCGCGGGGATGGGGTGCGGAGGCGAAAACGCATGCCGTCAGCCTATCGCGGCTGGCTCGCGGCGGTCAAATGACCCGTCGAGCACTAGCGGGTGCGCGGAAATTACCTCGTGTGAAATGCGTTAGGAAATCGCTGCTTCGCCTCGCACTCGGGTATCTCACAGGCGTAGCGTTGCTCCTCGACCCAGAATGCCTGGCACTGTCTACACCTCCAGAGACGAGCCCACTTCGTCATGGCATCATCGTTGTCGATTAGGGCAAGTGGAGATTGCATGCCACGCAAGGCTGCCTGCCGGCATTCTGAACAGCCCTGCTGCTCCCACGGCTTAGACATCCCGCCCATTCTACCCATCCACGAAAACGCCCCGCCAGCGTGAGCGGACGGGGCAGACGTAACGCTGCGGCAATTCACTCTCCCGCCTTCGCCGGCGCTTTGGGCTTATTCCCCCGGAACCCGCGGCTCCGTGAGCTTGCTCCCCCTCTCAATCGTCCATTCGTGGAGCAATCGTTGCCTCTCCTGCTCTACGCGCCACGCCTGATACCGCCCCCAGCCGAACCACAACAGCGGCGGCAGGATGGCCAGCAGGAGCAGCAGTGTGCGGAGGCGGTATCGCATCGGTGCATTTTGGCTGGCGCATGGAACCGCGAAGAAGAGAAATCAGGAAACCGCGACGGTCAGCCGGTGTTTCAAGCAAGGCCGACTAGACGTTGGCCAGCGAAGCCCTTGGCTGGCCGGAATTGGCGGCGGCTGATCCCCCGCAATCTCAGCGGGGGAGCAATGTCGTGGAGAAGAGCTTAACGGGAAGCGGCGCTTAACTCCAGCCTTGGATGATGACGGCGGCCCGCCAGCGTGAGCAGCAGTCACTCCGGCGGCTCGTCCGGCACGACCGGCGAAGGTCTTGCCGCCGCCAGTTCAGCTTCCGCTAATGCGTCTCGGGCTGCCTTCATCGTGGCCTGCGTAGCCGATTGGCTTGCTTGAACGGCGGTCAGCACTTCCTCGACCTGTTGCCGGATAAGGAACTCTCGCCGCTCCTGCTCCGCCCGCCACGCTTCGTACTTCGTCCAGCCCAACCACAACAGCGGCGGCAGGACCGCGAGCAGGATCAAGAGGGTTCGGAGTTTGTAGCGGGGTTTCATGGCGTGACCTTGCGCCGCTCCAGTGCCTGCGCCCGATTCTCAAGCTGAGACAGGACCGCTTGTTGTTGCGGCCCGGGGCGTTTCTTCCAAACAGCGATGCTGGCGTTTATCCTGCCTAGCTCGCGCTCGATTGCCACTCGTCGATCATGTTCCAGCTTCCATCCGAAGTATGCATACCAGCCCATGACGAGCAACGGTGGCGTGAATGCCACGACGATCAGCAGCGTGCGGAGGCGGTATCGCATTTGGACTAGCGCTTGGCAGTGTACCGTCTGGCAAACAACCACGTGTCGAAGACTGGGATGAGCACGAACGCAAGCGGAACCAGTCCCAACAGTAGCGCAGCCCACGGTCGTGATTGGAGTGGCAGGAACAATGCGGCGATCCCGACAGCAATCATCGGCAAAGCCCAAAGGATGAATCGCTTCGCGCCGTATCGGTTAATGGTGAACCAAGCGTCGTCGGACTGAAACGACTCCGAGAACCTGAAGCCGTACAAAGCGTTGGGCCTTACCTTGCCATGCAAAAGCGGAATTGACAGACCAATACTCAGAACACCGGCAACTACCCACGCCGACCCGATCACAATTGCGACTGCGTCCATGCCACTGATTGTACCCGTGCACCAAAACGCCCCGCCAGCAGCGCCGACGGGGCAGGGTTGGGCTACTCGCCAGCCGGACGCCGAAGCGGTGGAGGTGATTTGGGCGGCGGCGAGCTGGGGTCGTAGATCGGAACCCCGGCCAATGGATCGTCGGCAAACGGTGGCGGCGCGGCCCTGCGAAACGCCTCGCGTTCCGCTGGCATCAACTGGCCTTCCGCAGATGTCCGCGCGCTTAAAACTCGCCATCTCTCCAGTGCGGCCCGTTGCTCCAGCTCCATTTTGGCGACTGCCGCCCGATATTCACGCTCTGTCTGCAGCGCCCGTTGTCGCTCGTACTTCGTCCAGCCGAACCACAACAGCGGCGGCAGGACCGCCAGCAGGATCAGCAGCGTGCGGAGCTTGTAGCGGAGCATGGGATTACTTCCGCCCGCCAGATCGCTTGGCGCTGCAGAAAATGCACGTTCGCTGTCCCTTGAAGGAAATCGACCAACGATGCAGCCCAGTGGGACTGCGCGGGCATTTTTGCTTGCGTATGGCCTGCTTCATCGTGGCATCAGCAGCGTGCGGAGCTTGTAACGCATCCGGTCAGCGTATCGCGTCGGCCGGGTAGCGGTCAAATCGGGCCGCTTGCGGGAGGTGGTACAGTTTGCGACCGGAAATCGCAGAGTCAAGAATAAACCGCGCTAGCCACCCACTGGCTTGGAATCAAGTCTATGCGCGAAATGCACGAACAGCGTGAAGCATAGGCTTGGAACGATCATCACCTCATGCGGAGAGCCCCACATCTCCCAACGAAGTAGATGCCCACCGCGACACTCGCCACAAGCAAGAGGACGGCAATGGCTCTGAGGCTTTGGAGCATGCCTCCATTGTACCAGCGCACGAAAAAGCCCCGCCAGCGTGACTTTCGGCCGCGATCAGGTCTAATGCTGGCGAGCTGGCCAATTCCATTTGCGGAGGTGATTTATGTCGCGAGCCTGGTTTGCGTTGGCGGTTGCTGCGGTGCTGGGGCTGTTCTATGTCGGTTATGGGCTGCAAAGCAGTTCGCCGGGGCTGGCTGGCAGCGTGGCGTTTGGGCAGGAGGTTAGGCCGCCAGTGATTGCGTTCGGCGAATCGTCGCCAGGCCGTTTTCAAATGGCGGTTATGGACGGGGCGGCCAGCGGCACGAGGCCCTATCTCTTTGTCTGCGACACGGCAACCGGCGAATGCTGGTCGATGTCGGCTAGTACGAATAACCACCGCTGGAATGCCCTCGGTAATCCGCGTGCGGTCCAAGCCGAAGCCAACGAGGCAAAGCCCGCCGGCAAGGCGGCCGACGCTCCACCAAAACTGACGCCGCCTAAGTAGGCCCAGTGGCTCTTGTCGACCCGTCGCCTTCGGCAAGGCAATCGCCGCCGCGTGACTCCGGCGAGGCTTTTTCGTGTGTCAGTTGGACGTCTTAGCGTCTTTCTCAGCCGCTGTCAGCAGAACCAGCCGCGCCCATGCGTCCGTGTGACCGCCGGCGGCTTTTTCAATACTCCCCTTTTCAGTTTCCGTGAGCGGAACGCATAGCTCCGTGGTGAGGCGCTTGTGGAAGTCCGACGAAAGAAACAGAAACTCTTCCGCGGTGCGAAATCCACTCGCCGGCAGTTCAGGGTCTTCTTGAAATCCGGCGAACGAAGTTCCATGCTCCTCCCGCCATGCGCGGAGTCGATCCCGGTCGTCGGCGTTAAGTAAGTTGCCAGCGATTTCCATGCCCGTCATTCTACCCGCCAGCGCAAGAAAGTGCCCTGCCAGCCGTCATCTTCAAGCGTTGCCACATATGGCCCGCCACATTTGCCACGACCGATAAAGCTTACCGTGTGCCCTCGTGACAGGAGGAGGCCATAGAACGGTTGGATGTTTCCGGCGTCATCGCACGCCGCGGTGCAGGAATCTGGAAATCAATGCTGTCGCAAGGCTAAGCCCTGCCGCAATCAAAAGCCAGAAAGCGACGATGAGGGACCATGCCAAAGGTGTCTGAGGCAATGCTCCAAACTCTTGAATGTCGTAATGCGGCTGGCCAATTGTCTTGGCAAGCCCCAGCCAGAGCGATGGGATGTTGATCCAGTACAAAAATGGCAGAAAGCACACCGGTCGTAACGGTGGAATGTGGAATAGGATGGCTGGCCAGTTCAGCAGCGACATCCAGGCAATGAACGTGATGATGTGAATCCGCTTCATCGCTCACATCCAACTATGTTTAGGGTGAACCGCGGGCGAGACTTCTGCGGCGTCTGTGGGGCGGTGTAGGGATTCGGCGTCATTGCTTTTTGGAGTCGGCCAGCGTCCAGGCGTGCGATAGCCATTTCCCGTCGCTGTAGCGATGCCACGTCTCACCGGTTCGTGGGTTGAACAGGAACAACTCGCGGTGGTCCGACCCGCCTGCAATCAACTCGTAGTGACCCTCTCCCGCTGTCTGACGCTGCCGGGCAAGTTGCGTTCGGTCCAGCCACCAGCCAAGAGCCAACCCCGCGATGAGCGTCGCCAGCAATATGTCGCGGATTGTGAAACGAGACATGAGTGGCTCCTGGTAACCAGCACTTTGCGGCGGAACCGGCGGCGGCTACGATCTGGACAAAAACCCTGGCGGCCGCGCTGGGAATTCGGCGTCCAGGATGGCGTCGATCATCAGGGCATGCGTGGGATTCCGATCGGTCTGTGGGACACACTCGCGCTGATACGTTTGCAGAATCTCCGTTAGCCCGTCTTCTGTTTTGACTAGCTCGTTCAACTCCTGTGCACGTTCCTGTCGTGTCCCCGCGGGCGGGGCGATTTTTTGGCCGCGATCGGCAGTGGGTTTGATTGTCATTGGGTTGCTCCTATTTACATGAGGACTCGCCTACATCGACTTCAGGTAGTGCGTTAGGTCATCGAACTCTTTCTCGGTCAGCTCCAGCTTGGGAATCAACGCGGGGTTCGCACAGGCTCGCTGCGACCGAGACCTCGACTGCCAGGATGGAGATATCGTCCTGAGGTCTCTCGGATCCGTGCCACCGCGCGATCTCTCCCAGAAGGGATGCAACACTCGCCTGTAGCGGTTCGGACCGCGCTTGGCCGATCGCCTTCAGGAGCCGGGCGTTGCCAAACTGCGTGCCGGCGGGGTCCATCGCCTCGGGAACGCCATCGGAGTAGAGGTACAGGCGGTCTCCCGCTCCGAGGCGGACCGACCGCTCCTCGTAAGCGTCGTCGTTGGTCAGGCCGATGGGAAACCCTCGGCTCTCCAAAATCACCGGATCGGCGCCGGAGGGCAGATGCACTGGACCGGGGTGCCCAGCGGAGACGTAGCAGAACAGCCCGGTCGCAGCGTTCAAGATCCCATAGACCATCGTCGTTAACTGCTCGGTCGCCGAGTCGAATGGGAACAGCCGGTTCAGGCGGGCGGCGACCTCGGCGGGCGGCGTGATGTCGAACCGATCCACAGCGGCTGCATCCCGGATCAGAATCGAGGCGGGCAGAGGCGGCGGCGAAAGGAGACGGCTCAGCGTCACCGACAATAGGGCTGAGGCGACGCCGTGCCCGCTGACGTCCAGGACGTACAGCCCGACCTGGCCATCGCCGAGTGGGATGACGTTCAGGCCGTCGCCAGCCAACTCGTCGCAGGGCCGATAGATCCAGGCGAAGACCGTGCCCGGGACGCGCGGCGCCTCGCGGGGCAGGAACGTTTCCTGGATCTTCGCTGCCGCCTTCAGGTCGCGGGACATTCGGTCGTTGGCCTTCGCCAGGCGCACGTTGGCCTCCTCAAGCTCGACTTGCAGCCGGCGGAGCTTCAGGTGAGTCTCGACGCGGGCGTGCAATTCTTCCATTTGAAACGGCTTGGTGAGGTAATCCACGCCGCCGATGGCAAACGCCTTCACCTTGTCGAGCTGATCGGTGAGAGCGCTGATGAAGATGACGGGAATCCCCTGGAGCTGGTCGTCGGCTTTGAGGTGTTGGCACACTTCGTAGCCGTTCATCTCCGGCATATTGATGTCCAACAGGATCAAGTCCGGCGGATCGCTGCGGGCCGCCAGGAGCGCCAGTTTGCCGCTCTTAACGGGGCGGACCTTATACCCGCGGTCCTTGAGCATCCCGGCCAGCACCTGGAGATTGGCGGGGGTGTCGTCCACTACCAAGATGCCGCCCTTGATGGGCGACGAGACAACGGGACTGGGAGACAAGGAGACCTGGAGACCGGATCGGTGGTCTGTTCTCCGTGTCTCCTCGCCGTTCCCACGATCGGCTTCGATTTCAGGCGTTTGCAAATTCATGGCGCGCTCCCGATAAGACTCACAGAGCTTGCCGCAGGTTCTCCCGGGCCGAATAAATCGAGGAGCTGCTGGTATTCAAAGCCCTCGGCCAGGCGGCGCAGCTCCTGAGCAACGACGGGATCGCGGGCTTCAACCTCTTGGATCTTTGCCAGCAACTGGTCCAGATCCGCCGTGATGACGGCTTCACGCATCGAGTGGATGAGGTCGCGCGGCCAGCCCGCCAGGGACTCGGGCGTCAGCTCGGCCGTTTCCTCCTGAGCAGCGGCTGTCGGATGCTCGGCGTAAACGTACTCCACTCCCACGTGGGTGTGAATCTTCTGGAACAGCTCCGGCTCCCTGAACGGTTTGCTGATAAAGTCGTCGGCGCCGATCTCCATCAGCTCCTGGCGGTTTTCGTCCATCGCACTGGCAGTCACAGCGATAATCTTCGGTTCCTGGCCCCCGGTCATGGCCCGGATGCGGCAGATCGCCTCATGGCCGTCCATCACCGGCATGCGGAAATCCATCAGGATCAGATGCGGCCGCCACCGCTCAAACTCCTGGACGGCTTCCGCTCCGTTGGTCGCCAACCGAATCTCGAACCCGACGGGCCCTAAGAGCTGCGCCAGGAGCTCGCGGTTATTTTCGGTGTCGTCGGCAATCAGCACGCGGCATGTCGCCTGCCCCGGCTGGAGCCTCAGGACATGCCGGGGCTTGTCTTTCGCTTGGACCGCCTGGGCCTCCCCCTCCTTCAACGGCAGGTGAATGACGAACACGCTGCCTTTGCCAACCTGGCTGCTCACGGTGATCGCTCCGCCCATCAGGCGAACAAACTCCCGGCTGATGGCCAAGCCCAACCCCGTCCCGGTCCCCGCCTGTTGCCCGGTCTTGGTCTGCTCGAAATGCCGGAACAACTTGTCTTGGTCGTCTGGCGAAATGCCCGGACCCGTGTCCTCAATTTCGACCCGGAGCATAGGTCCCGTCGCGCCCTCGCGGTCCGCCCTCACGCGCAAGCCAATGCCGCCCTGCTCGGTAAACTTGACGGCGTTGCCCAGCACGTTAATGAAGACCTGACGCAGCTTGTTGATATCGGTCACGATGTATTGGGGGACATCGCCGATCATCTCCACTGAGAATGATAGCTTTTTCTCATCCGTGCGGACGCGGAACATCATCTCCAGGTCTTTGAGCAGGACGGGCAGGTCGAACGTGGAGGGGTTCAGGGTCGTGCGGCCCGCTTCGATCTTGGACATCTCCAGGATGTCGTTGATCAGCGCCAGCAGATGCTCGCCGCTACGGTTGATGGTCCCCAGGTACTGGCACTGCCTTGGGGTGAGGTCCTGGTCGCGGAGCATCAGCTGGGAGAACCCGAGGATGGCGTTCATGGGAGTGC
>Ga0184625_10000391_pt1 | contig 16132 bp, 13 predicted proteins | sample PLM3_30_b1_FD_133151 | JGI IMG/M metagenome (GOLD analysis project Ga0184625, IMG submission 133151) | Groundwater sediment microbial communities from an aquifer in East River, Colorado, USA - PLM3_30_b1 | ecosystem: Environmental > Terrestrial > Soil > Riparian zone | place: USA: East River... | reverse complement strand
GAACGCTTCATGGCCCGGCGTATCGAGGAAGACGATGTTGCGCCCGGCGTCGGTCGTGACGTGATAGGCGCCGATATGCTGCGTGATCCCGCCGGCTTCGCGCTCCGCGACGCGCGTCGTGCGGATGGCGTCGAGCAGCGTTGTCTTGCCGTGGTCGACGTGTCCCATGACCGTCACCACAGGGGCGCGCGTGATGGTGTCTTCCGGCTTCACGTCCTCGGCTTCCACCTCGAGCATGTCCTGTTCGAAGGTGCGAAGCTGGAGCTCGGCGCCGAACTCCCGCGCGATCATCGACGCGGTGTCGGTGTCGACCGTGCTGTTGATGGTCATCATCAGCCGCTTGTCGAGCAGCTTCTTCAGCACGTCCTTCACGCGTTGCTCCAGCTTGTCGGCGAGATCTTTCACCGTCATGCCTTCGACGAACGTGATCGTCCGCGTAACCGGCGGCGGCGGCATTTGCGCCGGCTGCTGCGGGCGTTGTTCGCGGCGCTGATCGCCATCGGGACGCCGGCCGACGGTCGGTCGCATCGGCGGTGGCGTGAATCGTGGAGCACCGGGCCGTTGCTGGCCGACGCCGCCTGATGGGCGCATGCCTTGCGGCTGTGGCGGACGTATCGGCTGCGAGGGTAGCGGCCGCGGTCCGCCCGGCGGCATGTTCGGACGCATCGGCGGCGGATAGGACGGACGTTGCGGAGCTGGGCGCGTCGAGACGCCGCCGGGGCCGCCGCCAGGTCCACCCGGCCGCGCGAGATTTCCCGTCGCTGGCGGTAGTGGGGCAGTCGGTCGTGGCGGCACGACCTTGTCCGATGGACGAAGGCGCGGACCAGCCGGACGGGTCGGCATGGCTGGAACCGCGGATGTGCCTGGCGCGCTGGGCTCTTCGATTCTGAGCCTGATGCTCGGCGGTACCATCCGGCCCGGCATCGTCGCCGGCCTCGAGGGCGCCGGAGGCGCAGCGGCCATCGGGCGCGCAGGCGCTGGCGGCTCGACAACAGCGGGTGCCACGGGTGGAGCCACACGCGGCTCCTCAATCACAGGTTCAGGCTCGTGCTTGAAAAGAGTAGGTGCAGGTGCAGACGCGGCAGCGGGAACTTCCTCGACCGGCGCGGCGATTTCCTGCGGCTCTTCCTCCGGAGCGTCGACAGGCTCCAGCGCCTGTTCTTCCGGTAGGTGCTCTTCGACGGCGGTCGAGGCGGCAGCAGCCGGCTTCGCGGTCTTGACGAGCCGTGGCGGTGCGAGTGTGGGCGCTGCCGGCTTTGTCGGCTCTGGCTTCTTCGCGTTTGCGGCGGGCTTCTTCGCGCCGGGCTTCGCGACAGGGCCTTCGGCAAACATGTCGCCGCCAGGGAGCGTGATGCCGCGCTCGCGCGCGAGCCGCTCGACGAACTGGCGCCCAACGACCTCTTCGATCGTGCTCGATGCGCTCTTCAGCTCGATGCCGTGCGCGCGCTTGAGCAGCGCCAGCACTTCCTGGCTGCTGGTGTTGAGGAGTTCCGCGACCTTGTAAATACGAACAGTTGCCAAATACTTCTCCTACAGTTTTTCTTCTTCGGCTGCCGGGCTCTCGCCGCGAACCGCGGCGAGAATCCGCTCTGCGGTCTTGGCGCCGATGCCCTGCACTTCTGACAGCGCGTCGACGCTGGCCAGCGCAATCTTCTCGGCCGTGTCGAACCCGGCCGAGATCAATTTCTTGATCGTCTTGTCGCCGATGCCGGCGATCGAAAATGCCGCGACGGCGTCGTCGCCGGCAGGTTCCGCTTCGGCCGTCTCTTCTCCGGCGCCCTCGTCGGCCGCGGGAGTCTCGGGCATTACGCCTTCGAATTGCGCTTCGATCTCGCGGCGTTTCTCTTCTTCGCTCTTGATGTCGATACGCCAGCCGGTCAGCTTCGCGGCAAGCCGGACGTTCTGGCCCTTCTTGCCAATCGCGAGCGACAGCTGCTTGTCCTCGACGACCACCTCGACGACGCGTTCCTTGTCGTCGACGATCGACACGCGCTGCACTTTCGCCGGGCTCAGCGCGTTGGTCACGAGCGAAATGGGGTCGTCCGACCACTCGACGATGTCGATTTTCTCGCCGCGAAGCTCGCGGATGATCGCCTGAACCCGCGTGCCCTTCATGCCGACGCAGGCACCGACCGGGTCGACGTCACGCTCGCGCGAAAACACCGCAACCTTCGCCCGGTCGCCGGCCTCGCGCACTGCGCCGCGAATCTGCACGGTGCCGTCGTAGATCTCCGGCACTTCCTGCTCGAACAGCTTGACGAGCAGCGCCGGATCGGTGCGCGACAGGACGATTTGCGGGCCCTTGGTGCTGCGGTTCACGCCCTTGATGACGGCGCGCAGCCGCTCGCCCGGCGCATAGCTTTCCGCCCGGGACTGTTCCTTGCGGGGCAGGCTCGCCTCGATGCGGCCGAGCTCGACGACCATGTCGCCGTTCTCGAAGCGCTTGACGGTGGCGTTCACGACCTCGCCGATGCGCTGGCTGTATTCACCGAAGATGTTCTCGCGCTCCGCCTCGCGCACCTTCTGGAAGATCACCTGCTTGGCGGTCTGCGCGGCAATGCGGCCGAGCACTTCGGTGGGCTTGGGAAACTCGATTTCCATGTCCACTTCGGCTTCGTCGCCGTAGAGCTGCTGCGCTTCTTCCAGGGAGATCTCTGTCGCGGGGTTCTGCACGTCGACCACGATTTGCTTGACGGCGAACAGGTCGACCTGGCCGGTTTCCTGGTTGAAGCGGGTCTTCAGGTTCTCGTTCGTCTTGTAGTACTTGCGAGAGGCGGTGAGTACCGCGTCCTCAATGGCGCCAATGACGACATCGGCTTCGATGCCCTTTTCCTTGGCCAGTGCCTCGATCGTCTGCATTAACGGATTTGACATTTTTTCCTCGCGGGGGCCCCTCGCCCCGCTCGCGCTCGTCGCGTCTCTTCAGAATTCGACTTCTAGCCGCGCGCGAGTAACCAGCGCCATCGGAATCAACTGACGTTTCCCCGGCGTCGTTTCCATCACAATCGAATCGTCTTCGACCCCGCCCAGCCGCCCCTCGAAATGCGTCTGGCGATCGACCGGCTTCGACACGACGATTTTTGCGAGCCTTCCCGCAAAACGCCGGTAATCGGCCGCGCTGCGCAGCGGCCGATCGAGACCCGGCGACGAAACCTCCAGGGTATAGCTATGATCGATCGTTTCTTCGACGTCCAGAACTGCGCTCAAATCGCGGCTGACCTGTTCGAGGTCGTTAATCGTCGGCGAGGCGTCCGCGCGGCGCCGCCGCTCGGCCTCGTCGGGCCAGGGCGCGCCAGAATCGAACGGCACGTCGACAAAAACTCTCAGCATCCAGCCGACAGGCTCTCGCCGGAACTGAACGTCGAAAATCTCCAGATTGTAGGAGCGGGCCACCCGCTCGGCAACGGCGCGAATTCTGTCAATGAGCTGCGTAAAACCACCCTCAAAAACAAAAAGTGGGCACCGGCCCACTTCAGGTCTTGCAGGCTCTTACGAACCTGAAAGTTTATCACAGTGGACGCACCACCAAATCGTAGTCGCGGGCCCCCACAATTTCGGCCCGCAAAACGACGCCCGGCCGCAGAGCCTCGGGATTGGCGTCCGTAAAATACACTACCGGGTCGATTTCGGGCGCCTGACCTCGGAGACGTCCGCGCCAGACCAGCTCGTGCTCGGGCGACGGCCCGTCGACCATGACCTCGACGTGGGCGCCGACCCGACGCTTCTGTCCCCGCGTGACAATGCGCTTCTGCTCGGCCATCAGCGTATTCCGGCGCTTCCGCTTGGTGGCGGCCGGCACGTCGTCCGCGAGATCGTGCGCCGTCGTGCCTTCCTCGTGCGAGTAGGTGAAAACCCCGACGTGATCGAAGCCGACGCGTTGAATGAACGTGCGCAGCTCCTCGAATTCGGCGGCGGTCTCGCCAGGAAAACCGACGATGAATGTGGTTCGCAATGAGACGCCCGGCAGCCGCTCGCGGATCCGCGCGAGCAGCTTCTCGTATCCCTTCCCGGTCCCGGGACGTTTCATCCGCCGCAACACCTCGTCAGACGCGTGCTGCAGCGGCAGATCGATGTACTTGACGACCTTGTCGCACTCGGCGATGGCATCGAGGATGTCGTCGCTAATCGTCGTCGGGTAGAGATACAGCAGGCGGATCCAGTCGATGCCCTCGACCTCGTTCAATTCGCGAAGCAGCGTCGGCAGGGCGGCGCCCGCGCCTTGACCTTGCCGAAAACCGAGGTCCCGTCCGTAGAACGTCGTGTCCTGGGAAATCAGGATCAGCTCGCGCACTCCGCGAGCTGCGAGTGACCGCGCCTCGCGCACGATCGCGTCGACAGGGCGGCTCCGATAATGGCCGCGCAGCGTCGGGATGATGCAGAAGGAGCATTTGTAATCGCAGCCTTCGGCGACCTTGATGTAGGCGAAGTGCCGCGGCGTCGCGAACACGCGTGGTTCTGCGTCGTACAAATACGTCGGCAACTCGCGGCTTCGGACCTCGGGCTCCGGGCTCCCGGCGTGAACGAGCCGCAACGGTATCGTCCTGACTCTGCTCGCACCTTCAATCGCGCCGACGATTTCGGGAACGTCGCCCGTTCCGAGCACCGCGTCGATCTCGGGGATCTGTTGCTTCAGCTCGTCGCGATAGCGCTCACCCAGGCAGCCGGTCACCACCAGCCGCTTGCAGTTGCCGTTTTTCTTAAACTCGGCGAGCTCGAGGATGGTGTTGACCGATTCCTCCTTGGCCGAGTCGATGAACGCGCACGTGTTGACGACGAGCACGTCGGCATCCGCGGGGTTCGGCGTCAGCGTGTGCCCGCCTTGCTGCGACAGCCCCATCATGACCTCGGAGTCGACGAGGTTCTTGGGGCAGCCCAGCGAAACAAAACCAATCTTCATACCTACGGTGTCACCCTGTACATCATGCGCGGAAACGGTGTGGCTTCGCGCACGTGCTCGAGGCCGCAGATCCAGCCGACGACGCGTTCGATGCCCATGCCGAAGCCGCCATGCGGTACCGACCCGAATCGGCGCAGGTCGAGATACCACTCGAAGGCTTCCTGCGGGAGATTGTGGTCTTTGATGCGCTGCAGCAGCAGCTCGTAGCTGGCGAGGCGCTGGCTGCCGCCGATGATCTCTCCGATGCCTTCCGGCGCGAGCATGTCGACGCACAACGCGAGCTCGGGCCGCTGCGGATCGGGCTCCATGTAAAACGGCTTCACGCTCGCGGGATAACGGTGGATCGCCACCGGCCGATCGAAATGCTGCGAAAGAATCGTTTCGTCGGTGCCGCCAAGATCGCCGCCCCATTCGAACGCTTGTCCCTTGTCGTGAAGAATTTTCACGGCGTCGTCGTAGGAGATGCGGGGAAAGGGCGCTTTCACGTTCTCGAGCTTCGATGTGTCGCGTTCGAGCGCCTTGAGCTCGCGCTGACGTTTATCGAGCACTCGCGAAACCACCGCGACCACGAGCCCCTCAGCAAGGTCGATGACATCGTCGAGCGTCGCGTACGCCATCTCCGGCTCGACCATCCAGAACTCGGTGAGGTGCCGGCGGGTCTTGGACTTCTCGGCGCGGAACACCGGCCCGAAGTTGTAGACGCGGCCGAGCGCCATCGCGTTGGCCTCCGCGTAGAGCTGCCCGCTCTGCGTGAGGAAGACTTTCTGATCCTCGAAATAGTCGACCGGGAACAGCGTCGTCGTGCCCTCGCACGCGGCAGGAGTGAAAATCGGCGTGTCGGCGAGGATAAACCCCTGGTTATTGAAAAAGTCGCGCACCGCGCTGATGACTTCGTGGCGCACGCGAAGGATCGCCGCCTGCTTCTCCGAGCGAATCCACAGATGACGCCGATCGAGCAGGTAGTCGATCCCGTGCTCTTTCGGGGTAATCGGATAGTCCGTCGACGGGTTCACGATTTCGAAGTCCGAGACATCGAGCTCGAATCCGCCTGGCGCGCGGCTGTCGGCGCGGACAGTGCCGTGTACGATCACCGCGGTCTCCTGCGACAGGTGATCGGCCTGCTTGAATTTCTCATCACCGACTGCGGCCTTCGAGACAATGGCCTGGATGAACCCCGTGCCGTCGCGCACCGACAGAAAGTGGATCTTCCCGCTCGAGCGGCGGTTATGAAGCCATCCGCGTATCGTGACCGGCGTTCCCTCGCTCTTCGCGATTTGATCGATATACGCAATCATTCTTCTGTCGTCGTGCCGACCTTCAGGTCGGCCGTGAAGCTGTCGATCATCATGGCTTCGAGCCGCTTTCGGGCGCCCACCGCCCGCTCGAGCACCGCCGTGGGGCTCTCGGCCGCTTTCACCTCGTACATCAACACTCCATCGTAGCCGATCTTCTCGAAGGCCATGATGGCGGCGGCCCAGTTGATGCTGCCCTGGAACGGCACGAGATGATCGTCGCTTTGCCGACGGTTGTCGTGGATGTGGGTCGTGGCCAGGTATTCCGAGGCCGTCTCAATCGCGTCGGCGGTATCCCCAAGCAGGTGCGCGTGACCGACGTCCATGCAGATGCCCAGGTTGGCGTCTTCGAAGTTGCGTTCGAGCAGCTCGACGAGATCGGGGGCGGTCGAGAGTTCATTCCCCATGACCTCGAGTGCCACCGTTACCCCGGCGGCGTCGGCCATGGCGTGAATGTCGCTGATACTGCGGATCGCGGCGTCGCGATCGTTGTCGTCCGGTCCAGGGTGCTGCGCGGCGGTCAAGCCGAGATGGACGACAAGAAACTTGAAGGGGATGGTCTTACTGATGCGGAGAGCGGCCGCCATTTCGTGCAGTGTCGCTTTGCGCGCATCGGCGTCGCGGGTGGCGGTGGAGAAGTTGCGCTGGCCTCGTCCGTTGGCGAACACATCGGTGATCGGCGCGTGAACCGAATGCAGCTCGAGCCTGGCTTCGTCGAGCCAGTCTCGCAGCGAGCGAACCGCCGTCTCGTCGTGATAGTCGAAGTGGCTCCGTGTGGCAAACACTTCAATCGCATCGAACCCGTTGTGGGCAATCTCGAGCAGGTGGGCCTTCTGCAGCCGCTGTTCGTGGTACAGGTGAGTGGAAACTCCAAATCGCTTCATATAGTCCCAACAGGGGGTCTGACCCCCTTACTAGTACGGGGGGCAGCCCCTTAAATCACCGACGCCAGCAGCTCTCGCAAACGCGCGAAGCGCGGATAGCGTTCGAGGTTGGTGCGCAGGTAACTGAGCGTGCGCGGGATGTACTGGATATACACCGGATTACTGCGAGACGTGGTCTGGTGGCCGAAAGTACCGAGTGCTTTCAGGTTGCGCTGCACCGACATCAGATCGAACCGGCGCCGGTACTCCGCGAAGGCGTCGGGGGTCGCCTGCGACGCGCCTCCAAGTCGGAGGTAGGTGCGAATCAGGTCGTCGACGCGCGCCTCCGTGAGGTCGACGTACGAATCGCGCAGCAGTGAGGCGAGGTCGTAGGTGTCTGGACCCATGCGCGCGTCCTGGAAATCGATGATATAGAGGCGTCGATCGTGGAGCATCAGGTTGCGGCTGTGATAGTCGCGATGGCACAGCACCCGCGGCTCGTCGGCGAGCTCGGCGGCAATTTTCACCGACTCTTCCTCGAGCGCGACTCGCGCCGCCGGCGTCAGCCGGACGCCGCGATAGGCCTCCAGAAAGTGCTTTACGAAAAAATTCAGCTCCCACATCAGCTTGTCGCGATCGAACGCGATGCCGAATGAAATGAATTCGGGCGACCGCAGCTCCGCGCCTTTCCGCTGCATCCGGAACACGAGCTCAACCGCCTGCTTGTAGAGGGCATCGTGCTCGGCCGGCTGCGTCATGCCCAGATGCGCCTGGAGGGTGACGTCGCCGAGATCTTCGAGGATGAGAATGCCGAGGTCGTCTGCATGGCCCGCGATCGCGGGGACGGGCAGCGGGATGTTCGTGAACAGCCGGCAGACGTTGACGAACGGCAGTTCGTCGAAAACGAACGGCGCGTCGGAAACCGCGAGCACCACCGACGGGTTATCGGGCCGCAGGATGCGGAAGTACTGACGGGTCGACGCGTCGCCGGTCAGCGGCACGACGCGCACCTGCGGACCGGCGAGCTTTGCGCGGTGCAGGCATTCGTCGATCCTGGCGCGCGTGTCCTGGAGCGCTGGCGATCGCCTTTCCATTTTTAGTTCCATGGGCCCCCCGACCCAATCCGCCTGCTCATAGGTCCGCGACCACGAGCTCTCCGTCTCTCTGAATAATGGCGCAATTGCGGAAGCCGGCTCCAGCGGGAATTTTCACGCCGTCGGCGACGATGCACCGCTCGAGCGTGGCGTCCGCGCCGACGCTCACATCGTCCCAGATGACGCTTTCCGAGACGCGTGCCGAGCGGTCGACATGGGACCGGCGTCCGAGCTGGACCGGGCTGCCTTCGGCGCCGCCGATAGAAAGGCACGCATCCAGATAATCGGCAGTTGTGCCGACGTCCCAGAAGTCGGCTTCGCACAGAAAGGCTCGGACGTGCCCGAGGTTTTCTCTCACCAGCTCTTTGTACAACGCGCCGATGCTCTCTGCCGGCTGGTTGAGGGGCAGCCGCGCAAACGCAGAAGGGTTTGCCATCTGCACGCCGACCACGTGGTAAGAACGGACGCGCGATCCGCGCGGTACGACGCTGTGGAAGCGCCCGGTCGAGTCGAGTATCAGGCCGCCGTAGCGATCGGGGTGGTTATTTGGCACAACGGCGATGGTGACGAGCGCACCCGAGGCTCGGTGATAGGCGGCGAGCGCATCGAGGTCGACGTTGGTGAGCGTGTCGCCGTTGATGATGAAGAAGGACTCGTCCGGCAACAGGTCCAGCGCCTTCCGCGGCCCCCCCGCGGAGCCGAGCACCGGCGATTCGAACGAGTAGCGCACCCGGATGCCGAGGTCGGCGCCGTCTCCAACCTGCGCGGTGATCGTCTCAGGCAGATAGTGCAGGTTCAGGACGAAGTCGCGAATACCCCAGCCGGCGCCGTACCGAAGTATCCGGCGCACCAGCGGCTCGCCGGCGACTGGAACGGCCGGCTTCGCGCGAACATACGACAGTGGCCGGAGCCGCGTCCCCAGACCGGCGGTCAGCAGAAGAGCCGCGTGCGGCAGTTAGGATTCCTCGAAGAGCATGTAGGTGACGGGCAGGCCGTTCCGCTCACAATGCTTCACGAACAGACCGCGATACGAATCGGTGACGTAATCGTCGGGTTTTCGAGCCAGCGCCGCAGCCATGTCGTGGATGCCCTGCTCGCTGCCTTCGATTTCGACGAACGTGCCGACCGGCGTCTCGTCGACGGCAATCGTGACGTCTTCGTGGGCGAACTCCTCGCGATATTTTTCGTAGCGGAACCACACATGGAAGCCGAGCTCTTCGAGCACGTGGAGAAGCAGCAATCCGTCTCCAACGACGGTCTCGAGCTCTTCGCGAAGCTTCATTGGCGCGCTTTGAACCGGGCCCTTGAAGGTGAGGAGCGTCTTGCCACATTCGAGCCGGACGCGAAGCACGCAGCGGCGGCGGCGCAGCGAGTCGTCGGCGGTGTCGAGCAGATAGTCTTCCTGGAGGCGCCGCCCTCGCAGCGGCGTGGCGCCAGTCGCCAGAATTGCCTGCCGCGCTTCCTCGGCGTTGCGAAAGCTGAGCTTGACCTCTCGCTCCAGGATGGCCGCCATGACCCGCCATTCTATACCTGGTGGCTGGCCGACAAACCAAGGTCTGGGCCTGGGGGAGGGATGTCCACTTGAAGGCCAGAGGGCGCGGCGCCGCTTCACGTTTACGTCATTCGCACACGATAAGAACACCCTTTCAGCGCCGGAGTCCCGACGCCTTTTGCGAAGATCAGCACCTTGTGCGTGCTGCCCAATCCGCCCGGCAGCAACAACGTCTTCAGCGCCAGCCGCTGGCGCAGTGAGAGTCCGTCGAGATCGGTGATTCCGAGCCCGAGCAGAAAGTAGGTCTGGTCGAGCCGCGCCAGCACGTCGAGGCCCGAACGTTCAGCGACCCGCGTGATTGCGGACAAGTCGACGTGTGCGGTGATGTCGGTTTCGCCAGGCTCCTGGAGAAAATCCGCGAGCTGCGAGTGCTGTTTGTACGACGTCAGCGTCCCCGCGGAATGGGAGGCATCGTACAGTTCGCGCTCGTTGTGGCCGTAATCGATCAAGACCATGAAGCCGTGTTGAAGCGCCTCGGCCGAGTCCTTTGTCCAGTCTTCGGCGCGCAGATTTACTTCGGCGCGCCAGCCGGGCCGCATCTCGGCGCCAGCGCGCGCAAGGTATTCGGCGATCCGCGGCGTCGAGAGCGTCTCGAACCGTTCAACGAAACGTGTAGACGACTCGACATCGACGAAGACCTCGCGCAGGCCGCTCTCGGTCATCGCGACCACGTGTGTCGGCAGCGCGTCGAGAAGTTCATTCGCGTAGATGACGCCGTGAACGGTCGCGGGCAGAGCGGCGCCGCTATGAACAAGCAAGCCGGCGTGCGGTCCAAGCGTGGCGCCCTGCGCTTCGCGGGCAGTGTGTGACTGCTCAACGAGCGAGAGGCGGATCGCCGCGTAGAAATCGGGGTGGTGTTTCCGGGCCGCGTCGAGGATATCGCGGGCGAGGCGCCCACTGCCCGCGCCGGCCTCGACCAGATCGAAATGGGGTCTGACCCCCGTACCGGTACGGGGGTCAGACCCCAAGTGCAAAATCTGCCACATCTCGGCAAATTGCTTCGCGAGCAGCTCGCCGAAGATCGGTCCGACGTCGACGCTGGTAAAAAAATCGCCCGCGCGCCCCGTCTTCTGGGCCGCGCGGGCGTAGTAGCCAAGCTCCGGATGGTAGAGCGAGATGTCCATGAACTCCGCGAAGCTGATAGGGCCGCCCGTCCGGATGCGGTCGGCTATCAGCTCGCGGAGCGTCACTTATCCCTTACGAACCGTGACGAACTGCTCCTGTCCGCGCCGCATGATCAACATGCCGACCGCGCGGCCAGACGGGACCGCACGAAGAGTAGTGCTCGCTTCGTTGGCGTTGGCGACCGGCTTGCGGTTCACCTGCAGAATCACGTCACCCGGCTGCAGCACGCGCGCCGCAGGGCTATCCGGATCGACTTCCGTGACCACCGCTCCCCGCGTGTCCGCCGGCAGCTCGAATTGACGGGCCATCTCCGGTGTCACGTTGTTCAACGTGATGCCGAACCCCGCGCCGGTATCGCCGCCCGGCTCGGTAGCGTCCGTCTGGCGGTTCGCTTCGGCATCCAGGCTGAGCTCGTCAACGCGGACGTTGAACGTCCGTTCCTTGCCGTCGCGAATCACTTTCACCGGCACGGTCGTGCCCGGCGCGGTGGCCGCCACGATCTGCGGAAGATCCTCGCTCTTGTTCACGGCCTTGCCGTTGAACTCGACAATGACGTCGCCGGGTTCGATGCCCGCGGTCGCCGCAGGTCCCGGTGGCACCTGCGCCACGATCGCGCCGCGGCGATCCTTCAGGCTGAGCGCGTCGACTTCGTCAGGCGACACCGGACGCACCGACACGCCGATGCGGCCGCGCGTGATCTTGCCCGAGCGCAGGCCCGGCAGCACGTCGCGGATTGTGTTGATGGGAATCGCGAAACCGATGCCGATGTTGCCCGCACCGCCCATCGCGCCGCCGTTGCTGTAGATCGCGGTGTTGATCCCGATCACTTCGCCGCGCAGGTTGAGCAGCGGTCCGCCGGAGTTGCCCGGATTGATCGCGGCGTCGGTCTGCAGGACGTTCGCGCTGCGCTGTTCGGCCACTGGGAACGGGCGCGACGTGGCGCTGATGACTCCGACGCTGACGGTGTGAGCAAGGCCGAACGGGTTGCCGATGGCCATCACCCAATCACCCGGCTCCATCTGGCTCGAATCACCAAACTTCGCTTCGGGCAGCGGACGATTCGGTTTTTCGATCAGCTGGATCAGCGCGCTGTCGGTCAGCGGGTCACGGCCGACGACTTTCGCTTCGTACTCATCGTCTTCTTCGTAGAACTGCACGGCAATCTTGGTGGCGCCTTCGACGACGTGATTATTGGTGATGATGAAGCCGTCTTTATTGATGATGAATCCCGAGCCGGCGGCCTGGGTTACGCGAGGCTGCTGGCGGCGCGGCATTTGCCCGCGCGGCGACTGCCCGCCCTGGCCCTGTTGTCCGGGCGCGCCGAAGAACCGCTCGAGTAGATCGTCGCTGCCGAAGAACTCGCTGAGGTCCTGCGTCCGCTGCCTTGACTCGGTGCGGATGCTGACGACCATTGGTGACTGCGACTTCGCGATATTACGAAATGTGGTGGCGTCCACCGGACCTGCCAGTGGGGCGCTGTTGGTCGCCGGGATTGCCAACGTCTGCGCCGAAGAGACCGGCGACAGATCGAGGCGGGAGGCGATGACCATGCCCACCACCAGCGATGCCATCGCGACGAGGACGACGTAAAAAATCGTCGTTTTGCGTGTAGATGAACCAAACCAAGACATAAATCAGACCTCCGCTAACCTCACTATTTCCGACTGCGCTGCACCAGTGACGAACGCGTCGCGCTCGCCGTAGTACATGTTGATTTCCGTACGGACCCCGAAAGATTCGAAATACAAGCCCGGCTCGATCGTAAAACCGGTGCCTGGGATGAGCCGCCGATCGTCGTGACTTTCGTAGTCGTCCATATGGACGCCGTTGCCGTGCACATCGCGCCCGAGGTTATGGCCGGTTCGATGCAGAATCCGTTCCCCGAAGCCCGCCCCCTGGAGCACCTCCCGCGCCGCCCGATCGACCTGCCATCCGCGTAAATCGCGGCCCTGGCGGGCGGATTCCTGCACGAGCGCCACGGCCGCGTCTCGTGCCTGCCGGATGGCCTCGAACGCGCTGGCCATCTCAAATGGTACATATCGGCCGGTAAACCCGACCCACGTAATATCGGCGAACACCGCCTGGGGGTCGTCCTTTTTCTTCCCCCAGAGATCGAGCAGCACCAGCTCGTCCGCTCCAATTTGCCGCGTGCGCCGCGCGGTCGGAAGGTAGTGTGGATCGCCGGCGTTTTCCTGCGCCGCGACCACCGGCGCCGAGTCGCTGACCAGTCCTTCTTCCTCGAACCACGCGGCCATCTGCTGTTGAATCGCGAATTCCGTCATCGCCTCGCCATCGCGCAACCGCGTCGCGATCTGCTGGAAGGCGCGATCCTTGATTCGGTAGAGCGCCTGCGACGCGTCGCGGTGCGTGTTGAGCGCGTGGCCGTCCCACACGGCTTCGAACCGCTGCACCAGATCGCCGGACGATTCCACTTCCACGCCGCGGCCGCGCACCAGCTCGAGCGTGCCGCCATCGATCCGCGAGATGTAAGGGATCGCACAGTTGCGCGAGTACTCCATCGCGACGCGTTTGATGCCGCTCAGTAGTGCCGTCAGCCCCTCGTCAAGCTGCTGGCGTCCCGCGTAAACGACTTTTTCGCCCGGAAGCGCGTCCAGCGTTCTACGCTCGATCGCGTGAACCAGACCTCTGGGCTCGCCGGAGGCGGGGACGAGATAGAACCACCGGCGGGTCGTCATCTTCGATCCATTCGCCGTGCCCAGCAGGCGCGCGGCGATGGGATTCGAGCCGTGAAAGTCATAGAGCAGCCAGCCGTCGAGACCCTCGGCCTTCAATGTCTGCTGAATGGCGGCAACGTCAAGCGGCATATGGGTTCGCAGGGGCCGGCATGAAAAATCAGTATAGCCGTTCCCACTAACTTGGACGCCCGGCTTCCCGGAATGGTTTGTTTATAATGAAGACACACCTTACGAGGAAAACATGACGAATACCCGGCGCCCGGCTACGGCCGGACACTACTTCTCGAGTGCCGTCGGCCTGGTGTTGGCGACGGCGCTGGCCGCGGCGCAGGCGCCGACGCCCGCCCAACCCTCGTCTCCGCCGACACCGGAAGTGACGTTCAAGGTCGAGGTCAATTACGTCGAAGAAGCCGTGCGCGTGATTAACAGGGACGGGACGTTCGTCCGTGGACTGAAGCAGGAAGATTTTCAGGTGCTCGAGGACGGCAAGCCGCAGAAGGTGCAGGCGTTCGGCATGGTCGACATTCCGAACACGCGGTTGCGCAAACCGCTGTATCTCGGTCCGAACGCGGTGCCGATCGAACCGGACGTGGCGGTCAACAAGCAGGTCCTCGACGGCCGGCTCTATCTGATCGTCCTCGACGACTATCACGTGGCGCCGCTGCGCAGCCAGAACGTCCGTCAACTCGCGCGACGGTTCGTGCTCGAGAAGCTCGGCCCGGACGATCAGGCGGCAGTCGTCGTGACCAGCGGGCTGACGCGCGCCTCGCAGGACTTCACGCAGAACCGGCGCCTGCTGATCGAAGCGATCGACAATTTCGTCGGCCAGAAGCTGCCGTCGGCGGCGGTCACGCGCAACGAACAGAAGTCGCGTGAGGGGCAGGCGGTCGACGATGCCGGCGATCCCGTCGCCATCGATCCCGCGAACCGTTTCGTCGACGACGACAGGGCGACGGAGCGCATGTTCCAGACGCGCCAGGCGCTCAACTCGCTGCGCAGCATCGCCGAATGGATGTCGGCGATTCAGGGCCGCCGGAAGGCGATGATCTATATCAGCGAAGGCGTCGACTTCAATATGTACGACATCTTTGCCGGTGGCGATCCGTCGCGCTTCAGTTTCGAAAACTTCAACATGGTCCAGACCGAAACCTGGGACACCGTGTCGGCGGCCTCGCGCAGCAACGTCCAGATCTATTCGGTCGACCCGCGCGGCCTGACGACGATGGCGCAGGAAGACATCGAGATCGGCGGCCTCGCGCCCGGTGCGTATGGCCTCGGTCCCAAGCAGCTGATGCAGGAACTGCAGACCTCGCAGGAAAACTTGCGGGTGCTCGCGGAAGAAACCGGCGGTGTCGCGTTTGTCGGCCGTAACGACTTCGACGCGGCGTTCGATCGCATCGTGCAGGAAAACAGCTCGTACTACGTGCTGGGGTACTACTCCACGAATGAGCGCCGCGACGGCAAGATGCGGAATATTTCGGTGCGCATCGCCGGATACCACGACGCGCAGGTCACATACCGCAAGCGCTACGCCGCGGCGCGCGGACGCGCGCCGAAGAACACGGCGGCCGGCAAGCCGCTCGATCCGTCGAAAAGCCTGACGGCCGACCTGGTCAACACCATGGCGTCGCCGCTGCCGAGGACGGGGCTCCAGCTGCGCGTCACCGCGATCGCCAAAAAAGGCACCGACAAGAACAGCGACGTCGAAGTTCTCATCGACACACTCGGCAGCGATCTGACCTTCACGGAAAAAAACGGCACGTTCAACAACCGCTTGTCGTTATCGGTCGGTGTGTTCAACAAGCAAGGGAAGTCGGTCTTCGCGGAGCGGCCTGATGTCGACCTGAACCTGCGCCCGGAGTCGCACGTGCGCGTCAGGGAGAATGGCGTGCGTCTGTTACGTCATCTGTCGCTGCCGCCGGGACGCTACCAAATCCGGGTGGCGGCACAGGATAGCGGCAAGGTGCGCCAGGGAAGCGCGCACCTCGATGTCGACGTACCCGACTTCACCAAGAATCCGATCGCCGTCAGCAGCGTCGCGTTGGCGGCGACGGCCGACCGTTCCGTCTACTCGCCACCGAAGCCGGGCTTCGATCCGTTCAACGGCCTGCTGCCCGGCCCGCCGTCGGCGCTTCGCGAATTTCCAGTCAACAGCGAGATCTCCGCGGCAGTGGAGGTGTACGACAACAAGCCGACGCCGACGCACGGCATCGACGTGACCGCGCGCGTCAAAGCGGATGACGGCCGCATCGTGTTCAACAAGCACGAGGAACGGTCGAGCGAAGAGCTGCACGGCACGCCGGGCGGTTTCGGCTACACCTTCCGCATCCCCCTGCAGGGATGGACACCCGGCCTCTACGTGCTCGAAATCGAAGCGAAAACGCGCCTCAATGACGACCCTGCCACCCGTGTCATTCAGTTCGAGGTGAAGTAGATGAGAAATGTCTTATGGTTGGCCGTGCTGGCGGCGGCAACGTTGTCCGCACAGACGCCCTCTTTCACGAACATTGCAAAGGGCGACTCCAGCGGACAGCAGCTCGCGAAGCAGGTCACGGTGCGCACGGCCGCGGAGTGGAAGGCGCTCTGGAAGGATCACGCGCCAACCGAGAAAAT
>Ga0184625_10000389_pt1 | contig 16173 bp, 14 predicted proteins | sample PLM3_30_b1_FD_133151 | JGI IMG/M metagenome (GOLD analysis project Ga0184625, IMG submission 133151) | Groundwater sediment microbial communities from an aquifer in East River, Colorado, USA - PLM3_30_b1 | ecosystem: Environmental > Terrestrial > Soil > Riparian zone | place: USA: East River... | reverse complement strand
TGGTACGAGCGGCGTTTCCCGGCCCGCGGAGAACCGTGCACTACCTCGAATCATCCATACGAACTCGAAGTCCTCGATCACCCGTTCTGCCAGCCCCGTACCGCGCGGGTAGTCAGCTATCGCCGGACGTTCCATGAGTCCCCAAGGACAGTGGACATTCAGACAACGAGAGGCACCATTCAAGCATTTCCTTACCGGGAGAGCCTCGGACAGCATGAGACATCGGAACAAGCACGGGAACAGACAGAGCCCACATGTTCGACTATGGCCGCCAAGGCTACGTGATCATCCCGGACGCTCTCTCGACCGGCATGATCGCCGCCGCCTTGGCCGAGGTGACGGCCATCTGTCGTGGCTTACGCGGCTCCATTGACGGGGTCGTGCCGGCGAGCCGGCACGACGACGACTCTGCCGTCCTACGGCGCTACTTGTGTATCCATTTCCCGCACAAGATCTCGCCGACGATGCTCGACATTGGACGACTACCTGCAGTGGTGGACGTGCTCACCGAGATCATCGGCCCGAACGTCAAGATGATGCAGTCGATGCTGTTCATCAAGTCAGAGGGAAAGCCGGGCCAGGCGTGGCATCAGGACGAGGCCCACATTCCGACGCGCGACCGATCGCTGACGGCTGCGTGGTTTGCACTCGACGAGGCCACGGTCGAGAACGGTTGCCTGTGGGTGATTCCGGGCTCGCATCGCCACGGCGTCCTCTACCCGGTGCGCGATCAATACGATCCCCGCTTCGACTGCACCGCGGAGGCGCACGGCTTCGGATACCGGGAGCAGGACGCCGTCCCGGTTGAGCTCCCGGCAGGAGCGGCGCTCATCTTCGACGGTTACCTGCTCCATCGGTCGCTTCCCAACACGAGCAGGCGCGGGCTGCGGCGCGCGTTGGTCGTTCACTACATGAGTGCAGAGTCACTCCTGCCATGGTTTGCCCCGGGCTCCGCAGTGGCGATGGGAACCCTCGACCATCGAGATGTTCACCTCGTCGCAGGTGAAGACCCGCACGCGTACAAGGGAACCGTCGACCTGATGCATCCCCACGTTCGGCCCGCGGGCGATGGCGGCTGTTCGCGGTGAATCGCGCAGCGCGAGTCGGGCTGTCGGGGTGAGTCGTCGCGGTTGCCTAATTGTTACCGCACCTCAACCGTCTCCGCTTGTGCAACCGCCCGCCACCGGCCACTCTGACCTGTGAGCTACGCCACGCGTGGCCGGGGAGTTGACGTCCAGGGAAGGGAGCCGCTCATGCGGCACAATCGACTGGCCTTCGTCGCCGTTGCGGCGTCGGTGGGACTTATAGCGACCGCATGTGGCGGTGATGACGGCGGTGGGGAAGAGGCCGGCGGCGGCGGCGGCGAGACTGGGGCACCGGCGCTCGAAGGCACCGGCCCGATCACGTACGTCCAAGGCAAGGACACCTCCGGCTTCGTCCAGGGAGTCCTCGATGCGTGGAACGCCGAGCATCCGGACGAGGAGGTGACTCTCATCGAGCTGCCGGAATCCGCCGACCAGCAGCGCGCACAGATGATCCAGAATGCCGAGACAGAGTCTGACGCGTACAGCGTGATCAGCGTCGACAACGTATGGACCGCAGAATTCGCCGCGAACAGGTACATCGTGGAGCTGCCCGAGGAAGAATTCCCGGTGGACGAGATGTTGCCGCCCGTCATCGACTCAGCGCGGTATCTCGACAAGCTGTACGCAGTTCCCACCGCCTCCGATGGCGGCATGCTGTACTACCGGACCGACCTGCTCGAGGCCGCCGGCATCGCCGAACCGCCAGGCACGTGGCAAGAAATGATCGACCAGTGCGAGCAGATCAACGCGACCCCCGAAGGTCAGGGCGTCCCTTGCTACGCGGGCCAATTCGAGAAGTACGAGGGCCTCACCGTCAACGCCTCCGAGGCGATCAACAGCGCTGGCGGCGTGGTCACCGACGACGAGGGCAAGCCGAACGTCAACACGCCCGAGGCCGCAGAGGGCCTGAACTTCCTGGTGAACGGTTTCACGGAGGGCTACATCCCTGCGGAGGCCATCACCTACAAGGAGGAGGAGGGGCGCCGCGCCTTCATGGAGGGCAGGCTCATCTTCCATCGGCAGTGGCCCTACCAGTACGCCCTGGCCAACGCCACCGACGGCTCGTCCCCGGTTGCCGGCAAGTTCGATGTGGCGCCGCTGCCAGGCCTCGACGGTCCCGGCGCCTCTAGCCTCGGCGGTCACGCGGCCGCGATCTCGACCTACGCTCCGAACAAGGCGAGCGCTCTCGAGTTCATCAAGTTCTTAACCAGCAAGGAGCAGAACCAGGCGAACTTCGAGCTGGCGTCCCAGACGCCGATCTACACGTCGATCTACGACGACCCGGCGCTGATTGAGAAGTACCCCTTCCTCCCGATTCTCAAAGAATCGATCCTCAACGCAGTACCGCGGCCGAAGGTGGTGCGCTACGGTGATGCCACGCTTGCGATTCAGGAAGCGGCTTACGGTGCGTTGACTGGAGAAATGACGACTGAGGAGGCGCTCGAACAGCTGCAGACCAAGCTGGAAGAGCTGACCCAGTAAGTCGGGCTGGCGTGGTGGGGCGGCTGGTCCAATAGCTGGCCGCCCCACACCGAGGGAGGTCCCATGGCAACTATCGAGGCACCCCCGACGACGCCGCCCGCGCAAGAGGCACCGAAGAGAAGCATCGAGGACCAACGCCGGTTGGCTGCGGGCCTGCTGTCGCCGACCGTCCTCGTGCTCGCCCTCGTGATCGGGTACCCGATCATCGCCGGGATTCGCCAGTCGCTGTTCTCCACGAGCCAGGAGGTCGACCCGAGCGGATTCGTCATCGAGGGTGAGCAGTTCGTCGGGCTGGACAACTACACCGCCGTCTTCAGCGGCGAGGCTGGCGAGCGATTCTGGAATGCTTTCTACAACACCACGTTCTTCACCGTGGTATGTGTGGCCATCGAGGTCGTCATCGGCGTCGCGATGGCACTCATCATGAACAAGGCGTTGCGCGGCAAGGGGCTCATCCGGGCCAGCATCCTGGTGCCCTGGGCAATCCCCACCGTGGTCTCGGCACTGCTCTGGCGGTGGATCTTCGACGCCAACGGCATCGCCAACGCGATCATCAACCAGCAGATCCTGTGGTCGACCGATGGTTGGCAGGCCAAGGCGGCGGTCATCATCGCCGACACCTGGAAGACCGCACCGTTCATCGGCCTGCTCGTCCTGGCCGGACTACAGGTCATTCCGAATGAGGTCTACGAGGCAGCAAAGATCGATGGTGCCACGGCATTCCAGCAGTTCCGGGCCATCACCCTGCCCTTGGTGCGCCCTGCGCTCTTGGTCGCAGTGCTGTTCCGCATCCTCGACAACCTGCGGATGTTCGACCTCCCCTACGTCCTCGTCGGCCCAGGAAAACCAAGTGTCGAGACGATTTCGATCCTCGCGTTTCTCGAGAACAACAACACCAGGTTCGGGCCGGCGGCGGCGTACGCCGTCCTGCTCTTCCTTTACGTCGTCCTGGTGGCATATGCCTTCGTGAAGCTGCTCGGTGCTGACGTCATCGGCGAGGCCCGAGAAAAGACCCCCAAGCCCGCTAAGGGCCAACGAGGTCTCCGCCCGATCGCGAGGGGGGACACACCATGAGCAGGACTGTCGGCGCCCCTCAGCAAGTACAAGCCCCTCCTACGCGCCCGAGCCGGCGCAAAGCCGCCAGCGCGGACCAGCCGGGGTGGCGCAAGTGGCTGCTCTACGCGGGCATCGGTGTGATCCTCATCTACTGCCTGGCGCCGTTCTACTGGATGGTCGTCAGCAGCCTGCGTCGGCCGAGCGACGTGTTCCAGACCAACCTCCTGCCTCAGCCACCCTCCCTCCAGAACTACAAAGACGCGTTCGCCCCTGCGAACCACTTCGGCCGGGCGCTGTTCAACAGCGTCTTCGTCGCCGGCACGGTCACCGTGCTGGTGCTCATCATTGCCATCTTGTCGGCGTACGCGCTCGCTCGTCTCAAGTTCCGTGGTAAGAACCTCGCGCTCTCGTTCATCATCGCGACCTCGATGTTCCCGGGCATCGCAATGGTGATTCCGCTGTTCAGCCTCTTCACCGACATCGGCTGGATCAACAGCTACCAGGCGCTGATCCTGCCGGCCATGTCGTTTGCATTGCCCCTCGCAGTGTGGATCCTGGTGGCGTTCTTTCGGCAGATGCCCGCCGAGCTCGAGCAGGCGGCGATGATCGACGGCTGCACGCAGGGCCAGGCCTTCCGGAAAGTGATTCTGCCGCTGGCCGCACCGGGCGTCTTCACGACCGCGATCATCGTGTTCGTCGCGGCCTGGAACGAGTACATCATCGCGCTGACGATGACCAACAAGTTCGAGTACCGCACCGCCACCGTCGCGGTCACCTTCTTCACCGGTGCGACTGGCCGCGACATCCCGTTCGGCAGCATCATGGCGGCGGGCGTCATCCTCACCGTGCCGCTGCTCATCATGGTGCTCATATTCCAGCGGCGAATCGTGGCGGGCCTCACCGCCGGTGGTGTCAAGTCCTGACCCACCGCGCTTCACCGCACCGACGACGGCCCCGCCAAGCGGGGCCGTTTCGGTGTGACACAGTAGGGACCGAACAGCGGCGCATTGTCACACCACACGCCCGTCGAGCCGGAGGGTCACCGTGTCCGCCGAAGAACTCGTCGCCCGCCATCAGCCGACTCTGGACGCAGCGCTGGCGGCGATCCGCACCCGGGAGTACTTCTCCGCCTACCCGGAGTCGCCGAGTCCGCGGGTCTACGGGGAGACGGCAGCGCCTGTGGGTCAAGCCGCCTTCGACGCCTGGCTGGGCCAGGACTTCCCCCTGGAAACACCCGGCGCCGACGGCCGGATCGCAACCGAGCGCAGCCCATACGGCCCGGACCTGGGAGTGCGGTATCCGCGCATCACAGCCGACGGGTTGGACGCTCTCCTCAGCTCGGCTCGCGACGCGATGCCGTCCTGGCATGAGGCGGGACCCGCGGTCCGCAGCGCGGTCTGTGTCGAGGTTCTCGCCCGCCTGCACGCGCGTGTCTTCGAGCTGGCCAACGCTGTGCAGCACACGACTGGCCAGGCGTTCGTCATGGCGTTCCAGGCCGGCGGGACGCACGCCCTGGATCGTGCCCTCGAGGCGATCGCCTACGCACACGAGGAGCAGAACCGAACGCCGCCGACTGCGTACTGGGAGAAGCCGGCGGGCAAGGGTGAGCCGCTGCGGATGACGAAGACGTTTCACATCGTGCCGCGCGGGGTCGCGTTGGTGATCGGATGCAACACGTTCCCGACCTGGAACTCCTGGCCTGGGCTTTTCGCCTCGTTGGCGACTGGGAACGCGGTCGTGGTCAAGCCACACCCGAACGCCGTGCTGCCGCTGGCGATCACGGTTCAGACGGCCCACGAGGTGTTGTCCGAGCTGGGATTCGACCCCAACCTGGTGACGCTCGCGACTGAGGACCCGACCGACCGACTGGCCCAGGATCTCGCCGTTCGGCCCGAGGTGAAGATCATCGATTTCACCGGCTCGAGCGAGTTCGGCAGCTGGCTGGAGGACAACGCCCGGCAGGCAGTCGTCTACACAGAGAAGTCCGGTGTGAACACGGTCGTGGTCGACTCGACTGACGACTTCGCAGGTATGTGCCGCAACCTCGCGTTCTCGGTCAGCCTCTACACCGGCCAGATGTGCACCGCGCCGCAGAACGTCTTCGTGCCGCGGGAAGGCATCGGCACCGACAAGGGGCACAAATCTTTCGCCGAGGTGGGGGCAGGTATCGCAACGGCGGTCGAGAAGCTGCTGGCCGACGATGCCCGCGCCGTCGAGGTGCTCGGTGCCGTGGTCAACGCAGGCGTGCTCGGCCGGCTCGACGCTGCATCGAGCCACGGTCAGGTCGTGCTGGCCTCCCGAGCGGTGCAGCACCCGGCGTGGCCGGACGCCACCGTCCGGACGCCCACGATTGTCGCCCTGGACGCCGGCGACACCGAGGTCTATTCGGCGGAGTGCTTCGGGCCGGTGTCGTACCTGATCGCCACCGACTCGACCGAGGCGTCCATCGCACTGCTTCGCGACACCGTGAGCGACCACGGTGGTATGACCGCTTCGGTGTACTCCACCGACGAGAAGGTCGTCCAGGCGGCAGAGCAGGCTGCGATGGACGCCGGCGTCGCCTTGTCGGTGAACCTGACCGGAGGCGTGTTCGTGAACCAGTCGGCGGCGTTCTCCGACTACCACGGCACCGGCGCCAACCCCGCCGCGAATGCCGCACTGATCGATGGCGCGTTCGTGGCACAACGGTTTCGCATCGTGCAGTCCCGTCGGCACGCCTGAGTGCGTGCAGCCAGCGCGCTAGGGCGTCAGGCGCTGCCGGCGTGCCGGCTGCGGTAATGAGCTGCCAACAGATCCTCGCCGAAGTCGGCACCCGGATCACGGACGACCGTGTGGACGTGATTGGCGCCGTTCTGGGTGTTGTCGAGCTCGACCAGGAACCGGGGACCGGCGAGGCGGTAGTAATGGCCGGTGCCGGGCTCGAGAGCGCCAGCCCACCCGAACCGAAGGTCATCCGCGACTGGGCGCCGGGCCATGTCGGGGAATCGGTCGACATAGATCCGGACGAGTTCGGCCGCAGTAATGGCTGCGCCCCCGGACAGGACTGACAGTGGCACGCCCACCGACTCGAGCGGTTTGTCGAGCCTCGGCTGATTCCGGGTGAGGATGTCGGCAGGAGCCTGCTCCGAGAACACTGCCGTCGAGCGCTGCTCGACGCTGAGCGAGTGCACGAGTTCGAACCCCAGCCGCTCCTCGATCTGAAGGGGAGCGAGCACGACCTGATCGCCATCCCGCACGGTGGCCGGGTTGGCGCCGAGGAACAGCGGCGTCAGCGTCAACTCGCCGGCCGCCACGGTCGCGTTCACCGAGACGTGGTGACCCTCGAACCGCAGTCCCCACGGTTCCGCGGTGGGCAGTCCGAACAACACGAGCCAGTAGTCACGACTGTGTCTGCGCTCGGAGCGTCCGCCCTCCAGCTGGTCCAGCACGTCCTCGAGCGCCATGATGGCCGTCGCCCTGGCGAAGGCCGCCGGCCCGACCAACACCGCCAACAAGCGGAACGCTGTCTTCGTCTGCGATCGCGAGAGCATCCACAGTGGAACCCCGGTCCGGTCGCCGGCCGTGTATGCCCATCGACGTCGATCGGCCCGGTCGAACGGAAGCAGTGCTCGGTGGCGCTGGGTGTCGTCGAGAGTGTCGACGAACTCCCCGACTGCCGAGACCAGTCGCTCAACCGCACCCACCGGGACAGCCTATGGGCAGTGTGACAGCGCAAGCGGGATCCCAGGCGCCCCTGCACGCCGGGATCCCGCTCGTCACCTGGATGGTGCCCGGACAGCCGTTAGATGCCCGTACCGGGCACGATCACATCCTGGTGTCTGGAGTGTGGTACGGCTCGGAGTAGTAGCCGCCGAGCCGGTCCCGATAGGTGGCGTCGTCGGCACGCTCGTCGAACTCCGGCGCGTTCTTGATCTGGTCCTTCGTTCGGTCGACGTAGATCTTCTTCTCGGCGGTGTCGATCCGCTCGACCACACCGGCCGGCAGCATCACCTTGTGGCCGAAGATCCACGGCCCGGTGTCCACCACCAGGTACGACGACCCCGTCTGGTAGGTCGCCTCGTCGACGTGTCCGATATCGCCGTCAGCCGCGGCAACCGAGAATCCAGTGAGATCCATTTCCGCGCCCGCGAAGCCCGATTCGGTCCGATACGCCTCAGCCTGCTTGCAGTGGCTGGGACCGGGAGATCGGTCGACCACTGCGTTTGAGTCCACTGCTTGGTCCAGCCATCGCAGCCCGTTCATCGACGGCAGACGGCCCGCCACCTTCGCAGGTGCTGGCCGCTCACGCCGTCAGGCGTCGCCACTGCGGGCGACACGACATCGGATGCTCACACGACGAGGATCAGGAGTATGGCGAGCAAGACGGCGAGCCCGAAGGCCGTCCAGGACACGCCACCCACGATGCCGACTATGTCCCGCCGTGCCATAGCGACACGCCGACAGCGCTCCGGTCGTTTCGGTCCGGCGGAAGACCCATCGGGTTGCCCGCGACCTTCCCATCTCGGGCAAGATGCGTTGCACGGCGGGACCTTCCGTCCCGTCGAGGTCCCGCTCCGGATGCCTGTAGCGAAGCCGGAGCGGGACCGCCCGGTCGGCGGAATTCACCGATCGTTGCCAGGCGGTTCACCCGGGCCGGCACCGACCGGCCGCGACGGCGGCGCGTGCCGGCCCGGCTGTCGGAGATCCGGCTGCTCGTGCCCGATGATCGTATCTGGGCGTGCTTCCTCGATCTCGGCCTCTCCGGCCTCCTCCGCCGCGAGCCGTCGTGTCCGCCGAGGAGCGGCGTAGGAGAAGTAGTCGGAGAACCGCGGCGTCGTCACGCCGACCATCACGACGCCGAGGGTCGGCGCGCCAAGCTGTTCGAGCAGGTCGGCACACCGTTCGGCGTCTGCCGCTGTCGTCCGGCCGACCCGGCTGACGACCAGAACTGTGTCCACCATGGTGCTGAGCTCGCAGGTGAGGCTCGCGGCCGGCAGAGGCGCGGTGTCGATGATGACCACGTCGGCCAGCCGGTGTGCTTCGTCGATGAGCCGTCGCTCGGCCAGCAGGCGGCCGCCCGGGCGTCTAATCGCCAGCCCTCCGGTCACAACCTGTACGCCCGGCACCGATGTCTTTCGGACGTAGGAGGACAGCGGTGTCGCGCCATCAGAGGCGAGGAAGTCGCTGACCCCCCGACTCGGCTTTACCCCAAACCGCCGGGCCACGCTCGAACGCCATAGGTCGCCGCTGAGCACCAGCACGGAACGGCCGCTCTCGGCGTAGGCCACCGCGAGATTCGCCACCGTCGTGCTCTTGCCGTCGCCTGCTCCCGGTGAGGTGATGAGGATGATGTCGCGGTCGGGGCGGGCGCGGCGCCCGTTACCCGAGATGCTGTCCCGCGGAATCCGCTCGTGCCGCGGCCGGGTAAACCCGGTGTCGTCGTCCTTGCGCCGGTGGAGCATGACGGCGGCCCGAAGGGTGCGGTACGCCTCCGCCTTGACCGAGTCGGGCTCCTCGGCCACCACCACCTTGCGCCGTCGCTTCTGCAGCGACAGCGCGGGGATCTCGGCGATCACCGGCAAACCGAAGCGCGCCGCGGCCTCCCGCCGGGTCCGCAGCCGCTTGTCGGACCGGTCGAGTACGACAGCGAGTCCAAAACCGAGAACGAGTGCGACCAAGCCAGCGAGCAGCAGACGCTGCTCACGGCTGCGAGTGCCGGGCAGCACTTCCTGCGCCGAGGCCGTGGTAGCAGGCCGTACAACGGTGTACTGGACCGGTGCGGGCGCTTGTTGGAGCTCGAGCAGCTGGCCGAGTTGGCGATCGAGCGCATCGCGCTCCGCGGTCAAGGTCGCGACGTTGTCCGGCTCGTCGGCGATCGCCTTGTCGAGCTCCGCGATCTGCGCGCGCAGGTCGGCCTCTCGATTTGCATCGGCCTGAGCATCCGCTGAGGTATCGGCCGCCTGCTGCTCCTGCAGGTAGGCGACGACCTCCTGGGAGAACGTGTTCGCGATGAGCGCCGCACGTTGCGGATCTCCATCGCTGGCGGTGATCGACACTGTGCTCGATGCCTGATCGGCTACGGCTGAGACCTGAGCCGCCAGCGTTGCGGGGTCGCCGGTATGGCCCAGTTTGGCCGCGGCCCGGATCGGCACCTCGCCGCCTGTCGTCCGCAGGGCAACGACCTGCGGGTTGGCATCGGCTGCGTTACCCTGCCCTTCGGCCGCCTCGACGAGCAGGATGTTCGTTGCGTCGTAGGTCTCGGTAACCTTGGGCGGTGAGGTCCAGTAGACGATCGCGAGCGCGGCGACGACCAACAACGTGATCGGCAGCCAGTGCCGCATGGCAATCTTGGCGTACTCGCTCATTCGATCAGTTCAGCTGTCTCATCCGGAAGATCCGCGGCGGCCGTGCCGTGACCCGGAAGCCTACTCTGGCCAGGTCGGCAAGCAACTTCACACCCGCCCCGTCGGCGGTGGCCGACTGGCGGCTTGGTCAGTCGAGGCGTGCAGCCGAGGTCGGAAATGTGGTCGCAGTCCGGCGCGTCCGGCAGCTGATCGGCTCACTCACGTCCCGCGACGAACCAGACCCCGACGGCAGGTGTGGAGCCGTCGTTGTGATAGCGGTGCGGAGTCGTGGATTCGAAGGAGACCGCATCACCAGGAGTGAGGCGGAGCTCGTCGAAGCCGAGGGTCAGGATGAGCTCACCGCTGATGAGGTATCCGTACTCCGCGCCGGGGTGCCGCATCAGGCGCCCGCTGCTTGATGACATGCCCCCTGGCTCGTAGGTGATGAGAAGGAAGTCGACGTGTGTCCGCGGAAGCTGGCCGAGCCGCTCCCAGGTGACCCCCGAGTCCAGCTGAAGCACCTGCCGGATATTCGGTGTCACGAGCGGCCCAACCCGCTGGCCGCGGAGGGATCCCAGCGCCTCGAGCACCGTCGTCGGAGCTGACGGCCCAACGGGGAGGCTGGCGGCACGCTGGTCCGGCGGGTCGAAGACATCCTCGATGGAGATGTCGAGTGCCGTGGTGATCGCGTACAGCGTGCCAACGGACGGCTGGCTCTTGCCCGTCTCGATCTGAGAGATCAGGCTCGCGGACACTCCAAGGTCCCGGGCCAGGCTGCGCATGCTGACGCCGCGCCGCAGCCGTTCCTCGCGTAAGCGCTCGCCCACGTACGGCACTGGGTCTGGTGCCACCGAGCGACCTCCTCGACCCGACGAGCGTACAGAACCGGTGAACAGGCCGCTGGGCATCACTGGGCCCAACTGTCCCGGGTTATTGCCGGACATCACCAGGCATACCCGTACATCACGAGGCTTGCAGGTCTGGTGATGTACGGGCAGGGGTGGTGAACGTGGTCATTCCGCCCAACCGGCTGTGCAGCAGTACTTGACGGTTGTGGAAAGCGTGACTTTACTCACCAGAGACGTTGTGGGAGGGCGGTGGACCCATGGCGATCCGCACTTACGGTCCGAACGCCGTCGACTGGGAACAGCGAATCGATGTCGACCGGCTTCGGCGCGAGCGGCTGCGCCGGCTCGGTGAGACCCTCGAGGCGTCGTCGCTCGGGGCGCTGCTCACGTTCGACTTCGCGAACATCCGGTACATGACCGCGACCCACATCGGGACGTGGGCAATGGACAAACTCATCCGGTTCGCATTGCTCCCGCGCGGTGGAGATCCCGTGGTCTGGGACTTCGGGTCCGCTGCCCGTCACCATCAACTGTTCAATCCGTGGCTGGACGGTGAGAAGCGGGCGCGTGCCGGCATCTCGACCCTGCGTGGCGCCTTCCATCCCGATGCCGGCGTGGCCGAGGAGGTGGCCCACAAGGTCGCTGCTGTGCTGCGCGAGCACGGCCTCGAAGGTGAGCCCGTTGGTGTCGACGTGGTCGAGATGCCGATCCTCGCGGCTCTTCGGGCGGAGGGGCTGGAGGTCGTCGACGGGCAGCAGGTCTTCCTCGAGGCGCGGCGGATCAAGACCGCGGACGAGATCGGCTTGCTCACCCAGGCCTGCTCGATGGTCGACGCTGCCTACGAGGAGCTCTATTCCTTCCTGCGCCCGGGAGTGCGCGAAAACGAGTGCGTCGGAGTCGTCAGCAAGATCCTCTACGACCTCGGCAGCGAGTACGTCGAGGGGGTCAACGCGATCTCCGGTGAGCGGTGCTCACCCCACCCACACGTGTACAGCGACCGGATCGTGCGTCCGGGTGACCCGGCGTTCTTCGACATCCTGCACAGTCACCTCGGCTACCGGACTTGCTACTACCGGTGCTTCGCCGTCGGGAGCGCGTCGCCCGCAATGCGCGACGCGTACACCCGATGCCGCGAGTACATGGACATGGCGATCGCCGCCGTCAAGCCGGGCGCAACTACCGCAGACATCGTCCAGCTCTGGCCGCGTGCGGAGGAGTTCGGTTTCGCCAATGAAGAAGCGGCCTTCGCGTTGCAGTACGGGCATGGGGTCGGGCTCGCCATCTGGGAGAAGCCGATCTTCAGCCGACTGGTCTCGCTGGAACATCCCGAGACGCTGGAGGAGGGCATGGTGTTTGCCCTCGAGACGTATTGGCCGGCATCCGACGGCTGGTCAGCGGCCCGGATCGAGGAGGAGGTGGTCGTCACCGCCGACGGCTGCGAGGTCATCACGAAGTTCCCCGCCGAGGAGCTTCTTGTGGCCGGCCAGCGGTACTGGAGCGTCGACGGTCCGCTCCCGGCCGTCCGGGAGTCGCAGTCGCATCTGAACACAGCCGCAGGTCGGGGAGAGCCGTGACCATCGACATGCACCAGGTCGACGCGGCCACCCTGCTCGACCTGTACGAGCAGATGGCCGTCATACGGCGCACCGAGCAGGCGGCCCATGACTTGTTCCTGCGCGGGTTGGTGAAGGGCACGACCCACTTGGCCGCCGGTCAGGAGGCGGTGGCGGTGGGCGCGAGTGCCGCACTGCGTCCGGACGACTACGTCTTCGCCACCTACCGTGGCCATCACCATGCCATCGCTCGTGGAGCGACGCCGGAGGAGTGCCTGGCCGAGCTGATGAGCAAGGCGACCGGCGTCTGCAGGGCCAAAGGCGGCTCGATGCATCTCACCAAGGCCGATCGCGGGATGCTCGGCTCCTACGCCATCGTCGGCGCACACCTGCCCATGGCGGTCGGAGCCGCATGGTCGGCCAGGCTGCGCGGCACCGAACAGGTCGCGGTGGCGTTCTTCGGCGACGGCGCCACCAACATCGGCGCATTCCACGAGGCGCTCAACCTCGCGGCTGTGTGGCGGCTCCCAGTGCTCTTCGTCTGCGAGAACAACCTCTACATGGAGTACACGCCGATCGCGAGCGTGACCGCCGTACCCAACCCCGCGGCGGACCGCGCGGCGGCCTACGGACTGCCCGGTCAGCTGCTCGACGGCAACGATGTGCTGGTGGTACGCGAAGCGGTCGGTGCCGCGGCCGCACGCGCCCGCCGAGGTGAAGGACCGACGGTGATAGAGGCGCGCACGTACCGGCACTTCGGGCACAGCAGAACCGACCCGGGCAAGTACCGGCCTGCCGATGAGGTCGAGGACTGGTTGCGCCGGGACCCACTGCTCGTCACCAAAGAGCAGCTGATCGGGATGGGCGTAGACCCGGCCGAGGTCGACGCCACCGACAACCGAGCGGCCGCCGTCGTCGCTGCGGCATCCGAAGCGGCGCAGGCGGCCCCGGATGCCGACCCGGCGCAGGCGCTCGCCGATGTCTGGGCGGACGGAGGTGCGGCGTGGCGGAGCTGACCACCTACCGAGAATCCGTCGCCGAGGGCATCGCTCGCGAGATGCGTCGCGACCCGACGGTGGTCTGCATCGGCGAGGACATCGGCGCTGCCGGTGGCGTCTTCAAGACGACCGTCGGACTGTTCGAGGAGTTCGGCCCGGACCGGGTCTGGGACACCCCGATCTCCGAGCAGGCCATCGCTGGCGCCGCCATGGGCGCGGCCATGACCGGCGTGCGACCGGTGGCGGAGATCATGTTCAGCGACTTCCTGGCCTGTTGCTGGGACTACCTGGCGAACGAGATCCCGAAGGCCCGGTACATGACCGGCGGGCAGGTAACGGTGCCCTTGGTGGTCCGTACCGCAAACGGGGGCGGCCTCGGGTTCGGCGCCCAGCACTCCCAGGCCGTGGAGAACTGGGCGTTCGCAATCCCTGGCCTGAAGGTCGTGGCGCCCGCGACCCCGTCGGATGTCGTCGGCCTGATGGCGGCGGCAATCCGCAGTGACGACCCGGTGGTGTTCTTCGAGCACAAGGGCCTGTTCGCCAGCAAGGGTGAACCTGCACCGCCCGACCACCTCGTCGAGTTGGGCCAGGCACGGGTTGCGCGCGACGGTGACGATGTCACCGTGGTTGCGCTTGCTTCTACGGTTCCGCTGGCGCTTGCGGCTGCCGAGCAGCTGGCCCCGGACGGTGTCTCGGTCGAGGTCATCGACCTGCGCTGCTTGGTGCCACTGGACGCCACGACCGTCTTGGCATCGGTCGAGCGGACGAACCGGCTGCTGGTTGTCGAGGAGAACCCGTATCAAGGTGGCTGGGGCGCGACCGTCGCCGCCATCGTCGCCGACGAAGGTTACGAGATGCTCGACGCGCCAGTCCGCCGCGTGGCGGCCGAATGCGTCCCGCTCCCCTTCGCCGACGCTCTCGAAGACGTCGTCATCCCCACCGTCGACAAGGTCGTCACAGCCGTGCAACGGCTCACTGCATATTGACGGCGCGCCAACCACACCCGACTCGAAGGGAGTCAGTCATGGGCAAGGTTCTCCTCAAGGGCGGGACGGTCCTTTCCGTGGACCCGGACGTGGGGGACCTGCAGACCGGGGACGTTCTCATCGAGGACGACCGGATCGCCGGCGTGCAGACCGGCATCGAAGCTGACGCCGAGGTCGTGGACTGCGCCGGGAAGATCGTCATCCCCGGATTCGTCGACACCCATCGGCACACCTGGGAGACCGCCATCCGCAACTGTGCGCCGAACGCGACCCTCGACGACTACTTCGTCGAGGTCCTCGACACTTTCGCGCCGCTGTATCGAGCCGAGGATGTCTACGCGAGTAACGTCGCCGGCTCCTTGGAGTGCCTGAATGCCGGCATCACGACGCTGGTCGACTGGTCCCACATCAACAACACGCCCGAGCATCCTGATGCGGCGATCCAGGGCCTGCAAGAAACCGGGATCCGGGCTCAGTACGCCTACGGCAGCGCGAACACGTCGCTGGAGAAGTACTGGTTCTTCAGTGCCGAGGCGATTCCCGGTGACGACGTCCGCCGGGTCAAAGACGCCTATTTCTCCTCCGACGAGGGCCTGCTCACGATGGCCATCGCTACTCGTGGGCCGGGCTTCACCCAGGATCAGGTCGTCCATTCCGAATGGGGCCTGGCGCGGGAGTTGGGCATCCCGGTCACCGTCCACGTCGCGATGGGCCGGCTGGCAGGCCGGTACGCCATGGTCGAACAGCTCGACCGGCTCGGGCTGCTCGGGCCGGACACGACGTTCATCCATTGCTGCTACTTCAGTGAGCACGAGTGGAAGCGGGTCGCCGACACCGGCGGCACCATTTCCATCGCTGCCCAGGTGGAACTGCAGATGGGCCACGGCTGGCCGCCGGTAAACAAGAGCTACCAGTTCGGCCTGCGGCCCAGCCTGTCCGTCGACGTCGTCACCACAGTGCCTGGCGACATGTTCACCCAGATGCGCGCTGCTTTTGGCGCCGAGCGGGCGCGTGTGAACGCCGTGAGCTGGGCGGCCGACACCGGAGTTCCCGACACGATGCTGACGGCGCAGCAGATGCTCGAGATGGTCACGATCAACGGCGCGCACGTGGCCGGGCTGGAGGACCGGGTCGGCTCCCTCACGCCGGGCAAGAAGGCCGACGTGGTTGTCATCGACGCGACGGCGATCAACGTCACACCGATCCACGACCCGGTCGCTGCCGTGACACTGTGTGCCGACGTATCCAACGTCGAGCACGTCATCGTCGACGGCGTGTTCCGCAAGCGGGACTTCACGCTGCTCGCCGACGTCGGCCGGGCTCGAACGTTGGTCGAAAACGCACGCGACTTCCTCGTCGACGCCGCCGCGAAGGCGAAGGCGTCCGCTAGGTGAGCACGCATCATCTCGTCCGCCGAGCTGCGGAGGCGGTCTGGAGCCCGGTGGCCGGGCCGCTGTCCGGCTCGCATGGCCTCGCGGCGTGGTCTGTCGTCGACTCCTCGACGGCGGCTGTACACACCGGCTTTGCGCTCGGACGCCTCGCAGCGGGCGGCTCGATGCCCACCCACGTGCACTCCTACGAAGAGAGCCTCTACGTCGTGGACGGCGAGGTCGTCGTCCAGACACCCGGCGAGGCGGTGCTGCTCGGCGCCGGCGATTACGGCTGGATTCCGGTCGGTGTCCCGCATGTGCTGCGCAACATCGCAGATGTCGAAACCCGCTGGGCCCGGATGTCTGCGCCGGCTCCGCGGGTGTCCCATGGCCTGGACACCCATGTCGCGCCTGAGCTCCCGCCCACCGAGCCAAATCGGGCCGACGTGCTCGACCCGCTCACTCGCAGGTA
>Ga0184625_10000388_pt1 | contig 16181 bp, 14 predicted proteins | sample PLM3_30_b1_FD_133151 | JGI IMG/M metagenome (GOLD analysis project Ga0184625, IMG submission 133151) | Groundwater sediment microbial communities from an aquifer in East River, Colorado, USA - PLM3_30_b1 | ecosystem: Environmental > Terrestrial > Soil > Riparian zone | place: USA: East River... | reverse complement strand
AGCGGCGGCGGCGCCGGAGTCTTGCGGTTGTTCTCGAACTGCTCGCGCGCCTGCAATTGCACCTTGCTGGCGCGCGGCGCCCGCTCGGCCTCGTAGGCCGCGAGCCCTGCCACCGGATCGTCATGGCGCGCCAGCTGGCGCGCCAGCGCATAGGCGTCCTCGAGCGTGATGGCGGCGCCCTGCGCCAGGGTCGGCATCATCGGATGCGCCGCGTCGCCGAGCAGCGTGACGCGGCCGCTGACCCAGCGCGCGAGCGGATCGCGGTCGCGAATGCCCCATTTGTAGCAATGCTCGACGTGGGCGAGCATGTCGAGCAGCGCGTCGTTCCAGCCGCGGAAGCCGGCAAGCAGCTCGTCGAGGCCGCTCGGCACTACCCACGACTCCTCGACCCATTGCTCGGACACGTGGCCGGCGAAGATGTTGTAGAGCTCGCCGCCGCGGATCGGATAGCAGATCACATGACCGTCCGGCCCGATCCAGCCGACATATTCGTCGCGGCCGACGGCCACCGATTTGCCCGGCCCGATCCTGGTCGGCACGCAGTGGATCGGCACGATGCAGCGCCAGGCCATCTGCTGCGTGTAACGGGCGGCTTGCACCCCGAACAGGCTTTCCCGCACCGCCGAATTGATGCCGTCGGCACCCACCACGATGTCGGCTTCGATCTCACCGCCGTCGGCGAAGGTCGCCACGGCCGCGCCGCCGATCGAGGCCGCGCCCGTGCACTGGGCGCCGAGGTGGATACGCGCCGCCGGCACCTTCGCCTGCAGCAGGGCGTGCAGGTCGGCGCGATGGGCGGTGAGATAGGGCGCCCCGAATTGCGCCGCGATGACGGCCTTGAGCGGCTCGCGAAAGCGCAGACGGGCGTCATCCGAGGCCACCGAAACGATGTTGGTCGGCTCGCACGCCAGCGGCAGCAGCCGCTCCTCGATGCCGAGCGCGCGCAACACCTTGACGGCGTTCGGTCCGAGCTGCAGTCCGGCGCCGACCTCGCCGAGCTCGCCGGCGCGTTCGTAGACGTCGACCTCGAAGCCGCGCTCGCGCAGCGCGCCGGCGGCCGCGAGCCCGCCGATGCCCGCTCCGATCACCGCGATGCGAGCCTGCCTGGTCACGTTCCCGTTCTTGCCTCGCTCAATACCCGAACTGCTCGCGCAGGATGCGCTCGTCGAGGCTGTGGCCGGGATCGAACAGCATCTGCATCGAGATGCTGTGATCCATCTGGATATCGACCGAGACCACCGCGCGCACCTCGTCGTGGTCGGCGACCGCGGCGACCGGGCGTTTCTCCGGATCGAGCACCTCGACGCGCACCCGCGCGCTGTCGGGCAGCAGCGCGCCGCGCCAGCGCCGCGGCCGGAACGGGCTGATCGGGGTGAGCGCCATCAGCGGCGCATTGATCGGCAGGATCGGCCCCTGGGCGGAGAGATTGTAGGCGGTCGAGCCGGCGGGCGTCGCCACCAGCAGGCCATCGGCGACGAGCTCGGGCAGGCGCTCCGCGTCGTCGATGAGAACCCGCAGCCGCGCCGCCTGGTAGGTCTGCCGGAACAGCGAGACCTCGTTGAAGGCGTGGAATTCCCGGGTCTCGCCGTCCTCGTCATGGGCGCGCATGAGCAGCGGGTGGATCACAGTGACGTGCGCCTTGGCGAGGCGTTCCGGGATATCGTCCGGGTAATATTCGTTCATCAGGAAGCCGACGGTGCCGCGATGCATGCCGTAGATCGGCTTGCCGGACGTCATGAACTTGTGCAGGGTCTGCAGCATGAGCCCGTCGCCGCCGAGGGCGACGATGACGTCGGCCTCCGCGGGCGTCGCGTCGCCGTAGCGGCGCACGAGCCGCTCGCGCGCCTCCCGGGCTTCCGGGATCGGGCTGGCGACGAAGTGGATGCGCTTGTAGCTCGGGGTCGCGGGGCTCATGTTACGGGGCTTGCATTGCGGGACTCACGCCAGCGGGCTCCTGCGCCTCGAGTCTCCACGCATTGACCGGCCGCAGCATCGGCCCGGGAGGCGCGCATGAACGCGGAACGCGCGGTGTTCGTGTATACGACCTATCCCTCGGTTGTCGAGGCGGAGGAGGCCGGGCGCGCGCGCTGGTCGAGCGGCGGCTTTGCGCCTGCGTGAATATCCTGCCCGGCATGATCTCGCATTATTGGTGGAACGGGGCGGTGGAGCGGGGCGAGGAGGTGGTCATGATCATCAAGACCCGCGCCTCGCATGGCATTCCATCGGGGTTGCCGGAAAGTCACACTCAATCGATTTCCATTTGTACGAATAGAGCGAGCCCCAATTCCACCGCCCTTATGACCAACAGTTTCAGGCGCAGATCTACACCGTAGGTCTATTGGTCGGGGGGCTAGGCTATGTGGATCGTTCTGTATGTCGCGACGATTGCATCACTGAGTGCCATGGGGCTTCTTCCAAATTTTCTGCCGGCGGACATAGACGAAGATCGGACGCCTGGCAGCGACTTGTGAGCAGTATGGGGGCCGGTTGGGGAACAGGCCACGCGAACGGCCAACTTGCCCGGCCCAACCCGATAATTTCTTCAATGGTCCATCCCACATCCCGCGGGTCACTCAGCACATGCGCCTGCCGGCCTTCCGATACTCCGGGCGCTATCCGTACACGGGAGCGTCTGCCGCCGACACGCGGGTTCGAGCCGATCGGAAGCACGCCCGAGGAATTCGACGCGCAGATCAAGGCGGAAATCGAGAAATGGGCCAAGATCGTTCGTGATGCGAACGTCAAGACCCAATTACGGGTTGAATGCGCCTCAGTGCGCGCCGCCGATGAAGTGATCGAGTGAGGCGCCGTGACGGATGGCAGAATGAAAGGCGGCGCGCGGTAAAAAAAGGCCCCGTCGAGCCGGGGCCTTAAGTCTAACGGAGGAAACGTCCCAATGGGACGGGCGATCAATTGCATGATTCGCTCATTGTGTCGGTGATCTATATCACAAGCCGTCTTTTTTTTGATATTCGGTCATGACGCGCCGCACCGGTGCGTTGCAAGTCCCCGCCCGCCGTTTCCGTCAGCGGGGTCGGGGCGCCACTTTCGGCCCGACAATCTAGGCTTAAAACCGCGGTGTCTGGCCGGCTGCCCGATCTCGCTCGCGCATCCACTCAATCCCGCCTCATTCGATCACCTCGTCGGCGCGGGCGAGCAGCGTCGGCGGGATGTCGAGGCCGAGCGCCTTGGCGGTCTAAGTTCGAGCTGGTGGTCAACCTCAACAACACCGCAAAGCCGATCGGCCTCACGATCCCCGCGTCGTTCCTCCGGCGCGCCGATGAGGTGATCGAAAAGCTTGGCGAATGACCGCTTGTCGCACCAAGCGGACATGTCCGATGTACTGGCTACCGCCGCGAGAGATGACCTCCTTACCGTCCCATTGCCTCATTCGGTAATATCGTCCGATTTGCTTGTCATAAATTTCAAAGCATGACCGGCGGCTCACTTTCGCCTCGAATATGGTGAACGGTGAATGGGGCTGCGGATAGGGGACGGCGGTGCATATTATCGAAGCAGTTAAGACGGGCATCGTTATTTGTTTTCTTGCCGCCACGATTGTCGGGCTCGTCTCGGCCAAACCGTCCCCGGGCGGGGCGCCGAGCAAGCCGTTGTCGATTGCACGCGCTGCTCTGAACTAGCACCAGGGCCTTGGATTGAGGATCGCCAGCGCCTTGCTTACGGCGGCAACGCCCTGATCCGTTGGGAGAACGACCGGGTCGTGCGGCGCGTTCGTGCAAGTCCACGCGCTAGAAGGCAAGGGCATTCAAAATCAGCGCAACGGTGAACAGGCAGCCAACCGTCGCACCAAATATTTGCGCGATACGTCTGTCGTGCTTGGCCATTTTTCGATCGCCTCCATTCATCCGGGCTCATCCGCGTTTCTCATTGGCGCATTATGCCGAACCATGGCCGCGGCCGAAGTGATGGCGATCACAAAATGGTCGATTGCACGCAAGCCTGGTGCGGGTGTTGGCTCCGGGCCTAAATCGCTATTCAGGCACCGCCGGCCGCCACAAGTATTTCGATTCGCAGCACCCTTTTTTCGTTAAGTCGCGGAACCAGAACCGCGTGTGTCCATTTCCCCTCCGAGCTGAAAAGGGATCGGGGAGATCTTCATGCCGACTTTAGGGAGGAAACAAAAAAAGGGGAGGAAACACAAAAAGTCGAGAGAGCAGACTACGGGAGCCCCGCGTCCGTTAGACCGGGGCTCCTTTTTTGTAGCAGCTGACGGTAGTCCGTTCCAGAGCTCGGTTCTGCCAGCGGCCCGGTCTTGTCGGCCTCAACGTGGCGGAGGCGTCCCTGATGGAACAAGAGCGTCGCGTTTATGAATTCTTCTTGATGGATTGATCCAGGGTGGCGACACAGTGAGTGCTTACCGGAACCTCGCCCATCGCCTGTTGCAAGAAGCCGCTCGAGCCGACGAGCCGGCAAAAGCAGAGCGGCTCAAGAAACGTGCCCAAGAGTACGTCCTTCTAGCTGACCTACTCGAAGAACCTGAGCTACCAATTGCGGATGCACGAATGAGCCCGGTGCTTCAGCAACAGCAGCAGCGCCAAGACGACGACGAGAAGTAGGGCGGCCTAAACGCCGCCAATCCGCAGGACCGAGGCCGCAGTATCGGCGGCGGCCGGCTACGTCGCTGATCGCGAAACGAGCCGACATAGCGCGCTTAACATTTTGGTGATGGAGGGTTTGAATTTACCTGGCGGAGTTTTTCATTACCGACCGCCTGACAGAATTACCGCCAGCGTCGGCCTTGGTGTCCCAATTTCGATGGAAATCTCGTGTTGCGTCCCCAATTAGAAAGGAGGCGCCAATGCTTCAAATAGATCCATGGGAAAGGGCTGCCGAGTGCGAGCGCGCTCTGCGAGCCGCGAACGATCCAAAACGTCGCCAAATCCTCACCGACGTCCGAGACCTTTGGATCGGGTTGGCTAATACAAGATCCTTTTGGACTAGGGTCCAGTTCGACGAACAAGTTGAAGCGATCAGCCGCATTCATACCGAGACGATTAGGCCCGTCGCGATCAGGGCCTGTCCTTCAAAAATGAATTGAAACGATCGGACGCGTGGTCCCCGACGGCTTTCGCGTCGAGTGGTGGCAACCTGTGGTGCGGCTGGGGACGTGGCGAGCCGCTCGACGGGGTGATGATTTTCAATCCTGTCGGCAACCGCATCGGCAAAATCGATCTACCCGCGCGCTGCGCCAGTATCCGGGAGTTTTGCGCGGGGCCTGGATCGCTATCCCGACACAGCGCACCAGTTTTTCGTGACGTCGCGGAACTGAAACTGCGTGTGTTCATTTCCCCTCTGAGCTGAAACAGATCGGGGAGATCTCCATGCCGACTTCGAAGGAGTATCGACAGCGCGCCGACGAATGCGTCGAGCTCATGTGTGAATCGAACGAGTGGTATGTGAACACGGCCCTGCTTGAATTGGCTGAAGTGTTCCGGATTAGAGCCGAAAAACTGGAGCGCTATGAAGGTACCACGATGCAGTACGTGGTGCTCTCTGGGGAGGAACCGACGTCCAGAGAGCCGACCACGAGAGCGTCGCGTCCATTGCACGGAGGCTCCTTTTTGTGGAGCACCTGACCCGACTACCCGCGCAACCCTGCGCGCCCGGCGCTTCGCACTGACCTTCTCCTAATTTTCGGACCAAGCTTTGTCCGACGCGCGCCCCCGCGGCTGCTTCGCCTTGCTCCCGTCACAGGATGATGGCCTGCTGCATCAAGCAGGTCGGAAAGAGAGGGAGGTAGCCAATGGCTCTCGCGCAAGACCTCGAATCGCAGTTTTCAAAAGATACGTGGCCCAGTGAGGCCATGATTCAACCCGCCGATCCAGGGAGCAAGCGTGCATCGCTCGTGAAGCGAGCCTCGCGCGGCCTCGCCCGCTTCCTAATCATATTTTGTATAGGTGTCACTGCCACCTTGGCGTGGCAGTCGTACGGCAACGCTGCCAGAGAGATGATCGCGAACTCGTTCCCGCAGCTTGGCTGGCTGGTCCCGTCCGCCAGCTCGTCTCCGGAGCAGAAGCTCAAGGCGATGTCTACTGATTTCGCGACGGTGCGGCAAAGAGTGGACCAAGTCGCCGCCAACCAACAGCGGATGGCGGGCGACATCGCCAAGCTGATGGCGGACCAGCAGGAACTCCTTCAGAAGATCTCAGTACCTCTGCCGCAGGCGGCCGCTGTCCCCGTACGTAGGTAGGCCCGTGTTGCTGCCATCGTCAGAAGCGCGCTGAGGTCGCGCCGTTGCCAGATGCAAGCGAGAACGTGCGCACCTAAGGCACCATTCAGGGCACGGCGCGCGATGAGGTCATGAGATCGTTGTCGAAATAGCGCGAGCAAATCGGTCGGCGCCAAACCCGGGAGACAACGCTACAGCGCGACGAGGTGATCGAATAGCTTGCCTTTTTGCTGCGATTGCTCACACCGCTTTTGGCACAACTTGGTCCTTCCGCAATGTCCGGCCCGCGCGGCGTCTTCATCGCAGCGGCCGACGTAGCTGTTGACCACCTCTGTCAATTGGCGATGGAGATTATGGGACAGCCTGTCCTCGTGTGCGCGACGTGACATCGAGGACACGACATCGACCGCCGCTTGGGCCTCTGGCGCGAGCCTAGTTTCATTGGCAGTAATGTTCTCCATGTCAAACACTAGCCAACAAGATCAACCGGTTATGATTTATACGACCTATCCCTCGGTTGTCGAGGCGGAGGAGGCCGGGCGCGCGCTGGTCGAGCGGCGGCTTTGCGCCTGCGTGAATATCCTGCCCGGCATGATCTCGCATTATTGGTGGAACGGGGCGGTCGAGCGGGGCGAGGAGGTGGTCATGATCATCAAGACCCGCGCCTCGCTCGCCGCTCGGGTCTCGGCCGCGGTCAAGGAGGCGCACTCCTATTCCACGCCGGCGATCCTGGTGATCCCGATCGAGAGCGTCGAGCAGGGCTATCTCGACTGGCTGATGGGCGAGACGGCGCCGGCGGCGACCGGGTAAGCCGTTGTCCGGCTGCCGCGCTGGCTCCGTGCGAGCCTATGCCCGGCGTTCAAGCCGGCGACGCGCGTCCGCCAGCGCCGACGCCCAGCGCGCGGAGGAGCCGTCGACCAGCGGGACCGCGAACAGATTGCAGGCTCCCAGAGATTCGTCGACGCGGGCGACCGGGCTTCCGAACGGCATTCTCTGTCCCTCGAAACCATTGACGTAGTGAAGCGCGTAGCCCGCAAGCAGCTCGTGGAACGCGTCCGCGGCCGCGCCGCATTCCGAAAGCATGTCCGGGTAATATTCAAACAGAACGGCCGGACGGTCCGGCCGCGCCAGCAATTGCCGTGCGCCCCGCAGGACGGCCGGCTCGCAGCCCTCGACGTCGATCTTGAGAAGCGCTGGACGCGCGCCTCCGGAGGCGTGGAATCCATCGAGGGTCACGCCCGGGGCGCGCGCGAGAACCTCCCCGGGCCGCGGGGTGCCCTGCGCGGCGATCCGGGCGTAGAGCGAGTTTCGCGCCGAATAGCTCAGCTGCACCGGGTGAGGATCATCGAGCACGGCGGCCGCGATCGGGTGCACCCGGTCATGCAGGCGCAGTTGCTGCACCGACTGCACCAGTTTGGCGAACGTGGCGGGCACGGGCTCGAAGGCATGGATTTCCACCGACTGGCCGGCAAGGATCTGCGCAAGCTGGGTGGCAAAGACGCCGACATTGGCCCCGACGTCATACACCACGGGCGCCTGCTCGGCCCGCAGCCAGCCGGCGCAGATTGCCAATTCGTGTTGGAAGGCACAGCGATGATAGTACGGGTATTCGGCGAGGTCGCCGACGTGGCAGACGAAATCGTAACCGAGCCCGCTCCTGGTCACGAATTTTGTAACGCCGACGGCGCCAAGCGTCCGCAGCCAGGCCATCCGCAGTCCCGCGCGCAGCAAGGGAATGTCCGCCGCCATGGTGGCGGGAAACGCCTGCTTCCCCCAGATGACGCGGATGCCGAGCTCGATGATGCGTGTTCGAAGATTTTGCCAGTGATCCGGCCGGCCGCCGATGCCCGCCGCGGCCGCGCCGATGCTCTGCGGCGCGCGTGCACTGCCCGCTGCCATTCACCCCTCCCGTCTGGTGCGGGGCATGGCTCCTGTCGGAGTCTCGTTGGCCCGCCCCTGAACTGTGGCATGGACGCCGGCCGGGCGTCAGGCGGCGCATTGTCGCTCGTGAACGCCGCCCCGTACCGCCGCGGGTTCAACGTGGCCCGGCCGCTGATCTTCGCGCCTGCAAAAATGTGCGCCGCATCACGACTTCCGACCCCGGCCGCGGTGTTGCTTCAGCAAGCGTTAAGGGCTCCCGACGTATCGTTGTGACGATGGGGAACCCGCATTCCGTCCAAGGATGCGAAGGCGGCGAAGAGCCTCAAGACACCAAAAGTCTGTCGCCGAAAGCGCCGCTGTCACGAGGTCCGCGCCCCACGCCGGGTTTGTACTGACAGTCTCTGTATCGCGTAGCTGGCAGTATGCGTAGCCGGCTAGGGTCGCGGCAGCCGGCGTGCGGTGCCCCCTAGGCCCGCACGCCGGTCCACTATGCCAGGGCCGACGACCGCTCGGCTGTAGCCTGACGGCAACAGCCGGCGATTTTGCGCGCTCGGCCAACGCCGATCGCGTCGTCAAATCTTGACGCCTTTCCCCGATCGCGGAATGCTCCGACCGTGCTGGTTCCCCGGGTCGCTCCGGGGAGGCAAGAGGGAACACGGGTCGGCGCGACTTGTCGCGCCGCAGCCGTGGCTGCCCCCGCAACTGTAAGCGGCGAGCCTTTCGTCCGCGTCAGCCACTGGGAAACTGGGAAGGCTGGGCGAAGGGTGACGACCCGCAAGCCAGGAGACCTGCCAGCGCAGTCACCCAACCGGTGGGCGGGGCGTACCACACGGAGCGGCTGTTCGCAGCGGTGACACATGAACCGATGCGTGGGGCCGATGTCTCAACGACTTCAACATGAGTGATGTGCGGCCGGGCTCACGGCTGTCGGCGCAGTCGCGCCGGCGCCGGGGCCCGGAGGTTTCGTCGTTCATGCGTCCTTCGCGTCGGGCCCTGTTCACCGGGCTGCCCGCGACTGCGGGCACCGCAGACGAAGGACGCGTGTCATGGGGACGTTACGTCGTAGACGATATCGCGCGCTGCTTGGATGCATCGCGCTTTTGACCTGCAGCCCGGCCGCCGCACAGGTGATCGACCTGCCGGATGTCGATGTCACCGCGAGCCGGTTGGGGGCGCGCGTACCGAGGACGCCGGCGCGCGAGCGCACGCCGCGAGCCCCGACCACGACCGCGCCGGTGACGACGCCGGCGACCACACCGGCCACGACGGAGCCGGCGGCTCCCGTCATCGGCACGGCGGCGTCGGGCATCGTCACCGGCACGATCATCACCGGCGCCTCGTCGACGGTGATCACCTCGACCGATATCGCTCGCTCGCCCGGCCATTCGCTGCAGGACTTGCTGTCACGCGAGCCGGGCGTTCAGGTCACCAACCTGTTCGGCGGCGTCAACGGCGCCCGTTCGCAGGTCGACATGCGCGGCTTCGGCGCCGCGGCGGCGTCGAACACGCTGCTGCTCATCAACGGCCGCCGGGTCACCGATCTCGACCTGGTGGGGTTCGACATCGCATCGATCCCGCGCGAGTCCATCGAGCGCGTCGAGATCACCCGCGGCAACAGCGGCGCGGTGCTCTATGGCGACGGAGCGGTAGGCGGCGTGATCAACATCGTGACCAAAACCGGCGTTGCACTGCCCACGAGAGCGCGGCTCGACGCCAGCGTCGGCTCGTTCAACTACCGCGAGGGCAATGCTTCGTTCACCGGCTCCAAGGGGCCCTGGTCGGCGAGCATCTACAGCAACGCGATCAACTCCGACGGCTATCGCGATCACAACTTCTACCGCCAGCTCAATGGCGTCGCCGATTTCCGCTATACGGTGCCGGACGCCAGCGTCTACCTCAATCTGTCGGCCGACAACTCGTGGATCGACCTGCCGGGCGGACGGCTGGTCGATCCGTCGATCAACGTCAACCAGCTCGTCACCGACCGGCGGGGAGCGACGACTCCGTTCGACTGGGCGAGCAAGAAAGGCGAGAACGCCACGCTCGGCTTCACCCGCATGATCGCTCCCTGGGCCGAGCTGATCGTCGACGGCGGCGTGCGCCACAAGGCCGAGCAGGGCGAATTCCACGGCACCGCCGCCAATCCTGCAAGCTCCGAGCCGGTCAGGGCGGTCGACACCAAGCTGACCACGGCGTCGTTCACCCCGCGGCTCAGGGTTAATGGGGCGATCGGCGAGGTGCAGTTCAGGGGGCTCGGCGGCTTCGACTATTACCACGCCGTCTACGGTTCCGATCGGCCGCTCTTCCTCGGCGCGCCGCCCATCCATCGCTACGATCTGGCCCAGAGCTCGCTCGCCGCCTATTGGATGCAGACGTTCACGATCTTCGGCAACACCGACGTCGGCGTCGGCGGCCGCATCCAGGGCTTTCGCTTGAGCGCCCGCGACAAGTTCGACGCGGGCGCGCCCGGCGGCTCGTTCTGCTTCCCGGGCTTCGGCTGTTTCCCCGCCGGCTTCGAGCAGATTCCGCTCGACAAGAGTGAGAACAACCAAGCCTATCACGTCGGCATCGAGCACCGCTTCAACCGGTATTTCGCCTTGTTCGCCCGCATGGCGCAAAGTTTCCGCGTGCCCAATGTGGACGAGCGCGTGGGCACCGCTTCGGACGGCTCCGCGCCGACGTCGTTCGATCTGCAAACGCAGAAATCGCACGACTACGAAGCCGGCGTGCGCGTGCGCGTCGGGCGGTTCGAGGCCCAGACCAGCGTCTACGACATGTATCTCATCAACGAGATCCACTTCCGGTTCCTGCCGCTGTTCTTCTCGGGCAACATCAACCTGCCGCCGACGCGCCGCTACGGCAGCGAGACGATCGCGGCCTGGCAGGCGACCGACGAGCTCCTGATCAAGGCGGGGCTCGCCTATACCCGCGCGGTCTTCCGCGAAGGTCCCGACGCCGGCAACGACGTGCCGCTGGTCTCGCGCTGGACCGGCAGCCTCGGCGTCGCCTTGACGATCTGGCAGAGGTACCTGATCTTCGACGGTGTCGTGCGCTACATCGGCGAGCGCCGGATGGACAATGACCAGCACAATATCCAGCCGCTGATCCCCTACCACACGGTGGTGGATGTCGGCCTGAGCGGCGAGATCGACCGCTTCTACTGGTCGTTCAAGGTGCAGAACCTGTTCAACGTCTATTACTTCGATTACGCGGTCTCGAGCCCGTTCCCCGAGGGCTTTCTCAGCAAGCTCGGCAGATACAGCGCCTATCCGCAGCCGGGCCGCACGTTCCTGCTGAAGGCGGGCGTGGTCTTCCAGTAAGGGGCGGTGCAGAGAGCGGCGGGCAACGGCGTCGTCGCGTTGCCCGCCGTCCGCTCCGGCCTTCTGCTCCTGATGGGTCCCGCTCAGTCGGCTTTGACGTCGTGCTCGCGCGCGACGGCGCCCCAGACTCGCATCTGCTCGGCGAGGAACGTGCGCAGCTCCTGCGGACCATTGAGCGAGAGCGCGACCTGCTGCGTCTCGGTGAGCTGCTTGGCGACACGCGGCTCGCGCAGGCAGGCGGCGAGCTCGTCGCCGAAGCGCGCGACGATCGGCTTCGGCGTGCCGGCCGGCGCGAACACGCCCCACCAGGCATAGGCTTCGAACCCGGCAAAGCCGCTCTCGCCCACGGTCGGCACCGTGCCGAGCGTCGGCGTACGCGCCTTTCCGGTCTGCACGATCGGCCTGATGTGACCGGCCTGGATTTGCAGGATCGACAGCGCCGTACTGCCGATGAGCAGATCGACGTGGCCGGCAATGGCGTCGTTCATGGCCGGTCCGCCGCCGCGATAGGGCACGTGAACGAGCCGCACCCCCGCCTGTTTCGACACCAGCGCCATGGCGAGGTGGCCGATGCTGCCGCTGCCGACCGAGGCGTAGCTCACCGTGTCGGGCTTGGTCTTGGCAGCCGCAATCACGTCGGCGAGCGTGTTGAAGGGCTTCTGCGGATGGGTCGACACCACGTAGGGCGCGGTGCCGATCAGCAGCACCGGGTCGAGGTCCTTCTCGGTGTTGTAAGGCATGCTCGGCAGCACGAACGGATTGGCGGCGTGGTTGTCGAACACGATCACCCAGGAATTGCCGTCGGGCGGCGACTTGGCGACCGCCGCGGTTCCGACGCTGCCCGAGGCGCCGGGCCGGTTCTCGATGATGATGGTGGCGCCGAGCCGCTGCTGCAGGTCGAGCTGCACCAGCCGCGCGATCACGTCGGTCGAGCCGGCGGGCGGGTAGGGGATCACGATCTTGATGATGCCCGACGGCCAGCCTTGCGCTCGCCCCGCGCCGGGGCCCGCGAGTGGCGCCGCTATGGCGCCGAGCACGATCGAACGCCTTGTGAGTGTGGGCACGCTGAACCTCCCCGGGATGTTGTGCGGCGTTGATCGCCGCGTCGCGTCGTTGCGGCGCGGACCCTAGATCAAAATGTACATCGGCTCCACTCCCCGGTAGGCTCAACCCAGGCTGGCCTTTTGGGGAGCAGCGCGATGAGCGACGATTTCGAAGACCATTGCTGGAAGGACGTGATCACGCCGGACGTGCTGGAGGTCTATTCCGCCTACCGGCGCAAGGTGTTCGTGGGCGCGAGCCCGGCGCTGCTGGCGGTCGATCTCTACGAGGTGGTCTATCGCGGCGGCGCGCGGCCGCCGGCCGAGCTCGCCAAGACCCATCCCAATTCCTGCGGGCAATACGCCTATGCGGCGATCGAGCCGACCAAACGGCTGTTCGCCGCGGCGCGCGGCGCCGGCCTGCCGGTCTTCTATTCGACCGGCGACGTGCGCGCCGAGAGCCGCCCCTCGCTGGTGACTGCGACCAAGCGCAATAAGCCTCCGGTCGACGCCGCCGACTACGCCATCCGGCCGGAATTCAAGCCGCAGCCGCAGGACGTCGTCATCACCAAGCAGCGGGCGAGCGTATTCTTCGGCACGCCGCTCATCGCGCATCTCACCCAGCTCGGCGTGCAGACGCTGATCATCTGCGGCGAGAGCACGTCGGGCTGCGTGCGCGCCACCGCAGTCGACGCCTATTCCCACGGCTTCCACGTCGTGCTGGTCGAGGAATGCTGCTTCGACCGCAGCATCCTCTCGCACAAGATCAATCTGTTCGACATGCACCACAAATACGTCGATGTGATCCACGTCGACGAGGTGGTCGCCCATCTCGACGGCATCGCCGTGCGCAAGGCGAGCTGACGACGGCGATGAAACCCGCGCCCTACGGTCCGTTTCCCTATTCGCCGATCATCCACCGGCCGCGCCTGACTTGGCCGGACGGCGCCCACGTGGCGTTCTGGGTGATCCCCAATATCGAGTTCTTCTCGCTCGCGGAGAAAGTACCGGCCGGCTCCGGTGGTCCCGGCACGCCGCCGCCGGACATTCCGACCTGGTCGGCGCGCGACTACGGCAACCGGGTCGGCGTGTTCCGGCTGATGCAGGTGCTCGATCGCCACGGCGTCCGCGCCACCGTCGCGCTCAACAGCGATCTGTGCGCCTACCATCCCGAGATCATCGCCGAGGGCAAGAAGCGCCGCTGGGAATGGATGGGGCACTGCGAGAGCAATACCCGCCGCCTCAACGAGGCGCCGCCGGGGGAGGAGACCGGCATCATCCGGCGCACGCTCGCCACCATCGAGAAGGCGACCGGGAGCAGGCCGGTGGGCTGGCTCGGCTCCGGCCTGCAGGAGACCTGGGACACGCTCGATCTCCTGGCCGCCGAGGGCGGCGAATATGTCTGCGACTGGACCAACGACGACCAGCCCTACGTGATGAGCCTCGACGACGGGCGACGGCTGGTGTCGGTGCCCTACAGCCACGAGATCAACGACAAGCCGGTATTCGAGCGCCAGCACCGCACCGCCGACGAATTTCGCGAGATGATTTGCCGGCAGTTCGACGTGCTCTATCGCGAGGGCGCCGAGTCGGGGCGCGTCATGGCGATCGCGCTGCATCCCTATCTCACCGGCGTGCCGCACCGCATCGACGCCTTCGCCGCGGCGCTCGCCCATATCTGCCGCCACGAGCGGGTGTGGAAGGCGACCGGCGCCGAAATCGCGCGACATTATCTCGCGCAGATCAGGACCTCATAAGGGAGTAGATCATGGGCATGGATCGATCGCGCAGAGCCGTGGTCGCGTCGCTCTTGGCGGGCGCCGCGATCGTCGTTGCGCCGGCCGCGTCGGCGGCGGAGGCCGTCACCGTCGGAACCGTGGGGCAGGCCTCGGCCAATCTGTGGCCGGTCTTCATCGGCCTCAACAAGGGCTTCTTCGCCGCGGAGGACCTGAAAGTCGACGTCGTCTACGTGCAGTCGAGCGCCCAACTGGTGCAGCAGATCACCGCCGGCTCGCTCGACATCTGCATGTCGACGGGGCTGGTCGATCCGATGCGCGCGATCGGGATGGGCGCGCCGATCGCGATCGTGCGCGTCGAGGTGCAGGCGCCGCCCTATGCGCTCCTCGCCAAGCCGGGCATCAAGAGCCTCAAGGAGCTCAAGGGCAAGGTGATCTCGCTCGGCGGGCCGAAGGACATCACGCGCATCTATGTCGAGCGCATGCTCGAGCCGAACGGCGTCAAGCCGGGCGAGTTCGACATGGTCTTTGCCGGCGCCACCGCGGCGCGGGCGTCGGCGCTGCTGGCGGGAGCGGTCGACGCCGCGATCCTGCTGCCGCCGTTCAACTTCCAGGCCGTGACCGCGGGCTTCAACGATCTCGGCTTGACGATCGACTACGTCAAGGACCTGCCGTTCTCCGGCACCGTCGTCAACGTGCGCTGGGCCAATGCGCAAAAGCCCATCCTGCAGAAACTGCTCGCGGCCCACACCAGGAGCGTGGCCTGGTTCGAGGACGGCCGCAATCGCAACGAGGCAGTGCAGATTCTGGTCGCGGCGAGCAAGCTCAAGCAGGAGGACGTCGAGAAGGCCTACGACTTCATGCGTAACGGCCATTTCTTCGAGCCGACCGGCAAGGTCTCCAAGTCGAAGCTCGCGAGCCTGGCGAAGGCGATGGTGAGCCTGGCGACCTGCCGGGCGCGATCGACGTCGACCGCGTCCTGCTCCCCGGCGTGACGCAAGTGGGCGATTGACGTCGGCGATTGACCTGGGCGACTGAACGCCGCTCCGGCCGCGTCGATCGAGGAGGCAACGATGCCACGGCTCCATGTCCTTGCAGGCGCGGCCGCCGGCCTGGCGATGACGCTTGCGCTCGCGCCGGCCGGCGCGGCCGACACCGTCATCCTCGGCTCGGTCGGTTCCGCCTCGACCAATCTCTGGCCGGTCTATATCGGCATCAACAAGGGGCTGTTCGCGGCCGAGGATATCAAGGTCGACCTGGTGTTCGCCCAATCGAACGCGGCGGTGCACCAGCAGCTCGCCGCCGGTTCGGTCAATTTCGCCATCAATACCGGCCTGGTCGATCCGATCCGCGCCATCGAGAAGGGGGCATCGGCGGCGATCGTGCGCATCGAGGTGCAGGGGCCGCCCTATATCCTGCTCGGCCGCTCGAGCATCAAGAGCATGAAGGAGCTCAAGGGCAAGACCATCTCGCTCGGCGGGGCGAAGGACATTACGCGAATTTTCGTCGAGCGTATGCTGGCGGCGCACGGAGTGAAACCCGGCGAGTTCGACATGGTGTTTGCAGGCGCCACCTCGGCGCGCTTCGCCGCGCTCCAGTCCGGCGCTGTCGACGCCGCGATCCTGGCGCCGCCGTTTTCCTTCCGTGCCGAAGCGGCCGGGTTCAGCAATCTCGGCCTCACCATCGACTACGTGAAGGACCTGCCGTTCGCCGGCACGGTCGTCAACCGCAGCTGGGCCGGCGCGAACCGGCGCACGGTCGAGAAGGTGCTCGCGGTCTACAACAGGAGCATCGCCTGGTTCCACGACCCGAGAAACCGCGCCGAGGCGGTCAAGATGATGGTGGACGTCAGCAGGATGCAGGCCGACGACGTGGAGAAATCCTACGACTTCCTCATCAATGGCAAGTTCCTCGAGCCGACCGGGAAGGTGTCGAGGAGCAAGCTCACCGCGCTCGTCGGTGCGCTGCAGGACCTGGGCGACATTCCGAAGGGGTTCGACATCGAGCGTCTGGT
>Ga0184625_10000387_pt1 | contig 16209 bp, 10 predicted proteins | sample PLM3_30_b1_FD_133151 | JGI IMG/M metagenome (GOLD analysis project Ga0184625, IMG submission 133151) | Groundwater sediment microbial communities from an aquifer in East River, Colorado, USA - PLM3_30_b1 | ecosystem: Environmental > Terrestrial > Soil > Riparian zone | place: USA: East River... | reverse complement strand
GAGCCTGTATGCATGCCAATACCGGCCCTGATAATTGGAAGGCCAGCTTCTTTTCTTTCCTTATTTAATTCATGAACGGCCTTTTGCATACCTACTGCGGCACGTAGAGCATCTTCGGGATTTTCAGGAAAGATCGCCATGATCGAATCGCCCAGATATTGATTAATAAAACCGTTATTTGATCTTATTACTGGTCCAAGCCGTGCATTAAATGATGAAACAAAATGAAAATTTTCTTCCGGCGTCATTTTTTCGGAAAGAGTAGTGAAGTCACGTATATCAGTAAACAGAACCGTTACTATCTTTTCAACCTGGTCGCCAAGCTTTACATCGGTCAATGTTTCTTTGCCCAATGATCTTATAAACTCATGCGGTACAAATTTCTTTGTTACTTCATGAATACGCAACATCGCTTCTTCTCTTTCTCTTGCTTCACGGATATTTTTTTCGTATAACATGGCGCTTTCGATAGCAGTGGAAGATTGCAAAGCCAGTGTTACTAATAATTTCAAATGTGCAGCTGAATATTGTTCAACTTCTTTTCCTGCAAGAATAATAGCTCCCATGATGCGATGCTTTACTTTCATGGCAGCATAAATAAGGGAATGTACATCACTTTCAATGATCCCTTTTTCTTTCAACAAAGTCAGGTCAGTGATAATTTCAGATTGACCGCTAAGACCGATCTTAAGTAATATTCCCGGATTATTTCGAAGTTGCTCTTCATTGAAAAGTTGTTCTCCTGACTTTGCAGGGATCAGTAATTGTTTTTTGTCTTCATTCCATAATACCATCACACCGCTATGCGAAGGAATGGAATGTATGGCCTGCTCAAGCGTAAGCTGAGCAATAACATCCGGATCAATGGTCTGGGTTAATTGTTCAGAGAAATTATAAATGACATTCAGTTCCTGGTAAAGATTAAGCACTTCTGTTCCTAATTTTTTCTTTTCAGCTTCTTTCTGTGCTAAATAACCAAGAAGGTTTGCGATCATTAAAGAGTTTTCATCGCCTTTTACCCAACCGATAATTTCATTGTCCAGATTTATTGGGAATGAAGATCGCGGTGTTCCGGTTATATCACCTACTAACAGTTTCCCGTTCTCATCTTCTATCCAGGTTGTTTCGCCCAGTTGATCCATTAATGCGAGTACAGCAGCATTTACTTCATTCTTTTTGCCAACGATATTTTTTAAACTAACTCTTGCCATAATTTATCAGCTATGATGGTGTTGCTTGTAATTTTCTAGTGGTGCGATCATTTTAGAAACTGACCGATCATTTAATACCCAAAACTTCTTTTGCTTTTGAAAGAATTATTTCCGGGTCGAAAGGCTTTGTCATGTATACGTCTGCGCCAACTTCCTGGCCTCTTTGGCGATCAAGTTCCTGTCCCTTTGCTGTAAGCAATACGATAAAAACATCTTTCAGCTCCAGCTCTTTTTTTACACGACGGCATACTTCCATGCCGTTCATTTTTGGCATCATCACATCTAAGAACACCAGCTTTGGATTTTCTTTTTGAATAATTTCCAAGGCGATCTCTCCGTTCTCTGCCGTTAGGAATTCTACGCCTTCATCTTCTAATTCTTCCAATGTTTGTTCTATCAGCATACGGATATGCGCTTCATCATCTACAATCAGGATCTTTTGTTCCATTTTTATTACTGCTTTTTGGTTTATAAAATTTTACTGGTAAACAAGGAATAAAACATTCTCCAGTCCCTTTTCAAATCGTATTGTTTGTACGATATCCTGCTTACCCGAAAGAACTGAATTGATAATTATAATATCCGGTTGATTGGCTATTGCTTTTTCCACCAATTCTTTTTCGTTTGCTTCCATTACAGAATAGCCTTTTGTTTTAAGCACTTCAGTAAGTGTGTTGACAGTGGCGCTATCCTGGTCAACCACCATCACTTTCTTTTTTGATTTGCCTTGTTCGAGCAAGCTTCCAATTTCGCTGAAGAGCAAACCTGTGTCTATTGGTTTTGTAAGATACCTGTCAACACCGATCCTGAATCCTCTTGTTTTATCCTGTACAATCGATAATACTATGATCGGTATATCCATTGTTTGCGGATCATTTTTCAGAACCGCAGCCACATCAAAGCCATTCATCTCCGGCATCATAATATCAAGAATAATGAGGTCAGGTCGTTGTTTTCTTACAGCAGCTAATGCTTCTTTTCCATTACGGGCTTCTTCAATTGTATATCCCGCATCACCCAACTCTTGTTGTAGCAATGAACGGATCGAATCATCATCATCAACAACCAGGATATTAGATGCTTTACCTGCGAGATTAATATGTGATTGAGCTACCTGTTCTTTCAATTGTTTTACAAGATCATCCAAATGCATCGGGCGGGCAACACCATTTGTTTTAGTAATGGGTAAAGCAAAAGAGAAGGTACTTCCTTTTCCTACTTCACTTTCCAACCAGATCCTTCCGCCATGATGTTCTACAATTTCTTTACAAATTGGTAAGCCAAGTCCTGTTCCTTTTGGTTTATCAGTTAATGTATCTCCGCCAACCTGTTTGAATTGTTCGAACACTGCACCAAAATCTCCAGGGGCAATGCCAATACCTGTATCACTGATACTGACAATGATCTCTTCCTTTTTCTGTGACACAGTACACGTAACAGAACCTTTCTCAGTGAATTTTACTGAATTAGAAATAAGGTTAATGATCACTTGTATCAGCTTGTCCCTGTCACCAGTGATAGCAGGAAGATCGGTATCAATGTTTTTTACCAGCTTCAATGCTTTTTGATCGAATAAAGAAGTGGTAGCTGCTATGGCTCTTTCCGCAACTTCTGACATGGAAACACTTTCCTGGTTCCATTCCATTTTACCAGCTTCGATCTTTGCAAGATCAAGCACATCATTTATTAAATGTGTTAGTCTTTCACCTTCAGAAATCACTACATGAAGATTTTCTGAGATCTGGCCAATCGTTTTTTCTGTCTTCGGATCTTTTTTATCTACTATGGGAAATATCTTTTCTTCCAGTCTTTTCCTGATAATTTTTGCAAAACCAAGAACTGAAGTAAGCGGTGTTCTTAATTCATGGCTTACGGTAGAAAGGAAAGCACTCTTTGCTTCGTTTGCTTTTTCGGCTGCTTTACCAGATGCTTCTGCTTCCATCTTAGCAAGTCTTACATCTTCAAAAAGTGTGGCGTTGTTCAAAGCAACTCCCACTGAAGAGGCAATGGTTGATAAAAGACGAAGATCATTTTCGTTAAAGCGATTTTCACTTTCTGTGCTTTGAACACTTAGTACACCTATGTTCTCATCGCCTACAGGGATTGGAACACCAAGATAAGAGGCAGCCGGCACGCCGATCTGCTGTATACCCATTTGCAATCTGAGTTCCTGCAGATCTTTATTAATAAGCAATGGCTCACCATTCAAAATGATTTTTGACGTAAGTCCTTCACCTAATTTAAGGGGCGCCATGTTATCGCCATATTGGTAAGGGAAATTGATGATTTTAGTCTTTGGATTTAATAAAGCGAGATAGACAATATTGGCTCTGAAAAGATCTTTCAATTGATCGCCAACCATTTTAATAAGGTCGTCAGCATTTAATTGAGAAGCCAATGCTTTACTGATACTGTTTACAGTACTCAACTCTGTAGCTCTTTGTTTTGCTTCACTTAACAATCGGTTTGATTCATCAAATAGTCTTGCATTTTCCAATGCTACACTCATACTATTGGTAAGTGTGGTCAATAATCTAAGGTCAGATTCTGTAAATGCATTTTCCTTTTCTACGTTCTGCAGGCTTACCGATCCTCTTACTATATCACCCACCACCATTGGAACAAACAATGCTGATCTTGGAGGAAGACCTTTGCTTACACCGCTGCCACCAAATTTCTGTGCTGTTTCAATATAATTTTCATTAATCAATAAAGGCTGTTTATTTTTTATCAGTTGCTGATTGGCCCAGTTAAAGGGCCTGGGGTTACTGTATAACCTGTTTCCCTTTTCTATTACATATTGCCAATGTTCTTCGCCTAACCTATGATCGAATGTCCGTATCAAAACGGTTTGTGTATCAAATAGATCACAAATGCGATTACCAACAAGATCATAGATAGCCTGCATGTTCATTTCTCTAACCAAACCTTCCTGCACACTATTAATTACTGCAAGTTCAGCCGTACGTTGTTCTGTTTCTTTTAATAAGCGATTGGTTTCATCAAAGAGCCTTGCATTTTCTAACGCCACGCTCATGCTATTAGTAATAGTGGTAAGCAAACGGAGGTCCGAATCAGTAAACGCATTTTCCTTGTCTACATTTTGAAGGCTAACAGAACCTTTTACAATGTCACCCACCATCATTGGAACAAATACTGCAGATTTTGGCGGCTGACCTTTTGTAACACCGCTTCCACCGTGTTGTTTTGCGGTTTCCAAATAATTTGTGCGTATATCTAAAGGTTTTTTTGTTGCAATAAGTTCTTTACTGCTCCAACTAAATGGTCGTGATTCTATTGGAAAACGAACCCCTTTTTCAATTGCATAATGAAAATGTTCAGTTCCGATCTCATTGTTAAATGTTCTTATCACCAGTGTTTGAGTATCGGGAAATAAATCACAAAGCCGATCGCCAACCAGTTCATAAATTCCCTGTATATCTAATTCTTTGGCCAATCCTTCCTGAACACTATTGATCACAGCAAGCTCCGCTGTGCGTTGTTCTGTTTCTTTTAATAGACGATTGGTCTCATCAAAGAGTCTTGCGTTCTCTAATGCAACACTCATGCTATTTGTAATAGTAGTCAGTAACCTCAGGTCTGCCTCACTATATGCATTTTCTTTATCTACATTCTGCAAGCTTATCGAGCCTTTTACTACCCCACCTACAATCATCGGAACAAAAATTCCCGATTTGGTTGGTTGACCCACAAAGGTTGTCCCGCCCCCATGCTCCTTTGCCCTTTCAAGATAGTTGTCATTTATATGTATTGGCTTTTGAGATTGAATCTGAAGTTTGCTGTGCCACGCGAAAGGTTTGGGTTCAATATATTGTCTTTCCCCCTTTTCAATTGCATAACGCCAATTTTCTAATCCTGTACTATGATCAAAGGTTCTGATGACCAGATTTGGTGCATTGAATACCTTACGGATCTTGTCACCTACCAGTTCATAAATTCCCTGGATGTCCAGTTCCTTGGCTAAACCTTCCTGTACACTGTTTATTACTGCTAACTCTGCAGTACGTTGCTCTGTTTCTTTTAAAAGACGTTTTGTTTCGTCAAAACGCTTTGCACTTTCCAACGCTACACTCATACTATTGGAAAGGGTGGTTAAGAGATTTACATCGTTGTCCGAAAATGCATCTTCTTTATCAAGATTTTGAAGACTGATAATACCAGTTACTTCGTTGCCTGCGATCATTGGAACCAATACTATTGATTTTGCTCCTTCACCAACAAGCACAGTTTGATCATGCTTCGACCTTTGTCCATTAACATCTTTGTTAATAAGCAAGGGCTTTGCAGTTTCAACAACATGCTTTCTGAATCCTTTTAGTGGTCGTGGAGCAAGTAATGTCCGATCGCCTTTTTCATAAGTATATTGATCGGTGACCTGGTTTGTTATTTTATCATAGGTCACAATATCTATGACCTGTGCATTAAAGATGTCTCTCATTTTTTCTCCTACCAGGTTATAAATGCCCTTCATGTCCATTTCTCTTACTAATCCATCCTGCACACTATTAATAACAGCTAATTCTTCTACACGATGACTTAATTCTTTTGTACGATCAGATACTACGATTTCCAGCTCACGATGTTTTTCATGAAGCTTACGGGTTCGCCAACGTATCAATGAATAAATAATAATGGCTGCTGCAATTGCATATAGCAAATAAGCCCACCAGGTGCGATACCATGGGGGCAATATTTCAAAATGATAAACAGCTTCCTCACTTAGTTTACCGTAAATATTTAACGCTCTTACATGAAAAGTATATTGCCCGGTTGGAAGATTGGTGTACTCTTTATAATAATTAATGTCAAGATCAGACCAGGTGTTTTCAAAACCTTCCAGCCATGTTTGATATTGTGTTTTATCTTCCTGTTCAAAGAAAGGTGAGGCGTACTCAAATCTGAAGGTATTATCCTGGTAAGTAACAGAGACCTGTTTAGCGTTTTTATCAATGGAGGTAGTTAATTGTTTTTTACCAGCAGCTATATGCCGGATCACCGTTTTAAACGATTGATCATAATTTTTTTCAAGGTTTTCATCGTATCGTATCAGGCCATCAGTAGTACATACCCATACTATTCCGTTGTTTTCAGGATAGATCTTTTGTATGTTAAGTTCATTGATCGGTCTTAATTGGTTGAAGTCAAGCCGGTATCCTCCTTCTGGTTTTGGTATCGCCAACCTTGTTTCTTTTCCAAATCGAATCCAAACCCTGCCTTGAGCATCTTCTACCATTTCAAACTCAGTACCTCCACCACCATGAATAAAACTCCCAAAAGTAGTATCAGGATTGAATCGTTTTTGTTTTTCATCATATGTATATAAAGTCGAGTCGCCAATAAAATAATTTTTTCCTTTGATATAATATACCTGGCCGAGTCCGCTTCTAAATCCGCTTTCCGGACCAAATCTTTCAAATTTTGTTTTTTGCAGGTCAACACTTCCTTTTGTATCAAAGGCAAGATTTACCAGGTAGACGAAGCCGGATTGTGTGCCTGCCCAAATGGATCCATCTATGTTCTCTGAGAAAGACCATATCTGATCCGAAACTCCCGGAACATAGCCTGTGAAAGCCCAGTTTCCATTTGACCGGGTGAAAATGGCTATTCCAAATGTTCCTCCACCTATTAAAATATCAGGATACTTCTTAGAAACATACAAAGCAGATAATGTCAGGTCTGCACTTACTGACTCCTTGATGGTATAAGTTTTATTATCCTTTATTTTAAAAAGACCATCCCCTGGAACCAGTAATTCTTTCCCATCAGGTAAAGTAGTAAATATCTGGTTTAATGGAATGCCAGGAACAGGATTGAAAATTCCGGCCTTTTGATCCAACTTTAAAAGTCCGTTGGAAGTGCCAACATATATATCATCTTCAAATCGTCTTAAGAAAAGGACACCGGTATTAATTCCTGCTTGCAAACCAAATTTTGTAAGTGGCGAAGCTGTTTCAACTCTTGAAATACCATTATCTAACGCCAGCCACAGTGTACCTTTTTTATCCTGGTAAACTGCATAAATAGATTCATCCTGTAATCCAACATCACGGTTAATTTTTTGCAAGAGTTTACCTTGTGCATCAATTATTACCATTCCCTTCCCAGTCGTTGAAAGGACATAAGATCCATTTTGCAATTGAATGCCTTTATATAATAAAGCTCCTGTTTTAATTATATCATCTGCTTCAGTTGAAAATGGCCGGAAAGTTTTTCCATCATATATGTACAGCCCGCTATAAAACATTCCTATCAGGTATTGTTTCTCATTGGTTGTTGTTTTATAAGGCAACATTACCTGCATTCTTTCTTTGCCCAAAAACTCGCTACCAGGTACTAAAACCAGCGAATCATTTGTCATTTTGAAAAGACCCAATCCCTGTTGATGCACATAATAATTGCCATCCAGGTAAAATGAGTACATGAATTTTGTTTTGGGCGCCCAAACTTTGACCATTGGTTTTTGCCCGGCTTCAACTTTCTGATCATCTAAGCGAAAAATGTACTCCCTGGATTGAAGATAGATCCCTGATCCTGTTGCATAGGCTGACCATATATCCAGGAAATTTCTGTTAGCAAAAGGGACAAGATTTAAAAGTGAGTTTGATCTTCGTTGACCCAGGCTGTCGAAATCCAAATATCCCAAGTCACCAAATCCACCATAATAGATCGTTCCTTTATTATTTTTGGCCATTGATCGTATTACAGTGCCCAAATTAGCCCCCGTACTATCTTTGAATTTTATTTTCCGCCACTTTACTCCATCATATTCCAATAGATCGTTTTGTGTTCCGAAATACATAATTCCACTTTCATCTTCAAGTACACTCCAAATTTGTGGGAAAGCTTTATAATTCTTGGGAGAATAATTAGTAATAAATGGAAGACCTTTTTCCGATTCGGATTGTGCATTCGATACGATCGGTAATAAAAGAATTGCACTAATAAAATGCAATACAATTATTGCCTTTAACAAACTGTAAAAGACATAGCCTTTTTTCATAAATGTTTTTTAAATAGCCGGATTTTCAATAGAAAAGGGGCTTGGTGGATTTGCAGGGGTAGAGACTATCTATTAGTCTCTAAATGTAGAGAAAATTCTCTGAAACAAGAATGGAAATATAAGCTTAGAAAGGTTTTTATAAACCAAGTATAGACTTCAATTTTGGATAACCCGTTCTGCTTACCGGAACTTTTGCACCAGAACGAAGTATTGCGACATGATTATCTTTTTCATAAGGGTCAATTCTAGTGATCTGCTGAAGGTTGACAATATAAGAACGATGTGAACGGACGAATTGAGAAGGATCGAGCACTTGCTCAAAATGACTCATGGTTTTATTCTTTAAAAAATAACCTTCCTTAGTAAATACTTTTACAAAATCATCAGCGGCTTCAAGATAATGTACATCCTGGATAGGAATTATTTTGATCTTGCTTCCATCTTTTATCACTATTCTTTCATTTTGTGGGGCAGTTAGTGAAACATCATCCAGTAATTGCTTTGTTTGCTTTTCACTGTTTGAATTATTTTTTTGCTCTCTCCATTTTTTAATTGCTTTTTCAAAACGATCCTGGTTAAATGGTTTTAATAAATAATCAATAGCATGTGCATCGAAAGCTTTGATGGCATATTCATCAAAGGCTGTTGCAAAAATTACCGCAGGAGGGTTTTCGATCAGCTCAAGCATTTCAAAGCCATTGATCTTTGGCATTTGAATATCAAGGATGATGAGGTCTGGTTTGTATTGCTGAATGGCTTTTATCCCTTCAAAACCATTGCTGCACACTTGAGAAACTATAAGATCAGGGAAGTGTTGTATATATTCTATTACAATGCTTCTTGCCAGCGGCTCATCATCTATTATGATCACTTTGCTGCTCATGCCTGTGGGATTTTAATTGTTGTTGTAAAGATATTTTCTTTTGCTTCTGTACTAACCAGGTCGTTTCTTGCAAACAATAAATATAATCTTCTGTGCACAGATTGTAATCCAAAGCCTGTGCCTTTTGGCGCCGAAGTTTCAGGATCAAAAGGATTTGTAACAGTAATTACTAAATTATTTTCTTCTCTTGCTGCTTTTAAACCGATCTCAATGTCATCAACCGTATCATACAAACCGAATTTAATTGCATTTTCCATTACAGGTTGTAAAAGCAATGCCGGTAGCTTCAGATTGTCAAGACTTTCTTCACATTCGATCTTTGTGGAAAGCCGGTGACCAAATCTTACTTTTTCAATATCAAGATAAAGCTCCAGGTATTGTAATTCTTCTTTTAATGTCACCCATTGATGCTCTTCTTTTTTTATAGTTCCTCTTAAAAAATCAGAAAGCTGTTGCACCATTTTTCTTGCTTCCTCCGGTCTTGAGCCGATCAATGCATTGATGCTGTTTAAACTATTGAACAAAAAATGTGGTTGCAGCTGCTGGCGCAATTTAAAAAGTTCAGCTTCCTTTGATAATTTTTCAGCATCCTGTTTTCTTGATTCCTGTTCACTTTGTTCCTGCCAATTGTACCAAATGACGCTGATAAGAATGACACATCCGAGCAAAAGAAAATCAAGACTGCTGCGAACCCATAAAGAGCGGTTGAAAAAAATTATGTAGTCATCATTGGATGCATAAATGTTCTTTAAAATAACTTTTGTAATTAAAATAACAATGACAGTAATTAATAGACACCAGGTTAAAAGATGAAAGTACTTTTCTTTTTGTGGTAAATAATAATGAAGCATCATGATCACCAATAAACAAGCAAGTATCAACAAAGAATCATTTATTGCGCCATCAACCACGGCCATTGACCAACTTAATCCAAACCAGCGCAGCAATAATACATGATCAACGAATATTATTAACCAGCAAATGCTGAAGATGACCCTGAATCTTGTTACAGAAAATGGAGAGGTTGCCATGCGTATTTATACCAGTTGCAAGAGTTGATGCGTGTCTGAATGAAGAATGCCCTGCGCTTTTTTATTTATCACTTCAGTATACAGGTCACCATCGTCTTTTTCTTCAATTCGTGAATAAAGCTCTGCACCATCGATCATTTCCCCAATCTTATAAAGCTCACTTACATTAATAAATTGCCATTGTACTAATTCCCGCTTCAAATTATAAAATGTTTCTTGTTCTTTTTTCCCTGTTTGCTGCGCTTTATAAAAAGCATCTTCTTTAGTTGTAGCGTGGACCAGGCGGAGTTGTTCATCAAACTGTGCAGTATGATCACCATCGCCACAAATTATTCGATAAACGATTTTAGCAAGATACCAGTTCATATCAGTAAGGTTATGGTTTATGATTAAAAACTTTTTATTTCGATACCACCAAAGATCACCGTTCCTCTTATATATAATGTTTTTTCAGTAGCCTCGGTTATTGTTTGCATTCTTCGTTTATCCTCGATACCGCCAAATATTGTAACGGCTTCAGATTTTACTGCCCAGTTTGATGGTACAAGTAACTTAGTGCCACCAAATATCGTAGTGAGTTCGATAACTGAAGTTCCAGTGAAATCGGCTTGTGAGAGATCTAATTCAGTTCCGCCGAAAATATTTACGAGGTCACCACCTTTGAAATTTTTTGAGATGACAATTTTCTTTGCACCGCCAAATATTGATGTACTGTCAACAAAATCTTCTTTTGAATAATCAATGTCTTCTGTAAAAAAAGAATCGCTGGTTCCTTCTGTTTTCTTGTTTGGATTAAACTTCCATCCACGACGGGGACGCAGAATAATGAATAAGCCGACAACTATTATTGCCACCGGCCACATATAACGACGGAATGTGATCTCTGGATAGATTTCGTTTACGAGAAAGATGCCACCGATAAGTATAAGAATAAGCCAGCTAGGGCCACGAAAATTATGACGAAGGCCAATAAACATACCAAATGCTATCAGTAACATTTGCCAACTGAAAAGCCAATCAGGAAAATCTGTAAGGGTCGCTTTTAATAATGCAGCAATGCCAATAATCAGTATAAAAACTCCAGTCAACATATTATTACTTCTGCCACTTATTATCCCAAACTGTCCCTGGTTACCGGGTCCGCAACGTTCTTTCCATCTTTCTTCACGTCTTTTTCTTCTTTCTTCTTTTCTTTGTTCGCGGGAATCCTGTATCTCTGTCATAGTTGTAAATTTGAATCAAATCTATGACGGTAATATGCAATAGGCAATGGCCGGAAGGTAATAATGGGGGAGATGTCGGTGAATGACGGAAAAAGGCCGGTGAAAAGGAGCGGGAGTATTTCACCCCCTAAAAGATTAATGATCAAGACATAGAAATTCCCCATTCCAGGCTATAAGTATCCTCCGTGATCTTTATACATGTAAATAAAAAGCTTGTTACAAATGGCATATTGATTTGTTCATCTGCGGTCTCTATTGCAACAGTACCACTTACATAAGTTTCATTTGAGGAAGTTTCCAGTACATCATTAATGCCCGGAATTGCCTGCTTTTTATAAGTATGACGTGAAGCTAATTTTTCAACCATGTCTTCCAGGAAGGCTTCTTCGTCGATCGTTGTTTTGATGTGTAGAGTCTTTTTCATAACAAGTGACTTCGAGGGGTAACAACCATCTTTTTTCCCTGTCACTTGCCATTATCACAGATGTTTGTTCCTTTCTGTCTGTTTATATGATGCTTTAAAGTTCAAAATGGTTATAAAAGGTTTGTGAAAATTGTAAAACAGCCAGTAATAAGAGCTAATTGATCCTGTTTTTTATGAAAGCGAATAACTCCAGGTTATCTTATAATCCCTTCCTTTTTCTTTTGTGCAAACCACTCCAAAACAAGTTTCCACCGGAATACTTATATGTTTAACATTGCTATCATTAAGATCTAAATAATTGATCTCAATCGTGCCATCAAGGGGAGAGTGTTCGCAACACCAGCTAAAGCTTTCAAAATTTTCCCATAAAACACCGCCAAAGTTTTTTTCTGCATGATGCATATTGTTTATATGATCTTCGATAAGACTTTCCGCAAGCCTGGTGTTAGTTTCTACAGTTGTTATTGGTATTCCTTTCATAAGTAACCATTTTTTACTTCAAGTTCATTTCCGCTATTAATAATTCAAGCGGAGTGCCAGATTTTTTCCCCCTGAAAATTGATTTCGAAAAAGCATTGCATTGTAATTGGTTATGCTTAGTGTGTAAGAAGACAGATAGTTTGTGCGCAATATTTTTCCCACTATTTTATAAACTATCTTTCCCGGTAGGAACAAAAAAGCCTGTCAATACTGACAGGCACGGCTAATAAGATAAGTATGTTTTTATACAAAACTGAAGTTGTCTCCGTCAAATAAACCCTTATCACTCAGTTTTAAATGTGGAATAACCAGCAACGCCATAAAAGAAAGCGTCATAAACGGAGCGGATAAAGTAGAACCTAATTCTTTTTTTGTCATTTTATCAATGGCTGTGTAAGAGGCAGCAACCTTATAACCATCTTCATTGCTCATTAAACCGGCAACAGGTAATGCAAGGACCATTTCTTCTTTATTATTAACAGCACTTACCCCGCCTTCTTTTTCGATAACTAAATTCACGGCCCTGCAAATACTTTCATCATCCACCCCAACTGCAACTATATTGTGTGAGTCATGTGCAACTGAAGATGCGATAGCTCCTTTCTTTAATCCAAAATTTTTAATGAATGCTTTTGCAACAGGAGCATTTTTGTAACGATTGACAACAACAATTTTTAAAATATCATCTTTGATATTTGTTTCAAGTATCTCTTCATCATAGCCAACAGCGGCTTCAATTTTATTTGTTATTAGTTGGCCGTCTAACGCCTCAATAACGGGAATTCGGATATTATCAGCGCCGCCTTCTACAAACCAGTTTGAAATAGTTTTTGCATAGCTGCTCATTCCTTTTATTTCAAAATCAATTGGATGTTTTTTACTACAGGAAAAATTATTAATGATCTTTGATGTTTCGGTTTCAATCTTTGATTTTCCATCTTCTGCAACCAACTCACCATTAATAAACGTTTTTACTACTTCGAACTTTTCTAAACCTTTTACCACAATAAAATCTGCAGCATCACCTTCTTTTAATATACCCACATCAAGCTTATAATGTAAAACAGGATTAATGCAAGCAGCTTGTAATACCTTATATACATTTATACCTTTAGCCAACGCTCTTTCGCATAATTGATTAATATGCCCCATCACCAAACTATCGGGATGTTTATCATCGCTGCAAAACATCATTTGATTTGGGTAATCATGTAACAGATCTATAAGCGCTTCAAAATTTTTTGCAGCGCTTCCTTCCCGGATAATGATCTTCATCCCATTTTGCAATTTATCCAGTGCTTCCTCTTTTGTAAAACATTCATGATCGGTAGTTATGCCGGCGGAAATATATTGTTTGGCCAGATCACCTCTTAGTCCCGGTGCGTGGCCATCAACTGGTTTTAATAAATGATGTGCTGCTGCAATCTTTTTCATTACTTCTTCATCTTCATTCAACACACCCGGAAAATTCATCATCTCGCTCAAATATTTTATCTCGTCTCTTTGCAATAGCTTTCTTACATCGTTCGAGTTAAGCTCTGCTCCGGCTGTTTCAAAAATTGTTGCCGGTACACAACTAGGTGCACCAAAATTGAATTTAAATGGAACTGTTTTTCCATTTTCGATCATGAACTCAACTCCTTCCATGCCACAAACATTTGCGATCTCATGCGGATCACTTACTGTTGCAACAGTGCCGTGAACTACTGCAAGTTTTGCAAACTCTGAAGGAACAAGCATGGAGCTTTCAATATGAACATGCGCATCTACAAAACCGGGAAGGAGGTAGTGGTGAGTCGTGAGTTGTGAGGGAGGAATAGGATTTATTGAAATTATTTTTCCATCTTTTACAACCACTTCAGCCGGATAGATCGTCTGCTGGTGGATATCCACCAGGTTAGCCCGTATTGAAAATGAACCGCTCATGAGGAAAATTTTTAAATCTTGCTATGGTAACAAGGATACGCTAATTTCGGTGACAATTTCAAAAAAATAAACCATTAATATGAAACTAATCAGAACGTCAGCGATTGCAATTATGGCAATGCTGGTATCAGTTTTCACCTTTGCGCAAACAGCCGAAGAAATAGTAGCAAAACATATAGAAGCTGTTGGTGGCGCTGCTGCCTGGAAAAAGGTCAATAGCCTTTATTATGAAGGTAAAATGACAGTGCAGGGTGCTGAAGTAAATGTAACATTGACCGTATTAAATGGAAAGGGATCCCGGCAAAACATTTCTGTTATGGGAATGACCGGTTACCAGATCGTTACTCCTACCGCCGGTTGGAATTTTATGCCCTTCCAGGGACAGACAACCGCGGAAGCAATGACAGCAGATGAATTAAAACAATCGGCAGATGATCTTGATGTGCAGGGTAAATTGGTAGATTATAAATCTAAAGGACATACGGTGGAATATCTTGGAAAGGATGATGTAGAAGGAACAGAATGTTTCAAGCTTAAGATAACAACAAAAGCAGGTAATGTGGAAACTGTATTTATCGATCCTAAGTCATATTATGTAGTTCGTTCAGTTGTAAAAAGAACTGCTAATGGCCAGGAGAGCGATGTGCCAAGCGATCTTTCCAATTACCAAAAACTCCCTGAAGGAATCGTGGTGCCGTTTTCGATAACGTTACCTTTTGGTGAACTGGTAATTTCAAAAGCGGAAGTAAATAAGCAAATAGATGAATCTACATTCAAGCCTTCAAATTAAGACCTCAACTTAATAGCAATTTCCCGTTCCGGAATTTAAGGGACGGGATTTTCTTTTTCATTACCTTCAAAAAAACTCATAAGAATGGAAAGAGTAAATAATAAAAAACATTGGATGGTTTTTATTTTCCTGTTTATAATTAACTCATTCGATGCAGATTCACAGATAAGCTCTGCCACGTTTGGCATGATGGAAGCAAGATGGCTCGGACCGGGTACTATGAGCGGTCGCATTTCAGCAATTGAAGGAGTGAATGAAGATGGTAAAACAATTTATGTTGGTACAGCCGGTGGCGGTATCTGGAAAACCACAAATGCTGGTGCGTCTTTCAAACCAATCTTTGATAAATACTGTCAATCCATCGGCGCCATTGCTATCGATCAGAAAAACCCAAAAATAATTTATGCAGGTACCGGTGAAAGCAATATGCGTAATTCAGTTTCTATCGGCAATGGACTTTATAGATCAAACGATGCTGGTGAAAACTGGACAAAGATCGGCCTTGACAGTTCGGAACATATTTCCAAGATCATCATTGATCCTAAAAACTCAGATATAATTTATGTAGCCGTACCTGGTCCACTTTGGAGTGACGGCAGCAGTCGCGGATTATATAAATCAACCGATGCTGGTAAGACATGGAATAAAATTTTATACATAAATGAAACAACGGGTTGCGCTGATATTGCTGTTGATCCTTCAAACCCGGAGATCATTTATGCAACAACCTGGCAATTTCGCCGTCAACCTTATTCATTCAATTCAGGAGGGCCTGGCAGCGCTATATTTAAAAGTAATGATGGAGGTAAAACATGGAAGGAGTTGACAAAAGGATTACCGGCAAAACCTTTTGGCCGGGTAGCATTAACACTGGCGCCAAGTGCTCCGCAAAATCTATTAGCGATCGTTGAATCAAATAACACGGGTCTTTATATATCATCTGATGGCGGTGAAAACTGGAAACAGCAAAGTGCAACATTTAATGTAGTATCAAGGCCATTTTATTTCAGCACCCTTGTTATCGATCCAAAAGATCCGAAAAGGGTTTATCGTCCGGCTCTTAGTTTTTCTTATTCAAGTGATGGCGGTTATTCATTTGTTGATGCAAGTGGTGAAGGTGGCTGGGTTCATAGCGATCATCATGCCTTATGGATAAATCCGAACAATACGAATCAAATGTATCTTGGAACTGATGGCGGAGTTTATATAAGTCTTGACCG
>Ga0184625_10000386_pt1 | contig 16217 bp, 12 predicted proteins | sample PLM3_30_b1_FD_133151 | JGI IMG/M metagenome (GOLD analysis project Ga0184625, IMG submission 133151) | Groundwater sediment microbial communities from an aquifer in East River, Colorado, USA - PLM3_30_b1 | ecosystem: Environmental > Terrestrial > Soil > Riparian zone | place: USA: East River... | reverse complement strand
GCCCCTCGAACTGGGCGACGCGCCCTTTGGCGCCATCCGCGTGGGACTTTCCCCGGTGCTGATTCGCGACGACCTCACGAAAGCGCTGCGGCCCATGCTGTTGACGACGGTGCTGCTTTCGGCGGCGGCGATCCTGGTGGGGCTGTTGCTGGCATCCCGCATCCTTCGGCCCATTCACGTCATCAACAGCGGACTCATGAGGCTGGGACGCGGCGAAAAAGTCGGCGATATCGATCTGCCGCCTGATGAAGAGCTTGAAGGCGTCGGAGAATCCTTTCGCGCGATCAGCGAGAAGCTGGCCGCGCGCTCGCTCGGCCGGCTCATGGCGGGCGTCACCCACGAGGTCCGCAATCCGCTGAATGCCATGGCGATCCATCTCGAGCTCGTGCGGGAGCACCTGCTGCATCTGCAGCGCAACTCGCGGGCGCCTGTGGGCGCGGTGCTGGGGCTGGACGGGCGCGAGGAGCCGATCCCGGAGGTGACGGGCGCGCGCGAGCATCTCGACGTGATTAGCTCGGAGATCAAGCGGCTCGACGAGGTCATCACCGGGTTCGTGCGCTTCATCCGCCCGGAAGAGCTCCAGCTCGTCCCGGTGGACGTCCAGCTTCTCATCGCCGAAGTCATCGCCCTCGTCGATCCCGATGCCCGCCGCAACGGCATCGCGTTGCGCTCGGAGGTGCCCGACGGCCTGCCTGAGCTACGTGCCGATCCGGCCCTGCTCCGCCAGGCGCTGCTGAACCTGGCGCTCAACGCGTCCCAGGCCATGGCCGACGGCGGCAGATTGACGATGGGGGCGAAGGTGGAGAAGGATCGCCTGCTCGCGCTCACCGTGGAAGATACCGGGACCGGCATCTCGGCGGACAAGCTCGATCGGATTTTCGACCTGTACTTCACGACCAAGCCCGAAGGCAGCGGTATAGGTCTGTCGATCGTCTATAGAATTGTCCAGCTGCACGGCGGTGAAATCGAGGTGCAATCGACTGAGGGCCGGGGCACCACGTTCCGGATGCTCCTGCCGTTGGGATGATAATAAGATTTGGAAGATTGGAAGATTGGAAGATTGGTAGATTACGAGATGACAGGATGATGGCAATTCGCGGGCTGCTGGTTGTCGTCGCCCTCCTCGCGGGAGCGTGCGCCTCGGGCCCTGCGCGCTCGTCGGTTACGTACCCGCTCGAGGTCCCGGAGCCTCCGCCGCGTATCGCCATGGATCCCGTGCCGGCGGTCGTCGATGAGGCGCCGGTGGTGTCGGAGCGGCCACCCGTTACGCCAGCAGAAAAGACCGCAGCGCCGAAAACGCCCCCGGCGGCTGCGGCCGCGGCTGCGCCTCAACCGGCAGTTCCAACCGCTCCGGTGACGGTCCCGGAGCCTCCGCGCACGACTCCCCCGCCGGAACTGCGGCCCGCAGCGGCAGCCGGCAAGACGCCGACCGCGGCGCAAGTGCGCGATCGCCTCGGCCGGGCCAAACAGAAGCTCGACCTAATTGAGCGGCATCGGCTGAACGCCGGCAAACGCGCCGACTACGACTCGGCTCGCCGTTTTCTGTCACAGGCAGAAGCCGCGGTGAAGGACAACAATCTGCTGTTGGCGGAATCGTCGGTGGAAAAAGCCGAAACGCTCGCCGACGGGTTGAAGTAGATCAGAATTGGAAGATTGGTAGATTGCGAGATTGGTAGATTACGGGATGGGTAGATTACGGGATGGGTAGATTGACGGCTAGCGCGCACAAACCGTAATCCTCCAATCTCCCAATCTGCGAATCTACCAATTCCATTGTGGCCACCTCATCGCTTTCGTTTCGCTTCACGACGTTTGCGGGCGTTCAGACGCGCCGTTCTTAAAGACGCACTGAAGATACACGCCAGCTCGTGCGCTTCCTGCTCCAAATTGTTGATGATCGGGGCATTCTGCAAGCGCGTTTTCCGGATGATCCTGAACCAGAACTCGCTTTCATCCGCCTCCTCGTCCACGATCGCGAGCTTTGAGATAAACAGAGGCGTCGTATATGCGCGGCATGCGGCGCGATAGTTCGCGGCGACGGAGGTGCCTGCGTCGAGTAACTGCTCGCCAATTCGACGAGCAGCCATGCTATGCGGCAAGGTGTCACAGAAGTTCACGACTGCGACGGCGAACGCCTCGGTGCGAGCTTTCAATTGTTCGGATTTGTCTGACATGCTCCAAGCCTGGAGCACGTTTGATGCCCGTTAGCGCAGTCGTGGTTGCGCTGAAAACACTGTGGTTCTCAAACAGGTCGGAGGAATGTGCACTATTCCCCCGACCTCGAGCTCGCAGAATTCGTAATCTACCAATCTACCAATCCGACAATCTTCCAATTCTGATTTCTATTTCACCGGCACTCTGACAGATTCCTTCTGCGACATCTGCCACGCTCCGCTCGCGTTCTGCGTGTACACCTCGAGCGTTCGCGTGCGATAGGTCTCGCCTTTCCCGGGCGTGACGTCCACAAGACCCCACAGCACCGCCGTCTTGCCGTAGACGCGCACTTTCGTGTCGCTCGGCTCCATCGCCTTGTAGTGAGACGGGCCACTGAGCACGCTGGTGATGTACTCGGCTTTCGTCTGCTTCTGTCCGCCGCCGTGCGTGTACACCAAATCCTCGGCGAGATACTTCTCCAGCAGCGCCTTGTCCTGCTTGATGGCGCCCTGCCGCCACCCGGCGCCGGCTTCCTTGATTGACTCTTCCGGTCCCGCAGCAATGAGCATCGTGGACGCGACGAACAATGAAAGTACGGTAAGCAGTCGTCTCATAGCACTCCTAATCCCGAATCCCGAATCCCTGGTTTTGGCGAGTTACCACAACAGTTTGATCGCGATCTGCCCGATACGGCCGGGATCGCCGTCGCGCGTCGCGGTAATCTGGCCGAAGTTGGTGGCGCTGGCGTTGGTGACCGGCAGGGCGAAGTTCACCTGGTTGAACGCGTTGAACAATTCACCTCGGAACTGCAGGCGCATGCCCGATGTTCCAGGAATGGGGAAGAGCCGTGATACGGCGACGTCGCTCTTCGCCATCGCCGGTCCGCTGATTGCGCTCTTTGGCACGTTGCCGTAGATGCCGCGCGGCAGCGAGGTCACCGTCGCAAAGGCGGATTTGTCGAAGAAGGCCGCGATCATGTCTTCGCGACTCGTCTGATCGCGCGAGATGTCGTCGACGGTCTTTCCATCCGCCAGTTGCGCCAGTTGCCGCCCCGCACCGCCAGTGCCGTCGAGCGCGACGTCGGTCCCCATCGTGAAGTTGAGCGGATTGCCGCTCGACCAGTTGTGCACGCCGCTCACGGTCCAGTCGGTGAGCAGCGCATTGACGAAGCCGTTCTCGAACTGGTGATCCTGCTCCCACATCCACGAAATCCCGACCACATGCCGCCGGTCGTACTGCGAACGGCCCCTTAAGTCGGGCGAGAATGGATTCGCCACGCCGGCCGTCAACCCCGCGCCCTGATCGAGCAGCGTGTCCTCCGCCTTCGACAGCGTGTAGAAGGTCGAGAACATGAACCCATGGCTCATCCGCTTGGTCGCCTTCAGTTCCAGGCCGTTGTACCAGCTCTGATACCGCGTCTCGAGGACGCGCGACGTGGGACCGATGATGCCGGGTTCATAGAGCACGCGCTCGGGGGCGTTCCCCGCCGAAGGCGCCAGCCCGGTTCTCGGCGAGTTGATGAACTGCGCCGGGTTGAAGTGCCGGTGACCTTCCAGCTTGTGGCCGAACCTTCCGACGTAGGCGATGTCGACCATGAAGTCGTTGGTGAGCTGCCGCTGAAACGACGTGTTGAAGTGATGGACGTACGGCGTCGCCATTTCCAGGTCGTTGTAGACGAAGTTGAGCGGCAGCGGGTACAGCGGGCAGTTCAGCCCGGGATACGCGGTGATCGGCACGCAATCGAATTCCCCCGAGATGGGAACGCCGGACGGCGGCACCTCGCGGTTGAGGGAGCCGAACGGATCTTCGATGCGTCCGTTGAACAATTGCACCGTGCCGGTCCACGGCGCCTCGGCTGCGTGCACCGAGGTTCCGCTGATGTGGTTGTAATAGATCCCGTAACCGCCGCGGACGACGGTTTTGCCGTTGCCGTTCACGTCCCATGCCGCGCCGATTCGCGGCGCGAAGTTGTTCCAATCGCCCTCGATGGTCTTGTCGGGAACGCCGGGATCGCCCGGGAACAGGATGCCGCGCGGAGCGTCGGGTTTCACGGTCGACTGCGTGCCGTACTCCCAGGAGGTGTAACGGCCATACTCCTGCTCCCACGGGAACCATGGCTCATAACGCAATCCAGCGCTGACCGTGATCCGCGGCGTCATTTTCCATTCGTCCTGGACGAAGAACTGGTGCTTCCAGAGAATTGGAAAGCTATCGGCTGCGCCGAAGCCGTGGCTGACGTTGTCGAACGCGCCGAGCATGAAGTCGGCCATCGGATTGCCGGAGCGCGTGCCCGTGAACGTGGCGCTGCGGGCGCCGTTGCCTCGAATCAGATCGAAGTTGACGTACTGCCCTTCGTATCCCCATTTGAACGTGTGGGCGCTCCTGACGTGCGTCATCACGTCCTTCCAGTGCCAGTTCCTGTAGATCTGCTGTTCGGGCCCGGTGAACGCCAGGTTGGGTCCGCCGGACACGTTCAGCGACATGCCGACGCCGAGATATCCTTCGTCGATGTTGATGCCCATGTCGCGGGGCGGAACGCGCTCGGTCGCCGTTCGGAACGACTCGGTGTCGAGGTACGAAACCGTCAACTCGTTCAGGAACGTCGGGCTGAACGTGTGCGTGTCGGTGATGCCGTAGTTCCGGATGTCGGCGACGTTGCTCTCGGGGACGTAGTCGAGGTTGCCCGGCGAGCTGATGCGCTCGTAGTTGTCCTTGAAGAAATGGCCGTACAGATTGTTCTTGGACGACATCGTGTAGTCGACACGCGTCACGAAGTTGTAGGCATCGAGCGGTGACGGGATGAGCTTGACCACGCTACCCGTTGCCGACCGCGGGATGAACTGATCGAGGTAGTTCTTCGCCACCGGGCTGATGCAGTTCGGATTGATGACGTTCGATCCCGCCGTAATGCACAGGTTGCCGGACGTGTCCCTCATCGGCAGGCCCGTCAGTCCCTCGGTCGGGTTTCGCAACGCCGTCGAGAGCCCGGTGAAGTCGCCGAGCCGCTGAGCGTCGGTCGGCACGGTGGCGACCTGGCCGACGGCTTCGGCGCGGTTCCTCAGTTTCTGATAGGAACCGAAATAGAACAGTTTATTCGGCACGATCTTCCCGCCGAGCGCCATGCCCCACTGGTTCTGCGATTGATCCGACTTTCGAGGCGCGAAGTAGTTCCGCGCGTTGAGCGCGTCGTTGCGAATGAACTCCCAGGCCGATCCATGGAACTGGTTGCTCCCGGCCTTGGTGACCATCGTCACCTGCGCGCCGGCGTTGTTGCCGAACTCGGCCGAGAACGTCGACGTCTGCACGCGGATTTCCTGCACCGCGTCCGGCGGCGGTGGATTGAACCCGGCGGTCTGCGAGTAGTTGGTGAAGTTCGCGCCGTTCAGCGTGAAGTTGTTCTGACCTCGGGAGGCGCCGTGCACGATCATCGTCGGCCCGCCGCGTGTGCTGGCCATCTCTTCTGACGCCTGAACGTCCGTAATGCCCGGAAGTGTGCTCGCCAACTCGACAACGTTGCGGCCGTTGAGCGGCAGTTCCTGTACTCGCCGATCGTCGACCAGACCGGACATGGTTGCGCTGCGGGTTTCGATCAGCGCCGCCGTACCGGCAACCACGACGGTTTCCGAGAGCTGGCCAAGGTTCATCTTGAAGTCGACGCGCAGGTTCTCGCCTGCCGTCAGCTCGGCTTTTGTCTGCTGACTCGTGAAGCCGGTGAGCTGGGCGGTAATTTCGTACGCGCCTCGCGGCATCGCGAGAAGGTTGAAAAAGCCGGTCTCGTCGGTCACCGCCGAGCGAGTCGTTTGCTGGCCGACCATGGTGGCGCGCACGTCCACGCCCGGCATGACGGCGCCGCTTTCGTCGCGGACGTATCCACTGATGGTTCCGGCGACTTGCGCTTCGAGATTGAGGGGAATCCCGAGCGCAACGAGAAAGAGGCCCAGGAAAATCGCTGATCGCTTAGTCACATTTCCTCCACGAAAATTTTTAGCTGAGCAGTTCACTGAACTTGCCGGTGCTGTCGCCGAGTTTGTCGACTGGAACCCCTACCTTGTCGAGCAATGTCACGTGCAGGTTCGTCAGCGGCGTGCCCTCGGGGTACACGAGATGACGGCCGCCTTTGATCGAGCCCGCGCCGCCACCGACCACGACGGTAGGCAGCGGGCTGTGGGTATGGCGATCGCTGTTGCTCAACCCCGCGCCGTAAAGAATCACGGAATGGTCGAGCAGCGAGCCTTCGCCATCGGCCGTCGACCGCAGTTTCTCGAGGTAGGCGGCGAACAGCGCGGTGTGATGGGTCTGAATTTTGGTGCACTTCTCGAGCTTCTCGGGATCGTTCTGATGGTGCGTGAGCTGATGATGCGGATCGGGGATGCCGAGCTGCGGGTATGTCCTCGCGCTCTGCTCGCGCCCGTACATGAACGTGGTCACGCGCGTCAGGTCGCACTGAAAGGCCAGCACCTTGAGGTCGTAGAGCAGCCGTACGTGCTCGTCGAAGGCATCCGGAATGCCAACCGGGCGATCGACCTCCGGCAGCTCGCGTGCGCTCTGCTCCTCGGCTTTCAGGATCCGCCGCTCGACATCGCGCAACGACTCCAGATAGTCGCTCACCTTCGTGTTGTCGGCCGCGCCGAGCCGTCGCTGAAGCTGCTGCACCCGCTCGGTCACCGAATCGAGAAGGCTGCGATCCTGGCGGAGGCGCATCGCGCGCACTCGAGGATCGGTGCTGTCACTCGATCCAAACAACCGCTCGAACACGACCCGCGGATCGTTTTCCGACATCAGCGGCAATGTCGGCGTCAGCCACGACAGCGTGTTGCTGTATGCGCAGCTGTAGCCGACGTCGCACGATCCCACCAGGTTGTTGTTGTCGACCGTGAGCTGCAACGACGACAACTGGGTTTCGCGCTCGAACGTGCGCGCCGCAATCTGATCCATCGAGACAGAATTCTGGACGATGGTGTCGGATTTCTTGACGTGCACGCCGGTGAGATACGAGCCGGACGCGCGCGAATGGTCGCCGCCGCCGTCGCCGAGCGCTTCGGCCTGACGATCGGCGAGGCCGGTGATGACGACCACCCGATCGCGGAACGGCGCGAGCGGCGCGAGCACACGGGAGAGCTCAAAATCGGCGCCCACGCCTTTCGGCAGCCAGTTCTCGTACACCACGCCATTCGGGTGATACACGACCGCCAGACGGCGCACTGGCTTCGCCGGCGTCTTCTGGGCGGCGGTCAATGCCGGAATCATCGCGTCGAGCAGCGGCAGCGAGACAGCCGCACCCATGCCTCGCAGCACGGTGCGGCGTGAAATCGATTTTCTGGTCACGATCATGATCGGGCTCTCATCTTCAATTGCGGCGGGCCGCGGCTTTGGTTGGGTTATCGATCGGCTTCGTGCTGCGCATCTGAAACGGTGTGCTTTTCACAATGGCCAGAATCGTGGACGACCAGCGGTAGTCGTCGGCCGACGCGGCCCGCATCATCGCGCGTATCGCGGGGGCATCGTGGTGATCGATCTCACGGCCCAGCGCGTACATCAGCAGCTTTCCGGTGACGGCCTTGACGAATTGCTCCTTCTGCTGCAGCAACGCGGCTCGCAGGGCGGCCGGCCCATCGACCGTGGTGCCGTCCAGCAGCACTCCGGAAGCGTTGATCGGCGACGCCCCATCCTGTGTGCGCCATTGGCCGATTGCGTCGAAGTTTTCGAGGCTGAATCCGAGCGGGTCCATGTTGGCATGGCAGCTCGCGCATGCGGGATTCGCGCGATGGTGTTCGAGCATCTCGCGCACAGACGATGTTTTCACCGTCTTACCTTCGTCGAGCACGGTGTTGACGTTGGGCGGCGGCGGCGGCACCGGCGCCGCGAGAATATTCTCGAGCAGCCACTTGCCGCGAATCGTGGGCGAGGTGCGGTGCGGGTAGGACGTCACCGACAGGATGCTCGCTTTGCCGAGCAGGCCCCAGCGGTTCTGGTCGGTCAGCATCACCCGGCGGAAATGGCTGCCGTACACGTCCCGAATTCCGTAATGACGCGCCAGTTGTTCGTTGAGATACGTGTAATTCGCGGTCAAGAGCTCGACGATGCTGCGGTCGTCGCGCAGCTGGCTTTCGAGAAACAGCTCTGTCTCTTTGACGAAGGCGGTGCGCAGGTTGTCGTCGAACCACGGATACTGTCGGTTCGCATCCGGCGTCAGCAGCCATACGTTGCGCACCTGCAGCCACTGGCTCAAGAAGTTCTGCACCAGTGCCGTGCGCGCCCGCGGATCGGCCAGCATGCGGCGCACCTGCAAATCGAGCGTCTTCGCGTCGCTCAGCTTCCCGCGAATCGCCAGGTCGAGCAGCTCATCATCGGGAATGCTGCTCCATAAAAAGAATGACAGACGCGATGCCAGCTCCACGTCCGGGATGCGGTATATCTCGCCGGGCTTCACGTTCGTCGGATCGGCTTCAATGCGAAACAGGAAATCGGGGCTGACGAGCAGGCGCTCGAGCGCCGAGCGGATTCCCGCGTCGAAACCGGCATTCGCGCGCCCTTCCTTAAAGAAACCCATCAGCGTCTGCACGTCTTCCGTCGTCACCGAACGGCGGTACGCGCGGCGCGCGAGGTTCGAGAGAATCTTCGTGGCGCAAGCGGTTTCGTCGCCCGTGGTCCGGCTGGAGCCCGACACTACCTGGTTCGGGCGGCACACAAAAATGCGGCGGCGGCTGAGCGACTCCTCCGGCGTCCGGCCGTCGTACGGGCCGCCGACCAGCAGCACCGCGAACGCGAGCGGCGCGCGGATGTCGCCGTCGTAGTCGTGCCCCCAGATCGGGATGCGGTCGGGCCCAAGACCCTCGGGCTTTGCGCCATCGGCTTTTACGGCCGTCACGGTGACGTCGTGGAGTCCGGCTTTGAGCGGGACGCGCACTTCCAGTCCGTCATCAGCCGTGAACAGAGGATTTCCAGCCTCCGCTTCGGGCGCAGACGTCCGCGCAGAGGCCGCAGTGAGCTCGGGACCACCCAGCGTGACCTGCCCGACACGCTTGCCGTCGATGCGGAATTCGATCTCGTTCGGCACGTTGAGTCCGCGCACCATCCCCGTGTAGGTCTTGTCGAGCCTCGCCTTCAGCACATATTCGCCGTCGACCGGAAAATAATGGCGCGCGGCGATGCCCCCGCGGGATCCCAACGGAAACTCTTCGCCGAGGCGTTCTGTCTGCCACAGCCACGTGCGCTCGTTCGAGTTGTTCCTCACCGCGGTATAGCGCTCGAAGGCCGGCCGTAGCGTGGGATCGCCAATGGCGAGCCGCGAGATCTTCGCCGCCGCGGTCAGATACCGATCGAGAAGTGCGGGCACGACGGAGAGTGCATCCGCGTTCGTGTCGAAGCCGTGCGCCTGCTCATCTGGAGGAAGCATGAGCGTGCCGTCAACCTGCACGCCAAGAAGATCGCGCACGGCGTTGGCGTACTCGGCGCGATTCAGTCGATGCAGATCGGCCGGCCGGCCCGGGTTCGGCTTCGCGGCAGCAGAGCGATCGAGCTCCGTCTCGAGCCACGTCACGACCGCGTCATACGTTTTGTTGTCTGGGCGGCGGCTTCGCAGAGGCGGCATCGCGCGCGACCGCAGCTTGACCACGACTTTCTCCCACGTCTCCGGAGATCCGGCGACGTTGTCGGCCGCCGACGGATCGAGAACGAAGTTCCCCGTTTTGAGTTTCGGGTTGTGACACGAGACGCAGTAAGTGGTGACAAGCTCGCGCGCAGGCCCGGCCTTGGGGTCTGACCCCCTTACCTGTACGGGGGTCAGACCCCCTTGGGAGGCGCCCGGGGCTGCCGCGTACTGTACGGGGGTCAGACCCCAAACCAGGCACCAGACACTCAGAACCGCGAGGGCTTTTTGAACCATCACCGGCACCTCGTCTGTGCCATACACGGCTTGCCGAGCGTTGGATCGGCGCCCAGCTTGACGAGCAACGCCGCGGTATCCGGGTTAAAGAGCACGCCGCCGAGTCTGTCTCCCTCTCCGGACGCCGCTCGCCAGGGTGTCGTCCCCGATTTGCTGATCGCGTTGACGTCGGTGCCATGTTCAGCCAACAGCTGGACCACTGAATTCCAGCCGCGATACGCCGCCCCATGGAGAGGGTTCTCGCCCGTCGACACCGATGTCTTCGGATCGACGCCGAGATCGATCAGCAACTTCACGACTTCGAACGCCTGCGCATCGGTGACGTCGCTCTCCCCTTGCACGCGATTGACGCCGGTCGCGGCGGCTATCGCCGTCATGTTGCTTTTGGTCGGCTGCTTCGGATCCGCACCTGCAGCCAGGAGGAGACGCATCATCTCGATATCGGCGGCCGCGCTGGCCAGCAGAAACGGGGTCGCGCCGATCACATCGGTATGCCCGCCGGCGAATCCCGGCAGACGCTGCGTCACCGGCAGGTTCGGATTGGCGCCGCGCGCGAGGAGAGCCTTGACGAGTTGCAGCTTCTGCTGGCGATCGGGAATCCCGCTCATCGCATCCGTGAAGCCGAACACAGGGTTGGCCTCACCGCTTTCCCAGGTACCCACCGCCCAGTGCAGCGGGGTGACGCCGGCGTCGCTCGCATTGGGATCGGCGCCATGTTCGAGGAGGAACAGCGCAAGCGGCACGTGCGCCCGGAACGTCGCGACGAGCAATGGCGTGCTGCCGGCAGACACGGTGGCCTCGTAGCTCGGACCGCCGGCCCGGCCTCCTCCTCCGGTGTAGTTGCCACCCGCCGGTGTTGCGGGTTTCTCGGGCGAGGCCGGTTTCGAGCGGATGTTGATGTCCGTGCCCGCGGCCAGCAGGATCTGCGCGCACTCGATATCACCTGCCCGCGCCGCGAAGTGCAGCGCACTGAAGCCGCGCTTCGTGCGCGCCTGCGTGTCGGCGCCATGGTCGATCAGGAGCTTGACCACATCCGGATGGTGCTCGGCTGCCGCCCACATCAGCGCCGTCTGCCCCTGCGACGGCTCCGCGGCATTCACCGCCGCGCCTCGAGCGATGAGACTGCGGACGGCACCTGTACTGCCAGTGCCCGCGCACGTCATCAGCGGCGTTTCACCGGTCGCGATTGTTGAATTCGGATTGGCGCCGGCGTTCAGAAGCCGCTCCACCATCGCATCGTTCGCATTGGTGCAGGCACGCGACAACGGCGTCATGCGGAGGTCGTTGGCCGTGTCGACGTGAGCTCCGGCGCGGATGAGGAGATCGGCGCTCTCGAGATCGTTCCAGTGCGCGGCCCAAAGCAGCGCCGTCGACCCGTCGAGCGCCCGGCCGTTGGGGTCGGCGCCCTGCTTCAACAATCGGCGAACCGACTGCTGATCGTTGGCGCGAGACGCCTCCACAAGACGCACGTCCCCATCCGCGGCGAAGACGGCCGCTGCCGTCAGAAGCGCGAGAGCGCCACTGACGAGCACGCCAGTTCGCACGCCGAGGCCACCCCAGCGACCAGGGCGAGCGCGGTTGACGCTCATCGTCCGATGACGGTCCGTGCCAGCTTCAGCGTGGCATCCATCGGCGCTTCCAGACCGCCGCTCGGCAGCGAAGCGATTTTGAAGCCCTGCTTGAGCCTGCTGACGACGTCAGCCTCGGTAACAGTGATTGCCGCCGGGATGTTCCTCCTCATCGCGGCGCTCAGCACCGTCTGAACTGCCTCGTCGTGTTCGGGCGAGCCCTGCGGCACTCCGAGCGACCACGACAAATCGTTAGGCCCGACGAACACCACGCCGATGCCGGGTACCGAGAGAATCTCCTCGACGTTCTTCACGCCTTCGACGGTCTCAATCTGCAGAAACAGCAGAATCTCGCCGTTGGGATTCACCGGCCACACGTCGGCGCGAAGCGAGTATTCGGGCCGCGACAGTCCCCAGAACCACGCCGCCGGCATGTTCCCGTTACCACGCCTGCCGACCGGCGTCGGGTATTTCGAACCCTTCAGCTGGGGGTAGCGCGATGCGGCAACCGCCTGTATCGCCTGCTCCTTGGTTTCGATCGCCGGAAACATGATGCCGAATGCGCCCATGTCGAGCACTTGCTTGACGATGGACTCGTTCGGCGCGCGCCCGTAGGTCGGGATACGCACGAGCGGCGGCACTCGCACCTGCAGATTGCCTTGCTTGGCGATTTCGGCCTTGTTGATCGATCCCATCAGAAACGTCTCGAGGCGCTCGAAATCCAGCCCCCGGTGTTCCATGTCGATGATGATGAAATCCAGATCGGAAGAGGCAAACTGCGCGGCCGCATAGAGCGAGAAGTCGTACATGATCGCGCCCGCGAGCGACTTGCCGCGGACGAGCTTGTCGATGGCACCGTTGATCCGCACCGGTGTGGCCTGTGCCGATACCCGGCCGGCACCCATCCAAACTATCAAGAGCATCACCGCTACTGCAGGCGCGCCGACGCGCAGCCAGGAAAGACGCATGGACAGTAATCCTTTCAAAATAAGCGTTTTAGAGAGGATTGAGATTATAGCCGAGCCGCCATGCGGGGGGTTGTCTCAATTTGTGGCAGGTGACGGGATGTCGTGAGCGTAAACGACTGAGCGGCTTAGGTCCGCGCCCGCCAATGCTCGACGAGCGCGCGCCACTGCTCGGTGTGCGCCGCGATCTCGGTCTCGGTGGCCTTCGAATCGAGGCGTTGACCCGTGCGCGCTTGAGCCCGTTCGGGAATGAGTGTCTGCGTCACGAAACGGTCGAGGTCGGCGCGTACCCGTTCGCCCTCTGGTTGGGAACCAGCGCGAATCCACGCGGTGATGGCGGCGTTCCAGGAGTCGTCCAGGTTGCCGGCGCCGCGTGCCGCGACGACCAGCCAGTAGGACGCAGGCCACGACAGCGGATTGCGCTCGAGCTCGTCCCGCACCGCCGACAACATCGCGGTGTAGGCGTCCTTTCGGGCGGAGCCCGTCTGGGATTCGGCGACGCGAGCCACAGTGCTGGCCCACCATTCCACCAGCTTGTCGAGCTCACCGGGTGACAAACGCTCTCGCGCACTGGGTAGGATGGTGGCAAACATCTCGGCGGCCGCGCCCGGCTGATTCTCGAGAAACAGCGCCGTGCCGATGCCGATCTGCCACTCGATGATTTCCTGCGGTGCGAGCACGCGTGGGTTCAGCGAGACGAGAGCCGCACGGGCGGCGCCAAGATCGCCGGCATCGCCGTTCTGGCGAAATCGCTCGAGCCGCGCGCGCGCCTCGATGAGCGTCGCCGACGGGACCGAGTCGGGCTTGTGCTTCACCGACACGGCGGCCGCGATCGCCTCGTCGAAACGCCCTTCGTTGTACATCGCGCGGGCGCGTTCCAGATCGCTCTGGCCCGCGGCAGCCGGGGAAGCCGCCATCGACAACAGGGCGACGGCAACCGCGGCGCGCGTGCAGTTAGCTGTTATCGCCATCGATCAGACCGCCGATCTTACCGAGGATCGAGCCCTCTTCGCGGCTACCGCGGCCAAGGCCGGGCACTGCGCTGACGATCCGATTCGCCAGGCGGCTGAGCGGAAGCGACTGCAGCCATATCTTTCCCGGCCCGCGCAGCGTTGCGAAGAACAATCCTTCGCCACCAAACAGCGCCGACTTGATCTTTCCGACGTATTCGATCTCGTAGTTGACTGACGGCTGCAGCGCGACGATACACCCCGTGTCGACGCGGATGAGCTCGCCAGGCGCGAGCGTCCGCTCCTGCAGTGTGCCCCCGGCGTGAACGAACGCCCAGCCATCGCCCTGCAGTCTCTGCATGATGAAACCTTCGCCCCCGAACAACCCGACGCCAAGCTTGCGTTGGAACGCGATGCCGATGCTCACGCCCTTCGCCGCGGCGAGGAACGAATCTTTCTGCGCCACGAGCTCCCCGCCGACTTCCGCCAGGTGAATCGCGATGATTTTGCCCGGATAGGGCGCGCCGAACGCCACTTTGCGTTTCTGGCTGCTGCGGTTATGGAACACGGTCATGAACAGCGATTCGCCCGTGAGCAGACGCTTTCCAGCGCCCATCAAGGCGCCCATGATGCCGGCCTGCTGCTGCGATCCGTCCCCGAACACCGTCTCCATCTCGATGCCGTCGTCCATGTACATCATGCCGCCGGCTTCGGCGACCGTGGCTTCGTTCGGGTCGAGCTCGACCTCGACGAACTGCATGTCGTCGCCGAAGATCTTGTATTCAATCTCGTGCATTGCGGTCATGGGAGCCTATACGGAGTTTTCCAGATTTTAGTTTCCAGATTTTAGTTTCTAGTTCGAGCATCCCCCGGCAACCAACCCGCCGGCACGTCGATGTACGAACGGTTTAACTCGCGCAACGACGCCACGCCGAGCAGCTTCATGGTCCGGACGATGCCAGAGCGAAGAATTTCGATCGCGCGGGTCACGCCCGGCTCGCCCGCGGCCGAGAGTCCGTACGCATACGCACGGCCCACGAGCACGCCCCGGGCGCCAAGCGCCAGCGCCTTGACGATGTCGCCGCCATTACGGATGCCACCGTCGACGAGCACCTCAATCCGGTTCCCCACCGCCGACACGACCTCGGGCAGCGATCGAATGCTGCCGGGCACGCCGTCGAGCTGGCGCCCTCCGTGGTTGGACACGACCAGCGCGTCGGCACCTTCCGCGACGACACGCTCCGCGTCCTCTGCGGTGTGAACCCCTTTGACGATGATCTTGCCGTGCCACAGATCGCGAATCCACCGGAGATCGTCCCAGCAAACGACCGACTCTTCGAGCGTCTTGCCGACATCCGCGTACGGCATCGGTCCGGTCGGCAACAGCACGTTTGGAAATTTCATCAGGCCGCCGTCGGCGAGCATGCCGGCGATCCACGCGGGGCGCGCGATCATCTGGCCGAGATATGGAAGGCCCGAAATGCCGCGGCCCAGCAGTTCCTTGATTCCGTTGCGCAGATCGCGCTCGCGCAAGCCCGGCACGCCTGTGTCGATGGTGACGACGAGCGCAGTAAACCCCGCGGCCTTGGCGCGCTTCAACATGTTGATTGACGCCTCGCGCCCACCGCAGAGATACACCTGGTACCACGCCGGGCCGCTCGTCGCCGCGCGCACCTGTTCCATGGGCGTGCCGGACAACGTCGAGAGCACGTACGCCGTGCCCGCCTTCCCCGCCGCGCGGGCGGCGAGCACTTCGCCGTTCGGATAGAACAGACGCGTGCTGCCCACCGGAGCGAGGATGAACGGCAGATCGAGCGGCGCGCCCAGGATCGTCGTTTTCAAATCGATTGAAGGAATCGCCACGGCGCCGCGGGGACGAAACGTCAGCTCTTCGTACGCCTTGACGTTATCGCGGAGCGTGACTTCCGCGTCCGCTCCTCCGTCGATGTAGTCGAAAACGACGCGTGGCAGGCGGCGTTTCGCCAGCCGCCGGAGATCGCTGATGTTGAGGACATGAGGAGGGGCAACGCTTCGGGCCATCTGTGGGATTCTAATGCCTGTTGGGCCGAACTCGGTCGACTGCGGACTTTGTCGCATCGCAGAAATGCCGCGCGCAACCAGCTCGCCGTGCGCTCCCGGGAGTCAGTCTGCAAAAACGCGGCGCGGCCGTGTACTCAATGAGCGCGGGGGCCCCCATCCCCACGCACAGTCAGGCCTTGCCACGTTTTTCTATTTTCACTGGAATTCGCGTGTCTACGGGATCGCACGACGAGCTGGTTGTGCACGGCATTGACAGCATGTGACAAAGTCGGGCCGAATCGCGACGTGCGAATTCACGAGTCCGTTCGAACGGACTCGCGTACCCGAGCGGCCGCAGGATGACGCCGTTCACGATCGAGAAGATTGCCGTGTTGGCGCCGATACCGAGCGCGAGCATAAGTACGGCGACGGTCTAGAACCGGGGTTGCGGCGCAGCATACGCAGCCCATGCCGCACATCACGGGTCACGTCGTCGAACACAAGCCTGATCATAGGCTGTTACAATTCGAGCCGATGCAGCCACTTCGCCTGGCCTTTCTCGGCTGCGGGTTCATTACGCAGGTGCATAGCCGTCATCTGAAAGGCTTCAAAGCCGACATCGTCTGCAGCTATGCGAGCCGTGACCGTGCCAGGGCCGACGACTATTGCCGGCGTT
>Ga0184625_10000385_pt1 | contig 16223 bp, 12 predicted proteins | sample PLM3_30_b1_FD_133151 | JGI IMG/M metagenome (GOLD analysis project Ga0184625, IMG submission 133151) | Groundwater sediment microbial communities from an aquifer in East River, Colorado, USA - PLM3_30_b1 | ecosystem: Environmental > Terrestrial > Soil > Riparian zone | place: USA: East River... | reverse complement strand
TGTCGGCAGCGGGGGCCGGACCCAAGGTGGACGGCATGACCATGCAGCCGAGCACGTCTTCGTGCGTATTCAGCAATCGGGCCAGTTCGCCGCGCAGCTCCTCGCGGCGAATGAGCGCCTCGGCCAGGTCGGCGGCCAGCAGCGCCCGGCCCTCGTCGAGCAGCGAGGCGATCCGCGGGGCGTATTGCTCGCGGCGGGCCGGAAACATCGCGCGGTGATGGGCCGCGGCTTCGGCGGCCATGACCCGCCGGTGCAAACCGAGCACATCGTCGAACGAATCGGGCAGCCGCAACGGTCGCAGCGCGACCGAAGACTTGAGCCGAGCGAGCGTGCGGTCAAACGACACGCGCATATCCGGCGTCATGCGGTCGAGCAGCGGCCCTTCCAAAACGAACAGCGTTTTGTTGAGACCATAGGCGTCGATCCACGTCTCCAAATCGCTGTCGGCCCAGCGGCGCGAGAAGACGCTCTCCAGGTTGCCGTGGGCGTCGGCCGCGAGCACTTGCCACAGGAGATACAGATCGCCGACCTTGCGGGCGATCGGTCCCACGTGATCCAGGTGCATCGCCAATGGTGCGATGCCGTCCAGCGGCAATTCGCCATAGCCGGGCTTGAGGCCGGCCACGCCGCAGTATGAGGCGGGCCGCACTATCGAACCGCCCGTTTGCGAGCCGAGAGCCGCCAAGCACATCTCGGTTGCTGCCGCCGCCGCGCTGCCGCTCGAGGAGCCGCCCGGAGTGCAAGCCAGGTTCCACGGATTGCGGGTCGGCGGCGGATCGAAGCTGGCCCACTCCGTCGTGACGGTCTTGCCCAGCAGGATCGCGCCGGAATTGCGGAGGGACGATACGACTTTCGCGTCTTGCCTGGCAACGTGGCCCGCGCGGAGTGGCGAACCGCACTCGGTCGGCCAGCTGGCGACGTCGATGATGTCCTTGATGCCGACCGGAATACCGTGCAGCGGGCCGAGCCACTCGCCATCGCGGGCGAGCTGATCCTGCCGGCGGGCCTCACGCCGCGCGCCGTCCGCATCGACCAGCACCCAGGCTTTCACCTGCGGCTCGAGCTGCTCGATCCGACCCAGGCAATGCTCGACCAGGTCGCTCGGCCGCAGTTGACCCTCGCGCAGTTGATGAGCGGCCTGGGAGATGCTCGGCAGTTCGCTCAGCATGCGCGTTGTCCCTTTGGCCCACTTGCAGCCATCCAGCCCAGCGGCGAGACTCAATTGTCCTCTCCATATTCCGGCTGCGACGATTGTGACGCAAGGGCCAGATGGGCCGGCGCGAGCAGCCGGAAGGGCACAACCTAGACTTGCCGGTTCCTCTCACCCGGCGGTAGGCGCCCCATGACCGACTAACGCACCAGCGCGGGTGCCCGCGCCTATCGGAGAGCGCACATGGCCAATTGCAAGCGGATCGGCATTCTGACGGCCGGCGGCGATTGCCCCGGCCTGAACGCTGTGATCCGCGGCGTGGTGAAGAGCGCCGGCACGCACGGCTACGAAGTCATCGGCTTCCTCAAGGGCTATGAGGGCCTCGTCGATCCCGTCACTTTCATTCCCCTAACGCACAAGAACACCACGGGCATCCTCAGCCAGGGCGGCACGATCCTCGGCTCAACCAACAAGGGCCGCTTTGCCGCGACCGTCGGCGTCAACGACCGGCTGGAGCTCGACCCGGAGCTGGTCGCGGGCGTCAAGACGACGGTCGAGCAGCTCAACCTGGAAGGGCTGATCTGTGTCGGCGGCGACGGCTCGCTGGCGGTCGCCCAGCAGTTTCACGAGCAGGGCATCCCCGTCGTCGGCGTGCCCAAGACGATCGACAACGACCTGTCGAGCACCGCGTTTACGTTCGGTTTTTTCAGCGCGGTATTCTGCGCCACCGACGCCCTCGACCGGCTGCATACGACGGCCGCCAGCCACGAGCGGGTGATGGTGCTGGAGGTCATGGGCCGGCATGCCGGCTGGATCGCGCTCTATGCGGGCACCGCCGGCGGCGGCGACGTGATTCTCATCCCCGAAATCCCCTGGACTTTCGAAGGCGTCTGCCAGGCGATCATCCAGCGCGAGCAGCGGGGCAAAAAGTTCACGCTGGTCGTCGTCGCCGAAGGGGCCGAGCTGCCCGACGGCGGTTTCGTGACGCAGGACAAGCAGGAGTGCCAGAAGCAGGTCCGTCTGGGCGGCATCGGCGCGTTCGTCGCCCAGGAGATCGAGCGGCGGCTGGGCAAAGAAACCCGTACCGTCGTCCTCGGCCACTTGCAGCGCGGCGGCGCTCCCACCACGTTCGACCGCGTTCTAGGGACGCAATTCGGCGCCCACGCCGTGCGGCTGATCGTCGAACGCAAGTTCGGCCACATGGTCACGTATCAGCCGCCGGACATGAACGCGGTGCCGATCATCGACGCCATCACGCTGGCCAGCGTCTGCCCCAATTGCTCCGCCGTGCAGGCCGCCCGTGCCCTGGGTATCTGCTTCGGCGACGACTACCGCGAGCTGCCGTTCAAATGCGCCCCGGCGAAGGGGGAGAGTGCCGTCCATCGCGGCGCGAATGGAAGCGCTACCAAAAAGCGCGGCCGCCAGCGTCAATCCACTTGATCGATCGTGCGCGGCAAGTGTGCCCAAGAACGATTTGCATTTTGCAATTGTCACTTAGCAATATGCAATCCGCACCGCGGGCAGTGGTTTGCTGCCGACCAATTGCAAAGTGCGAATTGAGAAATGCAAATCGCGAAGTGATGCGTTGGACTCGCCTGGCCAGTGCGTCACAGCGGCTTGGATCGGCCAGCGGCGATGTCGTCGCGCGCGTTTTTAATGACTGCATCGAGGCGGCCAGCCCGAAGGTCGTCCTCAATCTGCCTGTCCCATTGTTCGGCCTGGTATTCGGCAAACCATGCAGCAAAACACGCATAATCCGGCTGCGGGAGTTTCTTGACGGCCAATTCCAACTCTTCGACGCTCATCACTGAATTATATCATGTTCAAAATCAATCGACGTAGATAAACTCGCTGGCGTTGAGGACGGCCAGACAGGCATCAACCAGTGCGGCATCGGCGATTGGGTTGACAGACGCCGGCAAGGGGTCTGGCAGGGCCAATTCGCCCGCAGGGCGGTTCTCCTTGGCCAGCCGCTCGCGCTGCTGCACGAGAAACGCCTCAATCACTGCTATTTCCGCATCCGAAGGCCGACGGGAGAGCGCAATTTGATACAGTCGCTCGATTTGCTCCTTGGTTCTTTGGTTCTTCGGTCCTTCGGTATTGAGGATCGTTCCGGCCAGCCGCCGTGCGGCCAGCAGTGTGAATTCGCTGTTGAAGAGCTGCAGCGATTGCGGGGCGGTGGTGGATTTGTTGCGGATCGGGCAGCTCGCGTTGCCGTCGGGGCGGTCGAAGGCTTCGAAGATCGGATACCGCAGGTTGCGGCGGGCGAAGACATAGACGCTCCGCTTGTAGTGGTCCGCCTCGCGCTTGCTCGTCGTCCATTGGCCTTTGAGGAGCGTGCCCACCAATTCATCCGGCAGCGGCGGCATCACGCCCGGTCCGCCACGTTCGCTCGTGAGCAGGCCCGCCGCCGAAAGCATCGCATCGCGAATCGCCTCGCCCTCCAGCCTGCGGCGGGGAAAGCGGCTGTAGAGGATGTTTTCGGGGTCGGGCGATTGTGGATTGGGGATTGCGGATTGCGGATTGGCAGCAGGATCCCGCGCTGATGAATCCGCAATCCGCAATCCGAAATCCCCAACGGAACTCTCGCGATATGTCGCCGACGCGACGATCCTTCGATGCAGTGACTTCAGCCCCCAACCGCTCTCGCGCAGCTCCACGGCCAGCCAGTCAAGCAGCTCCGGGTGCGTCACCGGGCCGCTCATCGCGCCGAAGTCGCTGGGAGTCGTGCAAAGGCCGCGGCCAAAATGGCCCTGCCAGACGCGGTTCGCCATCACGCGGCTGGTGAGCGGGTTATCGGCTCGCATCAGCCAGTCGGCGAGCTCGCTACGCACACTAACCCGACGCGCCAGCGAGGGTATCTCTCCACTCTCGGATTCACCCTCGCTGGCGCGTCGGGTTGGTGTCGAGGCAATCCGCGGAAATCCCGGCGGCACTTCCAAGCCCGGCCGCCGGTGGTCGCCGCGGACCCAGAGGCGGGCCGGGGCGGCGTCCTTCTGGGCAACCAAAGAGCTGACGGGCACGTCGCGCTTAAGCGCGGGCACCGCCGGCTCGAAGACGGCTCGCAGCCGGTAGAAATCGGCCTGGCTGATCGGATCGTACTTGTGGTCGTGACACTGGGCGCAGCCGAGCTGCAAACCGAGAAAAACCGACCCGACGGCGCCCGTCAGTTCGTTCATCAGGCTATGCCGCCGCTCCGCCTGATCGTTGATGTCGGGCATGTCGGGGCCTGAGAGGCAGAACATGGCCGCGGGGGAGGCAGATTTGGGATTGGGGATTTGGGATTTGGGATTGCCTGTCCCCTCTGCCCCTGAACCCTGAACCCTGAACCCCGAACCCTCATCCCCCGCGAGCTGCTCCCGCACGAACTCGTCGTACGGCAGGTCCGCGTTCAGCGCCGCGATGACCCAGTCGCGATATTGCCAGGCCTGGCCGCGGACTTTGTCGTGCTCGTAGCCGTCGGTTTCGGCAAAGCGCGCCAGGTCGAGCCAGTATTGGCCAAGGCGCTCGCCGAAGGCGGGCGAGGCCAGCAGGCGATCGACCTGCCGCTCGTAGGCGTCGGGCGCTTGGTCGCCTTCAAACGCCGCCAACGCCTCGGGCGTCGGCGGCAGGCCAATCAGATCGAACGACAGCCGCCGTAGCAGCGTCGCGCGGCCCGCCTCTACCGCCGGCTGAATTCCCTTGGCCTCCAGCTTCGCCAGAATGAACGCATCGGCGGCCGTCCGCAGCCACTGGGCCTGCTTCGTCGCCGGCAACGCGTGCCGCACGACCGGCGCAAAGGCCCAGTGCTCACGATCCGAATCGGTGATCGGCGCTTCCTTGATCGGCGTCGTATCGACCGGCGTCAGATTCTTGGGCGTCTCGGCAACAATTTCCTGTTGCTGGCCGCCGGCGGGCACGGCGAAAGCAGTCGCCAGGGCCGCGACAATTAGAAAGCTAAAAGCAGGCGTCTTCATAGGTTCTGCGCGATGAACACGATAATTCCCGCAGCCATGGCCGGCACCTGTGCCAGCAGCACGAGGCCCAGCGACAAACCCAGGCCCCGCCAACCGCGTGTGCGCGTCCAGTACCAGAATAACGAAAAGGGGTACAGCATGAGCAAGAAAAATCCGTAATCGAAGCACGGCGTCCGCCGCCGCTCCTTGGCGTCGGCGATCATCCACACGACCAGCACCACCCCCGGCGCACGCTGGAGCAACTCCATCGCCAATCTCGTCGGCTGCTCTCCCCGCCACCCCAGTGCCAGAAAATAAGCCGGCTCCAGCACCGCCATCGCCAGAGTGAACAGCAGAAACTGAAACAGCGGTGAGTGGGGCCAGGGCATGTGTCAGCGCTCTGCCGAGGCCTCAAACAGATCTGCCGGCAGCCGCTTGGGCAGCGAGCCGGGGCGCGGCGGCGTCCACGCTTTGACGAACTCAAACTCCACCGGCGCGGCTCGAGCCGTGGCGCTAATATAACTGTTCTGGTTTCCAGCCAGGGGCGCCGCAATCCGGGCGATCAGAGGTTCAGGATTCGCCAGACGCGTGCGAATTAGGCCGCAAATCAGCCGCTTGTGGTCGCTGTCGGCATGCAGGGCAATTTCGATGAGCGCCTCGCGAGCCGCTGTCGTATCCCTCGCCGCGAGCAACTCGAGGAAATTGCCGACCTGTCCAGATTCTTGCGCCGCGCGCTGCTTCAGTTCTTCGAGAGGCGCCAATTCCACGACCTGCCAATACGCCACGAGTATTTTCCAAGGCGACTCCTCGCGAGGATCGTCGATGACCGCAAAATGGTCCGCGATCTCCTTCCGCGCTGCCTGCTCGCAACCGGCGAGCAGCGCCGCACTCGCGTTGGCGATCGCCTTCCGCGACTCGGTGTACCCCTCGACCTTCGAGGTGTATTGCCGAGGTCCGGCTTTCACGAGCTGCCGGCTCAGCAACCGCAGGTCGTCGAGCTGCCCGGCCTCTGCGTACAGGCGAACGAGCAAAAACTCCGTCAGCCGCTCCGGGTCGTCGCAGCCGCGGGCCAGTTCCTTCCAGCAGGCATCCACTACCTCGGCAGCTTGTCCTAGATGGATGCGGCACAGGAGAAGATGGTTGGCTCGGCTCCTCCGCATCGACATGGCACAAGTGCCGCACAGGCTTCGCGGCTGCCACTGGGAGTAGACCTCGAAGGCTTTACCCCATTGGCCGACTCTCTCGTGATGAGCCCCGAGTACTTCGCCGGAGAGCCGTTCGCAACGATCCGCGAGCAGCTTCGGAGCCGCCTCGCCCGAGCCTTGACCGAAGCAGTTAGCGGCGATCCCAAGGGCGGCGAGCCAAGAGAAAATCGCTGCACGCACGAAGTTCGGCAATCGCATCGACGTGCCTCCGGACAGAGCCTCTCTAGCCAGCCATTCTACCGCATTGCTCGCTGAGCTGCATTCTGCCGATCCGTGTCGTCCGTGTTCATCCGCCGCCAAATCCTTGCCCGGCAGCCGCCCGCCCGTCAATCGTCCTCCGTAATGAACTCCGCAAGTGCAACGTCGCTAGGAATCGCAAATGGCGTCCAGTCGAAACCCGACCTGTGCGGCGCAAAGTAGCCTGTGGATTCGATTTCCAGGTGCTTCAGCATTCGCACCAGGGCGTCGTCTTGCCGTTCGACGCTGCCGCCGCGCGGCGAGAATTCCCGAATCCTGTCGGTGTAATCAATACTGCAATACACAAACTCATCAGGCGTGAAAACCCATGCATACTCCAATTCGAGCGGCCCTCCATGCGAGGCTGCCGAGTAATAGGTGACGACACGCGAGAAGGTGAGACTCAGCCATTTCAGGTACTTGAGCAAGCGCAACGGCGGGCTGGGTGTCCAGTCATCGCCTCCCAGCAGCCGCCCCGTTGGAATGGAAGGATGAACTTCGATTCGTGCCTCACGAGACGGCACGAGATCCCAGGAGCATTTCGGATTGCCGTGGTCAAAAGGACAGCCAATGTCACGGACGAAGACCAGCCCTGGCGGCGGCCAGTTGTGCCGATGCGCGGGGCTGGGCCAATCGGCGCTGGCCACGTCCGTGACGTGGTACGAGTGTCCTGCAAACCACGGAATGCGGCGCAATTCAGCCAGTAGCTGAGCGGAGTATTGGGCGACGATCTCGTGGCAATACCACGGCACGAGGACACACCCGATCGTCGTCGGACCGGGCAACAGTGACTACGCCAGGATCTCCTTCACCACCCGCACGGCCTTGTCGTCGGGGCCGACGAGGCGTTCGTCGAGGCCGTTGTGGTAGTAGCTGAGGGCGAGGGGGTCGAGGCCCAGCAAGTGCAGGAGCGTGGCGTGGAAGTCTTTGACGTGGACTTTGTTCTGCTCGGCGCGGAGTCCGACGGGGTCGGTGGCGCCGTAGGCGATGCCCGCTTTCACGCCGCCGCCGGCAAGCCAGGCGGTATAGCCCCAGGGGTTGTGGTCGCGGCCTTTGCCCTGCTCGCTCATCGGCATGCGGCCGAACTCGCCGCCCCAGATCACCAGCGTGTCGTTCCACAGGCCGCGGCGCTTCAGGTCGGTGAGCAGGCCGGCGACAGGATGGTCGGTGGCCCGGCAGTACTTGGTGTGGTTGTCGAGCACGTCGTTGTGGGCGTCCCAGCCGTTGGTGTCGCCCGAATAGACCTGCACGAACCGCACACCCCGCTCGATCATCCGCCGCGCGAGCAAGCATCGCTGACCGAAGTCGCGAGTTTCCTTTTGCTCCATTCCATAGAGGGCCAGCGTCTCGACCGATTCGTCCTTGAGATCGACGAGGTCCGGCGCGGCCGACTGCATCCGGAATGCCAGCTCATAGGCCTTGATCCGCGCCGACAGCTCGTCGTCGTTGTCGCGTGCGGCCAGATGATCGCGGTTGAGTTTCTGCAAGAGGTCCAGCGTCGCCCGCTGCTGCGGCAGGCTAATGCCTTCTTGCGGCCGCAGGTGCAAGATCGGCTGCGATCCCGGCCGCATCGTCACACCTTGATAACTGGCCGGCAGATAGCCGCTGCCCCAGGCCGGCGGCCCGCCCTTGAGCCCGCCGCCCGGATCGGGCAGCACGACGAACGCCGGCAGGTCGCGGTTCTCGCTGCCCAGGCCGTAGGCGACCCAGCTGCCCACGCTGGGATGGCCCATCAAGATGCTGCCGGTGTTCATCTGATAGACCGACTGCGGATGATTCACGCTGTCGCCGTGCAGGCTGCGGATGACGCACAGCTCGTCGGCGTGCTCGGCGATCCGCGGCAGGAAGTCGCTGACTTCCAGGCCCGATTGCCCGCGCGGGCGAAACGGCTTGATCGGCGCGAGCAGCGGATTGGTGGCCACCTTCCGCCGCGTCATGATCTCGCCAAAACTCTCGGGGATCGGCTGGCCGCCCAGCTTGATCAGGTCCGGCTTAGGATCGAACAAATCGACGTGGCTGGGGCCGCCGTGCATGAACAGCCAGATCACCCGCTTGGCCCGCGGCTCAAAGTGTGGCTTTCGCGGCCCATCGGGTGGCGCTTTGGCAGCCGCGGCGTCCTGGGCCAAGAGCGACGCCAGCGCCAGTGCGCCAAATCCGCCGCCGGCCTGGGCCAGGAACGCGCGGCGAGACGTTGGACCAGCTGGGAGGGGGCAATTCATGGTCCGTCTGCCTGGGGCGGGATGGAACGAAGCCAGGAGCTTGATTGTAAACCAGACGGCGGGCCGGAGGGAAGAAAACTCGCCGTTTGCAGAAGCTCAGTCCAGGCTGTCGGGGCGTTTGAGAATTTCGCCCAAGACCATGGCGTTGCGAATGTTGTCGGGCGTGAGGAGCATCTGGGCAATGTTGATGGCGGTAAATCCCGTCCGCTTAGCGGCGGCATCCGAGGCGGACACCGCGGCCACATCGGTGGCAGATTTTTTCAGCCGACCCAACTGATGATCGAAGACTTGGTGCAGATGGGCTTCGAGCTTGTCGTCGGCCTGATCGACCACCTCACCCAGGTGCCGCGTGTGCTCGGCGATGTCCTCGGTGCCGCGCATGTCGCGGGTCACTTGCCGCCCAACCCGCTCGCCCTGCTCCGCCAGCTCGGCATCGACCACCTCGGCCTCGGTGACCAGTTCATAGGGCGATTCCTCTCGCGCCGGCACGAGCCGCGCGGGCGGACGCTGCTGCTGCAGAGGCGGAGGGGGCGGCGGAACCGGCGGCTGCTGTTGCCGCGGGCGCTGCTGCTGAGCCCGCGCCTGGGCCTCGGCCTGAGCCCGCATCTGGGCTACGCGACGCAAGAATTCTTCGACTTCGTCTGGCATCGGAAGGAAAGCTCAAAGAACCGAAGAACCGAAACGACGTCTGCCTATTGGCGAGTTGCTCCGCCCGCGCTGCCGCTGCCGGCGCCGGCGCCGGCGATGGCCCGCCGCATATCGGTGTCGGCTTGGACGTTACGGAGCTTGTAATAGTCCAAAATGCCCAGCCGGCCCGTGCGGAACGAATCGGCCATCGCCTTGGGCACTTCGGCCTCGGCCTGATCGGCCCGTAGCCGAGCGCCGACGTTTTCGCCCACGTCAATATCGGCGATGTCGATCGAGACGATCTCGAACGCGGTGTTCGCGTCGAGCTGGCGGCCCAGCACCTCGGCGGCGATCTGATCGGGGTTTTCGAGCACCTGCATGTGATCGTCGGCCTTGCCGATCGCGCTCACGATGCCTTCGCCGACGCGAGCGATGATCGTCTCTTCGGTCGCACCGCCGATGACCCGCTGCAAGTTGGCCCGCACCGTCACACGCGCCCGCACCTTGAGCTGAATGCCGTTGCGGGCAATCGCGTCGAGTGTGCCGGTGCCACGGCCGGGGCAGTCGATCACCTTGGGATACACGCTCGTCTGCACGGCTTCCAGCACGTTGCGGCCGGCCAGGTCGATCGCCGTTGCCTCGCGGAACGAGAGCCGGATGATCTTGGCCTTCTTCGCCGCGATCAGCGAGCGGATGACCAGCGGCACGTTGCCGCCGGCCAAAGCATGGGCCTCCAGGGCCTTGCTCGTGATCCCCTCGTCTTCTTCCAGGCCGGCCTGCACCGCCATGATCTTGCTTTTGACGATCACGTCCTTATTCACCTTGCGGAACGTCATCCCAATCAGGTCCCAGATCGTGATGCCCGCCCCGGTCAGAAACGACTGAATCCACAGCCGAAAGTAGTTGGCAAAGACCGCCACCACGATCAGCATGAAGAACAGGACGAAGATCGCGGCTCCGATCGCGATGATCGTGCCCAGCCCTTCGAGTCCCTGTCCTCCCTGTGCGAGCAACATGGCCATGGCAGAATCCTGATCCACTTGGAGCGAGCCAAGCGGTACGATCGGCGACAGAAAAGTCCGGGTTCGCGCCCGGCGCAAGCACGGTGTTATCCCACCACCGCGGGATTGTCAAGCGAACGAGACCGCCAGCCACCGTTCGCTATCGGTCGCCAATCGCGCGGATCAGGCCGGCCGGCGGCGAGGCTTGGCCATGGCCGTCCGACCATTGACCGTGCTGAGTCGCTCGTTCGGCACCAGTTCAGCAGCCCGCACAAATAACGCGCGGTCCACTGACCAGAAGGGATTGCGAAGGCCCAGGATTGGCGGACTCCGGCGGGGAGATTGTTTGCGCCGGGGCGGGAATCGAACCACATGGCCGGCATTCGGGCCGAAGCTCTGGCCTCGATCGATGTCGAGGCGACATTTGACTATTGAACCGACTGACCGCTGCGTTTGGGTGGCTTGAAGAAGTCCTTCCGCTTGATCTTCACCATTCTCCCGTCCGGATGGTGCCAGGCGATTCCCTCGATTCTTCGATTCTCAAGGTACGCCTTGATCGCCTCGAAATCGCGCGGCGCGTCCGCGAGCACTTCAACGCCGTGCGGCACAAGCGTGTGGTTGTCGAATGCTTCCGGGTTTCCTTGGACCTTGGGCCCACACAATTCATAAGTCCCGTCGGGAAGGGGCGAGGCAACTCGTCCGAATGCCTCGCGAAACCAGCGATCTTCGGGTCCATCTCCAATGAGCAACCAGCCGGGCCAGTGGCCGGTAACAGGATCCGGATCTTGCGTTGGCTCGAAGCCAGGCGCTGGAGACTTCCCATTCTGCGCGTCGAAGCGCTTGTAAAGCTTGCCTCCCCGCACCAGCGCGCAGGTTCCGTCGAATTTTCGCGTTGCTACACCTTCGCCCGCGAGCACCCATTCGGCGCCGGGGATGACTTGGTTGCGAACGAGCCGGTCCGTCTCGTAGTTGCGATGGAATAGTGAGATGATCTTCTTCATGTTCAGCCCCTAAGGTGTTTTGCCGGACAAACGTCACGAACGTGCTTCTTACGGTTCGCGAGTCGCCAGGTTCAATTCGGACTGTTTCCGTTCGCAGCGTTCATCGTGCAGCGTCGGCAAAACCACGCGTCCCAACAAGCGGCCGCCATGCCTCTCAGTGGACGCAGTGCTGCCGCCGGGCAAAATCAGCTCGTTTCGAAGCAGATACGCGAGTGAGGATCGACGGACCTTGCGGTTGGGGCAGATCCGCGCCGTTTCACCAGCCGGAATTGACCCTGTTCCTTATTACTAGCTCGCATTTGGCGATTGCGTTCCCAATGCGCGGATCGCGCCAGTCCGATCTCATAGTGACTGGCACGCATCTGGTCAAATCTCAAACTTCGTGGTGCCCAGGTGTGGTGTCCGGGAGCGTCGGCGAAGCAGAGCATTTTGTCGGCGAAACACTTTGGTTTGACCGGTGTTTGACAGGACGACTAGACTCTGGTGAGACTGTAGAGCTGGGTTGCGCCAGGGGTGAGGAGCCGCGGATGCTGCTGCGCTATCCCCTCGCCACCTCGATGCTGCTTTGCTTCGGCGCTGGACTGCGTGCGGACAACGAGCGCGCGGATATAGCCTGGAAATATGTGGTTCCCGCCGCTGGCGAAAGCAGGGAGCACCCGCGCCTGGTGCCGCTGGGGCCGAGCTCGCTGCGACTGGCCGCCGATGGTTTTGGCGAGCAGTTCTTTACGCGAGCCAGCGAAACCGATGCGCTGCAGCTAGCGCCGGTGGGCTCAGCCGCGGGGCGCGTAACGACGCCGGACTGCCATCCCGACGTGGCTGCCCACCTGGCCGCGCCGCTCTTGACGAGTACGAAGGTGGTCGCGAGACGCTGACGAATCGTAAAGCAACTTATTTCTGCCCTCCATCCTGCCATGCAAATCCTCCTGCTTGCTTTGGCCCTGACGACCGCCGCCGATGAGCCGGCAGCCAGAACGCTTCGCGGCTTAGTGACCGGCGAGAACGGCCGGCCGCTGGCGGGCGTGCTGGTTACGGCCGCGCAGCCGTTCGACGCCCGAACGTCTGCCAAGATCGCGCGGACGGATGCAGCCGGCCGGTATGAGCTGCGTGAGCTGCCGCCCTTGGATCCGCGGGGACGCGTACAAGTTTTGGCTTTGAAACGCGGGCTGGCAGCGGGGGCGAAGATGCTCGCCGAGAGCAAGGAGGGCCAGCTCGATTTCGTGCTGCCGCCGGCGAAAGTCGTCAGCGTGACGGTCGTGGACCCGGCGGGAATGCCCGTGGCGAGCGCCGAGGTGCATTCGATGCATTTGATTCGCGATCGCACCGGCAGTGCCGAGCTCCACGCCTCCATCCTCCGCGAGTTTCCGACCCGTGCCGACGCCGCGGGCAAGTTGCAGATCGACATTTTGCCCGCCGATCAGAGCTTCGCCCTGGAAGTGCTCGCCGCGGGTTTCGGGCGGCAGCGGGGGCTGTGGCTAGTGGGTGATTTCGAGCATCCGCTGCGGCTGCGGGCAGTGGGCTCGATCGCGGGCCAGCTCAAGTTTCCAGCCGGCAGATCGCCGGAGGGCATCGAAATCGAGGTAGAGGTTCGCGCGGCCGACGATCCCTACTTCATTGCTTGGGGATCTGCCAAGGCGGATGGCGCGGGCAAGTTTCGCATTCCGGAAATTGCCGCCGGCAAGGCACACGTCAACGTCGTGCCCGAACTAACCGGCTCGCTGCGCCCCGGCACGCCGGCCGAGCTGCTCGTCGAGGCGGGCAAGACTGCAGAAGTTGCACTCGAGGTGCTGCCGGTCGTGCAAGTCACGGGCACGGTCGTCGAGATCGGCAGCGGCCGGCCAATCGCGGGCGCGAAGGTCAGCGTTCACAACTACACGACGCACCGCGAGACGATCGAGGCGACAACCGACGAGAAAGGCGTCTATCGCACGAGCCTGGGCGCGGGCACGATCGGCGCGGACGTGATTGAGGTTGCTCCGCCCCATTACGCTGGCGTTCAGAATCGCGTCAGTGGCGACGCGAAACAGAGCGGCGCCGACATTGAGCTGCCGCCGCTGCAGGTGCAGCGAGGCATCCGCCGCGAGGGCGTCGTTGTGGGCGCCGACGGCCGGCCGGTCGCAAGCGCGTTCGTCACGGCGATGTGGCGCGAAGAACAAAAAGGACTTTCCACGCTCTTTCGCCGCTATGCCTTCAGCGACGCCGCGGGCCGCTTTGCATTCGACGCCGTTTCGTCGCAGATCGAAAGCTATTTTCAGGCCGAAACGCAAGACCAAGCCACGACCCAATACACTCAAGTTGCGCAGGACAACCAGGAGCCACTGCAGCTCACCGTCTCGGCGGCCGGCGCGGCCGTGGTCGAGGGGCGACTCGTCGATGAGCGCGGCCTGCCGCTGGCCGGCGCTCAGGTGCAGATCACGGGCGGCAGCCACCGGCTGTCGGGAATGCCGCAGAATGCCGGCGTTGCCGCGTCGCGGTTGGAGATGAAGACGGACGCCGCGGGCCGATTTGCCACGCCGACGCCGCTGCCCCGGACGCTCGCCAAGCCCAAAGGCCTGGACCGCTACGTTCCCTCCGGCTATCCGATGACGATCTCGGCCGCCGGGCGGCTCAGCCAACGGATTCAACTGGAAGTGGGCGCGGGCACGCCCTTCGTGCTGGGCGAGATCACGCTCCGGCGCGTCGGCCTGATTCAAGGCCGCGCTGTCGATCGGCAGGGGCAACCGGTGGTGGGCGTCGCAATTCAGGCCGACGGGCTGGAGCGGACGCGCCTGGCGACGGCGACCACGGACTCGGGCGGCCGCTTCACGCTGAAGGACGTGCATCCCGCCGCGCTATTCCTGTGCGCGCGGCACACCGACTATGCATTCACCGGCGCCCTGATTCCGAGCGATAACGCGGAGATCTCGCTGGTGCTGGCGCGGCCCGCCGAAGCAGCCGCCGATTCGCCGCTCGTCCACCTCGAGCCAACGCCACTGGAGAAGTTGGACGCACTGCACCACTTGCTCGCGCCACTGTGGGGCCGGCTCGATCCGGCGGCGGGCATCTACGGCCGCACGGAGATTCTCGCGGTCGTCGCGCCGCACGACGCCAAGTGGGTGCTCGGCAAGCTGCCGGAGATCAAGTCGGCCCGCTACCAGATTCGCGTGCTGGTGGCCCTCGGCCAGCTCGAGGAGGCGATTGCCTTGACGGCGGCGCTGGGGTCGGCCGACGAGCGCGGCCAGACTTTGACCTGGCTGGCCCGCGAGCTGAAGAACCCTGGCCGCTCCCGCGAGCTGCTGGGCGAGGCGGCGGTCGAGGCCCGCACGATCGTCGACCCGGTCCGCCGCCTCAGCCGGCAGGTCTATATCGCCGATGTGCTGTACCAGCTTGGCGACCGGGAGGCGGCCAAGAAGATCATCGACGGCAACCTGCCGGAAATCGAAAAGCTTGAGGCCGGCTTTCCGCGAGGCTCGATGGCCGAGACCGTCGCCCTGTTCGACGTCGAGAAGGCCCTCAAGCTGTGCGAGGGCGGCACGGACGAATACGAGCGCGACCGTCATCTGGGAAACATCGCCCGCGGACTGGCGGCCCGCGATCCGGCCAAGGCCGAGGAGCTGGTCAGACGGCTGAGCGAACGTTATCAGCAGAGCTTTATCGCCCCCGTGTGCTACCAGATGGCCCCAGTCGATCTGCCGCGAGCCCGGCGGATTGCGGATGCGGCGCTGCCCGCGTGGGATGATCCCAAAGCCTACGCTTACGGCGTGATGGCCCTGGCGATCAAGGACAAAGACGCCGCCGCGGCCCGCCAACTGCTGCGGCAGGCGCTGGACCTGGTGCCGCGCGACGGCGGGCTGAACGATGCGCGGTTCACGTTCGGCCGGGCGATGGCCCTGGTCCATCTCAGCGAGCAGGTCGATCCGGCGGCCACGCGAGAATACGTCTGGCGGGCGCTGGCCCTCTATAGCGGCACGCACATCACCCCCACACAGTTCGAAGCGCGGGACAAATACCGGGCCGACGGGCAGCTCGCCGTGCTGCTGCACCGTTATGGCCTCTACCCGGAAATCGCCGCTGCACTGGCCCGCCCGCTGTTCACGACCGACAAGGTTCAGCCGAGGGAGCTGCGCGAGGGCGTATTTCCCATCGCCATGGCCGTGACGGATCAGAACCAGACTGCCGCGTGGCTCGGCCGCTACATGGCGGGAGCCAAGGGCGACGACCTGCGGATCATCCCGCAGCCTTGGGAGCTGATGGCGCCCGCGATCGCCGGCGACGACGCCGGCTTCTGGAGGTCGCTGCACAAGCACGTGCTGCACCTGTGGATTCCCGCGGGTGATGAACCATAGACTTGCCAAAATGGAAGGAACAACGACATGACCGCGTGGCTACTGGTGGCAGCAGGATTGCTGGCGCAACCGGCGACCCGACCGACTCTGGCTGGAACCGTGGTCGATGCCAAGGGCGAGCCGGTGGCCGGTGCGCGGGTCGATGTTTCCACCGCCGCGCCCAAGGTGGGCCCCGGCGTGTTCTGCCCCAGTTGCTATCTCGACTGTGCCAAGTCGGCGCGGACCGATCCACAGGGCCGCTTTCTGATCGCTAGCCTCGACCCGGCGCTGAAGTTCCGAATTCTGGTCTCGGCGCCGGGAAAGCGGTCGCAGCTCACCCCGCTCACCGATCCGCTGGCCGGTCCGCTCGCCGTCGCGCTGGCCGATTTGCCCAAGGACGTGCCAGCCGAACGGCTGCTGCTGGGCGAAGTGGTCGATGAGCAAGGGCTGCCCATCGAGGGCGCTCTCGTCGATCCGGCGGGAGCGAAGACCGCCGATCGACGCTGGTGGGGAACCGTCGATGTCGAGCCGGCGGTCACCGACAACG
>Ga0184625_10000384_pt1 | contig 16228 bp, 16 predicted proteins | sample PLM3_30_b1_FD_133151 | JGI IMG/M metagenome (GOLD analysis project Ga0184625, IMG submission 133151) | Groundwater sediment microbial communities from an aquifer in East River, Colorado, USA - PLM3_30_b1 | ecosystem: Environmental > Terrestrial > Soil > Riparian zone | place: USA: East River... | reverse complement strand
CGTCGACCCGGCACAGGACGTACCCGCGCCGCGCCAGATATGTTCCGCGGGCGACGTCGGCGTTGCGACGCCAGTTGTCCTTGCCGTAGGGGATCATCTCGAGCACGGCGGGAAACCGGTCCGGCGTTCCGGGCGCGGGGCGCGGCAGCCAAAGGTTCGCGGAGAGTTCGACGCCGTCACGCGCCGGGATCCGCGCGTCCCAGACGGTCTCGACTTCGTGGCGAGGCTCGCTGGCGTGGCGGCCGTGGGTCGGATCGACGGATGGCATCCGCCCGAGTCTACGGGGCCGGGCACGAGGTCGAGCGCGCCCGTTCGCGCCGTGCGACGATGCCTCGATGGATGAGGGGGACGTCGCTAACGGACCGTGGATCCGCCGCTCCCGTCGCGTCGCATACGAGAACGCCTGGATCACCATCTGGCACGACGAGGTGACTCGACCTGATGGCGCACCGGGCATCTACGGGGTCGTCCACTTCGAGAACCTGGCCGCGGGCGTCCTGGCGCTCGACGCGGACGATCGCGTCCTGCTCGTGGGCCAGCACCGCTACGCGCTCGATGCCTACTCCTGGGAGATCCCCGAAGGCGGCGTCCCGGACGGCGAGTCGGCCATCGATGGAGCCCGACGCGAGCTGCTCGAGGAGACCGGCGTCGAGGCCGCCGAGTGGCGCGAACTGGCGCGGGTCCACCTCTCGAACTCCGTGTCGGACGAGCTCGCCGTCCTGTTCCTCGCGACCGGACTGACACCGGGCGTCGCGCAGCCCGACGGCACCGAGGACCTCGTTCTTCGCTGGACCCCGTTCGCGGACGTCCTCGAGATGACCCTCGATGGCCGGATCAGTGACGCGATGACGGTCATCGCGGTCGAACGGCTGGCGCTTATCCGGACGCTTGCCGCTCGGGAGGGCTGAGCTCGGCGGTCAGTAGTTCTCGACGCGGACCGGCATCAGCGCGAAGTCGCGGACATTCCGGGTCAGGACGGCGGCCCCTGGTGGTAGGCAGTCGCAGCGATCAGGGAGTCCGCAAGTCCCACCGTTCGACCCAACGCACGCGCGTCGGCCCGCCACTCGCCAGCCAGGCGCGCGGTCTGTGGCGCAGGATGAATGTACTCGATATATCGAAGAAACCGCTCGATATCGCCCTCCGATCCTGGGCGGCGCCCGGACCAGACCTCCGATGCCGTGATGCCGGTGAGCAACGAACCGGATCCCCCTGAGATGGTCGATCAGGAACGTCGAGTCGAGCAACTAGCGGCTCACGGCGTTACGTCGTCCCATGGATCCCGTCCCTCCGCTCGCGTCGACGGCCGACCTCGTAGCATCGGGCCATGAACGTGATGGGGCGCGACTGGGATGCCATCGTCATCGGTCTGGGGGCGATCGGGTCGGCGGCGGCCTACTGGTTGAGCCGCTCGCTGGGCGACCGCGTCCTCGGTCTCGAGCGGTTCGAGCTCGAGCACGTCAACGGTGCGTCGGCCGACCACAGCCGGATCATCCGGCTCTCGTACCACCGGCCCGACTACGTCCGCCTCGCGAAGCGCGCCTACGAGACCTGGACGGAGGTCGAGGCGGAGGCGGGCGAGCGGATCGTGACAACGACAGGGGGACTGGACATCTGGCCCGCCGATGCGGCGATCCCGATGGCCGATTACACGGACAGTCTGAGCTCTGAGCATGTCCCGTTCGAGCAGTTGGGCGCGTCCGAGCTCCGGCGGCGCTGGCCGCAATGGCGCATCGACGACGACGTCGCCGCGATCTGGCAGCGCGATGGCGGGCTAGCCGACCCGTTCAAGGGCAATGCCGCGCATCGCCGGCTGGCTCGCGCGCGCGGCGCGACCCTCCGCGACCGGGCACCCGTGACCGCGATCCGCGATTCGGGCGGCGGCGAGCTCGAGGTCGTGACGCAGACGGCGACGTACCGGACGGCTCGGGTCGTGCTGGCGGCCGATGCCTGGACGAACGGTCTCCTCGCGTCGTTCGAGCGCCGCCTGCCGTTGACCATCACCAGGGAGCAGGTGACGTACTTCGCGTGCCCCGATCCGGCGGCGTTCGCGCCGGATCGCTTCCCCGTCTGGATCTGGATGGACGATCCGTGCTTCTACGGCTTTCCGACGTACGGAGAGGCCGGCCCGAAGACCGCCCAGGATTGCGGCGGCGAGCCGGTCGACCCGGACGGCCGGACCTTCGAGCGCGACGAAGCCGCCTTCGAGCGGGTCGCGGCATTCATGGCGGACCACTTGCCCGGCGCCGTCGGTCCGCCGATCTACACCAAGACCTGCCTCTACACCCTCACGCCCGACCGCGACTTCGTCGTGGACCGGCTCCCCGAGGCGCCCGGCGTGGTGGTCGCCCTGGGGGCCGCGCACGGGTTCAAGTTCGCCTCGGTCCTCGGCCGGATCCTGGCCGAGCTGGGAATCGACGGCCGGACGCCGTCGGCGCCCGATCTGGAGCGCTTCCGGATCGACCGGCCGATCCTCCTGGAACCGGATCCGGCGACCTCCTGGATGGTCTGAGCGTTCCGATCGGCGCACGGTACGGGTCAGCGTTTGCGCCAAACCCCGCCCTGTGCCACCGTACCGCCAATTCGGGCGCGGAGGGCCCACCAGGAGGAGACACCCCATGCGACTGTCCCTGCGTGGCCGGATGCGTCGAGCGCTCGTGGCGTTCGGCGTGGCCGCTACCCTCGTGCTGCCGGCGGCCGCTCCCGCGGCGGCCGCTGATCCCGTCCTGAAGGTCGGGACGACCCAGGATCTCGACTCGCTCAACCCGTACCAGACGGCATACCTCATCGGGTACGAGGTCTTCACGCTGAACTACGACGTGCTGGTCGCGTGGGGCCCGAACAACGAGTCCGTGCCCGGCTATGCCGAGACGTGGACGCCGTCGAGCGACGGCCTGACCTGGACCTTCAAGATCCGGTCCGGGATGACGTGGTCGGACGGTCAGCCCGCGACGGCCGAGGATGCCCGCTGGACGCTCCAGTACTACCTCGACGCCAAGAAGGCCGAGACGAGCCTCGGCGCCGGCTATCTCGACCCGTACGTCGAGAACGCCGCGATCACGGGCGTCTCCGCCCCCGACGCGACGACCCTGGTGGTGGCGACGAGCCGAAAGAACGACCGGATCCTGCAGATGTACCTGCCGATCCTGCCGAAGCACGTCTGGAAGGACATCCCGGTCGACAAGGTCGGCGACTTCACGAACGACCCGCCGGTCGTGGGCACCGGTCCGTATCAGGTCGTCGAGTGGAAGACCGGCCAGTCGGCCCGCCTGGTGCGCAACGAGAAGTACTGGGGCCCCAAGGGCGCCGCGTCCGAAATCGTCTTCCAGTTCTTCCCCGATGCGACCAACGCGATGGTCGATGCCTTCAAGAACGGGGAGCTCGACTACATCCGTAACCCGACGGGCTTGCAGTTCGACCAGCTCAAGGCGCTGCCCGGTGTCGTGGCGATCGATTCCGCCGGCAACGGCTTCACGCAGGTCAACTTCAACTGCTACGCGGAGGACATCCCCGGGGGCGGCGCCTCGACCAAGGCGTTCCGCGACCCTGCCTTCCGGGCGGCCCTCGGCTACGCCATCGATCGCGACGTGCTGGTCGACCGGGTGCTCAACGGGTACGGCACCCTCGGGACGACCCAGGTGCCGGCCTGGCATCGCGCCTGGCACATCGAACCGACCGGCGTCCGTCCGTTCGACCTGAAGGTCGCGGCGCAGAAGCTCGACGAGGCCGGTTACAAGGTGAAGGGTGACGTTCGCTACGACAAGGAGGACAAGCCGCTCGACCTGAGCCTGATGTTCCCGAACACCGACGCGTCGTACCCGAAGGTCGCCCAGTTCATCACCGACTGGTTCGCGGCGATCGGCATCAAGGTCACGAGTCGCTCGGTCGATGGCGGGTCGCTCGGCACGACCGAGTACCTCGACACGGAGATCCCGATCGACGGCCAGCTCAAGTACGACATGGTCATCTGGGGCTGGGTCGGCGACCCGGATCCGAACTCCCTGCTGCAGATCCTCACGACCGAAGCGATCAGCGACGCCAGCGACAGCCAGTGGTCGAATGCACGCTATGACGAGCTGTACAAGCTCCAGAACGAGGCTCCGACCGCCGAACAGCGCAAGACCTACATGTCGGAGATGCAGCAGCTCTTCTACGACCAGGCGCCGTACCAGATGCTGTACTACGACGACGAGCTGCACGTGTATCGGACCGATAAGTTCTCGAATTGGAAGACCCAGCCAGTCGAGGGCGGGACGCCCTTCTTCGTGAACGGGTCGATCAACTACACGACGCTGCAGCTGGCCGCCGCCGCGTCGCCGTCCGCGTCCGCCGCCCCGGGCGGCGCGAGCGGCGCACCCAGCGCGGCCGCGACGCCGAGCCCGTCGGGCAACGGCAGCGCGTCATCCGGCGGTGATTCGACGGTGCTCATCCTCGGGGTGCTGCTCGTCGTGCTCGGGGTCGGAGCGGCGGTCGTCCTCGCCCGGCGGCGTCGAACCGCGGAAGCGGACGAGTAGCTGTCGAGCGGTCTCGACCGGCATGACCGCGCCATCGGGGGGCCGCCGTCAGGCGGCCCCCTAGGCCGGCCGAGGCGCGAGCGCGATGGGTTCGCGCTACCTGCTCAACAAGATCATCCAGGCCATCGGGACGGTCTTCCTGATCATCGTCCTCAACTTCGTGCTGTTCCGGATGATGCCCGGCTCTCCGGACCGCGTGCTGCTGCGCAACCCGAACGTCACCGCGGATATCCGTGAGGCCGCGCGCGAGCGGTGGGGTCTCGACCAACCGATGCCGGTCCAGCTCGTCAGGTACATCGGTGCGACCCTGCAGGGCGACCTCGGGTACTCGTTCAAGTACCAGGGCCTGCCCGTCACGGAGGTCCTCGCCGGACGGCTCTGGCCCACGCTCATCCTGTTCGGACTAGGTGAGCTGATCGCGATCGTGTTCGGGCTCGCCCTTGGCGCGTACTCGGGGTGGAAACGCGGCGGCACGGTCGACTACATCGGCAACGGCACATCGCTGATCATCTACTCGATGCCCTATTTCGTGATCGGCATGTTCATGCTGGGCATCTTCGCCACCGGGCTCGGCTGGTTCCCGACGAACGGGATGTTCGAGGTCGGCAGGCAGTACGAGACCGCCTGGCAGCAGGTCGGCGATTTCGCGTGGCACCTGTTCCTGCCGGTCCTGACCGTCGCGATCGGGCTGATCGGCCAGTACTCCATCCTCATGCGCTCGTCGGTCATCGACACGCTCGGCGAGGACTACGTCACGACCGCGCGCGCGAAGGGTCTGACCGATGGCGACGTCCTGCGCGCGCACGCACTTCCGAACGCGCTCCTGCCGGCCGTCACGCTCATCGCCATCAACCTCGGGTTCGTCATCGGTGGCGCGATCACCGTGGAGGTCGTGTTCAACTGGCCAGGCCTGGGCACGCTGACGGTCGACGCCGTGGCGGCCCGTGATTACCCGGTGCTGCAGGGGATCTTCCTGTTGTTGAGCATCTCGGTCGTGGCCGCCAACTTCGTCGCGGACATCGTCTACGGCCGCCTCGACCCGAGGGTCAGAGCATGACCGCGCCGGCGACCGGGTTGTCCACGCCGACGCCGGGTTCGGCGACCCGGCGGTCGTGGATCCAGGGTCAGCGCGCCTTCTGGCGCCAGTTCGCTCGCCACCGCGACGGCGTGCTGGGGATCGCGGTCCTCCTCTTCTTCACGGTCATGGCCATCGCGCCGCAGCTGTTCGTCGGCCCCCTGGAGACCGTCACCACCGCCTCCGGCGGCACGCTCGAGCCACCGTCGGCGACGCACATCTTCGGGACCGACGAGCTGGGCCGCGACATCCTCAACCTGACGATCCACGGGGCGCGCGTCTCGATGGTGATCGGATTGCTGGCGACCATCATCACGATCTTCCTGGGGGCGCTGATCGGGATCACATCAGGCTTCTTCGGCGGTCGGATCGATGCCTTCCTGATGCGCATCACCGACTTCTTCCTGGTGCTGCCGACCTTCGTCCTCGCGCTGGTCCTCGCTCCGATCATCCTCGACATCGTCGGCGAGAGCAGCCAGGTGGCCGGGATCCGGATGACCCTGGTCGTCATCATCATCGTGATCGGCATCACGAGCTGGGCGTCGACGGCGCGCATCATCCGCTCGCAGGCGCTCAGCGTGAAGGAGCGGATGTTCGTCGACCGGGCCCGGGTCATCGGTTCGGGTGGCGGCCACATCATGCGCCGCCACATCCTGCCCAACGTCCTCAACCTCATCGTCGCGAACACCGTGCTCGTGTTCGCCGGGGCGATCCTGACCGAGACGCTGCTCGCGTTCGTCGGCCTGGGCGACCCGTTCGCTCCGTCGTGGGGCCAGATCCTCAGCTCCGCCGAGGAGCAGGGTGCCCCGACACTGGGCGCGTGGTGGTACATCGTCCCGCCGGCGACCTGCATCGTCCTCGTCGTGCTGTCATTCACGCTCGTCGGCGGCGCGCTCGACGCCGTCCTCAATCCGCGCCTGCGGACCCGTCGATGAGCGACCGGGCGTTCCCGCACTCCACGGAGCCGGGCCTCACGCCGCCCGACATCCGACCCGAGGACCTCGATCGCGGCGGTGAGATCGGCGACGAAGCCGGCGGCGAGGGCGGCGCCGACGCGACGTCGATCTCGCGAGCCGCGCTCGCCGCCGAGCCCGGCGGCCCGCTGTTGGCCCGACGCCAGTGGCCCCTTCCCAAGCAGGCCGATCCGAACGCCCCCCTGCTCGAGGTGACGAACCTGCGGACGCACTTCACGCTCGAATCCGGCGTCGTCAAGGCGGTCGACGGCGTGAGCTTCAGGCTCGACCACGGCGAGGCGCTCGGCATCGCCGGGGAATCGGGTTGCGGTAAGACCACGACCGCCCTGTCGCTGGTCCAGATCCTTCCCGCGAACGCGACGATCGTGGAGGGCAGCATCAGGTTGATGGGGATCGACCTCGTCCCCAAGACCGAGAACCAGATGCGGCGCTATCGATGGCGCGAGATCAGCATCGTCTTCCAGGGTGCGATGAACGCGCTGAACCCCGTTCGCCGCGTGGTCGACCAGATCGCCGAACCGATCGAGGTCCGGCTGGGTCAATCGCAGAAGGCGTCACACAAGCGGGCAGGCGACCTCCTCGAGCTCGTCGGCATCCCTCGAAAGCGCGGTCGGGCCTACCCGCATGAGCTGTCGGGCGGGATGCGCCAGCGGGCGATGATCGCGATGGCCCTGGCCTGTGACCCGGCGATCGTCATCGGCGACGAGCCGACGACCGCACTGGATGTGATGGTCCAGGCCCAGATCCTGGAACTGCTCGAGGAGCTGCGCCGGAAGCTGGGGCTCTCGCTCGTCCTCATCACCCACGACCTGTCGGTCATCGCCGAGACGTGCGACCGCGTCCTGATCATGTACGCCGGCCGGGTCGCCGAGGAGGGCCCGGTCGAGGAGGTCTTCCGCCGCCCGCGGCACCCGTACACCCAGAAGCTGCTCGCGGCCTTCCCGAACATCGCCACCGACCGGCGCACGCTCGAGGTGATCCCGGGTTCGCCGCCGGACCTGCGCAACCCACCGCCGGGCTGCCGGTTCGCGCCGCGCTGCTTCGCCGCGATGGCGGTCTGCTCCGAGGTGGTCCCGACCGAGACGTCATTCGCCGGTGTGCGGGTCGCCTGTCACCTTTACCACGTCGGGGATGACGGGCGGCCGGTCACGACCGCGCCGGCGAACGCGGTCGGGCCCACGGCGGTCGGGGTCGGCTGATGGACGAGGAGCTGCTCCGGCTCGAGGGCCTGGAGGTCCACTTCCCGATCCGCCGCGGGATCGTGGACGCGATCGTCGGCCGGGTGCAGCTGGTGGTCCGAGCCGTGGATGGGATCGACCTGACCTTGCGCCGGGGCGAGGTCCTCGCCCTGGTCGGCGAGTCGGGGAGTGGCAAGACGACGACCGGGCGTGTCGTGGTCAAGCTGACCCGCCAGACCGCCGGCAGGATCATCTTCGAGGGCACCGACGTGAGCCGGACGTGGGGCACCGCGGCGCTGCGCGACTATCGGCGCCGGGTCCAGATCATCTTCCAGGATCCCTACGAGACGCTCAATCCCAAGCAGACCATCCACGACTTCGTGGCCGAGCCGCTCATCGTCAACGGCCTCGCCGAGGGCGACGAACGCGAGGCGAAGGTCGTCGCGGCCCTCGAATCGGCGGGTCTGCGCCCGGCTTCCGACTTCATGTACCGCTTCCCGCACGAGCTGTCGGGCGGTCAGCGCCAGCGTGTCGTCATCGCGGGGGCGCTGGTCATGGACCCGGAGGTCATCGTCGCCGACGAGCCGGTCTCGATGCTCGACGTCTCCATCCGGACCGAACTCCTGCGCCTGATGCTCGACGTGCGCCGCGAACGCGGCCTGACGTACCTGTTCATCACCCACGACCTGTCGCTCGCCTGGGTCATCGCCGATCGCATCGCGGTCATGTACCTCGGCAAGATCATGGAGATCGGGCCGGCCGAGGCGGTCATCCGCTCGCCGCGCAATCCGTACACGCAGGCGCTAGTGTCCGTCTCGCCGTCCCCCGATCCGCCCGATGCCGGCACGCGCGCCAGGCGAACGATCCTCGAGGGCGAGACGCCCGACGGCGCGCACGTCCCGACGGGCTGCCGCTTCCACCCTCGCTGTCCCATGGCGTTCGATCGCTGCAAGGTGGAGGAACCGCCGTTGTTCGACCTCGGTCAAGGCCAGGCCGCGGCATGCTGGCTGGTGGAGAAGGACCAGCTGCCGGTCCTCGACATGTCCCCCGCGTCCCCGGCGATCGCGGACGCCGTCCCATGAGCGAGCCGGTCGCGCTGTCGCTCGCGCACGTCGCGGACCTGCTCGCCGCGTCGGCCACGACCGTGGTCGCCGAGGTCATCGCGCTCGGCGAGGAGGCCGGCTGGCGCCCCGAACCCGGAGAGTGGAGCGCCAGCGAGTGCGTCGGGCACATCATCGAGGCCGAGCGACGCGGCTTCGCCGGCCGGATCCGGGTGATCCTCGCCGATTCGTCGTCCAGCTCCATGCCGCGCCTCGAGGGCTGGGACCCGCCCGCGGTCGCCGCGGCGCGTCGGGACCACCTCCGCGCCGCGACGGAACTCGCCGCGGAGTTCGCCGCGCTTCGCGCCGAGAGCGTGGACCTCGTGCGCGGCCTCGGGGCGAGCGACTTGGGGCGCGCTGGGCTGCATCCCGACGTCGGTCCGCTGCGCGTCGATGAACTGCTCGGCGAGTGGGTCCACCACGACCGCAACCACATCCGCCAGATGCTGGCGGTGACCCAGGCGCGCGTCTGGTATCAGATGGGCAACGCCCGACGGTTCAGCCTCGAGGACCTCTAGGCGTCAGGCGGTCAGGCGGCAGGCTCCTCCGCGCCCATCTCCGAGGCCCTGAAGATGCCCCAACCGATGATGCCACCGACGGTCGGTCCGACGAGATAGATCCAGATCGCGTTCAGGTCGCCACCGACGACGGCCGAACCGATCGACCTCGCCGGGTTGACCGACGAGCCGGTCAGCGTCGAAAGCGCGAAATGGATCGCCACGAGCGTCAGCGCGATCGCGACGCCGGCGAGCGACCCCGCGCGCTTCGAGGCGGTCAGGATGACGACGAGGAAGATGGCCGTGAAGGTCGTCTCGAGGATGAGTGCGCTCACGTCGCTGATGCCGGGGCCCGGCTTCGTGACGCCGGCCTTGACCGCCGCCTGGCTGACCGTGACGTACACGACCGCCGCGGCGCCGATCGCGCCGATGACCTGGGCGATGATGTAGCCGATGCCCTCGATCGCGGTCGTCCGCTTGTCGAGGACCATCGCGACAGTGACGGCCGGGTTGAAGTGACCTCCAGAGATGTGCCCGAACGCGAAGATCGCGGCGAGCAGGCCGAGACCGAACGCGAACGGGACCACGAGGATGCCAGCCATGGCTGGTGTGGTCGCGCTGAAGTTCGCGACCGACGCGTAGCCGATCATCATGAACAGGAACGTGCCGAGCAATTCGGCGAAGTACTTCTGCGCGTTCATCGTCCCTCCGACTGCGGACCCGGGGTGGGCGGCTCAACGATACCGAGTGAGGCACGCGCCGCGCGAATCAACAGCGCGTCTCGCCAGGTTCGACACAGGACCTCGACCAACTCGAGCCGATCCACGGCGTGCGCGGGGTCGCGCCCGACCGCCACCGCGCCGTGGCGCTCGAGGAGGACCGCGGACGCCGGCGGCGCAGGGCGCCCGGACAGCGCCACGGCGATCCGGTCGGCCAGCTCCTGGCTGCCCATCTCGCCGAACGGCAGGAACGGCAGACGCGGCAGGTGGAAGGCCGTCTCCGGCAGTGCCGCCGGATCCGGGATCTCGCCGGCTAGGGTCAGGCTCATCGACGCCGGCAGGTGCGCATGGGCGACCGACCCGATGTCGTCGCGAGCCGCGTGCACCGCCAGATGGATGGCCAGGTCCGACGTCGGTCCCTGGCCGCTGCGAGACATCGCCTCGCGATCGGGGTGGTCGAGCCACACCACGACGAGGTCGTCGGGTTCCAGTTCGTCCTTGCGCAGGCCGGTGGGTGTCACGAGCAGGCGATCGGCGTCGAGGCGGACCGACAGATTGCCCTCCCCGGCGGAGATGAGTCCCCGTGCCCCGAGGCGGCGCCCGGCCGCGATCAATCCTGCGGCGGCATCTCGGAGATCCACCTCGACATCGTACGCGCCGATGGGCGTCACTCGGCGCTGCGTCGCGGCGTCCCTCAGGCGGCGACGGCGATCGGTTCGGTGATCGGGTCCGGGGCGAGATCGACCGCGATCGCGCAGTCAGGGCAGCTGAACCCGTCGCCCTCGACGACGGTCGCCGATCCGGCACACCATGGGCATTCGACGTTCATCATCATTCGCGGCTCACCTTCTGCTATGCGGGGCTCGATGCGCGGAACCATGACGACCACCCGTGACAGCTAGCGTGTCAAACCCTGCGATCGAGCTCGACGGCGTGGTCAAGAGGTACGGTCGAACGACCGCGCTGGCTGGGCTGAGCCTGGCCGTCGGACGAGGCGAGCTCGTCGGCCTGCTCGGACCCAACGGTGCGGGCAAGACGACGACCATCAAGCTGATCCTCGGGCTCGCCCGGCCGACGGGCGGCTCCGGGCGCGTCCTCGGTGCCCCGCTTGGCGACCGCGGTGCGAGGTCCAGGATCGGCTACCTCCCGGAGCTGTTCCGCTACCAGCCGTGGCTGCATGCCCGGGAGGTCCTGGCGCTCCACGCCGAGCTCGCCCGGATCCCGGTCGCGAGCCGTCGCCGGGCGGTCGACGAGGCGCTCGATCGCGTCGGCCTGACCGAGCGCGCCGACGACCGCGTCAGCGGCTTCTCGAAGGGCATGCAACAGCGACTCGGGCTCGGCGTGGCACTGCTCGGCGACCCCGAGCTCATCCTCCTCGACGAGCCCACCTCGGCGCTCGACCCCCTCGGCCGGACGGATGTCCGGGCGATCGTTCGCGCGGCGCGCGACCGCGGTGCGACGGTGATCCTGAACTCCCACCTGCTGACCGAAGTGGAGCGCGTGTGCGACCGCGTGGTCATCCTCCACCAGGGGCGGACGATCGCCGCCGGTCCGCTCGATGAGGTCGTCGCCGCCGACGGTGTCCGGGTGCGGGTGACGGGCCTCGACGACACGGGACGGGCGATCGCCGCGGCCTTTGGCCCGGCCGAGGTCGACGGGGAGTGGCTGACGGTCCGAGCGCTCTCGCCCGGGCGCATCCCGGATCTCGTGGCGGCGTTCGTCGCCGCCGGCGGGCGCGTCCATGGGGTCGAGCCCAGCGGTGGCTCGCTGGAGGCTCGGTTCATCGAATTGTTGGCCGAGCCCTCGAGTGACCGACCGTGATCGTCATCGCGCGCTTGACCGTCAAGGAACTGGTTCGACGCCGGGTGGTCTGGGTGCTCGCGGCCCTGACGATCGTCTCCGTGGGACTGGTCGGCTGGGGTCTGGACCGCCTGGTCACGCTGGCGCGCGAGGGGGGATCGGGGGAGCTTGCGATCCGGATCGGTGTGTCGCAGGTCCTCATCCTCATCGCGTTCATGTTCAGCTTCGTCCTTGCGATGACCGCCGCGTTCATCGGGGCGCCGGCCGTCGGTGCCGACCTCGAGAGCGGCGTGGCCTACGCGATCCTGGCGCGACCGTTGCGGCGATCCGAGGTGCTCATCGGTCGCTGGCTGGGATCGGCGCTCGTGGTCGTGGCCTACGCGGTCGCTTCCGGGTTGCTGGCCATCGCGGTCGCCGCGTTCGTCTCCGGGTACGGTCCGCCCGACCCGCCGCTGGCGGTCGCATTCCTTGCCGGTCAGGCCCTCGTCCTGCTCACGCTGACCCTGGCCCTGGGCTCGGTCCTGCCCTCGATCGCGGCTGGGGCGATCGCCGTCGTCGGCTTCGGCCTGGGCTGGATGGCGGGCGTGATGGCCGGCGTGGCCTCGGCCCTCGGTGTGGCCGCGCTCGGCTCGGTGGCCGAGGCCAGTCGCTGGCTGCTGCCGAGCGACGGGCTGTGGCGGGGCGTCATCTACGGCCTCGAGCCGCCCCTGGTCGTGCTTATCGCGGCGGGCCGGGCGCCCGGACTCATCGACGCGAACCCGTTCTACGCGGCCAGCCCGCCACCGCTCCCGTTCGTCGTCTGGTCGGTCCTGTGGATGGCCCTCGTCCTCGGCGCTGCGACATGGTGGTTCGAGCGGCGCGACCTCTGAACCGGTCCCGTCTCAACCCTCGTAGCGAAAGCACCCCGACACGTGATCGTCTACCAGCCCGACGCTCTGCATGAACGCGTACACGATCGTCGAGCCGACGAACCGGAAGCCCCGGCGGCGCAGGTCCGCCGACAGCGCGTCCGACGCGGCGGTCGTCGCCGGGATGTCCCCCGACCTCGCGGCGGCCGGCTGCCGGGCGGGCGGCGGCGGGACCATGGTGGCGAGGTATCGGTCGAACGTCCCGAAGGCCTCGGCGGTGCGCAGGAACGCCGCGGCATTGGCGATCGTCGCGTCGATCTTGGCGCCGTTCCGGACGATCCCCGCATCGGCCATCAATCGCGCCCGATCCGCCTCGTCGAACGCCGCGACGACGTTGGGATCGAAGCCGCGAAAAGCAAGTCGAAAGGCCTCGCGCTTGCGCAGGATCGTCGACCAGGACAGACCGGCCTGGAACGCCTCGAGGGTCAGCCGCTCGAAGAGTTCGGTGTCGTCGTGGACCGGCGTGCCCCATTCGTCGTCGTGATAGGCGACCATCGCGGGATCGGGGTTCGGGCCGTCCGCACCGGCCCACGCACAACGTCGTCGTGAGGCATCCATCGACGCCACGATAGCCGCGTCAGGGGATCGGCGCGGTCCCGAAGAGCGTGCTGCGCAGCATCGGGTCGGCCGCCGGTCGCCCGGCGTTGAAGACCGACCGGAACACCTCGCCGGAGACCTTGCGGGTCCCCGCCGACCCGATGAGCGTGACGCTGATGAGTCGACCGGAGATACCGCGATCGCGCAGGTCGAGGGCGATCAGCGTGTCCACGTTCGTGCGGGCGTCGGCGGCGAACCATGCCGACAGCTGTGCGATCGTGTACGCCTTCGTGCTCCAGGTCGCGAACGGCGCGGCGGCGTCGTACGGGCGGCCATCGGCGGCGCGATCGGCCGATCCACGCAGGTAGCTCACGGCGCCCGCCGTCTTCGCCCCCGTCGAGGTCGTGAAGACGTTCTCGTTGTGCTCCGTGGCGCCGCCGCCGGTCGAGTGGAACAGGGTGTTCGCGATCGAGCTCCCGCTGCGCAGGACGACCCCGGCGGTCGCCTTGATGATCGCGTTCGTCGTCGAACGTTCGGCGAGCGCGCCGCGGTAGACCTGCGAGCTCGATCCGTCCGTCACGTCGTAGTACGAGACGCCGGGGCACAGGCGCCGCGCGGCGTACGAGCGGGCTGCGATCGATTGCGCCTCGAGGGCCTCGCCCGGCCACGTCGACGGCATCTCGACCGGCACGACCCCGCGCAGGTATGCCTCGAGGGGGAGCTCGTTGACCACGTTCACGGTCGGGCTGGTCGGCGACGCGATGACACGCAGGACCCCGCGGTACTGGTCCCATGCCGTCGGCTTGGACCAGAGCTGGATCAGGCTGTTGGCGGCCGTGCCGCGGATCACGAGGTTGGCCGGCTTGGGTCCGTCGTGGAGCAGCGCGCCGCTCGTGGCGGTGACGCGCAGGCGCCAGGTCGTCGCCGGGCCTGCTGCCGTCGCGGTCGTGGTCGGGGTGAGGCGCATGACCGCATCCACGGGGAACGTCTTGGCGATGCCGTCGATGGTCCAGGTGGCGACGCGGCCGTAGACCAGCAACGGCGAGGTGGGGCCGGCGACCCAGCCGTACAGCACGCGCACCCGGACGCGGGCGGTCGTCGACATCGTCCCCAGCGTCGCACCGCGATAGTAATGGGCGAGGATCGCCGTCGAATCCTGGCCGGCCAGGGCGCGTCCGCGGGCGCCGTGCTGGGACATCCCGACGCCATGCCCGTAGCCGCGACCGAAGAATGTCACGGTGGGGCCGAGCACGGTCGACCCGGCCGGTGCCTTCGGGGTCGCGTTCGACCGGGCCCCTCCGCCCTGGGTTCCGATCGGCCCGTCGAGCCACGTCGTTCCCGGCGTCTGCGTGGCCGTCGGCGTCGGAGTCGGGTCGGCACCGAGGACCGTCCGCGGAGCGCCCGCCAGGCCGCACACGAGCGCGAAGAGCAGCGCCACCAGGACGGCGACCACGAACGGCTCGGCTGCACGACGTGAGCGATGGCCGTGGGTGGCGATGGGCGGCATGACTCCCTCGGTGCGAGTAGGCACCAAGGATGACCGCCCGAGGGACGGTCAGGCCATGGCCCGACGGGACCATGACCGCGACAGCCGAACGGCCCACGGTCCGGCTACCCTGTCGCGGTGAGCCTCCGCTGCTTCCTCGGACACGGTGCCAGTGGGACGTCGGCCAGCATGGCCCCGTTCGTCGACGGCCTGCGTGCGCGCGGGGTCGCGGCGACCGCGATCGACCTCCCCAAGCGACGCGCGGAGGACGCGCTGCCCGCCTTCCATCTCGTGGTCCCGGCCGCTCGCGACGTCGCGGTCGGCGGGCACTCGTTCGGGGGGCGTGTCGCGAGCCTCGCGGCCGCGGAGCCGGACGCGCCCTATGCCGCGCTCGTGCTGTTCAGCTATCCGCTCCACCCGCCCGGTGCCCCGGAGCGCACGGACGCCCGGATCGCGCACTGGCCGGACATCCGCTGCCCGGTCCTGCTCCTCTCGGGGGAGTCGGATCCGTTCGCCAGGATCGAGCTGTTGCGGGCCGCCGTCCCGCGGATCCCGCACGCCGAGCTGGTGACCTACCCTCGCCTCGGACACACCCTGAAGCCGGTCCTCGACGACGCGCTGGACCGTGCCGCGGCCTTCCTGCTGGGCGTGCCGGGACGCTGAACCGGGGCTCCGGGACAAAGCCGTCCTGTGGATAACTCGCTTGCCTCGGGTCGGTTCGGCCCGTATCCTGACCCTCCCCCAGATACCGCGCGACGCCCGGTCGCCGGTCAGTCCCATCGATGTCGCCGTCGGGCCGTCCAGCTCCCGGACCCAGCCGGAGCACCCACCCGACCGCGACCCGGCCGACGCTCGGCGCGCTCACCGCGCCGTCCCGGTAGGAAGGAGCTACATTGCGAGTGCTGTCCGGCCGTCTCAAGGCGGTCCTCGTCGCCTTCCTCGCGACGATCATCCTCGTTGGCATCATCGGACCGGCGACCACATTCGCGAGTGATCCTCCGGGTCTGGCGCGGTTCATGTACGCGCTCGGTCAGGTCGAGTCCGGCGGCAACTACTACGCGCGCAACTCGACCTCGGGTGCCTACGGCAAGTACCAGATCATGCCCGCGAGCTGGCGGGCCTGGGCCGACCGCTACCTGGGCGACCCCAACGCCCCGCAGACCCCGACCAACCAGGAGATCGTCGCCACATCCAAGGTGCGGGCGCTCTACGCCGGACTCCAGAGCTGGCGCCGCGTGGCGTACTGGTGGCTGACGGGTTCGAGCCGGACGACGGGCTGGTCGGACTACGCCATCCGCTACGTGAACAAGGTGATGGCCTACTACAACAACGCGACCGCCGCCGACATCGCGGGGGCGACCACGCCGCTCCGGCGGTATTCGGAGAAGAGCGCGAGCATCGTCTACAGCGGGACGTGGCGCTCGGCGAGCCACTGGGCCTACG
>Ga0184625_10000383_pt1 | contig 16249 bp, 25 predicted proteins | sample PLM3_30_b1_FD_133151 | JGI IMG/M metagenome (GOLD analysis project Ga0184625, IMG submission 133151) | Groundwater sediment microbial communities from an aquifer in East River, Colorado, USA - PLM3_30_b1 | ecosystem: Environmental > Terrestrial > Soil > Riparian zone | place: USA: East River... | reverse complement strand
GATACTTGCCCGCGGCCAGGTGTACGCGAGTTTCCAACGCGATGGGCTTATCTTCCGCCGCATCAACGTCGCGTTCGAGCACCGTCTTGTCGATGTTGGACAGATACACTTTCAAGCGCGGCGCCTGACCGCCCGCGGGGCGCAGCCCGCTCAGCTTGATCCGCAGCCGATACTCGCCGGAAGCCTTGATCTCCAAAGGCCAGGTGTCGGAAACGTGGTTGTTCGGGATGAGCTCCAAGCGGACTTGATCCGCGATCCCCCGGGCTTCGAATTCCGGGCGCGATTTGCGGCCATAGCGCATGTCCAAGGCCGTCCAGCGAATCAGCTCGCGCTGCGGCTCTTGGCGCAGTGCGAGCGCCTCGTCGAGCACGGTCTCGGCGGCGGCGAGATATTTCTCCACGTGTGCCGGCGACAGCGACAACACCGAGCCGATCCGCTCGAAGCCCTTCCAATCGGGATCTTCGGGCAGCCCTGTCGGCCCGTTCACGTCGAACGTCACGCCGAGCAAATCGCGAATCGAATTCGCATATTCCTCGCGCGATAGCTGGCGAAATGCGATCCGCTCGGCGCCGGCCGACTGACGCACTGCGTCGGCTTCGCGAAGCTGGCCGGCGATCCATTCCGCCAACCTGGCAATGTCGGCTGGGTTGGGACGCGGCTCGGCCTTCGGCGGCATTTCACCGGAGTTGAGGCGGTTCATGATCTCTTCCCAGTGGCCCATGACTTTGGGCGACGTGTAATCCACGGCCAGGCTGTCGATCCGCAGATCGCCGGAGTGCTTGGCGGCGTCGTGGCATTTGACGCAGTGCTGGGCCAAGAACGGCTTCACCAGCGTTTCATAGCCCGCGGAGTTGCCCGGTGCTTCGGCCGTCCATCCAACACCCGCCGTCATCACGCAGGCCCCGACGAATGGCAGCAGAGTACGAAATGTCAAAGTCATGAGGCGCTGCACAGAAAGGAGCTCGGCCGTGATCTCCCCTGATGGTAAGCGATCGCCCAAGCGAATCACACTCTACGCACAGCGGATTCGCTGAACCGCAGATCGATCTCGCGAAACGAACTTGCCGCAGCTCGTGAGACGAATTCCACGCCGTCCGAAGCCCCAGACGCCGCGATCGCCGCCGGCGTCGGGTTCGTCCTCTACACAGCCTGCGGTTCAAGAACTGGAGGAGCGGGATGAATCCCAGTGATTTTGACTCCCGTCCAATTTAATCCTGGTTATTGGACTTATCCCCTTTTCTGTCCGGCCGCGATGCGTTTGAATTGGCGTTTAGGAAGAAGGCGTACTTTGGCCTCGGGCTCGGGGCGGCGCCGGTTGCAAATCTGTTGGCGGCGTTGGATGCCGAGGGCTCAGTATGCGATCGGCAATAGCAACTACCAGGCGGCCCGGCCTATTACTCGCCGAGAAACTGCGCCGGAGTAACTGAAAGCAGACTCATAATCAACTAGCGCTTCGTAAACTGGCGGGAAGCGTTCTGCAATCTGGTCGACGGGATAGGCGTATGCGTTGACCGCGTTGAATGAAACATACCCACGGTCACACAGCCAAACTGCCGGGCCAAGTGACAGCACGTAGGCCGGCGGCAACAACAGCACGGCCGCGATAATGGCGACAGCCAGGCAACCGCCGCGGCTTTTGGTTTCGGGGTGGGTCACTGAACTATTCTCTCATGGCAATTTCGGGTCACGGTTCAATACCCGGCGCGGCGGTTAGCGGCTTTTGAAGAGCAGGAAAATAGTAACAAGCCCGGTTAGGGCAGTTAGGACCAGGAGCAGCAGCGCGAGAAAACCAGCCAGGAATAGAACCTCAGGGAGAATCCAGCCTGCCCGGATATTCGACCACCACACCCCCGCCAGCATTGGCGGCAGCACGGCCAGCAGGATCAGCAGCGTGCGTAGTTTGTAGCGGGGCATGGGCGATAGCGCGTGATTAAGTGTCGGTCACTTCGGAATAGCATCCGTTGATTTGGCGTCTGCCGGCATAGTTGCCATTTTCTTGAGCTTGTAGTGGATGCCGCCAGGTATGAATTCGACATCAGTGTTCTTGTTACTGCCAGTCATCACATCGCTTCTGAGCGACCGCGCCCGCCTTTCCCAGAGCTTGCCCTCTTTCCTTAACTGCTCCGCTTGCTCTTTCATCGTTCCCACCTGTTGGCGATGACGGTAGTTGTTGACCCAAATGGCGACTGCCATCGCTGCCACCACCATCAGCCACAGCAAATCGCGGATCGTGAATCGGAACATGGGCGGCTCCTAATGGCGCGTACTCAAGCGGACCCGGCAGCGGCAATCTCAAGCATCGCGATCCCCAAAACCAGGGCGCAGGCCAAGAAGAATGGAGGAATGGGGAATGGAGGAATGGGGATAAGTCCAATTAACCAGGATATTGGAACCAGGATATTGGACTTATCCCACACCCGTGCCCTTTTCAAGTCTTCCCTTTTCCTCCTTTTCCTCTTCCAAACGAACCTACCACCCCGGCTGTAGCTGATTTGGAACAAGACCGGGCATGTCCACCAGTCGGCGCCAAGTTCGGCTGTCAGCGTCGAATTCTGCGGCGCTGGGCAGAGGTGCATTCTCAGTCTTCCAGCCGCCCCACAGAATGGCCCGACTACCGTAGCTTGCGCTGAACGAGCACCACCGCCCCTCAATGGGCGCGTCTGGAACGGCCTCCCACTTCTGTTTGTGAAAGTCATAGAGCAGTCCATTGACCCGCAGCACGCCGTCCGTGAGATGGCCTGACCAGAGCAGCAGCCGATCGTTAATCGAGACGCAACCTGGGTACTCGCCGACGACCAGCGGAGCATCCTGGCAGAGACTCCATTTACTGGTTCCCAGATCGTAGGCGGCGACCTGCACGTTGTCTCGTCCTCCAGCGATCACAACCGAGTTTCGCCATGGGGCGACGACCATTCCATAGGGCAGTCTGATCGGCGTCGGCGGCACTTTGCCCCAGGTCTCCGTGGTCATATCGAAAACAGCGCCGTCGCTCTGATAGGCTTTCGCGCCGATTCCACCGAGGACGAAGACCTGATCGCCGACGGTGGTATTGAGCTGCGCGCAGCGGATAACGATCGGCGCCTCAGGAATGACGCGCCAGCGATTCGTCCGGAAGTCGAGGATCGCTCCGTGAGGCGGTCCGCGATTCTCGCCCCACAGAAACAATCGGTCGCTGGCGACCTCGACGACGATTGGCGCATAGCGGCCACGTCCGCCTTGCGCTGCGCCGTCGAGCGGCGAGCGCGGGATTTCTTGCCATTCCTCCTGCTCAAAATTGAATCGCCAGCCCGAGTAATTGTTCAAGGGATCAACGACGACCGCGTGCTTGACGCCCACTCTGGCGAACGCTCCGCGCTTGGGCAGCTCATCGATGGCGGGACTCTTCCAACTCGACCACTTCCCCGCTAGCGGAGAATATCGATGCACGGTCCAGCCCTTGTGCCAACCGATGCATGCCGGTGGAGCGGCCGGCTCGCGGGTCTCAATGGCAATCGAATGGCCTGGCCGGATCGGTTCATCCGCCCCGACTGCCATGCCGCCGAGTGCTAGATAGACGAGCATGCTGGCGATCGGCACTCGGGCACTGGTCACGAAATTCATCGTGTCGTCTCCTCGGGAGTGCAACGAATGTGCGCAGTGCTATTGTACCGAAAACTCGATTGCACCTGCGACCTAGTCCAAGTCTGCAGAAGTCGCTCCAGGGGACGGGAGTCTTGTCGCATTCTTTGCCCACCAGTTCGGTGGCCGGTGATCGCGTTGTGCAACCCGCAATCTCCTGCATTTTTGGGCATCGGTCACACGGCGTGTTGTCACGCCGGAGTAACCATTCACGCCAGCATTGATGTCTTGTAGCAGCGGTGCACTGCTTGCCCAATTAGTGGTGGAGGCGGGTCCATCGCAGGAGAACCCACTAGTAGCTGCATCAGAGTGCAGTCGCAATTAGTTGGGAATGCGACGAGAACTAGCTGTGCTGGCGTGAATGGTTACCACGCCGGACCTAGAAGTGACCAGACTAGTCCATTTCTTCCCAGCCCTCCAGAAAAACTTAGGGCATTGGGCGGTAGCCGAAAGTATTGGCACGGCGCACTTTGGGACGACGCGAGTTCACATAACTGTATTTATAGTGGACAAACTGTGTACAAAGTGCTTGAGGGGAGGCGGGCGGGGCGGTAGAATACGGCCGAGAGCCGCGTTCAGGGTCCAGGGTTTAAAGTTCAAGGTTGGCAGCGGCGGGCCGAGCCCTCTCCCGCATGGGCGAGCGATGTTCTTTAACAATTTGCGTTGTTTGCGTCAGTGGATCGAACCAATTGGTTCGAGCGTGGTTGCGCGGCGCGACGAGTCCCAGCGCGCACGAACCAATGGGTTCGTGCCACGAGACGTGCTCAAGTGGCGCTCATTTGGCGCTAAAGGAGCGCTCAACTTTAGCGCGAGGTGTTGGCAGAAGGGATGGCCGCGAAAGGAGTTAGGAAACACATGGTTGAAAAAAAAGTTCCAAATTGAGCGCGGCCCCAGAATCCAATCATCCCATCAACTCGGGCAGCGGTCGATGTTCGCCGACCAGATACTGCGGCCGGCCAGCCAGGTCGTGGAATTGCGTCTTGGCAACGTCGATACCCAGGCGCTCGTACAGCGTGGCGAAGACCTCGCGGAAATGGACGGGGCGATTGAGCGGCTGTTCGGCCCACTTGGTCGTGGAACCGATGACCTGTCCGCCTGGCATGCCGCCGCCGGCCACCAGGGCGCTGCACACTCCCGGCCAGTGGTCGCGGCCGGCGTTGGCGTTGATCTTCGGCGTGCGGCCGAATTCGCCCCAGACGACGACGGCAATCTCGTCGAGCAGGCCGCGCTGGTCGAGGTCGGCGAGCAATGCGGACAGCCCCCAATCCAAAAGCGGCAACGTGCCGCGCGCTTCGTTGAACAGGTCCTTGTGCCAGTCCCAGTTGTAGTCGCCGCGGAGCATCCGCCCGAAGGGCCAGCGGCAGAAGGCCAGCGTCACGCACCGGGCGCCCGCTTCGATCACCCGCCGCGCCAGCAGGAATTGGTCGAGCAGCGTCTTGCCCTCGCGCTCGGCGGGATAGCTGCGGTCCAGGCCATAGCGGCTGCGAACCTCCCGGTCCTCGCGGCTCAGGTCGAGGGCCTCGGCCAGCCGCGGCGACGTGAGGACCGCGAGCGCTTGGCGGTGAAACTCTTCGAGGCCGTCAGTCCCTGTTCGATCGACCTGGCGGCGGAACCGATCAAAGCCGCTGAGGAGGGCCTGACGGTCGGCCAGGCGCTGCAAATCGACCCCGCCCAGCGTGATGTTGCGGCGATCGACGGCGTTGACTTCAAACGCGGCGTGAGCCGGGCCGAGGTAGCCGGGCTGCCCCGGCGGCGTGCGGAGGATGAACCGGGCGTCGGGATCGGTGGGCGTCAGATCGACGCACGGCGGCACGCCGGCGAGGCGCGCCCCCAACTGCCGCGACAGCACCGCGCCGAGCGAAGGCCAGTCTCCCGGCGGAAACCCCGACACAATAGGCGAAGCGTCCATCGCCGGATGCGATTCCCAGCCGGTGGAACACCAGTGCGTGTTGTGATCGTCGCGAAATCCGACCAGCGAGCGGATGATGGTGTATTTGTCCGCGATCGCGGCCAGCCGCGGCAGCAACTCGCAGATTTCCAGACCGGGCACGTTGGTGGCGATGGGGAGGAACTCGCCACGAACCTCGGCCGGTGCATCGGGTTTCAGATCCAACGTGTCCAGGTGCGTCGGGCCGCCGGGCAGCAGCACCATGATGACGCCCTTGGCCGCCTTCCGACCACCGCCGGCAGCTTCGGCCCGCAGGATCTCCGGGAGCGCCATGCCGCCCAATGCCAGGGTGCCAATCTGCAGGCAGCTGCGCCGCGAAATGCCGTCACACGACCGCGCCTGCGGCCCCGGGATGGTCAGCATGGCCCCAGCCTCCAGTGACCGAAAAACACATCAATCCTCGCCAATTTATCCAGTCGGCGCGCCAGCCGCAATGCGTTTCCATGTGTTTCCATTGAGCCAGCATCGCCCGGCTCACTCCAGCCAGAATGTCGTTCACGACTTCGCCGGAGACATCGGTCAAGCGGAAGTCGCGGCCCGCATATCGATAGGTGATCCGGGTAAGGCGAGCGCAGTACCATGGCGCATCTTTTCTCCACCGGTTTGTTCTTTGGTCAACGGGCCTGGCACGGCTTAGGCACGACGCTGCCGGCCGATTCCCCCGCACGGTTCAGCACTGGGCGGCCTGGACTGGCAAGTCGAGACGCGGCCCATCTTTCTGGAGGGAGGCCAGGAGATAACCGGGCACCAGGCAGTCAATCGCACCGATTCCACCAAGGTGCTGGGAGTCGTCGGCGACCGCTACCAGCCGCTGCAGAATGCGGACCATTTCCGCTGGTTTGCGCCGTACTTGGACACGCGCGAAGTCGCATTTGAGACGTGCGGCGCGCTGTAGGACGATCAGCTCGTTTTTTACTCCTATAGCTGCCCGACGACGAGGCGGCTGGTTTGCGGGCAGAGACCCGCGGCTTAGAATTGGTCACGTCACCTGCTTTCTCAAACGGGGTAGGTGGTGGCACGACACCCGCCGGCTGCAACCGTGCGGGCGTATTAGGTGTCACAAATGGTGTCAAGTGTCAGCATCGTCTGAATGACCAGAAACGTCGAAACGCCTAATAACCTGTCAAATTACTGAAAGTGAGACACATTGGGGCCGTAGCTCAATTGGTCAGAGCAGAGGACTCATAAGGCTTCGGAAATCAGCGGCAGAATCGCGAGAACACCCAGTGTTTTACCTAGCGAAATGCACTTTGTGGCAGTAGGTCGCGGTGACCTCGCAAACATTGGGAAAAGTGGCATTTAGGAGGTGGGGCAGTTGGCGCTGACAACTGCTACTCCCCGCAGAACTCACGGCCCCTTGCCGTGCTCCTGGTCGATTGACTCCCCCGCCTTCCCCGGCGCTTCGGGCTGCGTCTCTTCCGGCACGGTGACCGGAAAATTCCGCCATCACATCACCTGCGCCGCGTCGATAGCCTTCCAATACCGCTCCTGCTCACGCTCGCTCGCCGCCCTTCGTTCCTGCTCCGCCTTCCACGCCTGATACTTGCCCCAGCCAATCCAGAGCATCGGCGGCAGCACGGCCAGCAGGATCAAGAGGGTGCGGAGCTTGTAGCGGAGCATTGGCTATCGACGGCGCGTCCGGTTGTTTCCTGACTCGTCGGCTCGGGCGCGGCCTACCAACTGCCAAAGTGCGTCGTACAGGCGCTCAAACGACCACAGGATCAGGTACAGCAGTCGTAGGGTCACGTACAGGCCGACAACCTCAAGGGCCAGCAGGGCGAATGGCGATTCTTTCAAGTACCACCACTCCAGCGCGATCAGCGGCGGCCCCAGCGCCAAGACGATCAGCAGCGTTCGGAGGCGGTATCGCATTAGGTCAGCGTATCGGTTCCGTTAGTCCGCGGTCAAATGAGCCAGGCCGCGGGTAATTTCCTAATTTGAACTTGGTGGCACAGAAATCAACGGCATTGTAATCGGGCCGGCAGGCGCACTGGATTGCAGCGACTCGCCTGGATGTTTCAAGCGCCACACTTCGTTCCGCAGGCTTTGTCGCTGAACATCCAGGCGATCAAAAGCCCTCTGTAAGTCCGCTCGCTCGGATTGCTCCATTACAAGCCTGACATGCGCTCGATAAGCTGAAATCCACCACGCCAAGCCCATCGCCACCACTACCGTCAGCCACAGCACGTCGCGGATCGTGAATCGGAACATGGGCGTCACCGCCGTCAAATGAACCCGGTGGCAGGTAGTGGGTCAGTTTGGAATTGACGAGCGAATCTGGTCGGCAATTTCCAGACCTTCAGTTTCGCCGATCATTTTGCGGACGTGAGCGAGCGCTCCCTCGCAATCAAAGGTCTTGCCTTCCATCACGGCTAAGGCGTGGTTATGCAGAGCGTAGGCCAGCCGCTTAGCGGCTTGTAAATCACGGTCGGCCCCGGGACCAGCCAAAGGCGCAAGCATAATCCTCAACTGGTAAAGTGCCGCTGCTAACAACTTGGCTTCAGACATCGGCCAGAATCTCCGTTTGACAGCAGCCGGCGGCGGGTAGTGGTACAGTTTGGCCGACGGAATCCGAGAATCAAAGGTAAACCGGGTTAGCCGACTATCGTGGAATCAACTACCTGCTGGGCAACCGGCGTTTCTGCCCAACAAGTCACCGAACGTGAACCCTCTTGCCGGTAACGACAGTCTCCACCCTGGCGGCCGGCTCATAGATGATCCTCAACCAATGTGGATAAAACAGCCGGATGCGTTCGCCGGTTGCTGGGCCGTAGAGCGACTGAGAAAGCGCGAAGTAGCCGGTCACGTAGAGCGTTGCGACCAGCAGGAGGGCCGCAATAGGACCGGCTATCGCAAGCGGGCTGTAGCGGCGCGGCTCGTCCATGCCCCAGATTGTACACGAGCACGAAAAAGCCCCGCCAGTTGCCCGGCTTGGGAGCCGCTCCGATCGGCCGTCCCCGGTGTTTAATCCGGCGAGCTGGCCAACTCAATCTGCGGAGGTGCTGTATGTCGCGCGCTTGGTTCGCATTGGCGGTCGCTGCTGTGCTGGGGCTGTTCTACGTCGGTTCCGGACTGCGTGGCCATATTCCGCCAGCCGGTGGAACGGCATTCGGTCAGGAGGTCCAGGTAAAGCCGATTTTCAAGCAGGCGGCCGAGCCCGCCAAGACAGGACTAAAGTTTCGTTTCGTTGACTACCAAGGGTCGACCGAGATCCATCGTGCCAAGATTCCGGGCGGCTGGCTCGTTAGCGCCCATACGCCAAACAGAGACAACAACGAAAACACCAGCGTGACGTTTGTCCCCGACTCCGAACACAAATGGGACGGCAAGAGCTTGCCCTAAGGCGCATAAAACAAATCCCCGCCAGCGTGAGCAGACGGGGCAGGCTACCGCGTAATTCCGATGTAGAAGTTGAACACTTGCTCGCGCTCGGCCTCGGCCTTCTGCCGCGCCTGCTCCGCCCGCCACGCCTCATACTTCGTCCAGCCCGTCCACAAGAGCGGCGGCAAGACCGCCAGCAGGATCAGGAGGGTGCGGAGTTTGTAGCGGGGTGTCATGGTCGCTGTTTGTTTGAGGCCATGCGTTCGCGAACCAGCTGCAGCTGTTCGCCGAGCATGTCACGCTGGAGAGTAACTGACCTGCGCCTCTCCTGCTCTAGCGCCAACTCGGCTTCGGCATCCGCCCGCCCGGCGGTTGTTAGCCGGTGATCCAGCCACCAAGCGACGCCCAGCGCCACCACGACCGTCAGCCACAGCACGTCGCGGATCGTGAATCGGGACATGGGGCGGCTCACTGAAACACTCGGGTCCGAACGTTCTCGATCCACAATGGTCCGAACACGCAGCCCACCAGCGCGATCAACGCAAAAACTGCTGACTCGAAGAGGTCGCTGGCCATAATTGGTGGTGCTTTGAAAACCCATGCCCCAGCCAGCATCGGCGGCCCCAGTGCCAAGACGATCAGCAACGTGTGGAGGCGGTAGCGCATCTTTTCTCGCCGCGCAATGGGTGGAACTTCATTTTCATCACGAGCCGCTCGGTCATGTTCGCTCGCCCCGAGCAAACAGATCGGGGAACGCATCGAATGTGCTGCGGTGGTGCCCCCCTGAATCCGCTTTGTGCGAGCTTGACCCGAAAGTAGCACCGGCCGGCGGCTGCGCCCTCAACGACCGTGGCGTCGTGTGGAGTGGATCGTGTAAGTAGTGGACACGACCGGTGCGACATATGCGGCAGCAGGATAAATCGGGACGACGTACGTCGGCGCGACAGTGACTGGGGCCACGTACGTCGGCACCACGTACGTAGCGGGCACAACGTAAGTCACTTGGCTATAGCCGCGACGACGGCCGCGCTCGGCTTTGGCGTCACTTGCCGAGACAGTCATCACAAGTGCCATTGCTGCGAAACCAATCAGAAACCGTTTCATGACATTCCCTTCTGTGAAGATTCTTCGGACACCGAGCGCGGATCGAATCTGCGCCTACCCCGGCAGGCAGCGACTGCGGCTCGTGCAATAAGCGAGCCTAATGAAAGTACGGCAATGAGGGCCGAGACCTAACGCGATGGCCAGCAGAAAATTGCCGCGTATGTTTCCTTGTCTCTGAGAATTGGCGTGCATCCCGCCGACCATGAAAAGTCTTAAAATGGGACTGCCTTTCTCTCGTTTTGGGAAAGTTAGCGAAGGTGAAATCGCCTCCGATGTCAAAGCTTGAATTCGCCGGTCAACACGCACCCATGCCTACAACCAGGGTCGGTGTTGCGGCAGACAGGTGGGACCCGGGGTATCGCCCAGATGCGGTGTGCCTCGATGAGGGCGCGGTAAATCTCGGCTACTGGGCAACTACCTCCCCGATTGGAAACTGCCCGAAGTGCCCCATTTTCAGATCAATCTGGCCATCGCCGGCGAGCGCCGTCACATCAACGGCAGATAGGCATAACCCCGCAGTCGCCGTTCCGCATCCCGCCCGCTCAACTTGAACTCGGCGTAGCGAAAAGACGCTGCCCCAGGGTTAACGGCAAAAGCCGAGGCCAATCACCTCGGCTTTTTTCGTTTCAACGCCAATTCTGGCAATGGGTTGCGATCCGCGTTGTCTCTCTCCACTTGTCTCGCGGGCGTCGCGCACGTCCTTGGCAGCACGCGAGTTCGCGACCAAATCCCCAGTCCGACGCGGAAAGTCTCAGAGTTCTCTCGTCTCCGGCCCCGCCTGGGTTAACCGACTGTTCGGCCCGGTAGGGCGGATCGGAAACCTGGTTCAGCGGTAGCCGCGCTTTCGACGGAATGATTGACCCTTCGTATGCGGTGGCGGACAATCGGTGCCACGCAAAAGGTGGTAACAATGCGCGCGACGCTCCCCTGCCAGTTGTTGTGCTTCGTTTCTGCGCTAGCTCTCGATGCCGTACCGCTCCCGGCCCAAGAAGCTGCCCGATTCCGCATGGAGGGAGTTGTTCTGGAAGTGGGAACCGGGCGCCCCGTCCCTGACGCGACGGTGCAAGTGCTCATCCAATCCGAGCGCCGCGCCGAGCAGAGAATTCGCAGCGCCAAGACTGATGCGAACGGCCGGTATTCGGTGGCGCTTCCCGTCGGTCATGGATGGGCCTGGAACATGCAGCCCCCCGCGGGCTACTCGCCCGCCCGAGCACAGGATCTCGAAGAGTTCGCGACGACGATCGACCAGCCAGTGTTCAGGAAGGATTACGAAGTTCGCAACGGCATTGCGTGGCACGTCGTCGTTAACGTGCCCGCTGCGGCGATGCCCCTAGGACAAACGTACTTTGCCCTTGGCCAACGGCGTGAAAATGAATACTTCAGCGCTTACTGCGAGGTAGGCGACGACGGGCGTTGCGCGGTGACGATCCCCAGCGACGCTAGCGGCGAATTCAAAGTCCAATGCGGTGACCTGCGCCGCACTCTGGTGGCGCCTGATGACATGAAGCTTGTCGTCGCCAAGGGATTCCGCAACGACCGCGTAACCTCACTAAATCAGTTGCCACATGGCGACTGTGAGTTACGCGACAGCGAAGGGCGAATCGCAACTCTGCACGGGGCTCGGGCCGAAATCAAGGACGGTACGGCCTCGCTCGTCGTGGAATTGAAGCCCCGCTCGGCGGCTGAAAGCGCCCTGATCGTCGGCCGCGTCGTGGATGGGCACAATCAACCAATCGCCGGAGCCGAGGTTGAGGCGGCCTTCCACAGTGGCGGCGGCAGTGCCACGAGTTTGCTAACGGCTGAGTCTCAAGCGGACGGTATGTTTCGACTGGTAATACCCAAGCCTTCAGACGGCGGACGAGTATCGCTCGTCGTGACCAAGGAGGGGTATGCCGGTATCGACACAGAGCCGCGTTCGCTGGACTTGGCGAAATCGCAGGAATCGGATTTTGGTTCGATCAAACTGCGGCCCGGCTGCTCCATTCGCGTCCGTGTCGTCGGTCCACAGGGACAACCGCTGCAGGGGGCGATCGTCGACCCCTCGCGCAACTACGCCGCGCACGCCCAGATCGCCCGCACCGGTGCGGACGGCATGTGTACGCTGAAGAACCTAGCCGAAGGCGTAGAAGCGGTCTTCGCGCGTTTTGGAACGCTTACGACCAGCACCAAACTCCCGCTAGTCGAAGGTGAAAACGAGCCGATCGTGCTGAAACTCAGTCCGCCGCCAGTCCAAACTGCGGATGCCTCCCGAGTCCCCGTGAAAGCACTTAAGGCCGGTGCTCAGGCTCCTGAATGGGACATAGCTGATTGGACCGACGGTCAGGCTCGAAAACTCGCTGACCTCCGTGGCAAAGTCGTGCTCCTTGATTTCTGGGGCGTCTGGTGCGGCCCCTGCATTAGCTCGATCCCGGCGATGAAGCAGCTCCACGAAAAGTATGCTGAACGCGGGGTTGTATTCCTCGGAATTCACACTGCCGGGACGGACATCACGCTCGTGAAGCGTCTGTTGAAACAACAAGAATGGCAGACGGTCACCGGGTTGGACGTGGGCGACGACATCGTCAGTGGCAAGACCGTACAGGCATTTGCAATTCAGGGCTTCCCGACGGTTGTGATCGTTGATCGCCAGGGCAAGGTGGCCTACAACAGTGGAGACGTGCCTTCCGACCGCGAGAAGTTCATGAAGGAGATGGAGAAGTTCGTGAAGGAGGCGGGGCTGCCCTGGCCCCTTGACGAAGGAGTCACTAAGGAAGTGCTGCAGGAGCGACTTACGAAGCTGAACGTGGTGCTCTATAGCCGGGAAATCGACCGGGCGTTGGAAGCACCGGCCAAATGAACCGTGGTCCGACGCCAATGAGTGCTCGACTCTCGAACAAGTCGGCTGGTCTGGTCGCTATTTGCGTCGTCCTGCTGACGATGGCCCCGCTTATTTACGTGCTGTCGATCGGCCCGGCGCTTGTGCTCGTAGAACAGCGCGTAATCAGCGAACGCACTTGGAAGCGAGTTTACTACCCGGTCGTTTATACGGCATTTAAGACGGAGATTACAAAGGATGCGATGGGGGCGTACTTCCGGCTCTGGATACACGTCGAAGATGCCCCGCCGCCAGCGCCGGCAGGCAGTTAGTCAGCGCATTAGAAAGCCCCGCCAGCTCTCGCGGATGGGGCGGGCCGTCACTCCAACTTAGATCCGTGCTCCAGGTCGGACGATTCCCGCGGGTCGTCAGGCACTAATTCCTGCCGCGGGCTTGGCTCGCCCTGCTCGTCAATGATCGGCATGATTAGCAATTGCGCCGCTGCCTTTCGCCTCTCCTGCTCCGCCCGCCAAGCTTCGTACTTCCCCCAGCCAACCCACAACAGCGGTGGCAGAATGGCCAGCAGAATCAAGAGCGTGCGGAGGCGGTATCGCATCACAACTTAGCCCCGCACAATTTCATATACGCCTCTAGGAACGACGCAAACGGCTGGCAGTGATCTGCACAAAATGCAAGCGGCCAATAGATTACTTCTAGAGCGTGGTAAAGCGTCGATTTGTCGCTGATGTAGCCGTTGCTAACCAGCGCGACTAGCGGCCCGCTGGCAAGCACATAGAGCACGGGTAACAGCAGCAATACCACGACCGCAACGAGCGGTGCAGCGGGCAATCGCGTGCGGCGGCCTTCGTCCATGCCACACATTCTACCCCTGCCCGAATCCGCCCCGCCACAGCAACCAGGCCGTAGCCGTGTTGGCGAATCAGCCGCGACGGTCGGCGGCGCTGCTGTCTACCAGGCGGCATCGAAACGGCGACGCTCGCGAGCGAATGCGAAACGCGGTTAGCGGGTTAGCGTCGCCGTCGCGGTTCAATTGTAATCCGCGGCCCGAAACCCGGCGGGCCTTTGTCCGCTGAAGCGCTGCGCTGCGGCCGAAAATTCGTAGTGCCGCTCGTTGCCGCTGGCGCTGGAATCCGGTTCTGTGCCTGCTGCCGCTCCCACTCCGCCCGCCAAGCTTCGTACTTCGTCCAACCGAACCACAGCACCGGCGGCCCCAGCGTCAGGACGATCAGAAGCGTGCGTAGTTTGAAGCGTAGCATAGGCGGCCTATGGCTTGGTCGCGCCTGAATTCTGTCGGTCGCGCTCCGCCCTCAGGATTCGCGTGTATTCGCTCTTAACCCATCTGTCCAGCGCCAAGTAGCTGGCGATTACGCCGCCAACCACCGCAGGCAGCAGGGCAGCCAGGATCAAGAGCGTGCGGAGTTTGTAGCGGAGCATTATGTTACTCGGCGCGGCACCATAACGAGGATTCCAAGCGCCCAAACAGCGACGACCACGAGCAATTGGGCAATGCTGACCTGCCCCTTGCGTAGAGCATCAAGCACCATCGCCCAGTTGCCGCACGTCATGCCAGTAAAGGTGACGGCGATCAACAGGGTGCGGAGGCGATAACGCATGGCGGCTTACGATCCCCCGCACAATTCTGTATACCCGTCTAGGAGCCACTTTATCGGCGGGCAGTGTTCTGCGCAAAACAAAAGCGGCGCATAGATCACTTCTAGTGCGTTGCCAAGCGTCGATTCGGAGCGGATGTAGCCGTTCTGAAACAGCGCACCGATCGGCCCAACCGCAAGCACGTAGAGCACGGGCAGCAACAGCACGACCACGACCGCAACGAGCGGTGCAGCGGGCAATCGCGAGCGGCGACTTTCGTCCATGCCGAAGATTCTACCGGCCCGACAATCCGCAACGCCACAGCGTGCGAAGTTTGTATCGCATCCGCTCAGCGTATCGCGGCGACGGTTGCCGGGTCAAATGTGGCCGATGCCGGGTAGTGGTACAGTTTCAGAAGGCGCAAGTAAAAACGCCTGAGTCTCGGAAAAAGTAGCGGCAGCACTACGGCGCTTCCACTGCAGGCGCAACCGAAACCGTGATTGTCTCTGTCGGGCCGCCAAGCGGGTCAAAGCTGCCCTGAACCGTCGTCGGCAGTGGCGGCCATAGCGAATCCCGCACGGCTGGCCACATCCACCAACCACCCGCCAGCACTAGCGGTCCCAGCGCCAAGACGATCATCAATGTGCGGAGGCGGTATCGCATCCGGTCAGCGTATCGCGTCGGCCTCGGGCGGGTCAAATGTGGCCGCGAGCGGGTAGTGATTTGAAATCAGCCGGCGGGCCTGGAATCAGCTTTTCCGCTTTCGCCACGATTTCATCATCCCCTCGGTAATCACCACAAGCGCTAACAGCGGAGCGATCAAGGCAATTCCAACGAGCAGCTCCAGCCCAGGTCCGAGATCCCGCCAGCGGGCAGCGATCGCCGGCGGCCCCAGCGCCAAGACGATCATTAGCGTGCGGAGGCGGTAACGCATGGTCATAAGGACTTGGCTATTGCGACTGATAGGTCGCGATAACTTCCCTGGACCTGACGGCGCTTTCGACCGCTGCGGCCGGGCGGTAGATTTCGGCCAACACTGGATTTGGGAAAAAGCGCGCGAACTGTATTGGTCCACGGAAGCTGGTTCTAGTACCGGGATTGCTCAGCCCAAAGTACCCGATGATGTAGAGCATCAGCGGGGCGGCCAAGATGGTCGCGGCCAGGATGATCGGTGAGAATCTCCGTTCATCGTCCATACGGCGCATTCTACGCCCGCACGAAAACGCCCCGCCAGCGTGAGCGGACGGGGTAGGGAAAAACGGAGAAAACTGTGGCTTGGGATCGCTTGCGGGTGTAGAGTGCACCAGCATTGCCCGGCTGTTCGGAACCGAAGGATTCTCGATGAGATCCTCGATGAGATCGACGTATCGAATGATTGCGTTTGCCATTGTCGGCAACTGCGCTGCATTCGCTGGGATTCAGTTTTTCGGCAGTGAAAGCAGGTTCGGAGACCAACGCGGCAGACCGAATGAGCCCGTCTCGAAACCAGAGGATTCCTTCGGACGAGGCAACGGAATACGCGCTGTCCTTGCCGATGCGAAAGAGAAGCGATCCACTCCCGGCGCAAATGTAGAGGCGATTCACTCCGTTCCGAGCGGCATTGGCAAAGAGGAGAAGGCGGCGTTGCATGGCTACGGTGTAGAGTCTTTTGTTGACGATCTGATTTCTCGCCAGGCCAAGATTCTCCCGCTCCCGGCCGGGCATTGATTGCTCTCTCACCCGCGGGCCGCAGTGAGGTGGACCCCAAGCGCTGGACCAAAAAGGGGTTGGTAGTTGCTATTGGGTAATGGTTGTTCCCTCATGTTCCCCCTAGGGGGAACATGAGGTCGCCGCAGCTTCTCCAGTCTTCCGTG
>Ga0184625_10000382_pt1 | contig 16262 bp, 15 predicted proteins | sample PLM3_30_b1_FD_133151 | JGI IMG/M metagenome (GOLD analysis project Ga0184625, IMG submission 133151) | Groundwater sediment microbial communities from an aquifer in East River, Colorado, USA - PLM3_30_b1 | ecosystem: Environmental > Terrestrial > Soil > Riparian zone | place: USA: East River... | reverse complement strand
TCGTGGTCACGCTCCCCGAAGAGGGCACGACCCACCCGGACGATCGTGGCGCCCTCCTCGATCGCGAGCTCGAAGTCGTCGGTCATCCCCATCGACAGGTCCGGGCCGATCCGAGCCCCGCTCGCACGGAGCCGCTCCGCGGTCGCGCGCAGCGCCCGGAACGTCGTCCGCGCCTCCTCGGGCCGGTCGACGAGGCGCCCGATCGTCATGAGGCCGCGGACGTCGAGCGCGTCCATCCTCTCGATCGAGTCGACCGCTCGCGGCAGATCGGCCGCGTCGAAGCCGGCCTTGGCCGGATCGACGTCGACGTTGACCTGGAGCAGGATCGGATAGCGCTCCCCCGGCCGCAGCTCGCGAGCCAGCCGGTCGAGTCGCCCCGCAAGCTCGACCGAATCCACCGATTCGATCACCTCGAAGACCTCCACGGCCCGACGCGCCTTGTTCGACTGCAGCGGCCCGACGAGATGCCATCGCGCCCCAGGCACCTCGGGGAACTTGGCAAGGGCCTCCTGGACCCGGTTCTCGCCCAACAGGTCCAGGCCGGCCTCGACGGCGTCGCGGAGGGCGTCGGCCGGGACGGTCTTCGAGACCGCGACCAGCGTCACGTCGCCCGGGTCGCGCCCGGTTCGGGCGCAGGCGGCGGCGATCCGGTCGAGGACGCGGGCGCGGGCGGCCCGATACCGCTCGATGCGGGCTTCGGAGTCGATCATCGGTGGGACCGCCGGCTCCCGCCGGCGCGTATCACTTCCGGCGAAGGAAGCTCGGGATCTCCAGGTCCTCGGCGTCGTAGGTCGTGACCGGTCGCTTGGCCGTCTGCGCCTCGCCGACCGAGCGATCGACCCGCGGGACCGCGACGGCCGCGGCCGCCTCGTCGTCCAGTGGCGTCGAGCTCGGATACGACCCGCCGTCGGCGACCTCGTCGCGCTGGCGCTGGAGCTCCTCGAGGAAGTCGCGCTCGCGCGACGGGCGCCCGGTCGCGGACGAGTCCATGACGCCAGTGGCCGCGTCGGCGTGCGACGCCTGGCGCCGCCTGCCGCCGTCGAAGCCGGTGGCGATGACGGTGATCATGACCTCGTCGCCGAGTCGCTCGTTGAAGCTCGTGCCGAAGATGATATTGGCCTCCGGGTCCGCCGCCGCGCGGATCTCCTCGGCGGCTTCCGTCACCTCGTAGAGGCTCAGGCTCGACGAGCCCGTGATGTTGAAGAGGATCCCCTGGGCGCCCGCGATGTCCACCTCGAGAAGCGGGCTGGCGATGGCCTGGCGGGCCGCCTCCACCGCGCGGTTCTCGCCGGACGCGCGGCCGATGCCCATGAGCGCGGACCCAGCGTCCTTCATGATCGCCCGGACGTCAGCGAAGTCGAGGTTGATGAGCCCGGGCATCGTGATGATGTCGCTGATGCCCTGGACGCCCTGGCGAAGGACGTCGTCGACGACGCGGAACGCGTCAAGGATGCTGGTGTTCTTCTGGACGACGTCCTTGAGCCGGTCGTTGGGAACCGTGATGAGGGTGTCGACCTGGGCCTTCAGCTCCTCGGCGGCTTTCTCGGCCACGAGCTTGCGCCGGGCGCCCTCGAAGCTGAACGGCTTGGTCACGACGCCGATCGTGAGGGCCCCGCTCTCCTTGGCGAGCTGGGCCACGACCGGGGCGGCACCGGAGCCGGTCCCGCCGCCGAGCCCCGCGGTGATGAAGACCATGTCGGAATCGACCAGCGCCTGGCTGATCTTCTCCGAGTCCTCCTCGGCCGCGCGCTGGCCGATCGACGCGTCGCCGCCGGCGCCCAGACCCCGCGTGATCTTGTCGCCGATCCGGATCTTGTGGGGCGCATCGGCCTGCAGGAGCGCCTGGGCGTCGGTGTTGCAGGCGATGAACTCGACCCCCATCATCTCCGCACGGATCATCCGGTTGACGGCGTTGCTCCCGCCGCCTCCGACACCGATGACGCGGATCAGCGCGAAGTTCTCGGAATCGGAACGCAACGGCATCGGGCTCTCCTCGCCACCCCTCAAGGGGTGATTCGCGACGTGACGTGGTCGTGTGGACCCGCTCGGCCTTCCCGGTGCTGCGCGGTTCCTTGGGGTTTCGGGGAGTATAGCGCCGGACCACCGGCGGTGGGCGGTCGAACCCAGCGTCCGTAGTGTCGGAGAGCCGACACTACGGTGCCTGGACGCACCGACTGTGGCCATCGCTGACGGCATGCGGCCGGCGGGGCGCGGCGGGTGAACGGCGCGGATCGGTCAGCCCGGGAGGAAGCTGAGCCTGACCTTGCGCGTGGCGTTGTCCTGGTTCGGGTCGAGGAGACAGATCGACTGCCACGTGCCGAGCTCGAGCCGGCCGCCGACGACGGGGACTGTCAGCGACGGCGAGGCCAGCAGCGGCAGGACGTGGTCGGCGCCGTGTCCGGGTGAGCCGTGGCGGTGGCGGTACAGCGCCTCGTCGCGCGGCAGAAGCCGGTCGAGCGCCGCGACCAGGTCGGCGTCGGATCCGGCACCGATCTCGACGACGACGAGGCCGGCCGTCGCGTGTGGCACGAAGATCGACAGCAGACCGTCGCCGTCACCGGCCGCCTCGGCCACGAAGGACGTGCATGCTCCCGTCAGGTCGGTCAGTCCGCGGCCGCTCCCCGTCCGGACGGCCAGCTCCCGCGTGTCTACGGGAAGATGTTCCGGATGGCGTCGCGGATCCGCCCGAGGCCGCCACCGGCCGGCGCGGATTCGTAGCGCGGCTCGCCCGAGGCCAGGCTCGCCGCGCCCCACTGGAGGAGCCCGACGGCCGTGCTGTAGCTCGGGTTGAGGAGCGTGTCGACGAGCCCGCCGATCCCCGCCGGCGCGGCGATGCGGACTGGCATCTGGAGGACCTCGCGGCCGAGCTCGGCGGCGCCCGACAGCTGCGCCGCGCCGCCGGTCAGGATGACCCCGGCGGGCAGCATCCCGACCCCGGCCGCCCGGATCTCGTTGCGCAGCAGCTCGAACGTCTCGCGCATCCGGGCCTCGATGATCTGGGACACCTCGAGCCGGCTGACGGTCCGCCCCGCGTCCTCGCCGAGGACCGACACGCTGATCTGCTCGTCCTCCCCGATCGAAGGCAGGTCGCACGTCCCGTGCATGATCTTGAGGTCCTCGGCGACGGCGATGCTGGTCTTGAGGCCGATCGCCACGTCGTTCGTCACGTTCGCGCCGCCGACCGGGAGGACCCGCGTGTGGAAGGGCGAGCCGTCCTGGAAGAGGGCGAGGTCGATCGTGCCCGCGCCGATGTCGGCGACCGCCACCCCGAGCTCCTTCTCGGTCTCCGACAGGACCGCTTCGGCGGAGGCGAGCGAATCGACCACCAGCTCGTCGATCTTGACCCCGGCCGCGGCGACGCACTTGGACAGGTTCTGGACCGCGGTCGCCGACGCCGTGACGATGTGCGTCTCGACCTCGAGGCGCAGCGCGCTCATGCCGAGCGGGTCCTTGACGCCCTCCTGCCCGTCGACCACGAACCCCCGCCGCTCAACGTGGAGGACGTCGCGGTTCGACGGGATGGAGACCGCACGGGCGACCTCGATCGCACGGTTGACGTCCTCGCGCGTCACTTCGCGATGGTGTGCCGTGACCGCGACCTGGCCGCGCGAGTTGAGGCTTTCGACGTGTTGACCGCCCACCCCGACGAAGGCTCGATCGATCTTCCAGCCCGACAGCCTCTCGGCGCGCTCGACGGCATCAGCGATCGAGCGGACGGTCTGGTCGATGTTGATGACGACGCCCTTCTTCAGCCCGGAGGCCGGCACGGTGCCGTGGCCCATGATCGTCAGCCGGCCGTCGCGGCTCACCTCGCCGATGAGGGCGCAGACCTTGCTCGTGCCGACGTCGATGCCGACGAGGACCGCTTCTCGTTCCACCGTTCCGTTCGTCTCCGTTAGCCGGGTGTCCAGTCTTACAGGAAGTGGCGCCGGATGAGAGCCACGTTATCGAAGATGCGCAGGCCGAAGGTGATGAGCGCCACGAGGTACAGGTCCAGGCCGAGTCGGTCGCCGATGAACGTCAAGAGGACCGCGACGATCGCGTTGACCAGGAAGCCACTGATGAAGATGCGATTGTCATAGACGCCATCGAGCTCCGCGCGAACGGCTCCGAGCACCGAATCGAGCGCGGCAAGGATCGCCACGGCCGAGTAGCGACTGAGCTCGAAGCCGACATTGACGTTGAGGACGAGGCCTGCGAGGACGCCCACGAGGAGTCCGAGCAGGGGTAGCAACACGGGCCGTTCGTCCTCGCTCCGGTGGTTTGGGCAAGGCTACCCGACGGGACTTCGCGGCGCCACCTCACGGCGCCACCTTCGGCTTCGGTGACGGCGACGGCGTCGCGCGCGGCACGTAGGTCCCGTCGGTCTCCGAGGCGAGGATGACCCGTTCGACGAGCTGCTCGCGACCGAGGAGCAGGCTGCGCAGCAGGCGGACCTGCCCCGGGATGAGCGCGGTCGTCCGCAGGCTCGGCGTATAGAACCCGAAGATGGCTGACCAGCCCGCAGGTCTGGTCGTCACGACAAAGCCGTTCTCGTCGGTCACGGCGATGGCCAGCCCGACCGCCGAGCTGCCGACGTCGCCGGGCACGAGGCTGGCGAGGCGTGTCGCCGCGTCGAGATCGACCGGGTCGAGGCGAGACCCGACGGCCAGACCGGCGGATGCGGAGCGACGATCGTCGATGACCGGCAGACCGGCGGTTTCGGCCGGAGGGGTGCCGCCGAGGGGGGCGAACAGCGAACCGTCGGCGTCGGCGAGGTAGCGCGTCTTGCCGGCCTGCCAGATCAGCACCGGGACGCGCTCCTGGAGCGTCACCGCGAGCGTGCCTGGCAGACGGACGTCGATGCGCGCGTGTGCGACGGTGGGGATCGTCTCCAGCTTGGCCTGGAGCGGGCCGGTCGAGAGGCGGAACAGGTTCTCGCCACGGGACTCGGCGAGGGCGGCCTCGACGGCGCCGGCGTCGGTGAACTGGAGCTCGTTGACCTCCATCCGCACGTAGTCGAAGGCCGGCGACGCCCCGACCCCGTAGATCGCGGCGACCGACACGAGCATCGCGAGGGCCGCCCCGGCTCGGGCCGTCGAGAGACCTGCGGACGCACGGCGGATCGGTCGTGCCCGGCGCGTCGGGATCGGCGTGCGGGTCCGCCGTGCGACCGGGCGCCCGCTCACCGAGGGAGGTCCGCGACCGTTACCCGCTGGCTCGCGCGGGACGCGTGGCGCTCGACGGCGAGGTCGACGATCCGGCTGCAGACCGCGGTGAACGTGTAGCCGCCGGCGGCCGGCATCGTCGGGAAAAGGCTGATCGGCGTGAAACCCGGGATCGTATTGATCTCCGAAAGGTAAACCACGTCACCGGCGAGCAGGAAGTCGATACGCGCGAAGCCCTCGGCGCCGATGGCCCGGTAGGCATCGCGAGCGATCTTGTGAATCACCTGGCGCATCCTCTCCGGGACCTCGGCCTGGGTCGCGGTCTCGGACAGGCCCGGCGTGTACTTGGCGGCGTAGTCGTAGAACTCGTGGCCCGAGACGACCTCCCCGGGTCCGAAGACCTCGAGGCGGGCGTGGTCGTTGCCGATGATCGAGACCTCCAGGTCACGGGCACCCTGGATGTACGCCTCGACCACCGCCACGTCGTCGTAGTGGAATGCGAGGTCGAGCGCCGCGGCCCGCTCGGCGGCCTCGTGGGCGAGGGTCATCCCGACCGAGCTGCCGAGGCCGGCCGGCTTGATCATCAGGCGCGCGTCGCCGGTCCCGTCGGCGAAGGCGGCCAGCTCCCCGAGGACCTCACCGCGCGCGGCGGCCCAGCGCGCGGCTCGCACCTCGCGCCACTCGGCGACCGGCAACCCGATGCCACGGGCCATCCGCTTGAAGAGGGCCTTGTCCATCCCGAGGGCAGAGGCGGCCACGCCAGAGCCCGTATAGGCGAGGCCCGCGGCCTCGAGCATGGCCTGGATCGTCCCGTCCTCGCCAAAGGGCCCATGGAGCGCGATGAACACGACGGCGGCGGGTTCCGCGTCGCGCAGTCGGTCGAGGGCCTCACCGACCCCCACGGGTCCCGCCGCGCCGAGCGCAGCCGGGTCGTCGTACGCGGCCGCCGCTCGGCCGGCCCGGCGATGACGATCGGGCAGCCACCACCACGCACCGTCGAGGTCGATGAGGACCTGTTCGACCGCGTGGCCCGCACCGGCCAGAGCTTCGGCGATGGCCGTCCCGGACACGACCGACACGTCGTGCTCGGCCGAGGGCCCACCGAGCAGGACGACGACCGGCGGTCGCCCCCCGGTCACCCCGACGCCTCCCAGCCAGACCAGTCGCCGACGAACTCGACCTCGAACCGGAGCGTGACGCCGAAACGCGACGCGACCTCGGCCCGGACGCGCTCGGCCAGGCGACGAACGTCGCTGGCGCTTCCCTTCTGGTCGTTGACGATGAAGTTGGCGTGTTTCTCCGACACCGTCGCTCCACCGATCCGCAGGCCCTTCAGCCCGGCGGCCTCGATGAGCCGCCCGGCCGAGTCGCCATCGGGATTACGGAAGACGCTCCCGGCCGACGGCAGCCCCAGGGGCTGGTGCGCCTGCCGCCAGCGGCGGATGTCGTCGAGCCGTGCCTTGATCGTGTCCGGATCGGCCGGTCCGAGCCGGAACGTGGCGTCCACGACGACGTCGCGCGGCGTCTCGCTGCCGGTCCCCGGCTCGGCGTGCTTGAAGCGGCTGTCCCGGTAGGCGAACCCGAGCTCGGCCGCGGGGATGATCGCCTCGGTGCCATCGGCGCCTAGGACACGCGCCGATTCGAGCACGCCGCCGATATCGGACTCGTGCGCCCCGGCATTCGCCCAGACGGCCCCACCGACGGTCCCCGGGATCGCCAGACCGAACTCCAGCCCGGTCAGGCCGGCACGCTGCGTCTCGGTCGCGGCCCGAGCCATCTGGACGCCGGCCTCCGCCGTGTAGCGCTCGCCATCCGTCCGCGAGCCTTCCGCCCGGACCTGGATCACCAGGCCGCGCATCCCGGCATCGGCGATGACGAGGTCGCTCCCGCGACCCAGGACGAAGTGCGGCAGGGCGCGCGTCCGCGCGAAGCGCACCAGCGCTCGAAGCTCGTGGGCGTTGTGCACGGTCGCGAAGAGGTCGGCCGGCCCGCCGACGCGCATCGTCGTGAACCGGGCGAGGGGCTCATCACGAGACGTCTTGACCCCGATGCGGCGCTGGATGTCGGTGCCCGTCGCGATCGCGTCGAAGTTCGCGATCATGCCGCGCGACCCCGTGCCAGACGTTCGATCCCGGCCGGATCGGGGAAGGGCGCACGCGTCGCCGCCGCCAGCACGAGCTCGGCGACGGCATCGGCCGCCCCGGGCCTCCCGAGCGAGCGGGCCGCGGCGGACATCTCGGCGTGCGCGCGAGGATCGTCGAGGAGGGCCGACGCCGCGAGCAGGGCATCGGCGTCGAACGCTTCGTCGTCGATCAGGCGGGCCGCACCGGCCTCGACCAGGCTGGCCGCATTCGCCCGCTGATGACCGGCGGCGTGCGGGTACGGCACCACGACCATCGGCAGACCCATGGCGCTCACCTCGGCCAGCGTCGAGGACCCGGCACGACCGACGACGAGATCGGCCGCGGCGAGCGCGGCCAGCATCTCGTCGCGCAGGAACGGGTATGGGCGGTAGCGCCGGCGGACGGCCTCGGGCAGGCCTTCACGACCGGCCAGCGCCGCCGCATACCCCTCATCGCCGGTCACGTGGATGACCGTCACCCGTTCGACGAGTCGCGGCAGCGCCTCGGCGACCGCCGCGTTGAAGCGGCGAACGGCCTGCGACCCGCCGAAGATGAGCAGGACCCGCTGTCCGGGGTCGACGTCCATCCGCGCTCGGGCGGCCTCGCGGTCGATGGCGCCGACATCGCGGATCGGCGTGCCAGTCACGTAGCACGGACGCCCGGGCGCGGACATCGCGAGCGCCCGGCACGTCGCATCGAACGAGACCGCCAGGGCGTCCGCCAGTCGCGCGGTGGTGCGGACCGCACGACCGGGGATGACATTGCCGTCCCACATGACGACCGGGATCCGAAGCGGGGCGGCCGCCAGGAGGACCGGCACCGCGACGTAGCCGCCCGTGGTGAAGATGGCCGCCGGACGGTCGCGGGCCAGCATAGCCGTCGCCTGTGGCACAGACACGGCCAGGCGCGCCGGATCGAGGACGGCATGGACGTCCACGTCGGTCGTGCGCAGCGAGCGGGCCGCCAACCGGCGCAGGGGGATGCCGGCCGCCGGGACGAGGGTCGCCTCGAGACCCCGGTGGCCGCCCAGCCAGCGCAGGTCGGGCGCCTCAGGGTTCGCGCTGAGCGACCGGGCGACGGCGAGAGCCGGGTAGATGTGTCCGCCCGTCCCTCCTGCCGCGATCAGCAATCGCATCGTCGTTCCACGTCCCCTTCTCCACGGTCTCGCGCGATATCGAGAGGAGGATCCCGACCGCCGCAAAGCTGATGATGAGGGATGAGCCGCCGGCACTGATGAACGGCAGCGTGATCCCGGTGATCGGCAGGAGCGCGACCACCACCCCGATGTTGATGAACGCCTGGAGGCACAGCCACGCCGTGATGCCGGCCGCCAGCAGCGCCCCGAACGTATCCGGCGCAGCCAGCGCGACGCGGACCCCCGAATAGGCCAGCAAGAGGAACAGGGTGATGACGACGATCGCCCCGACCATCCCGAACTCCTGGCCGACCTCGGCGAAGATGAAGTCGTTGAAGGCATTGGGGACGAAGACGCGGCTTTCCCCGAGACCGGTCCCGAACAGGCCGCCGATGCCCAGGGCGAGCAGGCCCTGGACGGTGTGGAAGCCATCGCCGAGGCGGTCGAGCCAAGGGTTCTGCCAGACCCGGATGCGCTCGAGCTGATAGCCGCGCAGCCCGACCACGAGCATCGCCAGGGCGGCCCCCGAGACCATGGCCGTGAGGTGCCACAGGTTCGCGCCGGCGACGAAGAAGATCGTGAACGCGGTCAGCGTGATGACCATCGTCGTGCCGAGATCCGGCTCCTTGAAGACGAGGGCCGCGACCGGAGCGACGATCAGCAGGAACGGGATGGTCCCCGCCCAGAAGCCGCGGATCCGGGTCCCGCGCTTCGCGAACCAATGGGCCAGGTAGATGACGAGGGCGAGCTTGGCGATCTCGGCGGGGTGGATCGCCGGCAGCGGCCCGAGCTTGAGCCAGCGCGCCGAACCACCGACGACGATGTTGAACTGGGGTACGAAGACGAGCACGAGCAGCGCGATCGCGACGAGACAGAACGGCACGGAGGCAAGGCGCAGGTAGCGGTAGTCGACGCGCATCATCGCGGCCATCGCGAGAAGGCCAAGGAGCGCCCACTGGATCTGGGGACCCACGGTCGCGAACGTGTCGGCGTCCTGCGACAGGTAGCCGCGCAGGGCAGACGACGAGTAGACCATCAGGATCCCGATCGCGGTCAGGGCCACGACCACGACCAGGATCACGTAGTCCGCCTGGTGGCGCTCGCGGCGGACGGCGCCGGCACGGCTCTTGACCGGGGTTCGGTTCGCAGTCGCGCGGTCCTCGGTGCGCTTGGACTCGCCCCGAGCCCGCGGTCGCTCGAGGTGCGGGATCGGTAGGGCCAGGTTCATCGGACGCCTCCCGCCCGGCGGTCCGCGACAAGACTCGCGACCGCCTCCTTGAATGCGCGCCCGCGCGCTGCGTAGTCGATGAACATGTCGAAACTGGCGGCCGCAGGACTGAGGAGCACGGTCGCGATCCGCCCGTCCGCGGCGCTCTTCGCCAGCGCCCGCCGCGCGAGCGTGTCGGCCCGCCGGACCGCGGCGTCGAGGTCGGCGGCCCGCTCGGTGTGGGCCAGGCCGGCGGCTCGGAAGGCGACCTCGAGCGCTGGCCCGCTCTCGCCGATCAGGACGGCGGCGACCACCCGTTCGGCGACCACCGGCGCGAGTGCCGTCAGGTCGATGCCCTTGTCGCGGCCCCCGGCGATGAGCACGATCGGTGGATCGAACGCGCGGAGGGCCGCCGCCACGGCGTCCGGCTGGGTTCCCTGCGAGTCGTTGACGAATCGAACACCGTCGAAGATCTCGACCGATTCGAGTCGGTGCTCGACGCCGCTGAACGCGGCGGCCGCGCGGCGGATGGCCTCGCCCGGCACGCCGAAGGCGAGCGCGACCGCGATCGCGGCGAGCGCATTGGACACGTTGTGGGCGCCCGGGACGGCCAGTTCGGTGACCGGCATGATCCGCCTGCCACGGTCGGTCGGGGCGGGGCCGCCGCCAGCCAGCGGAAGCCGCTCGATGTCGTCGGCCACGATCCAGCCATCGACCACGCCGAGCCCACCCGCCAGCGGCCGGTCGCGCCGGTAGGGGATCGAACGTGCACGGCCGAGGCCGGCGTACGAGGCGACCACCGGATCCTCGGCGTTGAGGACGAGTGCACCGTCCGGGTCGACGAGCTCGGCCAGGCGGCGCTTGACCGCTCGGTACGCCTCGACCGACCCATGCCGATCGAGATGGTCGGCGGTGACGTTGGTGTAGACGGCCACGGTCGTGCCGCGGGACAGCGTCGGCAGCTGGAGTTCCGAGAGCTCGTCGACGACGCGGTGCTCCGGGGTCAACTCGAAGGTCCGCTCGATGATCGGGATGCCGATGTTGCCACCGAGCACGACCGGGTGGTTCGGGTCGGCAGCAAGGAGCGCCGCGATCAGCGATGCGGTCGTCGTCTTGCCCTTCGTCCCGGTCACACCGATCGTGGGCGCCGGGCAAAGCCGAAGGAACAGGTCGGCCTCGGACACGAGCGGCGGCGCGTCCGGGTCGCCTCCGGCGCGTGCATCGACGAGCGCGCGGAGCGCCGCGCGCAGGCGCGGCTCGGTCGTCGGGAAGTCCGGCGTGATCGACGGCGAGGTCGCCACGAGGTCAGCGGTCGCCCACGTCGCGGCCGGATCCACATCGGGCCCGAGCGCCAGGGTGATCGACCGCTCGCCCAGCCCGGCGACGGCGTCGGCCAATTCCGCGGCGGTCCGACCGTCATAGACCGTGACACGCGCCCCGGCGTCGGCCAGGAAGCGGGCGAGGGCGAGTCCGCTGCGGGCAAGCCCGAGGACCGTCACCGGGCGATCCCGCAACACGCCCGACCGGATGGCCGCGAGCGTCAGGCCGTCGAGGTCGACCGGGCCCTTCGTGGTCATCGCCGTCACGTCAGCCGGACCAGGGAAGGCAGGAAGAGCGTCACGCCGAGGAGCGCGGCAAGGATGCCCACGATCCAGAACCGGATCGTGATCTTCTCCTCGTCCCAGCCGCCCAGCTCGAAGTGGTGATGGATCGGACTCATTCGGAAGAGCCGCTTGCCGCCCGAGATCCGGAAATAGCCCACTTGGAGGATCACCGACGAGGTCTCGATCACGAAGATGATGCCGATGAGCGGCAGGACGAGGATCTGGCCGGTGATGAGCGCGGTGACGGCCAGTGTCGCCCCGAGCGACAGCGCCCCTGAATCCCCGATGAAGATCTGGGCCGGGTGGACGTTGAACCAGAGGAACCCGAGGAGCGCGCCGATGATCAAGGCGCACAGCAGGGCGAGGTTCGGCTGGGCGGGCGTATTGAGCAAGGCGATGATCATGTACGCCACGAAGGCGATCGCGACGGTGCCGCCGGACAAGCCGTCGAGCCCATCGGTGATGTTGACCCCGTTCGCGGTGGCCACGATGGCGAACGTCCCGAAGGCGACATAGACCCACGGGTCGATCGGGATCTTGCCGACGAATGGGACGGGGATGGCCGTGATGTCGTACGTCTGCTGGATCTGCCAGGCTGCGACGAAGGCCACGACGGTCAGCCAGATCAGCTTCTGGCGGACGCGGATCCCCTCGCCGGTCTTGGCGTTGAGGTAGTCGTCGAAGGCGCCCAGGAGACCGACCCCGGCCAACGCGGCGAGCGGAGCGAACGTCGAAGCGTCCGTCCCCGCCTTGAGGAAGAAGTAGATGCCGAGGACGACCGCGACGATGAGCAGGCCGCCCATCGTGGGCGTGCCCTCCTTGAGGTAGTGACTCTCCGGTCCCTCCGCCCGGATGCGCTTGCCGAACCCCAGCGCATGCAGCAGCCGGATGTATGGCGCCATGAGGATGACCATCAGCGCGAACGCGAGGAGGAGGCCCTGGATCAGTTCGACGGTCATCGACGCGCGCCACGGCCGAGCTCGACGCGAAGACCGTCCACGACGCGGTCCAGGGCGATCCCGCGCGACGCCTTGAGCAGGACGACGTCCCCGTCGCGCAGGCGCGGCAGGATCGCCTCGAGCGCCGTCTCGGCATTGCGGACGCGGACGATCCGCGGCGGCTCCATGCCGGCCGCCAGCGCGCCATCGGCGATACCGCTCGCCCCGGACCCGACGACGACCAGCCACTCGACCGTCCGGGCCGCGGCCTCGCCGACCGCCCGGTGCCCCTCTTCGGCGGCCTCACCGAGCTCGAGCATCTCGCCGAGGACGGCGCCGCGGCGGCCGGGCAGACCGGCCAGCAACTCGAGCGCCGCGACCACCGACCGCGGTGATGCGTTGTAGGTGTCGTCCACGAGCGTCACTGCCCCGAGACGAACGAGCTCGGCACGATGCGGCGCTGACCAGCCGGCAGCCAGTCCGTCGCCGATCTCGTCGAGCGACAGACCGGCAGCACGGCCCACCGCCGCGGCGGCAAGGGCGTTGTGGACCGACAGCCGCCCGAGCGTCGGGATCGTCACCGGGCGGCGGACGCCGTCGGCCCGCAGCACGAAGCGCATCCCGTCGATGCCCGCCGAGACGACAGCCTCGGCGCCGATGTCGGCGTCGTGCGCGAACCCGTAGCTCATGCTTCGGGCGACCGAGCGCATGGCCATGCCGCGGACGATCGGGTCGTCGGCGTTGAGGATCGCGCGGCCATCGGGCGGCAGGGCCTCGAGCAGCTCGCCCTTGGCCGCCTCGATCGCCTCGAGCGAGCCGATCCGCGCGAGGTGGACGGGCTGGACCGTGGTGACGACGCCGATCCGCGGGCGGGCCATCCGCGCGAGGTCCGCGATCTCGCCCTCGACGTACATCCCCATCTCGAGCACCGCGGCCTCGTGCTCCGGACCGAGGCGCAGCAGCGTCAACGGCAGCCCGATCTCGTTGTTGAGATTGCCCTCGTTGCGCAGCGTCCGAAAGCGAGTGGACAGGACCGTCGCGACGGCCTCCTTGGTCGACGTCTTGGCGATGCTCCCGGTCACCCCGACGACGAGCGGCTCGAAGCGACGCCGCCAGCCGGCGGCGATCGCGCCGAGGGCGGACAGGGCGTCGGCGACCCGGACGACGGTCGCGTCACCCAGCTCGGCCGGCTCGGCCGGCGGGCGGGTGACGATGAGCGCGGCCGCTCCCCGGGCGACCGCCTCGGCCGCGAACGCATGCCCGTCCGCCCGTTCGCCCGGGAGGGCCACGAAGACCTCCCCGCCGGTCACCAGCCGGGAGTCGACCGCGGCGCCGCGGATGGGTCGGTCGGACCGGGCGAGGAGCCGGCCGCCGGTCAGGCGGACCAGGTCGTCGGCCGTGAGTGCGGGCGCCGGGGCCTGACCCGGAACCTGGGTCGACGGATCGACGTCGGTCACGGTCGCCAGTGTCGCATAGGCCCGCGTCACCGGTCCGTGGTCGGAATCGGCACGGTGGGTCGGAAGGTGAGCAGGTCCGGTGTCGTGATCGCGTCGTGCGCGATCCGCCGGAAGAGCTCGAACGACATGACCGGCATCTCGAGCCGCCCGACCTTCACGACCGTGGGCTTGGCCTCCTCGATCCTGATCGCGACGACGAGATCGGCAACGCCCGTCTCGCGACCGATGAATCCGACGAACGAGTAGTTGAATAGGTTGTGCTTCCAGGCCCCGCGGCCGCCGTTCGCCTTTGGATCCCAGATCTGTGCGGTGCCGGTCTTGCCCCCCACGTCGTAGCCGGGGACCAGCGTCCGGTTCCGGTAGAAGGGGACCTCGGTCACGACGTGCTGCATCATCTTGATCAGCGTGGCGGACAGGTCCGGTTCGACGACCCGTCCGCGCGGCGCGACGACGACGTCGCGGTCCCCGATCGCCTTGACGACGTGCGGCTGGACCATCGTCCCGCCGTTCACCAGAGCGGCGTAGGCCGTCGCCAGCTGGATCGGGGTGACCGCGACGCCCTGCCCGAACGCACCGTTCGCGAGGTCGATCTGGCGCCAGGCGGTCAGCCCCGGATCGCGCATGATCCCGCCGACCTCGCCGGCGACATCGATGCCGGTCCGCTGGCCGTAGCCCAGGCGGAGCCACATGTCGTACAGGATCGCCGACGATTCGCGCGTCGTCTTGCCGAGCCCGAGGGCGACCTTGGCGGCGACGACGTTGCGCGAGTAGGCGATGCCGTCCTCGAACGACATCCAGCCCATCCCCTTGCGGTCGGCGTCGTCGATCTTGGTCTTGCCCTTGTCCAGGCGCAGGGTGCCGACGTCCTTGATCCGGGTCGAGGGCGTCACCGTGCCGGCCTCGAGGGCGGCCGCAGCGGTCATCATCTTGAACACGGAGCCGGGCTCGTAGACGGTCGACACGACCGGGTCGATGAAGCGCCCGGGATCCTCGGTGGCGATCGACTTGTAGTCGTTCGCGTCGTACGAGGGGTATGTCGCCATCGCGTAGACCTCGCCGGTGTACGGGTCCATCACCACGGCGGAGGCGCGCTTGGCGCGGTCGGCGACCCAGGCGGCCAGGAGTTCCTGCTCGACGCGGAGTTGCAGCCCGGCGTCGATCGTCAGGCGCAGGTCCGTCCCGGGCACGCCCGACTCGGAGACCGCGGCTTCGTCGATGATCGGCTGGCCGCTCGCGTCGCGCTGGGTGACGACGACCCGCGGCTCGCCGGCGAGCGTGGCCTGGTATGCCTGCTCGATGCCGTACTGACCGGCGCCTTCGCGATTGACGAACCCAAGGATGTGCGCGGCGAGCGTCGAATCCGGGCCCCCGCCGACCTGGGGATACACGCGCTCGGGTTCCGGCTCGAGCGATAGGCCGAAGACGCGCTTGCCGTCGATCGCCTCGCGGATCCGATCGGCGACCTCACGGTCGAGGCCGTAGCGCAGGATCAGGTACTTCGCGTTGCTGGCGAGGCGGTCGCGGACGACCACGGCGGCCGCCTCGTCGAGGCCGAGGATGCGGGTGAGCTCGGTGACCGTCGCGCGGCGGCGGTCCGGCGTCAGCTGGTCCGGGGCGGCGACGAGTCGCTCACGCTGGACGCTCGTGGCCAGGACGACCGTGCCCGTTCGGTCGTAGACGTCGCCGCGCTTGCTCGGGGTCGCGAGCGTGATCGTGGTCTGGGCCAGCGCTTCCGAGGCGAGCCGCTCGCGGTCGACGACCTGCCAGTAGGCCAAGCGTGCGGTCAGCGCGAGGGAGCCGACGACGAAGACGATGAGCAGGACCAGGAGTCGACTGCGCGAATCGGTTCGGCCCAGCATCGGTCGGTCCGTCGCCTAGCGCGACGGCAGGATGAGCGGTTCGGAAAGCTGGCCGAGACCGGCGTCGATGCCCTGCTTCCGGATCGCCGGCTCACGTCCGAGCCGGTTGAGATCCGAGCGGATATCGACCGCCGCGTCTTCGAGACGCTGGCGCTCGAGTTCGAGTCGCCCGATGTCCAGCCCGGTCGCGGAGACGCGGATCTGCTGGGCGAGCGAGAAGAACGCGAGCATGAACGCCACGACGATGGCGCCGAGCACCAGGCCGAGCCGGTTCGACCGACGACCAGCACGGAACGCCCCGCGCACCCGCCGGCGTTCGAGCGTCGGGATCTCCGCGACACGCGGTCCACGCGGTAGCGCGATGGTGCGAGGGCGGGCACCCTCGTAGACGGCCATCCGTCAGTCGCCGAGCGCGAAGCGGATGCGCGGGCTTCGCGGATCGAGGAACCCGAGCGGGTCCGCCTGCGCCGCCGAACCCCATTCACCGAGCTCGAACTCGAATCCCTCCGCATGCTGGCCGCGATCGTGGCGTTCGCGGACCTCGTGCTGGCGGCGCCCGTAGGTCTTGCGACGGCTGGACGTGTGGCGCTTGCTCATCTGGGACTCCTCCTTCCGATCCGGGGACTCATGCGGCGAGACGCTCGGCTGCCCGCAGTCGGGCGCTCCGGGCACGGGGGTTGGCGGCGATCTCGCTCGCCGTGGGGGTCAGCGACGGGTTGGTCACGAGCCGAAGGCGGGGGTTCCGGCCGCAGACGCAGACCGGCACTTCCGGCGGGCACACGCAGCCGCGCC